>ERZ772882.25-NODE-25-length-186417-cov-6.360320_pt1 | contig 186417 bp, 150 predicted proteins | sample MGYA00580576_ERZ772882 | MGnify/ENA primary metagenome ERZ772882 (study PRJEB29015, sample SAMEA2737658) | human gut metagenome | biome: human gut; feature: human-associated habitat; material: faeces | place: China | collected 2012 ... | reverse complement strand
CTCGATCTCGTACCGCTGATAATTTCGTCTTGACTGGGTAATAACGACGACGAACAGAGGGTAAATTTAATTCTGACATTGGTTTACTAAGTTTACTGTAAACTTTTTTCAGGACAATACACCGAAGATAAGCTAGGACAAGTACCCTACAAATACACACCCCATACATACCATGAACACTGTTTAGTGTTCATGGTATGTATATGCTATGTTCATGCTATATTCATGTGCTAGACTATCGACGGAGAAAGGGATAACCAAAGGCGGACAAAGGGGCGTTCGTCGAACACTTTTAATCCCCACTAAAACATCGCCTTCCCGTGTGCCGTGTAAGGAGCATTTATCCCTAATATCTTACACAAAGTAGGTAACAAATCCGACATCGTGTAGTTCCCTTTCAAATCAGCCTTCACTCCCGCACCGTATAAATACAGGGGAACAATCGGACGCTTCGTATGTCGGAAATAAGTATCTTCCAACTCTTTCAATTCCGAAACCCAAGTCGGATGGATACAGAAAAAGACATCCCCGCTACGCTTATGCGAGAACGAGTTCTGAACCAATCGATTTACCCCCTCCGGAAAAGAAGTATGCGTCAGTGAATAAGCTGTCATGACTTTGGCTACCCCCTCGAACTCGATCATAAAATCAGCCACTTTATCCTGCATTTCCTTCAGATTTATCTTCTTCTGCTCGATCAGCTCCCGGTTCAAATAAATTTGTCCCTGATCATAATCGGAAATCCAGTCACCCGGCCCGTAAACCAATCCCAAGTAAGACTTCAACAAGGCCACGGCCTTAAATATACTAAAATAATCAGAATTCACTTTAATTTTCCGCAAATCCTCCGGCATCAACTCCCGCATCTCGGAAAAAGTCACGAACAGCGTATAGTTTCCTTTCCCGACCCGGGCATCCAACTTACTCACCAATGCCGCAATATCCATATCCAAACGGACCAACATATCCTTCTCCTCACTCGAATCTATCGTGAAATCCCGGGACATATAGTCTAAACAGGAAAAATTCAAGGCCAGCAAATCCGGATCATTATCCATTCCCAATCTTTCCTCGTCAATCAATTTTTCGGCCAACACCCGTACCAATGTATTCGCGTAAGGCGTGGCTTTCAAAACCCGGTAAGTATTATATTCCTTTTTTGCCCGGGCTATATCATAATAGAAATGATTCGTCAGGCGAATTCGGGCAGCCGACTTATCCTCGTCAGACAACATCATCCATCCTTTATTCACGAAATGATCGCTCTCGACCCATGTATTGTACATTCTCAACCATTCAGGCAATTCCGAACAATAATAAGAAGAGGATACCCATTTACCCGTTTTCTCGCTGAACCAGATGGCCATATCGGCACTACTTCCTCCACTCAGGACTGCTTCGTCACCATTCATGGCAACACTGAACACCCGAGACATGGGATTATTCCATTTCATGGCGCTCCCCAGGCTCATCGTCTGCAAATAATCGGGAGACAAACTTTTTATACTATCTGCCTGTTGATCACCGATCTCTGTATAACGATCGGATTGCGTAGAATACTGGCGTTTCCGGCGTAAACGATCGTACCACGCCCTCGACACGATTCCATGTTCCGTGGGTAACATACCCGTGTAAATCGATGCGTGATCCACCCCGGTTTGCGTGTAAAAATAGTTATAATTTACATTCACCCGGGCTCCTTGTTTCATAACCCGTTTCAAACCATTCTCAGACAATTCGTTACCATACATATCCATCCATTCCGGATAAAAATGGCTGATCACCACTCCCACTATCAATTTCGGTTTTTCTTCCGCAGAAACACCAGATATCCAAGCCAATACACTCGTTAACAACAACAACTTTTTCACGATCGTTTCTATTTTATAAATTCGTATTTCTGATCCCAAGTTTCAAATCCTCAGTATAGACACAAAAATAATCAGAATATGATAATTTACAACTTATAATTCTTTCAATTCTTAATTGTTTCGTATCTTTACGGCAAGAATCTAAAATAACCATATCCATTATGACTGAGAAAAAGTGCCAGTTGACAGAAAAACTGAGGAACTATGTTTATCGCTACGGAACTGAATTATCGGACGATAAATTAAAGAAAATGGGAACTTCTCTCGAGGAGATTAACGAGAATTTCTCAGACATGGAAGACATCGCAAAGAGTATCTTCGAGCAAGAGCGTATTGCTTTTGAAAAGATATTCAAAGAATACGATTTCGATGGATGGAACGCAATTGACATTCTACTACTGGTTGGAAACGAGATCCACCAACGCTTTTTTAACGTGTCACCTTCCGTCAGCTACAAATTAGCCGAGGCGTTCCCGGAACTATTCGAACAGCACAAACTGGAACGTTCCAATTTTATCTATGAAAAGATTAAAATTAACATCGAAAAGGGGATGCAACAAGGTATGTATAAAAACGACGTATCAAGTGAAATGGTCGCCCGCATGTATATTGCCAAACTGAATGATATTCACAATCAAGAAATCTATCCTCCCGAAGTCTTTGATTTCGCCACAATTTTCAACAATTTGATTGACGGGGTAATCAAAACCATCACGAACGAAGATGGATGGCAATATTACAAACAGCGTAAACAACTGTACAGCGTATTAAGTTTTAACAGGTAAAAAGAAAACAATGAGTGTAAAATATCAAATCGATGACATCGATCGCAAGATCTTGTCTCATCTTGTAAAAAATGCAAGAATTCCCTTTTTGGAAATAGCCCGGGAATGTGGCATATCCGGAGCCGCCATCCACCAACGCGTGAAAAAGATGGAAGATTCCGGTATTATCGAAGGTTCCCGTTTTATCGTGAAACCCGATGCGCTTGGTTTTGGAGTATGCGCTTTTATCGGGGTTATCCTTGACCACGCTCACACCTACAAGACTGTCGTGAAAGAGATTGAAAGCATCCCAGAAGTTACAGAATGTCACTTCATCACGGGTGGCTTTACCTTCTTGATTAAATTAAGATGCAACGATCACCAGCACTTGATGGATATTCTGATCAACACGTTACAGAACATCCCCGGTATCGCTAAAACCGAAACATTCATCTCTTTGGATCAGCTTATCGAGAAACAAATAGCCCTATCCCCACAGGACAAGTAGTCTTAGATTAAATCAAACTGTCATATTTTTCTTCTTCCTGGATAGTTTTGGGGCAATCACTTTCAATACTCCAGGAAGTACTTTTACCTTTACCGGAGATTCCAAAATATACGGGTCTCCATCAATATGGGCTTTATTCAAGTCTCCTTCCAAAATAGCCTCTTTGCATTGGATTTCGCTAAAATAAGGAAGCCGAGCGATCTTGGAATTCATAAAGCAATAGAGGAAACGAGGTATTTGATAATATTTCGGCCTCTTTAGAATACAAACATCAACCAACCCGTCCCGTAACGAGGCTTTTGGGGCAATCGAGGCATTATTCCCATACTGGGAACTATTAGCAACACTCAAAACGAAGCAATCTTCCTCCCACGTTTTCCCGTCTATATGAAACACGTAACGCTTACTGGGATAACGAAACCACATATGTATGATTGAATAGATGTAAGAGAATATACCCCGGATTTTCATCCTACTAAAAAAGTGAGCCACTTCAGCATCAAAGCCGAAACCACTCACGTTCAACGAGTAATGGCCATTAATCTCCACGACATCAATATCTGTGGTTTCACTTTTCAAAATCTGTTTCAACGCTTTATTCATCATCTGGGAAAAACCTAAATGACGGGCAAAGCCGTTACCACTCCCCAAAGAGATCACACCAAAAGCAATTCCCGTATTTATCAAGGCAGTACCGATTTCATTTACCGTACCATCTCCACCTGCCGCAATGATATGCGTATAATTCTGATGCTTGGCCTGCTCCACGATCTCTTTCGCGTGCCCGGCATATTCCGTGAAACGTATATTGTATTCGATATCCTTGTACGCCGCAATATGCCTTATCCGGTAAGGAATCTCCCAACCCAAACCAAACCCCGATATAGGATTCACGATAAACAATATTCGATAATGAACCATTCCAATTTTAGATTTATTGATTTTAGATTTTAGATTTCCACGCACAAACCTGACGCTTTTTTGTCGCAAATCATAAATCCATTCATTTTCAATTTCTAATTGTCTTTTCGTCCGATTCCGTAATACATATAACCGAATTCTTTCATCTGTTCCGGACTGTATATATTTCTTCCGTCAAATATAATTTTATGCTTTAATGCTTTTTCGATAAAAGTAAACTTGGGAATCTTGAATTCGGCCCATTCCGTCACCACGATCAAGGCGTCGGCATCAGTTAATGCATCATACATATTATCCGCGTATTCGATACGATCCCCAATCCGTCTCTTACACTCCTCCATGGCCACCGGATCAAATCCCCGTACCACGGCTCCGGCTTCCACCAATTTATCAATCAACACCAATGAAGGTGCTTCCCGTAAATCATCCGTACCCGGTTTAAACGATAAGCCCCACATGGCAAAACGTTTTCCCGTCAAATCCGTTCCGAAGTGTGAAGTGATCTTTCTAAACAACACGCTCTTTTGTTTCTCGTTCACCCGCTCCACCGCTTTCAGTAACTCCAAGCTATGTCCATGATCATCCCCCGTACGAATCAACGCTTTCACGTCCTTCGGAAAACAAGATCCCCCGTAACCGCACCCGGCATTCAAGAACTTCTTCCCGATACGGGAATCACTACCGATGCCTTTCTTCACGGCCTCCACGTCAGCCCCGACAATTTCGCACAAATTAGCGATGTCATTCATAAACGAAATACGGGTAGCCAGCATCGAGTTCGCCGCATATTTAGTCATTTCCGCCGATAATATATCCATGAAATAAATCGGTGTGTTATTCAATATAAAAGCATGATATAAACGTTCCATGACCCGACGGGCGCGATCACTCTCCACCCCAATCACCACGCGATCCGGAGAGATAAAATCATTCACAGCATCCCCTTCCTTCAAGAATTCCGGGTTAGAAGCCACGTCAAATGCCACGTCCACTCCCCGTTTTCCCAAAGCAGCCTGAATTACTCCTTTCACCTTGTAATTCGTTCCCACAGGTACCGTTGATTTCGTCACCACGACAATATAATCATTTATAATCTCCCCGATTTCACGAGCCACGTCCAGCACGTAGTGTAGGTCGGCACTCCCATCCTCATCAGGCGGGGTTCCCACGGCAATAAAAACAGCGTCCGCATCCTTCAAAGCCTCTTTCAATAAAGTAGTGAAAAAGAGGCGTCCGTTTTCCCGGTTCCGGGTAACCAACTCTGCCAACCCCGGTTCATAAATAGGCATTCCCCCACTATTCAACAACTCGATCTTGGCATTATTAACATCTACACATGTTACAGTTACTCCCGTTTCGGCTAAACACGTTCCGGATACAAGTCCGACATAACCGGTTCCAACAACAGCTATTCTCATATTATCTATTTTATCTCCCTAATTAGGGTCCAGTTTTCACTTTCGCAAAAATATAAATTTAAAATGAACAATAAGTTCCTATACCGTTTTTTTATTTAATTTTGCCTTAACGATAAAATAAACATTAGCAGCATGAAAAAAAGAATTTTTCTTTTTCCTTTACTATTACTGATGATCACGATCCTTTCGTGCAAAGATAAAACCAAGGAACAAAGCAAGCTAGAGTATAGCAAATACATTTCCGGTTTTACACAGGGAATGATAAAATCTTCCGACCCGATCTATGTTCGGTTGGAAAATAACGTTCTACAGGCAGGGGACAGTCTTCCCACGCAGATCGAAAAACTATTAAAGATCTCCCCGAAAGCAGAGGGAACCGTATCTCTACGGGACGGTAACATTATCGAGTTTACCCCCACCAAGCCTCTAAAAAACGGGCAAACATACGACATCAGTCTCTACCTGGATAAACTCGGCAAAGTTCCTTCCGACTTGTCAACCTTCCGTTTCAGTGTGAAAGTCCTTCCTCTCGTGTTTGCCTTCCAAGAAGGTAGCTTGAACATCGACCCCACGGATAACAACAGATTTTCCTACCGGGCCTCCATCACGAATTCTGATGCCGTGGCCCCCTCCGAAATAGAGTTACTTGTGAAAGCAACAATCAATGGCTTGTCCCACAGACTAGAATGGGAACACACACCCTACATCCACTACTTCACCATCCCGGACATCAGCCGGACAGATGAAACACAATCACTGGAATTAAGTTTCGATAAAAAGGTAAAGAACGGTAACGACCTTATCGTGGAGATCCCAGGTTCGAAAATATTCTCCATACTGGAAGTCAAAGCGAGCGATGAAAATTCCCAGACCATAGACATAACCCTCTCGGACAACGTGGATGCCTCTCAGGATTTACAGGGATTAATCACCGTAGATGGAGTGAATCGCTTGAATTTTAACGCACAAGGAAACATCATTCGAGTATATTCCAACGAACGGGATAAAATGCAAGGTGTCGTTCAGGTAAATATCTATAAAGGCATCAAAAACTCGTTCGGTGAAAAATTGAAATCGGATGCCACCTACAACGTCAGTTTCGCTTCTGCCAAACCCGCCGTTGCCTTCATTGGCGAGGGAACATTTACCCCGGCCGAGGGCAACGTGCTGATTCCCTTCTCCGCGGTAGCCCTGAAAGCCGTACAATTACGTGTCGTGAAAATATTCAACCAGAACATGAATTTCTACCTGCAAGATGGTGATTACAATTACAGTAGCGATTACCTGTTACGTCGGGTGGGACGCATCATCCTGGATAAGAAAATCCCACTGGAGAAAGAAGGTCACCCGATAGACGCTAACAAATGGCAGGACTACACGATAAACCTGGCTGACCATATCCAACTGGAGAAAGGGGTGATCTACCGGATCCAACTGAAATTCCAGAAATCCTACACCACCCTCGCCTGCGCTAATGAAGGACAAAATGGGATCACGGAAAACGATTGGAATTCTTCCTTTGATGACGACAATTATGATGACGACGATTACTACTATAATTACCCGTCCGACTACTCATGGGAAGAACGGGATGATCCCTGTTCCAACTCCTATTACTACGTGTCCGATCGTTTCCCCAGAAGAAACTTGATTGTCACCTCTCTCGGCCTTACTACCAAAACCGGAAGTGACGGTAAATACGTGGTAGCCGTGAACGACCTGCTCACGGCCGCACCTGTAGAAAATTGCAAGATACTCTTCTTCAATTACCAAAACCAGAAGATTGATTCTGCCGTAACCAACAATTCGGGAATCGTAACCGCCCGAGTACAAGGGAAACCGTTCATCGTACTTGCCGTCAAAGGAAACGACAAAGCTTATTTAAAAGTAAACGATGCAAATTCTCTATCATACAGCAACTTTGACATCAGTGGCGAAGTCGTGCAACAAGGAATAAAAGGTTTCATTTATGGAGAACGGGGCGTGTGGCGTCCGGGGAATGAAATACACCTCTCTTTCATGCTGGAAGACAAAGAGAAGACAATTCCCGTGGGACACCCCATCATTGCCGAACTCTACGACCCGAATGGTAACGTGGTACAAACGAAACGGGAAGGACGTAACGAACACGGTCTCTATTGTTTCACCTTCAAAACAGACGAGCAAGCCGTCACGGGTTACTGGCGGGCAGTTGTACGTATCGGGGGAGTCTCTTTCTGGAAAACCATCCGGATCGAAAGTATCAAACCGAATCGCCTCAGTATCGTGACCAACCTGCCGAATGACATTCTAGGAAATGGTATCCCGGATAATTCCATTCCCGTGCAGACACGTTGGTTGCATGGAGCCAAAACCAGCTCGCTGAAAGTCAACACCGAATTAAAGTTATCCCAGAGTAACACCACGTTCCCGGGATACAAAGAATATAGTTTTGATGACCGATCCCGTTATTTTAACTCAACCACAACGACCTTTTTTGAAGGAACTACTGATACAGAGGGTAATTTTACCCTATCGGCCGATGAAATCAGCACGGAAAACGCACCGGGAATGTTGAATGCACTATTCACGCTGCGGGTATTCGAACCCGGCGGGGACTTCAGCATAACGACAGTTGGATTCAAATATTCACCTTATAAAGAATATGTCGGCGTGAAACTCCCAGATTCCGAGGATAACTGGTACTCCGCTGGCAAACCGATCCCCATCGCAGGAGCCGTGCTTACGGCCGACGGGAAGCCGGTTTCTGACAGGGAAATCGAAGTTGAAGTTTATACATTGGAATGGCGCTGGTGGTGGGATTCCGAAAGGGACAACATCGGATCATACGTGAACCGCTCCTACCGTAAACCGGTCTTCAATAAAACCGTGAAAAGCCAAAATGGCAAATTCAATATTGACGTTACCTGCAACCAATGGGGACGCTACTACGTGATCGCTAGAGACAAATTCTCCGGCCACTCTTGTGGAACGACCTTCTACGTAAGTTCTTGGCGGAATGACATGAACATTCCGGGTATGGCCACCCTACTCACGTTGACCAGCGACAAGAAAGCATACCGTGCCGGGGAGAAAATAAAAATCACCTTCCCTTCTTCCGAGGGTAGCGTGGCACTCGTGAGCATTGAAAACGGGAAAACCGTAAAAGACATATTCCGAATACCTACATCTGCTGGTTCCACCTCTTTCGAGATCGAGGCGACCAGTGAAATGTGTCCCAATATCTACGTCAATGTTTCCCTTATTCAACCTCACAAAAACCGGAACAATGACAAACCAATTCGTTTGTATGGAGTACTGAATATTAATATTGACGATCCTAACTTACGCCTGACCCCGAAGATCGATATGGCACGGGAACTTCGCCCGTCACAGGATTTCACGGTTTCCGTGAGTGAAAAGGACGGAAAACCGATGACCTATTCCATTGCTATTGTTGATGAAGGATTGTTATCCTTGACCTCATTCAAGACCCCGAATCCCTTCCCCGCATTCTATGCCAGAGAGGCCCTCGGAGTAAAAACATGGGACTTCTACGATGATGTCATCGGAGCCTTCGGGGGACGCCTAGAAAAAGCATTTGCCGTGGGTGGTGACGAATCTCTGGAACCGGAAGAAAACCGGAAAAGCAATCGTTTTACCCCCGTGGTAATCTTTAAAGGTCCGTTTAGCATCAAGAGTGGAGAAAAGAAAACGCACACCTTCCGGATGCCTGAATACATCGGAGAAGTACGTACAATGGTCGTTGCCGAGGACAACGGACGCTATGGTTCCGCCTCGCAAAGTTCCAAAGTCAACAAACCGTTGATGCTCAACGTCACGATGCCTCGCCTGTTTACCCCGGGAGACGTGATCGAAATTCCGGTAACCCTGTTCGCCATGAAAGAGAACATCAAGAATGTTACCGTGAACATTAAAACCGATGATAAAATCGAAATCATTGAACCCGCAAGCAAAGAAGCCCACTTCTCCGGTACGGGAGAACAGATCATATTTTTCAAGGTAAAAATCAAGGAAAACATCGGTAAATCCACGTTGACATTCACGGCACAAAGCGGCTCGGAAAAAGCCCATTTCAGCTGTGATGTTGACATCCGCATACCGAATCCCAAGGTCACCCGGGTAGACGCACGGGAAGTGGCAAGTGGCGAAACCATCACGTTCAACAACACGATGGAAGGCCTGGAACCCGCTTCATTCCTCGAAATCACGTCTATCCCCGCACTAAACCTAGAACAACGTCTCAGCTATCTGATTCGCTACCCTCACGGATGCGGTGAGCAAATCACCTCTGCGGTATTCCCGCAACTCATGCTCGACCGGATCATGGATCTCAGCGAGGCACAAAAAGTAACCGCAGAATTGCACGTGAAAGACGTTATTTCCCGCTTGCGCAACTATCAAGTAAGCGACGGCGGATTCAGCTACTGGTCGAATTCCAACTACGTTTCCGACTGGGTTTCCACGTACATCACCGACTTCTTAATTCAAGCCGAGAAAGTCGGTTATCGAATCCCGACTTCCATGAAAAACTCCGCCCTTGACTACCTAGCCAAACAAGCAAACGCTTGGCGACGGGGAGATTACTACTCGGAAATCGAACAATCCTATCGTCTCTACGTGCTTGCTCTTGCCGGCAAACCCAATATGGCAGCCATGAACCGGATGAAGGAAGACACCTACAAGAACCCGATCGCCCGCTGGCAACTGGCAGGAGCCTACGCTTTGGGCAAACACGAAAAGATTGCCAAAGCACTGATAGCCAATCTTCCGGCAGAAGCTGAACTATATCGTCAGCTTGGCAGATGTTACGGTTCTGACCTCCGCGACAACGCTATCATCATGCAAAGCATGATCAACATGGATATGAAAGACGAGGCATACAAGCTCATGCAGAAAATGGCCCGCAAATTCGCATCCAACGAATGGTTAAGTACCCAAGAAAGTGCTTTTGGTCTGTGCGCTATCGGTAACTACGTGGAACGATACTTCAAGGATGGCAATGGTATTGATGTCCAAATCGGAAAAGACACTTACAAGACGACAAAAACCGTGTTGCAAAAAGAGTTGGTCGTGAAGAATAATAAATCGGAAGTGACCGTGAAAAACGACTCTTCGGGAACGCTTCACGTGCGCACCATCAATAGCTCTACCCCATTAGGAGTGATCACGCAAAGCGAAATGTCCGGGTTGAAAATGGCGGTCAACTATTACCGTAACGGCACAAGGAACAACGAGCCCAATTACAAGCAAGGAGAAGACATCGTGGCCGAAATCACGATCCAGAATACCGGAAATATCGGGTTATACGAGGAATTGGCATTAACCTTCATGTTCCCCTCCGGCTTCGAGTTCCTCAACGAACGACTCACGACAGGCGTGAACCCGTTCCAAGGCACAGACAACGTGAACATCCGGGATGACCGGGCATACCTCTATTTCTCGCTAAAACAAGGGCAATCGAAAACTTTCAAACTTCGCTTTAATGCAGCGTACTCCGGAACGTACCTACTTCCAGCCATCACCTGCTCGGCGATGTACGATAACTCGATTACTGCCACCCTTCCGGGAAACACGATCACGATAAACAGAGAATGATTGATTTTAAATTTTAGATTGAGTGATTTACGAATAATTAAAGCCTCATAAGGCCTATTTTCAAATTCTTCAATCTAAAATCTAAATTAATAACCTGCAACTTGTAACCTACCAACCTGTAACTTGACTTCGGCAACATTTAATACATTTTTAAGAAAAAATTCATGCTTATTATTTAGAAATAGTCTACATTTGTCAAGCAAACGATTTGGATATGTGCCGAGAAAATGTAAATAAACTGATACACTTGTTCCTGCTAGCTCTGTTTTTGAGTTATTACGGAAGTATCACCTTTTTCTCGCATTATCACGTGGTTAACGGGGTTACGATTGTCCATTCCCATTTCTTTTGCGGTCACGCCGATGCTGACGGGAAAGCCGATCACACGCACTCCCCCAAGGAGCTGACGTTAATTGCCTACTTAACGACCTTCGTCACCCTGATTAGCGCTGCGCTAATAGTACAGATCTCGTTCTCCGTAACCCGGAAACATTATCACATCCGGAATCAAGCAGACGAACCGGACAAGCAGTTTTTCACCTTAAGCCAACTCAGGGCTCCTCCCACATTCGCGTAATTAATTCCATTCCAGACTAAAGAGTATTTCCCAAAAGAAATACAAAGGACTATAATCGTCCCCACTTTAACAAAAAACAGCCCTCATTACTCCACAGAAATGAGGTACAAATAATTACGTACAAATGAAAAACTTATTTACACTCGTTATATTACTTTGCCCGGCCCTTTACGGCTGGGCTGATGAAGAAAACACCGCGAAGAAAGCCACGGACGCCCATATCACCGGACACATTATCCTGAAAGAGACCGGCGAACATCTCCCCTTCATGACCATATTACTAAAAGGAACCAATATCGGCACGGCCACGGACGAAACCGGACATTTCTTCCTGAAAAACCTACCGGAAGGAAAATACACGCTTCGAGTGCAGGGAGTTGGTTACAAAAGTGCTGAAAAAGAAATCGTGATCGTGAAAGGAAAAACTCAAGAAGTCAACTTCGAAATCAGCGAGGACGCCGTTCTACTTGACGGAGCCGTAGTTACCGCAAACCGGAATGAAACGGATAGAAGAGAAGCTCCCGTTATCGTCAACGTACTATCTCCCAAAGTATTCGAAAACACGAACTCCGTATGTTTATCCCAAGGATTAAACTTCCAACCAGGACTACGGGTAGAAAACAACTGCCAAAACTGCGGTTTCCAACAAGTGCGAATCAACGGGTTGGACGGTCCCTATTCCCAAATATTAATTGACAGTCGCCCCATGTGCAGCTCGCTTGCCGGAGTGTACGGCTTGGAACAAATACCCGCCAACATGGTCGAACGAGTAGAGGTACTACGGGGTGGAGGCTCTGCCCTCTTCGGATCAAACGCCATAGCCGGAACAATCAACATCATCACGCGAGAACCCTTGTACAACTTTTTCCAAGTAGGGCATACCCTTTCCGCCATTGACGGGGAAAGTTTCGACAACGTAACCTCCTTCAACGGAGCCATTGTCAATGAGCAACGGGATGCCGGTATCTACCTGTTCGGGATGGTACGTGATCGCCAAGCTTATGATCATGACGATGACGGTTTTTCCGAACTGGGAAAAATAAATAGTACAACACTCGGTTTCAAGACTTACTACAAACCGACTCATTTCAGTAAACTCACCCTGGAATACCATCACATCAAAGAATTCCGGCGGGGAGGAAACAATTTAGACAGACCTCCTCACGAGGCTGATGTGGCAGAACAAGCCGATCACAACATTCACGGCGGAAGCCTGAATTACTCCCTCTCGTCGAAGGACTACAAACACCGCCTGAACGTGTACTCTTCCATCCAGAACATCGGAAGGGAATCCTACTACGGTGCCAGACGGGACACGAACGCTTACGGGAAAACCAAAGACTTCACGGTTGTGGGCGGAGCCCAGTACTCCTACGATTTCGACAACTTCCTGTTTATGCCCTCTTCCCTCACCGCAGGAGTAGAATACTCCTACAACAAACTGAACGACCTCATGCTAGGTTACCACAGGGAAATCAATCAAGAAGTCTCCGTGTACAGCGTATACCTTCAAAACGAGTGGAAAACCGGACGCTTCAGTTTTCTATTAGGAGGACGTTTGGACAAAAACTCTGAAATCGACGATCCGATATTCAGCCCCCGTTTGAACATCCGCTACAACCCTCTCCCCGATTTAAGCCTGCGGGCAAGCTATTCCGAAGGATTCCGGGCTCCCCAGACCTACGATGAGGACCTTCACGTGGCGGCCGTAGGCGGGGAAGTTACCCTAATACAAGTGGCAAAAGACTTGAAGACCGAACGTTCCCGCAGTTACAGCGCATCCGTGGATTATTATACCACCTGGGGTCCCGTGCAAATCAATCTCCTGCTGGAAGGATTCTACACGAGCCTCCACAACCCATTCGTGCTGGAAGAAATAGAATCAGATGACGAGAACAAAATACTGGAACGCCGTAACGGCTCAGATGCCGTGGTGAAAGGATTTAACCTTGAAGGCAAAATCGCCCCACACAAATCCGTACAACTACAATTCGGGGCAACCCTGCAAAGTAGTAAATACGATAAACCTGTCGCGTGGAGCAAAGACCCCGAAGTGGAAGCCTGTCGCAAACTGTTGCGTTCCCCCGACCAATACGGCTACGCCACGCTGAACCTGCTCCCGTTCAAAAGCTTCTCGGCAGCCCTCTCCGGAACTTACACGGGTCCGATGTACGTGGGACACTCCGCCGGGTACATCGAAAAAGACGTGTTGAAAAAAACGGATTCTTTCTTTGACGCCACGATCAAATTGGCATACGACATCAAGATCGGCAAAGGCTACACGCTCCAATTTAACATGGGGCTACAAAACGTATTCGACAGTTACCAGGACGACTTTGACAAGGGAGAATTCCGAGATTCCGGCTACATTTACGGTCCAGGCTTGCCAAGGACCTATTTTGCAGGCTTGAAATTCGGAATATTCTAAAAATACTGTATCAAGATTTCGCTTTATTGACAAAGGGCCGAACCCGCAAGGTTCGGCTCTTTCTCTTTAGGATTGAAGCGTACCTGCCTCGGTATCTCACAACACCTATTCAACCACACATTCACCAACATCCTCTGTCGCCACCATCTTACTTTTATCCTGATTCAATCCCTCGTCTTTACCCGTTTCTCCGGTATTTTTCAAGGTATAGGTACCACTATCTTCCCGGTTAACCGTTTCTGAAGTGTTTTTCCCGTATTCAGTCCAGAGTAGTTTTACCGGTACAGACGTCTGTCCCTCAGGCACGATAGATGTCAAGTCGAAAGAAACCCGTCCCCGACCCCAGGAATAATTCCCGCGATCGTTACCCGTGTCGGGCTTTTCACTGTAAGCGTTATGACGCAAGGTCACGTACACCGTGTCATTATGAGCCACCACGTCGTCCTGTACCAAATTAATAAAGTGTTTCTCTTTAGACCCGTCTTTTACCGGAATCCGGAACTCGACATTCAAGTATCTCCCACCGAACCACGCTTCCCGCACGTTGATCGGATCATTACCAATACTATCTTGCCGTACTTCCTCATCTTCATTAATGAAAGACTGTTTTACCGGCACCTTCGTCAACACGTCATCAAACCCGTAAAGACGAATGTAATAATTCATATTACCTTCCAACCCGGTCTCGTCACGTTCGCTACCCACGATCGAGTAATTCACGTACACCCGAAGATCTTCCTCTGCCCCGTCAAAATTAATAGGCATCCCTTCCGTTACGATCAGCCGGTTACCATCGTCCCGACGAATGGCAAACTTGGAACGGCTTCCATTATCAATTTTTTCGAGGTTACCATAACTAAGCCATGAGCTACCTCCGCCCACGTAGTAATATTCGTCATCATCGTCACAAGCTGTAAAACCCATCACGATCAACGAACAAATAAGTGCAAATTTCCATGTTTTATTTTTCATAGCTGTTTTTTTTAATACATTAAATAGATGCTTACGTTTTTAAAAAGTTGCGTCAACAGGCTATATTATTGCTTTTTTTAGAATTCATTTCAAAATATTCAGACCCTCTAAAGCAACAAGTTACTAAATATTAAAACTCCTTGAAACAAAGCCCAAACCTACAACCTATTACTTGCGACCTACAACAAAATCTATATCTTTGTAACAAAATAATGCCTATGAAACACTCGCTCGCTATACTTTCTTTTTTATTCCTAATTATCTTCATGTTTCCCGCTACCGCACAGGAAACAGCCAAAGCAAACAAGGGAGAAGGAGTCCTGCAATTTTTAAAACGTTTCAATCGCACGAAATCATTTCATTTCGACCGTTTCATCGAACTGAACCGGGATAAGCTGGACAAAAATAACGGCCTGAAACTCGGAGTCACATATTCCCTTCCTCCTTTAAACAATGAAGGAAACGAACCTCTATTCGGAGAGAAACTGGCAAAATACACTATTGATTCCGACGAGTTAAACGGGGCCTGCTTTTATCTCGTGAGTGGACACGGGGGACCGGACCCCGGGGCCATCGGAGAATTACGGGGCCACCCGTTACACGAGGACGAGTACGCCTATGACATCATGCTCCGTCTGGCCCGTAACCTCATGTCAAAAGGAGCCAAAGTACACATCATCATCCAAGACGCAAAAGACGGCATACGCAACGATAAATTCCTTGACGTCAGCGACCGGGAAACCTGTATGGGACAAGCCATTCCCTTGAACCAGGTCAAACGTCTGCAACAACGTTGCGACAAAATCAACGAACTATTCAAGAAAGACAAGGAACACTATCGCCGGGCTCTTTTTATTCACCTCGACAGCCGGAGCGAGAGTAAGCAAATAGACGTGTTTTTCTACCATTACGATGGAAGTGCCAAGGGCAAACATCTGGCAAACACGCTACAAAATGTTTTCAACCGGAAATACGACAAGCACCAACCCCTACGGGGTTTTTCCGGCACCGTGTCCCCACGTGACTTGTTCGTAATCAAGCAATCCCTACCCGTTGCCGTCTTCGTCGAGCTTGGCAATATCCAGAACAGCCGGGATCAACAACGTTTCCTGCTGGACGATAACCGACAGGCTCTAGCAAATTGGATGTGCGAGGGACTTATCGAAGATTATAAAAACTACAAGAATAAATAATGGTGATTATATACCATTTTGTCGTGAAATGCGAATTCCAGAATACAAGCCCCCAAGTATTACCACCCGTTATCAAATGGAAAAAGGATGAACACCTAGGGGATATTACCAGATAATCATAGATCAAAGACCTATTAACTTCGGTGCAAACACGTTCGTGAACGTCTTTGCACCGAAGTTGATTCGAAGTTGATACGTCTTTAATCTCCAAGTATATCGAATACGCAACGGGTAAACACCGTGTATTAAGGCATAAAAAGTTTACCGTAAACCGGAGTAAACCAATTTCAGAAAATTACAGAGTTGAAGCCTGATTATTCATATTCCAGTAATTTTTTATCATTCCCCAACCTCTTACCTACTCCCCACCAACTCTCACATCTGTTCGTTATCTCCTCGACATTCTATCGATAAAGCCTCGCTCCATGAAACGAAAAAATAACGAACAGATAAGCCAGAAATAGCCTAAAGATGCAAGCCCATTCCATTCTTTGACATGGAAAAACAATAGACTAACCTTTATCAGAATTTTTCCGAATCATCAGCCCGAAACCCTTTCCCCACGACGTGGCAATTTCGACAGGATCACCTTTGGGAAAGAACTTCCTCAAACGGGCGATCACTCTATCCAGATAACGGTAGGACTCTTTAAAATCATTTCCCCATCCCTCTCTGACCAGTTCCTCCTTATCCACGTATTGATTTTTCTTCAGGCACAACGTTTTCAACACTCTTGTTTCCATCGGGGTAAGCTGCTTCGTCTCTCCTTTCATAACTAGGTAACGACGAATCGGGTTAAACGAAATATTATCGGAAATTTTCAAAAAATCGGTCTCCACCTTCAACATTCCCATGTTCTTCAAACACCGGTTCACCCGTGCAACAACTTCATCCAGAAGCACCTCTTTACGGATGTAGTCATTCGCTCCAAGATCAAAACTATCAATCGCATGTTGAGAATGCGTCAGAGAACTGATAAACAGGATCGGGGTCAAGAAATCCTCTTCCCGAATCTTTTTAGCGACCTCAAACCCGCTCATCTTGGGCATAATCACGTCCATCAAAATTAAATCGGGCGTTTCCCTGCGGTACAACCACAAGGCTTGTTCTCCATCGGCAGCATGAACTACTTTATACCCGGCTCTTTTCAAATAATCAATGCAAGTCCTTGCCTGCATGGCATCGTCCTCCGCATACAAAATTTTAACCATTTCCCCGTTTGTCAACCGTTAATCGTTTTCATCTTTCACCAAAGGAATCATCACGGTAAAAGTCGTACCCACACCGACTTCACTTTCCACTCGAATAACTCCTTCATGCGCTTCGACCACCTGTTTCACGTAACTTAAACCGATTCCAAAACCATGCACGTCAGTCGAACGACCGTGGTGAATCCTGTAATACCGTTCGAAAATCTTTTCCCTGAACTTTTCCGGGATACCAATTCCGTTATCTTTAACGTCTATCGCAATCATCCCATCTACCTCCCGACACATGACTTCGACTTTTGCAGGATCACCCGAATATTTGATAGCATTCTCTATCAAATTGTTTATGGCATTCGGGAAATGAATATCATCCGCCTCAATCACATCAACGCTCAACTGATAGTCAACCTTGATAGAGACATTCTTTCCCATTAACATCGGATCAAACAACGCAACCAGTGAATCAATAGTTTCTCGCAAATTTAATCTATTCCACGATATTTTAAACCCTTGTTTCCAAACAATTAATAATTTATACACGAAATTATTCAGTTGATCCACTCGTTTATGTGCCGCATTTAACAAAATTCGTTGTTTATCCTTCAAATTATCAACACCATATGAGATAATCCCGGAAAAAGCATTTTGAACAGCAGACAACGGAAGTTTCAACTCATGAACCATACTACTCATAAATTCTTCCCGAATCTTAGATATCTGATATTGAACGAGGATCGTTTTGATCTGGTAAATAAAACACACAATCAATAACACGAACAAGACGAAAGAACTAATCAACACTCCCGTCATTTGTGTAAAAAACGTTTTATAGGGCATATCAAAATAAACAATCACACCATGATGACTTTTCAAACCTAGTTCTATCATGTTAGATACAAGTCGCCTTTTAATTCTTGAAAATCCAGTATCGGTAGAGGCAATAATATCACCAGTTTTAGTATTTACAAGCTCTAAAACATACTTTTCATTAATCCCTTTACTCGCAAAAATAGCTTTACATACACTATCCAACATAAAAACATTTTCTTCAGATTGTTCTTTTATCAAATCATAACACACCTTACGTAATACACTTAAATAGCCATAATCTTGTTCATAATTTAAGATCGTCGTATCACCTCGAGAAACAAACTTCACAAGGCTTTCACCCGAATTCACACTTATAATTACAGGATCCTCTAACTTAGATTGATTACGAACAATATACTCCTCAAAACTTGATTCTACCGCACCAGACAACGTGCTATTAACTAAGTTCAAATATTCTATTTTCTTTAGTTCAATAACTCTATTTAGCCAAAACCCTTGAAATATCAGTAAGCAAAATATAGCAAATATCGAAACACCCCAAGCAACATGAATCCTTCTATTCATAAGGTACTATTTTACAAATCTACGCAAAAATACAGAAAAATATTCTCTCTCATATGTGTAACGTGCATCAAAACCATTTAGATAAATTAACAAAAAATAGATACAAATTAGATACAATTCAAATCGCTCCCATCTTCTATTTTTGTTTCGTATCAAATACCAAAACAAATGAAAAGAGTAATATTAATAATATGCTTTATATCTATAACCTTAGCACTTACATTACTAAATGTAAATCTAAGAAAAAATTCAACGAATATAGATATAAAAATTCAAAATATCGAAGCATTCGGAAATAACGAAGCTGGAGGGGATGATCCATGTAAGGCTCCAGGTGGGATATGCATGACATTTGATAAAGAAGGTAATCCAGTTTTTCACGTAGGTTTATCCCTCCCATAAACAATTTACCATGAAAAAGACAATATTCATATTTATAATCCTATTGCTCGCCTTCGGTTGTTCCGACGAAAAACACGAAGTGCCAAAAGAAGATAATCCATTATTCAGTACAAGTCGTGCTATCTCCTTGAATCAACTAGGTGAAACGATTAACTTGGAAAAAATTGGAATTTACAACCCAACAAAAGTCATCAAAAAAGACTCCTTACTTATCGTATTGGATCTAAACGGACTTAATAAAATCTCTATATACCAAGAAAACGGGAAATTACTAGGCAATTATCTGCCAACGGGAATGGGAGCGGATCGGGGACTCTATATCCTCACCATGAACCTCGACAACAAAGGAATCCTTTCCGCCTACGACTTCGGAAACGACAGGTTAGTTGAATTCGATTTAAATCACTTCGGACAACCTGAATTCGGACCTAAATTTATTGATATGCCCAAGGATAAAAAACACCTTTGTGTGGCAAAATCAGGTACGACAATTATCTCTACCGGAATGTTTGACGACGGTAGATACGGTTTAATGAACAACAATAACGAAGAATACTTTTTAAGTTACCCGGAAATACCGAGTTATCGCACCATAAACGATACTTTAAGAAGTGCTTTATTTGCCAGTAATATCATCAAGATAAAACCCGACGGAACGAAATTTGTCTGTGCGAATATGCAGAGTGGCATCATCGATTTCTGCTCTCTCATACCTTGCACCAATATCACTCGCGTTGCCGAGCTGAATCTTTATTCTCCGAAAGCCACAGTTAAAAATATGCGGAGAACGCCCGTTGCCTATTCCACAGACAATCTCTTCGGGTTCTGTGATATTGAAGTTACTGACGAGTATATATATGCCTTATATTCCGGCAGAAGTTACCGCAAATATAAAGATCAGATAGTATACGGTGAACGGATTGTTGTGTTCGACTGGGAGGGCAATCACGTCCACACTTATTTATTAAGAAATCCGTTCACCTCTATTTCTTTCAACAAAGAAGAGAATGCAATTTACGGTTTGACAAACAACCCGAATTCAGTGTTAATCAAATATACATTGGATTAATTTCCGCGTGAGACCGGTCCTTGGAATGATGTCTCAGACAGGTTTCCTTCCAAGGGCCTTTACCCGGAAACGGCAAATAATACCACGGAGAAACGAATCGTTAGATTAAACCATGGCAAGAGAAACACGAGACATAGCATACCCGATCGCTTTCATCGGATTCATATTACTGGTTATGACCATACTGGTAATTGATCCTGACAGAATGAACGGATTGACGCTTGCCAAATATTTCTGGTTCTACTCCACGTTATTACTCACGGGAGTTATAACATTCGGTCTTGCTTTTTACTCTATGTCGATCGCAAGTATCGACATAACCAAGTCAATAATGATAGGGATTTTGACTGTAGTGATTATTGACATATCCCGCTATTCTAACATGGAAATGATGAACACGAAAATATTTTTGCTAGTAATCATTTCCTTTTTCTTCTTCGACATCTTTTTCCACCACTATAAAAAAGCCACCAAGATATTTCAATTCGTGCTGATTGCTTTCGCACTACTGGAAGTGATCTGGGGATATTGCCAATTGTACGCCCATATCCCCGATATGCAAAAAGACTTCACGCTCTCAGGCTCTCTACTCCACACGAACTCCTATGCCATGTTTCTGGCCATCACCCTACCCATAGCTCTCTACTGGACCATCACGTTATTACAGAAATTAAAATACGGTTACACTCGTCTCCTTACCAGAACTGATGAAGAACACGTGAGACTGGAAATTGTTGACGATATTCTTTTATTCCTTCTTTCTGCCCTCGGACTAATCGGAATTCTATCCATACTACCGTTTACGGGAATCCCATCCGCATGGTTTATCGCAGGATGTAGCGGGCTATTTGTTCTGTACTTTAAACTGGACCTTCACTCCTTTATAAAGGCCTCTATACTCCGAAGTCACAAAAGAACTGCCATATCCGGGTTCACTCTCTTACTCGTGATAGGCTTGCTTACCACCGTTTTTTATCGATTACGGAAAGATGAAATAAACGAACATCTGTTAACCTGGAAAATATCCCTGCAAGTGCTGAAGGAAAAACCGATCATTGGTGTCGGGATCGGGAATTTCCGGAAAGCATTCGGGGATGCCCAAACAATCTATTTTGAACAAGGAGAACCAACCGAACAGGAAGTAGCCCTTGCCAGAAATCCCAACTGCCCGGTGAACGACTTCATTCAACTGGCAACCGGCACGGGAATCATCGGGACATTATTGTTTATCGGCCTCATCGTTTCCGTCCTGTTCTCCGGATTCAGGAACATGGATAAACACCCGGAGAAACTGGCAATCACGGGCGCCTTAATTGCTTTTATCCTCGCGGGATTCATCAATTCCCCTATTCAATCATTATCCCTCTCGATCTTGTTGGTACTGCTAATCGCTCTCGGGACCTCAGACATTCAGCCCTCAAGAAAAAGAATACCCAAAGTTATACCGATCATGATCTCGCTACTTTTGATCGGGGTCACAACCTCCATCGTTTACCCCCAGTTCTCGATGTTCAAAGCATACAAACAATGGGTCCACGGACGTCTTTACTATAAAATGAAAATATATGCCACGGCAGCTAAAATATACGCCCCGCTAACAAACACGCTACGTCACCCCTATTTTTTCATGGAATACGGATACGCCTTATCACAAACCGGGCAACATGAAGAGAGTATCGCCATCCTTCAACGAGTGGCACAAATTCTCCCTGACCCGCAAATTTACAATCGTATCGGCAAGAGCTACCAAGCACTGGGGGAATATCAACTGGCAGAACAGTATTTTCAAAAAGCACATCACATGGTTCCCAACCTTGTGTATCCCAATTTCCTACTGGCCCAATTGTACCTTGAAATGGGCCTGCGGGACAAAACACTGGAGTGTGCCCGTCAGATACTCACTCTGAAACCTAAAAAAGAATCAGAAGAAACACTACATATAAAAGCACAAATGGAACAATTAATCCAACAACTGGATTAATCCCGCCGAGGGATCGACCGGATCCCATTCACACCATAGTACATCTAAATCCATCACTTTGGGGAGACATCATAGTCTCCCTTTCTTTTATTCTGACAAATAACTATATTTGCGACATCATAAATCAAAAGGTATGAAACATATCCGGTTACTCACACTATTCCTAATCTTAGGCATAACTACCTTATCGGCACAAAAGCCCCCCAAGCGAGAATTCCGCGGGGCATGGATTCAAACCGTTTTCCAAAGCGAATACGCAAACATGACATCGGAAGAGATGAAAGCCGATTTTATTCGTAAACTCAACCAATTGCAAGAATGTGGGATCAACGCCATCATTTTCCAAGTCCGCCCGGAAGCCGATGCCTGGTACTTGTCGGAAATAGAACCTTGGAGCCGTTTTTGCACGGGCAAACAAGGCGTTGCCCCCGATCCCCTGTTCGATCCCATGGCTTTCCTGATCAAGGAGTGCCATCGCCGCAACATGGAGTTTCACGCTTGGCTGAATCCTTTCCGTGCCGGAACTTCTGGCACCTCCACGCTGGCAGAAACCCACGTGTACCACGAACATCCCGAATGGTTCGTAACCTACAACAAACAACTGCTTTTCGACCCGGGGATACCCGCTTGCCGCAAATATATCTGCCGAGTCGTGGAAGACATTGTAAGCCGTTATGACGTGGATGCTATCCATATGGATGACTATTTTTACCCATACCCCGTGAACGGAATGCCCTTCCCCGATGACAACAGTTTCCGCACGTACGGGAAAGGATATACCCCGGAAGAACGAGATGACTGGCGACGGGAAAATGTCAATAAATTAATCCGGGAACTGAAACATACCATCGTAAAAACAAAAGAATGGGTACGTTTCGGGATCAGTCCCTTCGGTATTTACCGGAACAAAAAAAACACGCCCGACGGAAGCGGCAGCAATACCAACGGGCTACAAAATTACGACAACCTGTATGCCGACGTAACCTTATGGGTCAAAAAGAAATGGATCGATTACAACATACCCCAAATATACTGGGAAATCGGCCACCCGGCTGCAGACTATATCACGCTGGCTGAATGGTGGGACAAAAATGCTCACGATGTTCACCTATACATCGGGCAGGACGTTGCCCGCACGATGAAAGCCAATGATCTCACCCAAAAGATGGAACTCGCTCGTTCCTTACGTCACGTAAAAGGCAATTGTTTCTGGCCCGCGAATGAAATCTTATGGAACACCCAAGGCATCGCCGACAGCCTTCGGGAACACTATCACCGAACCCCGGCACTTATCCCCGCCTATACCCACATGTACAACGGCCGTCCAAAGAAAATAGCATCTCCCCGAGCCGAACGCAAGGAGAAAGGCTACACGGTAAAATGGTTTGCCCGTGGAGACCGGGAAGATCCCCGTAATCCTCAGTATTTTGTTATCTACCGTTTCTTCCCCGGCCAAAAAATCAACTTGAACGACCCGACTCATATCGTCGCTGTCACCCGCTACACGGAATGTTACATCCCTAACAAAAAATTTAAATGCCGCTACGTTATCACGGCTGTCGACCGTTTTCACAATGAATCGAAAGGGAAAAAAATAAAGGTCAAGTAGATAACGACGGGCATTTATGTCTCGAAGGGATAAATAATTGTACTTTTGTATGTAGATTCTACAATAATTCAATTCCTGTTTGCAGCAGGATTGAAAATGTTTGACAAGGGGCAGTATTTGCAGCACTGCTCTTTGTTTTATCTCACAATAATCGTGTTCTTATTCACTTCAAACTTCACTTTCCCGGTTCATTCGATAAATTTCAGCACGAGGACAATATCTTCATGTTTCTTGATGTTCAACGAGTAAGGAATTTCTTTCAACTCCTTGTTCGTGTAAAACACATCGAACGAATACCAGCATCCCAATTTCTCCTTGGAAACCACGTTCCGGAACATATCTAGCTCTTTATCACCCAAATTGATATTATTTAAAACAACACGATCTAACTTTTATCCTTCCCAACCGTTTACAAAGATAAAACTTTTATTTCAGAACGAGATATAAAAATAGAGAGACCCGACAATAAACCTTTTCTCTCCCGTTTTGTCTTAAATGTAAATGCATTTTTAAAACACATGAAATTTATCGACTACTTAAAATTCTAAATTCCATGCTATTACAAACGTTAATAAAACAAAGTATGAAAACAGTAACCCTAATTATCTCGTCGCTTTTTCTTTTCATGGTACTAGGAGTAAGCGCACAACAACACGGTCCACAACATCGCGGGCAAAGAGGTCACATGAACCCCGAAGAAATGGTAAAAAGACAAGTTGAGCACATGAAAACCGAATTGAAACTCAACGAGCAACAAGAAAAACAGGTAAAAGATTTGTTGACTGAAAACTTCAAACAGAGAGGCGAACTCATGAAAAAATATCAAGGACAACGGGATTCCGTGATGGTCAACATGAAAAAGATGGAAGAGCAGCAAAACCTTTCTCTAAAGAAAATCTTGACGGAAGAACAATACAAAACTTACCTGACCAATCAGGAAAAAAGAAAACAAGAAATGGAGAAACGCCGGAAAGAAATGATGGACAAACGTGGCGGACAAAGAGACGGACACGGTGATCCAGCTACCGTGAACGAAAACCACGAATGCACCGGATGCGGAGGTTGTGACAAACACAAATAACCTCATATATTGATCAAATCATAAAGCCGAATCTTTTTCTACTAACGAAAAATGCTTCGGCTTTATTCATCGTTTATTAATACAACAAAAGATGAAAAGGATTAGCAAGAAATATGAATCTTATTCCTAAATAGGTCGAATCATACTTTTCATATTTATCTACCTCCCTGAACAGTAAGTACGTTTCACAATCCCAATACTCACCTCGTACAATAACCACATCGGAAACGCCACCAATGATAACGTGAATATATCTGATGTCGGGGTTATAATGGCAGCCACGATAAGAATAATTACCACAGCGTGACGTCGATAGCGTTTCATAAAATCGGCAGAGATAAATCCCAGCTTGGCAAATAACCACGAAAGTATAGGTATCTCGAAGACGATTCCCATGGCAAGACTCATCAAAATCAAGGTACTGATATACGATTGCAACGCGATCATATTCTCCACGTCACTACTCACCTGATAAGTTCCCAAGAAACGAAAAGTTAACGGAAAGATAAGAAAATAGCTAAGCAGGACACCCAGCATAAACATGACATACCCACTCCCCACCACTCTCACGACATATTTGCGCTCGTTAGAGTAGAGAGCCGGGGACACGAAACGGAATAATTGATACAAAATATAAGGAGAGGAACATAAAATCCCCATACACATCGCCACTTTCATGTGGATCAGGAACTGTTCCGCCAACCCGGTATTGATCAATTTTACGAAAAAGTCCGAGGATTCGCCCCCCGTCACCCATCCACTAAGCGAAAATAAAAGTCGGTAAGTAATAAAATCTGCCTCTTTGGGCGCTAATATAACAGCAAACAATTCATCTTTGAAAAAGAACGCTACAACACCAAAAACCACGGTCACGATGGCAATCTTCACCAACGAGACCCGCAGCACGTCCAGGTGTTCCCAAAAACTCTGATTCTCAGACTTACCGACTTGTTCCATACTACTCTTTTTTCTCTTCTGAAGTAATTTCTTTCTCCACCCCGTTCATTCCTTCTTTGAAAGAATGTATGCCCTTGCCAATTCCTCTCATCAATTCAGGAATCTTCTTGCCACCGAATAACAGTAGCACGACTAATACGATAAGCAGCACTTCCGGCATACCGACACTGCCAATAAATAATGAATTCATCATACTCTATTTACGAATTATATGGTTAATAAATAGCCAACCACCCAAAACCTGCATCAACATTCCGGGTAACCCGATACGAAAATCCTGTAAGGCAACATAAAAACTACCTTCCAGCATCCACTCGCCTAACGTTCCCACGATCTGGTAAAAGAGTACCACTCCCACGAGTAATACCAAAGAGGCCCTCCGAAAACGGGTTGCCGCATACCCGGCAGCCACGGCCAATAATACCGATTTCAGCAACACGGCAGGTAACACGGCCACCGCGGGCATCCCGAAAAGAGCCGAATTTACCAACGGAGAAACTAGTGCCGTCAATAAACCCACCTTCCAACCGTATTTATAAGCCCCCACGAGGGTAAAGAAATAAATCGGTAACCAGCGAATACCGCCCTGCGGAACCAGATGACACAACTGCGGCAAGATAATATTACCCGCCACGAATAAAGTCACGGCCAGATAGGTCCTCAACTGATTATATTCCAATGAATAAAGTTTTACTGTTGTCGTTCTCATACTCTTATATTCTTTAATCCAATTTTACCAATTCATACTTCTGACTTCCCAAACCGATCTTTTCGCCATATTCCAGCGTGTGCATTCCATTACGGGAATCAATACGCTCAATCAGATGGATCTTTCCATGATCTTCAGAAGCCCGAACCAAATCCGTACAGGCCTTGTCCAAAGCAACCGGATCAAGAGAAGCCAGAATACCGATGTCTCCCATCTTGGGATCTTCCGGGGAAGAATCACAATCGCAATCCACGGAAAGATTATTCGCCACGCTGATATACAAAATCTTGTCCCCACAATGGTCTACGATTGCCTTTGCGGCCTCGGCCATAGATTCCAGAAAATCATCCTGTGGGGGCAAATTACCCCACGGGTTACCTTTCGTTTTCCCGGCTGAATGAATCCAAGCTTTTCCGGCAGAGGATGCAATACCAATGGATATGTTCTTGATAGCTCCACCGAAACCACCCATCGCATGACCTTTAAAATGTGAAAGAACAACCGTGAAATCATAGTTCAAGTAATGTGAACCGACAAAATCCTCTTTCAAATGCTTACCTCCCTTCACGGAAAGTGCCACTTCTCCCTCCGCATCCATGATGTCTACCGGAGCAATGGCAGTGAACCCGTGATCTTTAGCCGCTTTCAAATGATTCTCGGTATCAGCACGTCCACCCCCGTAAGCCGTGTTACATTCCACGATAGTTCCCTTCACTTTCTGCACCAAATCCTTGATCAAAGCCGGTTGCAGGAAATTATGCCCCCCCGGTTCTCCCGTGGATAATTTCACAGCAACTTTTCCTGTTGCCTCCCGGCCTAAAGCCTCGTAAATCTTCACCAAATTCTCCGGGGAAATCTCCTTGAACATATACACTTTCGGTACATTAGTATTTCCATCGGATTTTTGTTCTTGTGCGTTAGCGCAATTCATCCCTGTCACGGTCGACAACACGGAGAACAAAATCATACAAATATTCCTTCTCATTTTCATGATATTATGTATTACGATTTAAAATTTTATATTCGCTCCCGCCATCACCGTCGCCTTAGGCATCGGGAATCCAGTGTTGATCTCGTATCTTTGAGCAAGTAGATTCTCTCCCTTCACCCAAACATCAAACCCATCCAGAACACGGAAAGACCCGCGTACATTCCATAACAGGAAATCCTCGGTTTCCCCCGGATCAAGTTCTTTATACAACCCGGCCACATATTGCAATCCGGTTGACACGTTCCAACGTCCCTTTGAAAAAGCCGTTCCTGCATAAAGTTTATGCTCCGGAGAGGCTAACACGGGATTATCCATGTGCAAATAACTATAATTCGCATCCACGGACCAAGCAGGAACAATCCGGTAAGCCACCTGAGCCTCTATGCCGGAATTCTCAATCTTTCCCGTGTTCACGTTCAAGGGACGTCCGTCTATCGGCATACGCATGATCAGGTTCTCCCCGTCAATATAGAAAACATTCACACCGTATGACAATCGCCCATCCAGCAACCGCTGTGCAAATGAAAATTCGTAACTCCATAACCTCTCCGGTTTTAGATCCGGGTTAGCCGGACGGAACATATACATTTCACGAATCGTCGGATAACGGAATCCCTTGCTTGCCATCAATTTCACCTCGCTGTTTTCCGGCAAATGGAAAGAAAATCCAATCTGCGGAACCCATTCTGTCCCCACTTGCGAATGATGGTCAACACGGAGTCCCACGTCAAAAGTAAGCCAATCTCCCAAATTCTGCCGGAAATCAATATATCCTGCCACGTCATCCTGTGTTTTATCCGCTTGGGTATCTCGTTCTCCTGCTAACGTCTTGTTCCAAGCCTCTCCTCCGAAATGGAAATAATCAAATCCCACGGTCAGGCGATTCCCCTCGAAAAGCTGTACACTCTGGTACCAAAAGACACCCAACATCAGGTCACGTGAATGAAACCGATAATCAAGAGGATCACCCCCTAAATTATAACCATCATTAATCCAATGTTTCCCCCAGTTATAAAAGAAACTTAACGTTCCCGACGTTTTCGCGTAATGATTAGCCAAGGCAAAAGACGTCATTCCTCGTGTAATTCGCTGGTCGTTATCAAGTAATGGATTGGAAATTTCTCCCGGATTCGAGGCATCAAAATGAGTCAGATTCACATCGGCCCAAACATTCCACGCATCCGAAATCTCGTATCCGAATTTGGCATAGCCGCTATATTGTTCGAACTCCATATCTTTCCGATGGCCGTCCGTACAATTATAGGAACCACTGACAATACTTGTGAACCGCCCCTTCCGAATACGATTGGTAACCTCCGATTGCAACGTGTTATACGAACCGTACCCCACGTTAGCATGTGTCCAGATTCCATCCTGCTGCATCTTCCGGGTTACAATATTGATCACTCCCCCCATCGCATTCGACCCGTATAACACAGACGCCGGACCCCGCAGCACTTCTACACGTTCCGCCAGCAAAGACTGGTAAGCATCGGAAATCGGATGTCCCATCAGTCCCATGTATTGCGGGAGTCCGTCAATTAACACGAGCATCTCTGTTGTCGGTAATCCCTCCTGTGGCACACCTCCAATTCCCCGCAAACTCATTCCCCCGGCAGCCCCTCCGGATACCCCATATCCCATCAGCCCTCTGGACGTCGTGAAAAGTCCCGGTATATATTCGGTCAAAAGAGGCAATAACGAAGGATCGTTACGATGTTCGATCTGTTCTCGGTTCACCACGGAAACCGTCATCGGCAAATGCCGCACGTCCGTCTCGTTTCGTGTTCCGGTAACAACAACCTCTTCTATGGTCACCTTTTTCTGCACCGATAAGCTATCAGGCACTTCCTCTGCCCGCAAGGAAACAAGCCCACCCAAAAATAGCACGGTAAATAGTATCTTTTTCATCCTGTATTATTTTGTTACGTTATTCATCGTATGTATAAATTCCTCGACCTGTTGCAGACACTCTTCTACCGTGTGCATCCGGAAACAGCGAGTCTCCAACGGACACCAACCTGTTTGGGTACGATTAATGATATGAGGTACTTCCGACAAAAAATCCACCTTAATTCCGGATCGTTCCCAAAGCTCTCTGGCCGGGCTACTAATAACCCGGGCAAACACCTCATCCACTCCCCCCAAAGCCATCAAGGCGGCAGCAGCCTTGCCAATTACTTTATCCGCGATAAACGCTCCCCGAAGAAAATCCGGTTCCGTCTTCAACAACCGGTACAAATCCTGTACACCCCGCTTCCAGAACAATCGGGTCTCTCCCCCGTTATAAATCACGCAGGAACATTGTTCCGCATCCAAGCGCTCAATCAACACCTTTCGGTCCGTTTCAACCATCATGCTCATTTTCTCTATTTAAAATACCCGTTCCTGTTTCAAATCCTCCACGAAATGATCAATTCGTTGCATCTCCTTCGGGATGTTAATTCCCTGCGGACAATGATGCACGCACTGGTCACAACCGATGCAATGACTGGCCTGTCGCAACCGGGGAACAGAACGGTCATACCCGATAAGGAATGCCCGCCGGGCCTTATGGTAATTCTCATCCTGTGACGAGGCTGGCACGTTACCCTCGTTAATACACTTGTTATAGTGCAACAACACGGCCGGAATATCCAAACCGTAAGGACAAGGCATACAATATTTACAATCATTACAAGGGATAGTCGGGTATCGCAACATCAGTTGCGCCGTTTCCTCCAAAAACACCTTATCATCATCTGTCAACGGGTCCAGCGGCGAGAAAGTACGCAAGTTATCCTCTAGATGCTCCATGTAAGTCATCCCGCTCAAAACAGTCAATACCCCGGAAAACGAACCCGCAAAACGGAACGCCCACGAGGCCACGCTAGATTCAGGCTTACGCAATTTCAACGTGTTCGCCACATGAGTCGGCACATTCGAAAGACGGCCACCTAACAGGGGTTCCATGATAATAGCCGGAATGTTCAGCTTTTGCAATTCCCCGTAAAGGTACTCGGCATCTGTATTCCGGGTATTCACCTCCTTCGCATGTTTCCAGTCCACGTAATTCAACTGGATCTGCACGAAATCCCATTTTACCCGATCATGTATCGAGAGCAAGTAATCAAAAACTTTTATATCCCCGTGGTAAGAGAAGCCCAAGTTACGAATCCGTCCCGCCTCACGTTCTTCAAGCAGGAAATCCAACACGCCGTTATTCACGTAACGGGCCTCGTATTCTGCCATCCCGTTTCCCATCCCAACCCCGTGCAGTAGCAGATAGTCGATGTAATCCACCTGCAATTCTTTAAACGAGTTGCGGTACATCGCAATAGAAGCCTCACGTGTCCACGTGGAAGGAGCGAAATTAGACAACTTGGTAGCAATAAAATACGTGTTGCGCGGATAACGTTTAAGGGCAATACCCGTGGCACGCTCGGAACGCCCCATACAATAAGCAGGAGATGTGTCGAAATAATTAACACCATGTGCAATAGCCGTATCCACCAACCGATTAATCGTCTCCTGATCCAAATCCGCATCAGGATTCCGTCCTGCCCCGCCACTCGTATCCGGCCAGCGCATACAACCATATCCCAGCAAGGAGACTTTATCACCCGTCCTCGGATGCGTCCGGTAAGTCATTTGATCTGTCGGGATTTCCCCTAGTGCCGAACGATTGCCCGACACGATATTATTTCTCGAATTACAACCCGCCAAACCGATCGTCGATGCAGCCACACCAACCCCTAATCGCTTTAAAAATTCCCGGCGGTTTATCTCTTCTTTTCTATCTTTCTTTTCCATGTACTCGTAATTTTTAGATCGTTCTGTGCTGCTCGTGTCCTTCCACGTAAATGGCACTGAATGGACGTGCCGGACAAAGATTCTCGCAAGCCCCGCAACCGATACAACGTTCCACATTCACAACCGGAATCTTCAACGAATCCGCATCATCAGCATCGGAAGGAACCATCGTAATCGCTCCCGTCGGGCAATGCCGGGCACAGTTGCCACACTCTACTTTATCCCGAAGTGGCACGCAATTCTTCTCTACCCACACGGCATGACCAATCTGCGTGGCCGACTTATCCGCCGGGGTAAGTTTCAGTATTGCTCCCGCCGGACATACCTCCGAACATTTCGTACATTCCGGTCGGCAATACCCTCTCTCGTATGACATTTCCGGCTGCATAAGCGTTTCTAACTTGGTAGAGGGACGTAACACCTGATTCGGGCATACCGAAACACAAAGCTGACAACCGGTACAACGTGTCCGCATATTACGTAGTCCTTTGGCTCCCGGTGGTACAAGCGGTGTCGTCCGGGCAGGAACTTTCTTATCGAGAATAACAGCCAAACCGCCATCCACCTTTTTCTCCTGCGCCTTGACAGCCGAGGAAACAAGAACCAGTCCCATCCCGGTCAAAAAACTACGACGAGCATTATTTGTATTTCCCGTTTCGGAAGTTTCTTTTATCTCTTTTTTCCCAAACCGATATTTATAACTGATCGCACCATGCTTACAGGAATCAATACAATCCATACAAGTCACACAACGACTATAATCAATCCGATGATCCTTGTAATTAATGCAAGCCGCCTTGCATTTACGGGAACATAAACTACAATTTGTACATTTCTCCGCATCAATCTCCGGACGAAACAAGGAATATCGGGAGAAGAATCCCAACACCGTACCTACCGGACAGATCGTGTTGCAATAGGTTCGACCATTTCGCCATGCCAGTACGACTAACACAACAAACGTGACTGCCGCAATAATAAACGTCGGCAAACTCTTCAGCCATACCGAAGTCTCGTAAAAAGCGTAGTTATCACACCTTTCGGCAAAATAAGCCAACACGTTATTTCCCCACTGGTACACGGGAGCGAAAAGATTCGAAACGATTCGCCCGTAAGAACTATACGGAGCCAACAATGCCACAACCGAACCAATTCCGGCAATCATGGCAATAATAAACACTCCCAACATCCCGTACCGTAACCACGAAACTGCGGGAGAATACGAAAAACGATATTTCTTTTTCTTTCGCCGTCCGCTAAACCAAGACACCACATCTTGAAACACACCCAACGGACAAATCACCGAACAATACACCCGTCCAAACACGAGCGTCAATACCACCCAGAAAAGAATGACCCCGACATTCAAGGCCAGCACGGCCGGCAGGAACTGCATCTTCGCCAGCCATCCGAACCACGCATGCAATGTTCCCGTAAAATCGAGAAACAACAAGGTGATCAAGATAAAAAACACAAGGGCTACTATTAATCTGATTCTGCGTAGCATAAGCTGTTATTTTAGTTATTAAAACATTACAAAATTATGGAATGTTTACACTATAATTTGTACACGAATTACAGATTAAAATACCAAAATTACTGATTGAAATAATTTCTTGATTTACGATTTCAAATAAAACTCTTCATTTTCACCTATCAGCAAAATACAAAAAACACTTCCGGCTTCTAAATCCTTGTTGGAAAGAAACCAGAAGTGTTTATACTCTTTTGATAATATTTCCTTGTCTTATTCCGTCAACTCGTATTTCAATTCATACCCTTGTTCATCAATTGAAATACCCTCCGTCATCCAACGGGGAGCCGGACTCTCTTTCAAATAATGATCAAAAAACTGCCGCATCCGCACTCCCCAATCTATCATGGCTGCCTCGCTATTCAAGGCATGGCTCTCTCCTTTATAGTTTAACAACCAAGCAGGACGTTGCAATCGTCTCATGGCCATAAAAAGATCCAACCCCTGAGCAAAAGGCACGGCATTATCTCCATCACAATGGAATATCAGCAAGGGAGTCTTGATTTTATCCGCATAAAATATAGGAGAATTACGAATATACATCTCCCGATCCTCCCACAACGTCTTGCCCAATCGTCCCTGAGCATCTTCATAAACATACAACCGGGGCATTCCTCCCCCTCTCAGTGCCGTATAGGAAGAAATGGTGTTAGAAACAGCAGCTCCGGGACTGGCACAACGGAAAATATTTGTCCTTGTAACCAAATAAGCCACCTCATAGCCTCCCCAACTATGCCCGATAACACCAATATGATCTTTGTCCGCAATACCCTTATCAATCAACATCTGTACCCCACTTACCACGGAATTATAGCAACTCTCGGCAGGATCGCCAATCTTAAAATGTACATCCGGCATGAAAACCACATACCCGTTACTTACATAAGTTGGTACGTCTATTACCGAACTACTCAACTCCGGTAAACGATAACTGTATAACTCCTCTGTATGTCGTTCGTAGAACGTCACGATCACCGGATAGCGTTTATTGGGATCATACCCTTCCGGCAAAAACAGGATTCCATCATTTTCCCGGCCGTCAAAAGTCTTCCAACGTTCCAACCTTGCCGTTCCCCACATGTAATTCGTCTGCTGCGGATTGGTATTTGTTATTCGACGAGGATTCGTAAACTTCAGATTACTCCACCACAAATCCCCGTATTCACTAAAACTAGATTTACTCCAAACACAAGTTTTGCCATCATCAGCCATCTTTACGATCCGGGCAGCATATTCCCCTTCCAGTAATTTATTAACTTTCCCGTTAGCTTCCAAAGCATACACACCTTTACTCTTTGTCCGGGTATTAAAACTACTTAGAATCGCTCCTTTCGTAAGATCATTTCCTTTCGTTTCAACTAAACGTAGCTCTAGATCATGTTTCCGACCATATTCACCTGTAAGCGAATAAGGCTGTTTATGGCCTGTCAAATCCACAACCCACATGTCATAACGATCATATAACACCAGACTCTTACCCTCATTTATCCATCCGGCATAACCATAGGCCGAAGGGGCTTTAGGCATATCATGTAATTCATCATACATCGGATAACCGATAGCAGAAGATATATCTTTCAACTCTCCCGAAACCATATCTATATTGTACCACGTCCGGGCCTCTACATCATACCACACAGCATACTTCCCGTTCGGACTCCAAACAGGAACATTTCGCACATTGGTCAATAACTTCGTCTGTTTTCCATCTGCCAAACGAATCAGATAAATATCTGAATTCAGTTCGTGCCTCCAATCAAATTGTGTAAGATAGGGAGTTGAAGAAGTCGCAAATATATAATCAAGATCCTTACTTTCAGGTATAACAAAAGCACTCATACCTGGATCAGATAACTTTACACATTCTTTGGTGTCCACGTGATATATGAATTTGGGATAATCCATCGGATTAAAACCACCTCGGGCCGGTCTTTGCCTCCGATGAGACAATGGCTCGTTCCAACTCCATAATTCCAGTTCAAAACCCAGATCAGACTTTTTTCTTGGTGCCGGTCTCGGCATTTTTACCGGCTCTATCTCCAACATTATATCTCGTCCCCCGTTGAGTAAAGGATAAGGATTACGAGTCACCTTCATTCCTTCCGGAAGTCCTGTAATCTCTTCAAAGTTGACCACCACATGACAATCCGCAGGAGCTAAAGAAAACGAATAGAGCAGATCGGGATTATTCACCCGGGAAGAATCGGAAGCAACCGTGAAAGTACCAACTTCTCTCTCCTCATCAAACCATACCCGGCCAAAGAGATTTTTACCAGTCTTGAAAATATCCCGGGATTTCCCCTTTAAGTCCCGAACACGCAAAACAGTCTCATCATCCCCTTTGTATTCATAAACAAGAGAACGTCTCCCATTAAAAAAAGTATAACTCCCAACCCGATCTATCTTGATCTTCTCCCCGGTTTCCACGTTCCACACGTACAAACGGTTATAGGAAGCGTTCCCCTCATTCACGAACTCGGTATAAACAATCCAAGGAGAACTGACATCCACATTGGGAAAAGCCGTTTTATCCCAAACGATCTTTTTCCAATCTTTCAAACGCACGATAAAAGTAGAATCAACCGTTGTCCCCGTGGTATCAACGGGAGTTTTTTGTACCATTTTTACCCATTTCCCGTTATTGAAAAAGAAGAACTCTGAAACATTCTTCAAAGCAGTTGTCCGATTCCGTTCCGCATCATATAAATACAACTCAGAATCCTGATTCCCTGTATCATAAAGATACGCATAGCGATAAGTTACCCATCTCCCGTCAGGAGACAAATTCGGTTCTCTCAACGTTCGCCACAATTTACCCTCTTCCTGTTGCAATGCTTTTTTCTGCGCAAACAGTAAAGAAGGCAATGCAAGAAATAACAAAATACAAAATACGATTCGTTTCATCTCTACTACTTTTCAGCTTTCAACAACTCAATGACATAAGATATTTCATCAGCCAACTTACTGGGACTACCGCAATACCCTCCTGAAGTATAACGCATCACGCCATCTTTCAAAATTACTTTTCGCGGAATCCCCGAATCATTGAACATTTTGGCAAAGCGTGAGAACACGATATTTGCCGATTGACTCTTTTCATTATAATTGTCATACAACACATTGAACGTGAAATCATTTTTTGCAAAGTACTCCTTAATCTTCTGTTTATATTTATCCCCGCTTTCCTGGGTAGCAATAAAATAAAACTCCACCTCTTTATCTTTAGCATATTTATCCACAGCCATTTGCATGCCGGGGAAGGCCATCTTACACGGACCGCACCAAGTTGCCCAAAAATCAAGTACCACAATCTTTCCTTTCCAGTCTTTACTATTCACCTTTTTTCCCGTCATACTTTCTAACACGAAAGGTTCAACTGCTATATTCGTCAATCCCGCCTTGACCTCCTTTTTCATCTCTTCCAGTTCTTTCATGGACTTCAGCGACTGCACATATTCCTCGAAACCTTCAGACTTTCCATACTTTTCCGTATACACTTTTTTCAACATCTCCAACATAGCCGGAGTCATCACATTCTCTCGCACACACTCCTCCAACACGGAAAATATCTTCGATCTATTCCCGGTCTTTTCCAAAATTTGGATATAAGCCTCATTCAAGTCCGAATTGCTATACAATCCTTCTTTCGACAAGTTTTCAAAATAAGGAAGAGTCTCCTCGTATTTTTCCATCCGGGTCAACAAAAGAATATGACTTGTCAGCTTATCATCAAGCTGGCGACGGGCAATTTCCCTCGCCTGCCCCGGAGTATATCTGACATCCTCCATAAAAGAAAGATCACCTTGTTTCTTCATCATCTCTTCTATCATTGCGGTAGATAAAGGATAAATGACCTCATCAGGACTTAATTTCAACTTAAACATCCGGAAAATATTCCAACGATACACCTCATTCAATGTCTGGAAATTCATTTGATCAAACCAAGAGGCAAATCCCTCGTAATCGTGCTTGGCAAACAAAGCCTCTTCCAAAACACGGAATGTACTGTAATAAATAAAAGCATGTTGCCCCTGTTCCGGGTGCTTACGCCATTCACTGATCGGGAAGTCAGCCAAAAACTTGCGGGTTGAATCCAGTTTCACATCATCCAGCGGCATTTGCTCGATAGTCTTAAAAGTCTTAAAGCGAGCCGCAGCACCATGAGGATAATTAGCAAGAATCATTTGTTCCAGCGAATCGGCTTTTTCCGTATCTCGTAATTCAAAACGGTAAAGATCCCTAGCCCACAAATATTGTTGTTCACCCAAGCCGGGGATACTCAAAAACTGAGTAATATACCGACGAGCCGCATCCGAATATTGGTCTCCACTTCTCAATTTCACCATCGCCATAAAACAGTCGAACATTTTCGGCATATTCTGCGGGAAATATTCCAACTCTTTATACACCCACATTTCCACCGCCTCATCAGAAATATCGTACTGATTAAAATACCCCATCACACCTTTCCCCAAAGAAGGTTTACGAAATATAGCCCAAGCCAGTCTTCCTCCGGGAAGTTGTTGTCCATTCTGGTCAAGGGTTACCCACATGAAACCCTTATCATCATTATTATCCGCAACACCCATATCATTCACATCCTTCGGGATAAACTTAAAGGCAACAAAAGCGCAATTTCTCGGTACATAAAAATTCCCGTACCAAATTCCCTTGTATTCGCTCAAATTCACATCTGCCACTTCCCAACAATAATCATTATACATATAGGCAACTCCGGTAATAGCCTCCTTTCCGACCAACGGTCCTCCCGTCGGATCATATTGTATTTCCAACCGGGTTCCAGCCACAGGACTCCCCGTAAAACCGGATAAACGAGACTTTTCTTCTTGCCCTAACACGTTCATGGCAAGACCACATAACAGCATTACAATAATTACGAACTTATTCCTCATAGTAATAAATTTTGGACATAAAATTCCAAGGGCTATTATAAAGCCCCGGAATATATCAATTTCAAATTCAAATGTTTATTTACTTGCTTGATTCCCGATTGCGTGCAGATCGATATTATACTTTGTTTTAAAATAATCCAACACGATCTCGTATTTTTGTTTTATCAGGTAAGTACGTTTATAGGTTCCGCTACTTTGATCCCATTCTGCACTGACATCAAAACTATCAGATAACGCCCAAGCCTTAAACTCATCTTCGCTCATGATTGTCAAATACTTCACGTAAAGCCCGAAATCATAATTCACATCAATATTTTTATAATATTCCAAGAACCCACAACCATTATACCCCCATTGTCCTTGATTCTCGGTATTTGACGAGTTATTAAACAAATCAGAAAATTCCGTCGGAATCTCTATTTTATCACGAGAAGCCGCATACACGATCAAAGATTTTGTAATCTCCCCGGTCGCATTTAATTTCTCATTTTCAGTCAATTGATCGAACTTTTCACTTGTATGACCGAATGCGATATGATTTAAACCACTTGCAGCTGCATGATACGTGGTATCATACACTTTCACACTCCCCCATTCTTGTGTTTCTTCATCATACACGTAATCGTATCTTTCGGTTACACTATATATTTCCGAGGCCAATAACACTCTTAAAGGTAATATTTTCCGTAAGAAATCTTCATCCCATATAGCAAAACTATTCTCTGTTATAAAATGAAAAGCCTTGTCAGCATACGCCTCATCCGCTTGAACCGAATAATAGGGAATATATTCCGTCACATTCCAACGAAAATCCGATTCCTTATATTTATACAAAAATTGTACGTTATATTTCTCGTAATAAGCAAGAAATTCCTGATCATAATCCGCATTCCCTTGGGGAAATTCATAAAAAGTCTGAGGTTCCGATGGAGTTAAATCTTTTTCCCCACAGGCAAAAAATAAACCTGTAAAAATCAACAGTATAAACAGTATATTATTTTTCATAGTACTTCAATTTATCAATTGGTTCCAATTCGATCCGTAGCTAATTCATTCTGTACCAATTTAGAATTCCGATCTAAAACATCCTGCGAAATCGGTAAGGTATATCCAGGATCTTTTTCCTGTAACACGTATGTTGTCCGCTGTCCATTTTCACTAACCCACGTATGTTCAATTCTAGGCATCCCGTAACGACGAAGATCAAACCAGCGATGTCCTTCCATAAAAAGTTCACGACGACGTTCCAACTTACACAAGTTTTCCAAATCATCAGTCGTACTCAACGTGTAATTCGAATAATTTGTAAACCGGTTTTCCCGCAATTTATTTAAATCATTTACAGCTAATTGACCACATTCAGCAGTTCCCGCTTTATATTTTTCCATATATGCCTCTGCCCGGTTCAAATAAAGTTCAGCCGTTCTCCACACGTACCCTCTTTCCGCAACCCCGTGTTTATACTCTTGATAAGGATAAATATAACCGCTTGCCGTGGCCTTAAAATACATCCCGTTACGACTATCATTCGGTTCTGAAAAACTACTCACCAAATCCGTAGACAGGCATACAGGCGTTCCCATGAATCCCATCCGTCCGGGCATACTTCCAAAGACAAAAATAGTTTCCGGGAAACTGGAAGAAACGACCGGATTCGTAGAATTCGTGGGATAATTCACATTCGTGTAAGCATAAGTCGGTAAATAAACCAAATCCGGAGCCCCTGCAAGAGCCTGGGTGGCATGTTCAATCACTTTATCCCATTCCTCCATGTACAGATAAATACGGGAGGCGATCAAATGTGCGGAAACATAATTGATCCGGTAAACCCCATTATTTGTTTTATTCTGGTCCAACAATGACACTGCTCGCTCAATATCCTCTGTAATCTGTTTGTAAACATCTGCCACCGAACTACGAGCAACTCCTTCATCCCGAATTTCGGATTTCGTGACCAAAGATACTCCTAAACGCTGGTCGGGAGTTGAACGGGAATCGTTGTAAGGAGTTGCAAAGATATTCACCAACTGCAAATAATAATACGCCCGTAAAGTCAGAGCCTCTCCCAACACCATATTAATCTGTGATTCCGTACCCACTGACATCTCTATATCATCAATGATAACATTGCATACCATAATCTTCTCATAGTAATTTTCGTATGTTGCATCAGTCACATTTGCATCCTTCAGAGACTGATACATGTAATATTGCCAAGTAAAAATATCCCGGCAAGCATTATAGACATCCGTGTATGAATAGGAAGATACACCATCAATATCATCATCCATATACCAGGTCAAACCATCCAATTCGGCAAATGCATACCCTGCCCCGTTCAATAATTCTGAATAAGCATCCGTTGTTTCCGGTTCAAATTCATCTTGAGAAACTTCCTCCAAGAAATTCCCACACGCACAGAACGTTATGATAAAAAACGCTCCTAATATAAACTTATTAAATACTGAAATCATAGTTCATCATCTTTACTAGGTTAAAAACTAACATTTAAAGAGAACGAGTACGTCTGCGTGATTGGTAGAGCCGTTCCTCCGGTTCCGCCTTGTTCAGGATCTTGTCCCCTAAACTTCGAGCTACAAATCGTCAAAGGATTGGTAACATTAAACATACAAGACATCATGGATACCCCGAATTTTTTCAAATATTTCTGGGGAATCGTATAGGACAGAGATAAATTACGACATCTTAGGAAATCTCCCTTCACCACCCGAATATCTGAATAATTATACATTTCATAAGAATTCAAAGACACGGTAGAAGGAATCGGAACATATAAATTATACTCTGTCGAACCATCAAACACGAATCCTGGAATATTTGTCGTAAGCTCGTCACCCGGCTTCTTCCAACGTTTCAAAAGATCTTTATGCAAATTATCCTGTGGAGCGGGCATGGTGAGAGCCCCGCTATACAAGAAATTCAATCTCTTTACACTACCCAAGCTATAAGCGAAATTAGCATTCAACGTCAGATTCTTATATCGCAAACTCGTGGTAAATCCACCGCTGATTTTAGGATCAGCCTGTCCAGAATACACCAAATAATCCTTTGGGTCATCCATTTTAACAATCTGGCTCTGGTCACGAGAAGTATGAGCAAAAGTAGCGTATCCATATTGCGGATCTAATCCTGTAAATTTCCATGAATAAACCGCATTTACAGGCTTTCCATTCTCAAAAGCATTTCCGGCCAGATAATCCGTGTAAGTATATTCATTTTTTCCTGTATTCTGCACATTATTCGTGTTCTTTGAATACGTGGGAGTAATTGTCCATTTGAAATCTTTCGTCTGTACGGGTACAAATGACACGGCCAACTCAAAACCTGTATTCTTTATATCCGCTCCGTTTTTATAGGTCGTCTTAACTCCATATTCCGCAGGAACATCCAAACTAAAAATAATATCTTTCCCTTTTTTGTAATAGTAATCAATTGTTCCACTGATTCTTCCTTTCCAGAATGAAAAATCCGTTCCGATATTTATTGTCTTTGTCTTCTCCCAGCGCAAATCCGGATATGCGTAACGACTAACGTTCAGCACGTACTCCCCGGACCAACGATTAATCACGGTTGTCGGATATTTCACGACAAGATTGGGTCCCACCGTGGTAGGCACATTTCCCTGACTACCATAGGACAAACGCAGACTCAAGTCTGCCCGTTCTCCCAACAATTTAAACCACGGTTCCTCAGAAACACTCCAACGTCCCGCAACACTCCATACGGGTAAAGCTTTATTATTTGTATATTGTCCGAAACGGTTGGAAGCATCCATACGGATATTTGCATTCAACACATAACGATTTCTATATGCATAAACTAACGTCGCAAAACCGGATAACGTATTAGATAACGTATTACTAAGTTTAGCCGTATGTTTCTCCAAAGATGAATTTCCACTCAATGAAGTTGAGCCGGACGTATTGGTATCATACTCGTAACTAATTCCCAATCCCCGATCCGGGAAATATCCCCATTCCTCAGTATTAAATCCATCATTTTTTACCGAACGAACCTCATATCCCACCATCGCGTTAATAATATGATTCTCGTTCAATATCTTATTATAAGACAACTGGGCGCGAGCCGTATAACTTATATTATTATTTGTTTCATATAACAATATACCTCCCTTAGACAAACGTGAGGCTTTTTCCTCTTCACTATTGGGAGTAACAGCCCCATAGTCATATCCTCTGATTTCCGCAATATAATAAGAACGTTCATCTGCCCATTTCTTATTTACCGTGTTCGAGTAATTTACACCAAAAAGAGTATTTAAAGTCAATCGAGGATGCAATTTCGCATTCATCCCTACACTGGCATTCACTTGACGAATATTCGCCTCATTACCCGTATGGTCTATTTCGTTCAAAATGTTATAAGAAAGCGGGAAATTTGAAGACAATCCGGGTACAGTAGAATATTGTGTCGTGTAGAATTCATCTTTACTAATGGCTCTTGATGCAGAAAGAGCATAATCCGAAGGATTTACCATATAAAAACCATCTGATTTTCTATCCGAAAAACTCAATTTACCCTCCACATTGACAAACTTCCCGATTTCGGTACTTAAATTCAAATTCAAATTATACCGTTCCAAATTATCTCCCTTCGTCGTACCTTTACTATTATTGTAACCTACTGAAAAATAGTAACGGCTAGTTTCATTTCCCCCGGAAACACTTAATGTATAATCCTGATTAAAAGCATTCTGACAAAGAATCTTAAACCAATCCGTATTCATTGTCTCCAAATCGGCGACTTTCGCATCAAATTCAGACTTTGTAATTTTACCGTCATAATAATCAAACAGAGCCCCCTCATATCCTGTAGAATAAGGCATAGCCCCGTATAGATAACCGTACTCTGCCGTCTCCCGGGACACCCCAATACGTTCCTTAGAATTCATCAATTGATAATCCGAATACCGGGGACGTTCTGTAAACCCGAAAGATGCTGAAAAAGTAACTGACGGTTTTCCTACTTTACCTTTTTTAGTCGTCACAACAATCACGCCATTAGCAGCTTGCGTTCCGTAAATAGCCGTAGCGGAAGCATCTTTCAAAAAAGTAATTGATTCTATATCCATCGGATTCACCCCGGAAATGGCATTACCTAACAAACTCAGACTGGCATTCTCTCCCGCTTGTTCCCGCATGGTTGAGGCCGATCCAGTTAACACATCATTTATCTCGTCGTTAGATAAATCCACCGGGTCCTCATAAATAATTCCATCAACAACCCATATCGGAGCGGCATTTCCATGAATGGTTGAAGAACCCCGGATACGCATTTTCGGAGTCGCATTCGGACTACCGGAAGTCGTCATAACCATTAATCCCGGCACACGTCCCTGTAACATAGCATCTACCGAGGCCACGTTAGGAATCAAAATATCATCTATTTTCACCGAGGTCGTAGCACTGGCCGATAACCGCTTGTCCACTTTACCATACCCCGTAATCACCACTTCTTCAATCTCCGTCACGTCCGGTTTCAGGCGAACAATCAATTCTTTGTTATTGTTCTTCTTCAAAGCCACCTCTTGCATCTGGTAACCAACAAAGGTCACGAGCAAAACAGTCGTATCCATCTGTGGAATTTCAAGCGTAAACGTTCCGTCAACATTAGCCACACCACCAAGAGCCGTTCCTTTTAGAACAATGGTCGCTCCCGGCAAAGATTCCCCTTTCTCATCCAGAATCTTACCTTTCACAATTCGTTTTTGGGGTTGGTTATCCTCCTGTCCCCGCTTGATAATAATTAAAGAACCATCTTTTTCATAAACCAATCTGGTTCCTTTCAAACACAAGGCCATGACATTATCAATATCAGCCAGTGATACCGAAAGTGTTAATCCCTTAATTCCGACAACATCATCCGATTTAAATAAAAACCGGTAATCGGAATTTTTCTCTATTTCCCTAAAAACTTCTTTTAATGAAGCATTCTCCACGTTTAACGTGAGGCTCTGCGAATGTACACTCCCGTAGGTATGTAACATTCCGAACAGCATAAACAAGACATAAAATTTCATCATCCGCATAATTTGTGCGTACTTTCTCGAATGGAGAAAGTCATCTTTCCATTTTTTTGTCATAACTTTGTAGTTGTAGAATACAATTTAATTTGTTTAGGAATGGGGAGTGTGGGGACACTCCTCTTCCTTTATTTATCGATCACAGTTATATCATTTCCTTTTATATTAAAATGAACAATATCCAGTTTTTCTATTTTCTCCAATAACACAGAAAAATCCTTGTATCGGCTAATGTTTCCGTTAATTCGAATCTCCTTGACACCGGGATTCTGGTAAAACAAATTCACGTCATACCACCGGGCAACCGTATTCATCACATCTTCCAAACGCTCGTCTTCGAACACGAAATACCCGTCTTTCCATGCCGTATAGAGACTTACATCCACCTTTTGTTTACTCAGTTCTCCTGTATTTGTTAACACGGCCTGTTCACCCGGTTCCAACAATAACGTTTTTCCCTTTACGTTTATTTCCACACTTCCTCGTTCCAATGTTGTTTCAAAACGAGTCTCACCATCGTAAGCATTTATATTAAACCGAGTTCCAAGCACTTTCACTTCAAACCCGTTAAGTTCTACAATAAAAGGAGTCCCGGACTTTGCCACATCAAAAAAAGCCTCTCCGGAAAGCACCACCCGTCTCTCCTCACCGCTAAACCGTACCGGATAACGTAAATCCGTTTCAGCATTCAGATGAACCATCGTCCCATCACTTAATTTCATGGAGAACTCTCCCCCTCTCGGAACTCGCATCAAGTGAAACTCATCCACCATTTTTCCCTTCGCCTCGATCCCCTCGTAATTCAACACGTTACTATCCTGTTCCACGAATAGACTGTCGGAAATAACAATATTCGTACGTAACCTGGATTCTAAAACAATCGCTTTCCCAGAACCGGTATACAACATGGCTTGATCCTTTCCGGGAGCCAATGCCAACGAATTAACTTCCGGTTGTACTGTGTCGAATTTTTGCCACAAAACGATCGTTCCGACCAGACAGATAAATACAGCTACATACTTACACAACCCGATGAATACCTTTCTTTGCTTTCCATAGGTTCTTTGTTCAAATTTCTTCAAATTTTTCCGGACGTCAACCTCTTTACTTTTCTCTCGAGTAAAAAAGTTTTCCATTTTCTGGTAATAGCGCTCATTCTCTCCCGACTCATTTCTCCACGCCTCCACTTCCTGTTTCTCCTTTTCTGTTAAATCGCCATTTACAGACCGCCTTAATATGGACCAATCAATTTTTTGCATAGCTTGAATTTATTGCTTACATACATAAGACAACTTCAACAAAAAATACAGTGACAAAATTACAAGGAAAAAATCATTTTTTTTGTAACCAATTGATACTATGAACTAAATAACAGACAAAAGGATTAGAAAAGAAGCTCCCAAACGAGAACGGATAAATTTATACGCCCGGCTCATCTGCGTGTTTACAGTATTCACGGAAATATTCATTTCTTCCGCTACTTCCTTGTATTTTTTCCCGTCCAGCACGCAACGCTTAAATATAATTTTAGACTGATCCGGCAATTCTTCGATCACATCATACACCTTCTTCAACATATCCTGATCAATTTCTACCTCCGGAATTTCTGCATAAGCTTGAGCCTCAAGTAACCATTGTTTATAATTATCTTCCACATGAAGATGTTTCAAACGATTCAGACTACGATTACGCACCTGAGTAAAAAGATAAGATTTCAAATTAGATACCTCCGGAAGTGTCGGAGCATTATTCCATAAATCTATAAATACCTCCTGAACAATATCCTCAGCCTCACCACGATCCAACAAAAAATATTCTGCAAACAACGTCATCTTCTTGAAATAAGATTCAAAAAGTTGTTTAAACACTCCCTGCTCCCTCCGCCTTATCGCCTGCAAAACATTTTCCATATCAAATCCCATAGGTATCCTTGTCTACTCGTGTTGAATATACAAATATAAATCTTTCTTTTAAAAATGCTCTTCCCCACGATAAATATTAACTTTTCTATTACCCAAAAGATCACAGACGACATAAAGATGAACCTTCAATTAACGACACTGCTCAACGGGATTTCATCCAAGCTATTTTCTTCTTCGCACCAGCAACAAACACATGTACCACCACTCTATTCCCACACCAATCTAACCCAAATAATGAGGTAATCCTACTCATACAGAGCTTATTCGTTGCTTATTCGTTGCTCATGCATTACGGCATGTGTAAGCTCCGAATGAGCCACGAGAAAGGTTCGAATATGTGGGATTATTTCCTTAGGATCTCTTTAGGTTCTCTTTATGAATCAATCAACAAGTCACCCTCCTACTTTCTACTATCCAATATCTTCGTCCCGATGTCCATGTAGCGATACACATCCCGAGTGGTCTCCCGGATACGCTCCTCGTCCTTTTTATGCCCCAACCGGACAAGAATGGCGTTCTTTTCAGGAATAGCGATAATATATTGTCCCAACATTCCCCGGAAATAGGGATTTTGTTGCCCTTTATAGTTCATCATCCAAATCTGGAAACCATAATAATCCAAAGAATCCTTACCCCATTCGTCCTTCAGATACCCCGCCGGCCTCATGGCCTCGTTAATATATTCTTCCGAAACCAACTGTTTCCCGTTCCAGTTCCCGTGATGCAACATCAAACGGGCAAAACGGGCAATTTCCCTCGCCGTGGTGTGAAAACAACAGAAAGATTTCTCGTCCCCGTCCTTTTTATCCAGCAACCAATAGGCGTCCTGACAGGCTTGCATCGGTTTCCATAACTTCTCTTCGGCATAATCACTAATGCTCTTTCCAGTCGCTTTCTCCACGACAAAAGCCAAAATCTGCGTGTCCCCGCTCCGGTATGAGAATTGTTTCCCCGGTTCCTCGATCACGTCCAACGTAGTCACTAAATCATAAAGATCGTTCCCGTAGTAGCCATGTGTAGTTACCGAAAATAGCGATGCGTAAGCCTCATCCCAATTCAACCCACCACTCATGGTCAACAGATTGCGAATCGTGATATTTTTCTTTTTTCCCTCGTTAAATTCCGGGATATATTTCCCCACCGGATCATCCAGACTGGTAATTTTCCCCTCGTCATAAGCAATGCCGACCAACAACCCCACGATACTCTTGGTCGATGAAAATATATTGGATGTCTTCGTGTCATTCCAACCGGACCGATATTCCTCGTACACGATACTATCATTCTGAATCACCAGAAAAGAAACTGTACGAAAATCATTCAAGTAGGCATCATCCTCCGGGCTCAACTCATAGGTATTATAATCCTTGGCAATCCCCCACGTCCAACACGTATCAGCCTTCCTCACCGTATGCTTGTCAAACATCGACAAATCATCTATCGACGGGTACCAGTACAACAACGCCTGCCGTGCATAATAAGGCAGACAGAAATAAGCAATCCCCAGCACCACCACAACCGTCAAAAGTATCTTATATCTTTTTTTCATTTTCAATTCTCAATTTTCAATTCTCAATTCTCCTGACTTTCGCCACCATCTTCCGAATTACCCCTTCCCCGATACAAGGAGCATGAGCATCTTCCGGGAAAAAGATCACGAACTCACCGGGAGATAACGTGAACACCATTTCCACCGGGTCTCGGTAAAAAGTAAAATCACCCGCAACATCATACGGTGCCTGTTCTTCGCCCAATAAACTTTGAGCTTTCCAACCATAGCTTTCCGGCATACTCAAAGGCATTTGAATATCGATATACTTATCATGCCGTTCATACACGGCTTCCTCGGTTTTCCGTCCTTTGGCATCTTCAATTTTGAGATAGGCATTATCCCCGTCAATGTCAATTCGTCCCACGGGCATACTTGACAAATCATGTGTTTTTATATAGTCAAAGACTACTTTAAAATACGGGTTTAACCCCTCAATTCGTTCGCTATTAGCCAGTACGTCTACAATCATAATTTTATTTCAATTTTTTTATACAACAAAGATAACGAAAATACGTTAACAACAAGAAAACCAAGCAAGAACAACGCACATTTTCTTCTAAAAAATGTGTACACTGCCCGGTTTCCATCATATTCTAGGCCAAACGTTATATTAGAACTACATAAATTTTAGTCACTATGAAAAACTCATACCTTACGATGATCGTTTTCACGATTTTTACCATCGCTTTTTGCACCAATGCACGGGCACAAAAACAGAACCGCGTGGAAAGACTATATCAACACATCGCCTGGTCCGAAGGAGACAAGTACGACCGATTGAGAGAACGGATGGACACCAAAAGCATGGATGCCTACAAAAATGAAATCTCTCTGGCCGATGCCCTTAGGCAACTGTTACTGACTCCTCGTGTTAATGCCATCGAGCCGTACTTGAAAAGTAGTATGGCCGTCCAGCAACAGGACGGGGGCGCCCGACTACGCTCATTCTGCCAAGCAGCAAACCTGAATGTCAACCTTTTCCGTCACAAAGCAGACTCCACGATCCTTGCTTTGCTTACCTATTCCCAGGACCAACTTGAAGATTCCCGTACAGTACTTGCACAAATAAAGGAATACGATTACAATATGGACCCCGACGTTTACGAGGCCATCGTCCGGCTAAAGGAAAAAGTACAGTATGCAGACCTGAAAGCCCACCCTACACAGGTAAAATGCAACACTTATTTCAAAGACTTCCCTAACGAATACAATTATGTCGAGGTGGCCAACATATATAATGATCTGCTGTACAAAGCCATTCTCAACAAACAAAACGATTCAACCATTCTCTGTTATTTCAATGACACCACGCTAAAAACATTCTACGCCAACTCCAAGGAACCGCGTCCCTACCTAGCTGAAGTACAAAAACTCTATGACGACTGCCTGTTCAAAGCGATACAAACGGCCACTTCCCCGGATACACAAAAACATTGTATCCATGCTTATATCGAATGTCCCTATCTGGCAGGATGTAACCGCAAATACCTGCCACAAGTGGAATACACGAACGACAGCATAGACCTGATCCTCCTTGTTTCGCAAGTTGATTCTTTCCCACGCCTCCCGTTGATCAAGACTTACCTCCAAACACATAAATACAAGCCATTTCGGGATAAAGCCCAACAGTTAAGGAAACAATTTATCGACTCGATGACTTACATATCCCCTACCATCACCCGTTGTTACTCCGGAATTAACATCACTCGGGAAACCAGAATTCACCATGATTCGCTCACAATCACCACATACCACTACTCCCCTCAAGGGCTTTTGACACGGATCATTCAAAGCACTCGACTGCAAAAAGATTCCACAACTACCACTCCGTTAAACTTGATTGTCACGACATTCAAGTATAATGACCTCGGTAAATGTTACGAGGAGGAAACCATTGATTCCCTCGCTAAAGCAACCATATGCCTGATCAATTATCAGTATGACACGACTTCCCATCCCGTCATGAAAACGACCAAGTGGAGTCACGGGCAAAACACTATTGACTATTACAATCACAGAGGACAGGTCAATCGAACCCAAGAATACCGGAACGGGCTGATTTGCGCCCAAACAGACTACACTTATGACCCACAAGGGCGTCTCTCCGGTAAAACATGGATAAACACCCGACCGGATACCGACCATCCCGCCACGAAACAAGTCACACTTTATATTTACGACTCATTCGGTTACCTCACAAGCATTTCCTACGTGAAAGAGAATCTGCAAAACGAAAAAATAACAAGTAAAATGACTCTAACTTACGATGAATTCGGCAACCCGATCAATCCTAATTACCAATATACTTACGACCAAACCGGAGCATGGACCAGTAAAACGAGCAAGACGAACCCGGCGGACAGCGAGAAAATCGCTTATGTCTACAAGCAAAACAAAAAATAGACCCGCACATTTTCGTTTAGGCTTTCAATTTTCAATTAGTTATCGTACCTTTGTGCCCAATTAATTTTTAAATAAATGGAGCACAGAGCAGGTTTTGTCAATATCTTAGGAAACCCCAACGTGGGGAAATCAACCTTGATGAATCGACTAGTCGGGGAGAAATTATCGATTATCACGTCCAAATCCCAAACCACGCGTCACCGGATCAAGGGGATCGTGAACGGGGAGGACTTTCAGATCGTGTTTTCCGATACCCCGGGTGTCGTGAAACCCAGTTACAAGATGCAGGAATACATGCTTGATTTCTCGAAAAGCGCCATTATCGATGCCGACATCATCCTCTACGTCACCGACGTGGTGGAGAATATCGAGAAGAACGCAGACTTTATCGAGAAAGTGAAGCAAAGCGAGGTCCCCATCCTTCTGGTGTTGAACAAAATTGACTTGACCACTCCGGATAAACTGGATGCCTTGTTCGACAAGTGGAAAGAGATCATCCCGCGAGCTGAAATATTCCCGATCTCGGCTACCGAGAATTTCAACGTGGACAATCTATACAAGAGAATTCTGGAATTGCTACCTGCGGGAGAACCTTATTTCGACAAAGAAGAAATGACCGACATGCCGGCACGCTTTTTCGTAACCGAAATTATCCGGGAAAAGATTTTATTGAACTACGACAAAGAAATTCCCTATTCCGTCGAGGTTGTCGTGGAGGAATTCAAGGAAGAAGCCAAACGCATCAACATCATGGCCGTGATCAACGTGGAACGGGATTCCCAAAAAGGTATCATCATCGGACATCAAGGAGCCGCATTGAAAAAAGTCGGCACGGAAGCCCGTGTTGACATCGAAGCCTTCTTCGGGAAAAAAGTATTCCTGAACCTGTACGTCAAAGTCCTCAAAGACTGGCGAAACAAGGAAAACGACCTGAAACGCTTCGGTTACAAACAACTTTAATTTTTTTAGTTTTTATCTTTTAACTTTTATCTTTCCAATGAGTAATATTGTTGCAATAGTAGGACGTCCCAACGTGGGGAAATCAACTCTTTTCAATCGTTTGGTCGGTGGCCGGAAAGCCATCGTAAACGAGGAAAGCGGGGTGACCCGTGACCGGAATTACGGAAAATCAGAGTGGAACGGCAAAGAATTCTCGGTAATTGACACCGGAGGATACGTCTCCAACAGTTCGGACATCTTCGAGGAGGAGATCAACAAACAGGTATTACTCGCCATGGACGAGGCCGACGTGATCCTGTTCGTCTGCGACGTGGAACTCGGTATTACCGATCTGGACCACAGTTTCGCCCGTATGCTTCGGAAAGTCAACAAACCCATCTACCTCGTGGCAAACAAGGTAGACAATGGAGAACGTCTTTACGATATACACGAATTCTATAAACTGGGAGTCGGAGAAGAAATCTTTCCCGTAGCCTCTATCAACGGTTCGGGAACCGGTGATCTGCTTGACAAGGTGGTTTCACACTTCACCACCGACCCGATTGAAAACATGGAAGAGCTTCCTAAAATTGCCATCGTAGGACGTCCCAACGTGGGAAAATCCTCCACCATTAACGCCCTTATCGGGGAAGAACGTAATATCGTAACCGATATTGCCGGAACAACTCGTGACACGATTACAACCCGCTACAATCGTTTCGGACACGACTTTCTACTAGTTGACACTGCCGGATTACGCAAGAAAGCGAAAGTCAGTGAAGACGTGGAATTCTATTCCGTGATGCGTTCCGTACGTGCCATCGAAGACAGTGACGTGTGCATGCTACTGATTGATGCTACCCGGGGAATGGAATCTCAGGACTTGAACATATTCCATCTCATCGAGCGTAACCAGAAAGGCGTGGTAGTCCTCGTAAACAAGTGGGACCTGATCGAGAAAGATAACAAAACGACTATCAATTTTGAGAAAGAACTGCGGGCAAAAATGGCCCCCTTCAACGACGTGGAAATCATTTTCACCTCGGCTCTCACAAAACAACGTCTGTTGAAAGCGCTTGAATCAGCCATCCAGACCTACGAAAACCGAAAACAAAAACTGAAAACATCCGAACTGAACCGCATCATGCTGGAAGAGATCGAAAACTTCCCTCCCCCCAGCTTGAAAGGAAAATATATCCGCATAAAATACGTGACACAGTTACCATCAAAAACCCCAACTTTCGCATTTTATTGCAACTTACCGCAATACGTGAAAGAACCTTACAAGCGTTTCCTGGAAAACAAAATCCGGGAACACTGGAAGTTCACGGGTGTACCGATTCAGATTTTCATGCGTAAAAAATAAAAAAATGAAAACCATCCTCACTGCAGGATGGTTTTTATTTTATCATTATATTTGTTCTATTCAAAAAATCATATTATGGCAAAAAATACAATAGAACATGATGGAATCGTGACGCAGGTGACTGAAACCTTTATTATTGTGACCATACAAAGCCAAACAGCTTGTGCAGGATGCCACGCCAAAGGAGCTTGCGGCATGTCGGAAATGGCACTGAAAAGTATCACGGCGGAAAAACCAAATGAAGATGTGAAAATCGGTGATAAAGTAATCGTCAGTGCCAGTACCCAAAATGCCATGCTTTCCGTCCTACTGGCATACATCGTTCCTTCCATCCTTATAATCGCCGTTCTGGCTTTGTTAATTCTTGCCGGGACCAGTGAAGTCCTAGCTGCAACGCTGTCTCTAACGACTACAACAGTATATTTTATTGTTCTTTATTTATTAAGAAACAAGTTTGCCAAAAAAATAAAATTCAAGGTTAAAATAGCATAACCTAGAAAAAAAATAATAACTTTACGGGCGTTATTACAAACTAGAGGAGACAAAACAAACACCTTTATGATGACTACTACCATTATTTACACCATTATTTCTTTGTGCGCTATTGGAATCGCGTCTGCCGTGATTCTTTATTTTGTTGCACAAAAATTCAAGGTCGAGGAAGACCCTAGAATTGATACCGTGGAAAGCATACTACCGGGAGCTAATTGCGGAGGATGTGGCAAACCCGGGTGTAGGGGATTTGCAGAAGCCACGGTAAAGGCGACTTCATTGGATGGACTGTTTTGTCCGGTTGGAGGTGCGGAAACCATGACGAAAGTTGCCGCTGCTTTGGGTATGGAAGTAACTGCACAAACTCCACAAATCGCAGTGGTAAGATGCAACGGCACGTGTGACCATCGTCAACGTACCAGTCAATATGACGGTTACAAATCATGCACCATCGAACATTCCCTTTACCGGGGAGAAACCGATTGTACATTCGGTTGCCTCGGGTGTGGAGATTGCGTAACAGCCTGCCCGTTCGACGCCATTCACATGGACGAAAACGGTCTCCCAGTCGTTTCCGAGGAGAAATGCGTGGCATGTGGAGCTTGCGTAAAGGCCTGCCCGAGAAATATCATCGAATTGCGAAACAAAGGAGTGAAAGACCGACGAGTTTTCGTTTGTTGCGTGAACAAGGACAAAGGGAACATTGCCCGTAAAGCCTGTACAGCAGCTTGCATCGGATGTGGGAAATGCGTGAAAGAGTGTCCATTCGAGGCCATCACGTTAGAAAACAACTTGGCATACATTGACTTCCGCAAGTGCCGACTTTGCCGGAAATGTGTCAGTGTTTGTCCGACACACGCGATCCACGAGGTTAATTTCCCTCCCCGGAAAATCACCGAACCTGCAGACCAGTTGAAAACTGAAACGAATTAATTGACGATTTATGAATGACGATTAACGATGAATAAATCTAAAATCAAGAAATCTAAATCTAAAATTTAAAAGTTCATTAGTTTTTCAATCTAAAATTTAAAATCTAACACCTAAAACTAATACACCGTGCTTAAGACATTTAAAATTGGGGGAGTTCACCCACCAGAAAATAAATTATCAGCACAAGGGGAAATCATCACGCTTCCCCTCCCCGAACAAGTAAGTATACCATTATCACAACATATCGGGGCTCCTGCCGTTCCCACGGTGAAAAAAGGAGATCAAGTAAAAGTAGGACAAATCATCGGTCAAGCTGCCGGTTTCATATCAGCAAACATACACAGTTCCGTATCCGGAACCGTCATGTCACTTGATCCCGTGATCGATGCCAGCGGGTATCCCCGCCCGGCTGTTACCATTAAGGTGGAAGGTGACGAATGGGACGAAAATATCCTAAAAGAACCCATCAACAAGCAACCCGGTACATTCACGAAAGAAGAAATACTAGCAGCCATCAGTGCAGCAGGAATCGTCGGTATGGGTGGCGCCACCTTCCCGACACAAGTAAAACTATCCCCCCCTCCCGGAAGTACCGCCGAAGTACTGATCATAAACGGTGTGGAATGTGAGCCTTACCTCACGGCTGACCATCGTTTAATGCTGGAACATGGGAAGGAATTAATCATGGGTATAGAACTCATCATGAAAGCCCTCGGCGTGAAACGCACGATCGTGGGAATCGAAAATAATAAACGGGACGCCATTGAAGAACTTGGTAAACTTGCCAGACTGGCGGACGGGATCGAGATTTGCCCGTTAAAAATACAATACCCGCAAGGAGGTGAGAAACAATTAATACAAGCGACCACGGGAAAATTCGTACCATCAGGCGGACTACCCATTGCTGTCGGAGCCGTGGTTCAAAACGTGGGAACGGTATATGCCGTGTACGAAGCTGTTATGAAACACAAACCCTTGTTCGAACGGGTAGTCACGGTTACCGGAAAATCATTAAAAGAACCGGGTAACTACCTTTGCCGCATCGGAACCCCGATCTCACAACTGATCGAGGCCGCCGGGGGATTACCTGAAGACACGGGTAAAGTGATCGGAGGAGGTCCCATGATGGGGAAAGCCCTAACCAACACAAGCATTCCCGTTACAAAAGGCACGAGCGGCATCCTACTGATGCGTCAAGAGGAATCTACCCGCAAAGAATATCGTAACTGTATCCGTTGCTCGAAATGCGTTAACGTATGCCCCATGGGATTGGAACCCTATTATTTGATGGTGCTTGGAGAACACAACAAGCTGGAGATGCTGGAATCGGAAAAGATCATGGATTGTATTGAATGCGGTTCATGTAGTTTTACCTGTCCCGCAAATCGTCCGTTGCTTGATGTGATCCGTCTGGCAAAAGCCAGAACCGGTCAAATGATTCGGTCGAGAAAGAAATAAAAAATTAATTTAGAATGAAAATTCGTAAGATCTAAAATATTTTATATGAGTAATTTCACCATATCCCCCTCCCCCCACGTTCACGGCGGGGATTCGATAGAAAAAAACATGTACGGCGTACTTATCGCGTTAGTACCTACGTTTATCTTTTCTATCGTATTTTTCGGGTTAGGCGCCATTCTGGTAACCCTCACCTCGGTAGCTGCCTGCCTTGTATTCGAATACGTTATTCAAAAATACCTCATGAAGCAACGTCCCACGATATGGGACGGATCAGCCATCATCACGGGAGTATTGCTGGCATTTAACCTTCCATCCTCCCTTCCCTTGTGGATCGTGGTGATCGGGGCGTTGGTTGCCATCGGTATCGGTAAGATGAGTTTCGGAGGATTAGGAAACAATATTTTCAACCCGGCTCTCGTAGGTCGTGTTTTCCTATTGATCTCTTTCCCGGTACAAATGACCACTTGGCCCGTACCGAACGGGTTCGCCACGGCTGATGCCGTAACCGGAGCTACCCCTCTGGCACTCGTGAAAGAAGCCGTCAAGAACGGACAAGCCGTCGGTGACACACTATCTTCAGTTGGAATCACTACCGGCAACCTGATTCTCGGTAACATCGGGGGAAGTTTAGGAGAAGTAGCCGCTATCGGACTTTTACTAGGATTTGCTTATATGTTAATCCGGAAGATCATCAGCTGGCACATCCCGGTAGCTATCTTTGCCACGGTTATCGTATTTTCCGGAATACTGAATCTAGCCGATCCCGCGCAATTTGCCGGCCCGGTTTTCCATCTCTTTACAGGAGGTTTGATGTTAGGAGCGATCTTTATGGCAACGGATTACGTAACCTCACCCATGACACATAAAGGAATGCTTATTTACGGTGTCGGTATCGGACTATTGACCGTGATCATCCGTGTATTCGGGGCTTACCCGGAAGGAATGTCTTTCGCCATCCTGATCATGAACGGATTCACACCACTGATAAATAGATATTGTAAACCCCGACGATTTTAAATTTACTAATTGTAGATTGTAAATTGCTTACAAATGGAATTTAAAATTTAAAATCTAAAATTTAAAATCTAAACTGATGGGAAAGAAATTAGAATCAAGCTTTAAGAATATGGTACTGGTGTTATTCTTGGTAACACTGGTTTCCTCAGCCGCAGTGGGAGTTGTGAACTCACTCACGTCCGGGTTGATTGAAAAAGTAAAAATTGAAAAACAGGTACAAGCCATTCGTGCCGTGGTTCCCGCTTTTGATAATGACCCGATGACGGAAAAACAGATCGTGAAAGCAGATGGAGGTGAATTAGAATTCTATCCGGCCAAAGCAAACGGACAACTCGTGGGGACGGCCATTAAAACATTCACGAATAACGGATTTGGCGGGCTTATTGAACTTATGGTAGGATTCACCCCGGACGGGAGCATATATAACTACTCCGTGCTAAGCCACAAAGAAACCCCGGGATTAGGTTCCAAAATGGACACCTGGTTCGTGAAAGGTGCCAAAGGGGATATTACCGGAAAAAACCCGGGTATGCAAGGACTTCAGGTTTCAAAGGACGGCGGAAACGTGGATGCCATCACGGCCGCAACGATTTCATCACGAGCCTTCCTAGATGCAGTAAACCGGGCAGCAAAGGCATTGACTGAATCCGCAAAATAACACGTAAAATCAATGAAAGAATAAAGATATGAACAACTGGCAAACTTTTACCAAAGGGTTCTTCAAGGAAAATCCGACCTTCGTACTCCTGCTCGGGATGTGTCCCACGCTGGGAGTGACCACCTCCGCCATTAACGGCTTGGGGATGGGATTAGCCACGGCTTTCGTTCTGGTACTATCCAACTTGGCCATCTCGCTCGTGGCAAACCTGATTCCCGACAAAATCCGGATTCCCGGTTTTATCGTGATCATTGCTGCATTCGTTACTGTGGTCGATATGTGTATGGCAGCTTACCTGCCGAGCTTGCACGAATCGTTGGGATTATTCATTCCGTTGATCGTGGTGAACTGTATCGTGTTGGGACGAGCTGAATCATTCGCATCCAAGAACAAAGCCCTTCCTTCCATGCTGGACGGTTTGGGCATCGGTCTCGGTTTCACCATGGCTTTAACAATATTAGGAGCAATCCGTGAAATTCTGGGTAGTGGAAAGTTCTTCAACATGACTCTCTACAATGAAAACTACGGAATGCTCGTTTTCGTCTTGGCCCCAGGAGCGTTTATCGCCCTAGGTTACCTGATCGCTTTTATCAACAGAATAAGAAAAACCAACTAATTGTAAATTTTAGATTGTAAATTGAAAAAGCAATCTAAAATCTAAAATCTAAAATCTAAAATTAGAAACATGGAATACGTTTTTATATTTATAGCCGCAGTATTTGTCAACAATATCGTGTTGGCACAATTCTTGGGAATCTGCCCGTTCCTAGGGGTTTCCAAGAGCGTACCCACGGCACTCGGTATGACAGGAGCCGTTACGTTCGTGATGATTCTGGCAACCCTGGTAACGTTTATCGTACAGAAAACCGTACTTGACCCGTTCGGCATCGGATTCATGCAAACCATCGTGTTTATCCTAATCATTGCCGCCCTCGTTCAGATGGTAGAAATCATTCTGAAAAAGGTAAGTCCGTCGCTTTATCAAGCATTGGGAGTTTTCCTACCCTTGATCACGACGAACTGTGCCGTGCTTGGTGTGGCCATCATGGTGATTCAAAAAGATTATAACTTACTGGAATCCGTTGTTTTCGCAGCCTCAACCGCCTTAGGTTTCGGATTAGCCTTAACCATCTTTGCCGGAATCCGGGAACAACTGGAACTATCCTCCATTCCTCAAGGAATGAAAGGAACCCCTATCGCACTGGTTACAGCCGGATTGCTGGCCATGGCATTTATGGGATTCTCGGGGATCGTACAATAAGTCGAAGGTTTATAAACCTTCGACTCACTTCCCCATCAAGCTAACAAACTCGTCATACACGCATCCCGTGAAATCGGAAAGCACCCGATCGACTTTGTCCTGTATCTTCTCCCTCGGATTCGTGGTTGCCAAACCGACAACCTTCATCCCCGCACGCTGTCCGGCCTCTATCCCGGAAAAAGAGTCTTCGAAGACACAACAAACATCCGGTTCTATTTGCAACTCCCGTGCTGCCAACAAATAGCACTCCGGATCCGGTTTAGACCGGGTAATCTTATCTGCCGTGATCATACGTTCAAATAACTCGGCAAACTCCGGGTGAACCCTCAAAACGTAAGCCATTTTCTTATTATTTGAACTGGTAACCAAGGCCGTTCTCACCCCATGTTTCTGTAACGTCCTGATAAATTGTTCCACCCCGGGAAAGTAAGGAAAATTCATCCGGCACTCGAACTCGTCAAGTTCCCGTGAAACCTGTTGTTGTAAAGCGACATCACCTTCGAAATAATTCTTCAAAATCAGTTCAGTCGTCTGCCCTTTAATTACTTTATGAAATTCCGGCATATCCGGATGGTAACGTTTCCCCTGTTCCCGCCAGAAATTATCGTACTGCCCCTCCGTGTCAAGCACCACCCCATCCATATCGAATAATGCCGCAAATCGTCTCACTCTATCCATAATCTTTCATCTCAATAATACATAGGTCACAAAAATATCGAAAAAAGGGTAATCCGAACAAATCCGAAACAATTTATTTGGTCTGTACAAGATAACTTGATAATTTTGCAACCAAAATAAATAATATGCAGTTAACTCATCCTATTTTTAAAATATTATCCGGAATCGCGGCAGAGAAAGGGTTGGAAATTTACGTTATCGGGGGATACGTGCGCGACCTGATATTACGACGCCCCTCCAAGGACATTGATATTGTCGTGTTGGGGAGCGGAATAGAATTGGCTGAGACAGCTGCCAAGCAACTCGGTGATTTAACGGTTTCCGTGTTCAAAAACTTCGGAACTGCCATGTTCCGCTATAAAGGAGTTGAGATTGAATTCGTGGGAGCCCGCAAGGAATCCTATCATCTGGACTCTCGTAAACCCATTGTTGAAGAAGGAACCATCGATGACGATCAGAAACGGCGTGATTTCACGATCAACGCTTTGGCCATATCCTTGAACCAAGAGAACTACGGGACACTGGTTGACCCGTTCGGGGGACTTCAGGATTTAGAGGATGGAATATTAAAAACTCCCCTCGATCCGATTATCACGTTTTCGGATGATCCCTTGCGTATGATGCGGGCCGTCCGTTTTGCCTCACAATTGAATTTCACGATCGAACCCGTGACATTTGAAAGTATCATCGCAAATCGGGATCGGTTGAAAATCGTCTCCAAAGAGCGCATCATGGACGAGTTCAACAAGATCATGGCCTCACCGAAACCTTCCGTGGGATTAAAATTACTGGAACAATCCGGCCTGTTGAGAGTATTCTTCCCGGAACTATCCGCTTTAAAAGGCGTGGAACACGTGGATGGCATCGGACACAAAGATAACTTTTACCACACGCTGACTGTCGTGGATTCGGTAAGTCGTGTTTCCGATAACCTGTGGTTACGCTGGGCAGCCTTACTGCATGATATAGCCAAACCAGCTACCAAGAAATTCATCCCGGGACAAGGGTGGACTTTCTACGGGCATAACCACGTGGGCGAACGTATGGTCGGGAGATTATTCAACCGCTTGAAACTTCCCCAAAACGAGAAGATGAAATACGTGCAAAAACTGGTCGGACTGCATATGCGCCCGATCGTTCTCTCGGAAGACATTGTAACGGATTCAGCCGTACGCCGCCTGCTTTTCGATGCGGGGGACGATATCGACGATCTGATGACTCTTGCCGAGGCGGACATCACTTCTAAAAATGAAGAGAAAGTGCGTCGATTTCTGGCAAACTTCCAGATCGTGCGCCAAAAACTGAAAGAAGTCGAAGAAAAGGATGCCATCCGGAATTTTCAACCTCCTATCAGCGGGGAAGAGATTATGGAAACATTCCAACTCCCCCCCTGTAAGGCAATCGGGGATATTAAAAATGCCATCAAAGAGGCAATCCTTGATGGCATTATCGGCAATAATCCTACCGAAGCCCGGGAATACATGTTCCAAGTAGCGGCAGAATTAGGAATTCATAAAGAAGACAAATAAGCATCAGCTTACTTTATCTTTTTAGCTATATAAAATACATAACCGTAAAACTCCTTGTACTTACGGTATAATTCAGCCTCGTGATGTTGAAACTTCGTCAGTTCTTCGACGGTTTTATTCCCGGCATATTGCCGGCAGAATATCTCTCTGGCTTTAACTAACGGGGTGAAATAATTCTCCGTCCAGCAATATTCCGGCAGGATAAAAGTTGCCACGGGAATATATCCCGCTTTCTGAATCTGGGCTACTTTATTGGGTATCGTGTCAATCTCCTCGTAAACGGACATCCAGAAATCATGGATCTCTGCCGGACGTTCCTCGGTAAACCACGAACTCTCGGAAACGGCAACATACCCTCCCATCTTCAAGTATTTACGCCACTCGTTCAGTCCCCGCTCAAAACCGATATTATAAATAGCGCCTTCCGACCAAATCAGGTCTAGTTCCTCCTCCCGGAAAGGCAGGTCGTCCATTGATCCGACAACGCCTTTCACCCGGTCCTGAAGGTGCAATTCTCGGGCATTACCATTAAACCGCTCAATGAATCCCGGGAAAAAGTCAAGCCCGGTAATATGCCCAGTCGTGTGTTGCGCCAGTATCATCGTCTGTCCGCCCGTCCCGCACCCCAAATCAGCAATTAAAGATTTATCCGTCAGGTTATCGACAAAACTCAACGCCTTAAGAGTTACATCCGGACTTCCCGGTCCTTGTCGTTCCGTGTTCAGAAAAAACTCACAAATTAAATTAACGTCGATTCCTAAAATAGTATTATTTTCGTTACTCATGATCTCTCAAATGATAGCGTACACGTGAAAACAGAATGACATTTTCAGCATTGCACACCAATTAATAATTAAAATTATAATAATAAAGAAATTACCCCCGGAAAGAGCTTCCGAAAGCAAGCGAAAGAACAACCTGTATCAGAAATACAGATTGTTTATTACACCAAATCCGATTGTAATCTAGTTTTTAACATGGTGTAAAGATACACATATTTTACTCATAAAAAAATGATTGTCCTTATTTCCGTATGCTTTCATTATCCACTGGTCATATCCATACAATCTCCCAAGCATATTTTTCCTATTAACAAATATACCACACGATATAGCCATCCGGCAAACAAAATCGTGTCAAAAATCAATTTAATCGAACAAGAATGCAAGATGAATGCTCCATAGTCTAAATGAACTACCAAACAACTATTAAAAGGGTGACAAAGATTCCAATAGGTGTAATTTTTCTGTTTTTACAGAAAGTCTATAAAAGTCCCTCTGTTTTCTTTTTCCCTCGAACCTTAAGGCGGAAACTCATCACTGTTAAATCATCCGATTGTTCCGCATTCCCGACAAAACGTTTCACGTCCCCAACCACTTTCTCCACCATTTGCCGCGGAGCTAATTGGGAATGACTTGCCACCAAATTAAATAACCGATCTATCTTATAAAATTTGGATTGTTCGTTTTGAGCCTCTGACACTCCATCCGTGTAAAAAAGCAATTGAGACCCTGGAGCAAAATAACATTCCTGTTCCTCGTAATCATAATCAGAAGTAACACCCAAAGGTAAATTATCCGCAGTCTTGAAAAAAGACACAGTTCCATCCGGAGCAATCAATAACGGGTAAGGATGTCCCGCATTACAAAATCTCAAACGATTCGTGTTTAAATTCAATACCCCGGCAAAAAAAGTAATAAACATACTCGTGTTCTCTGTCCGGATCAAACTCTGGTTCATCAAATTCATGATATAATTCAAAGAGGTATCCCGCAGGGCCAAAGATCGCATCTGGCTGATCGTGGTTGCCATAAACAAGGAGGCAGGAACTCCTTTCCCCGAAACGTCCCCTATGGCGAAACCAAACTCGTCCTCATTCAGCATCAAATAATCATACAAATCCCCTCCTACCTGACGAGCCGGATGCAACACTGCATGAATATCAATACATTCAGCTCCAAAGGTGGGGACAAATTGTTTAGGAACCATTCCCAACTGAATATCATGAGCGATACGCAACTCACTCTCGATCTTTTCATTCGCTGTTGTCGTCTGACGCAACTGGTCCACGTATTCCGTCAATTGTTGCTGCATGAAAAGAAATGATTCATACAATTCTCCTAATTCATCTTTAGACCGGATACGTGGCAACGGCGTATTAAAGTTCCCTTGTGCCACATCCCGGGCTGAAGCAGCAAATATTGTCAATGGTTTTGTAATTCGTCGCACAGCCACAAAACAAATAAAATAAACAAATAACAATAACAAGACAAAACCAACCAAAAGATACATATTAAATTTGCTCAGCTTACCAAATACCTGATCGTATGGGCAAATTACCGCCATATACCAATCGGTTGCCACCACAGGCGTGTAATACACGTAAGACAGAACACCCCCGTCATCCACAATGATACTACCGCTTTTCCCGGCAGCCATCTCGTTTACCAGAATAGTAACATTTGTATCCCGAGCCTCTTTTGCCGTTTCGAACATATTTTGACCAATCATAACCTCTCCTTCTCTACGTAATATATAACGTCCCTGCTTGTCAATAACCACAGTATAACTCCCCTTGTAAGGCTTGATCGAATCGACCAGATCACGCAACCACCGATTGGTTAAATCCACAGATAAAATACCAATTAGTTCATTCTTTTCTCCATGAACCGGAACCGCATAAGAGGTCGTGATTACATCCGGATCACCCGCATCCCGATAGGGTTTACTCCAGTACCGGTGTTCCCTTGCACCATTGTACCAGCCTTTTTCAAAATAATTATAATCTTTACCCCCCACTTGAATGGTCTTCACGGAATCCCCTACCATATAAGAATAAGGTGCAAAGTAATGTCCTTTTTCCGGAAAATAGTAAGGTTCAAAAGCGATCACACAGCCAAAAATCTCCGGGTTATCTTTTACAATCCGACGAGTGATACTAAACAAAGAATCTGGTTCCTTTACATATTCAACGATCATCCACCCCAAGTTTTCGGGAATCTTTTCCACTTTACTTAATAACGCACTCACACGTAAATTTGCCTGAGCAGCCATACTCTCTATTTTATCTTCAGCCTCTTGCAATAACGTTTCTGTTGAGTAGTGATAAAATACTCCCACTAAAACAAAAGAAAGAATTGTAATGAACGAAATCACATACAAACTCAATTTAGCAGGAAAAGATTTTTTATATCGATCAAATATCATAATAATCAATTGATGAAAAGTTCCTTATTATACCCCGTTATAATAAACCACGAATATACAAAAAAACTATAAAACAAGTACAAAAAAATAATTATTCAAGACTCTTTTCCCAAGTGATTCCGCCTAACAAACTCCACCAGTACTGATTGGGAAAATAAACTTGTAAAAGAATTTACACATACGAACACTTCTCATCTGAAATATTTGTTCTTATTAAATATTAATACTAATTTAGTCGCGAATTACAAACGAAAACGTTTTAAATATTTAGTAGATGTATAAACCATCAGAATATTATTTCGTTTTAGCCTACATCGTGGGCGTACTCAAATTGTTCGGGGGACTATGAAAATTCCGCCGGAATAATTTCAGGCATCTTTTGGCAACAGGTATGTTGCTCTCTTTTAAGCAAAACAAACAACTTAAATCAATAATCTTTTAATTATGCAAAAACAACTATTATTAGGTGTTGAAGCTATTGCACAAGGTGCTATAGACGGAGGTATATCCGGCGTGTTTGCGTACCCGGGAACCCCTTCAACAGAGATCACGGAATACATTCAGGAATCGAAACAGGCTATCGCCCGTAATGTTCACCGGATGTGGTCTGCTAACGAAAAAACAGCCATGGAAACCGCATTAGGAATGTCCTATGCAGGAAAAAGAGCCTTGGTGTGTATGAAACACGTGGGAATGAACGTGGCCGCAGACTGTTTCATGAACGCTGCCATAACCGGGGCTAACGGAGGTATGGTTGTTATCGCTGCCGATGACCCATCTATGCACTCTTCTCAAAACGAGCAGGATTCACGCATGTACGGTAAATTTGCCTTAATTCCGATCATGGAACCTTCTAACCAACAAGAGGCATACGACATGACCCGTTACGCTTTCGACCTGTCAGAACAAATGGGAACTCCCGTGTTATTAAGAATCACGACTCGTCTGGCACACTCTCGTTCCGGTGTTGAACCAAGAGAGACTAAAGCCGAAAATGCAATACGTTTACCGGAAGACAAACGTCAATTCGTGTTACTTCCCGCTATCGCTAAAAAAAGATATAAATTATTACTAGAGAAACAAAACGCTTTCGAAGAAGCATCCGATAACTCTTCTTTCAATCAATACATTGACGGAGCAGACAAATCAATGGGTATCGTCGCTTGTGGAATCGGTTACAATTACTTGATGGAAGTATTCGGTGGAAACTGTCCTTACCCGGTAGTAAAAGTAAGCCAATATCCTCTTCCTAGAAAGATGATCACCAAGTTGGCGGAAAGCACCGAAAAATTACTTGTATTAGAAGAAGGATACCCGATCGTAGAGGAAGCATTGAAGGGTTATTTGGAAAAAGAATGTGTACTCGGACGCTTGGACGGCACGCTCCCCAGAGACGGAGAGTTGAACCCGGATCACGTGGCGAAAGCATTCGGATTACCTTCTATCGAGGGATCGCCTGTACCGGAGATCGTGGCACCTCGTCCACCGGCCCTTTGCGTGGGATGTAGCCACAGAGACGTATACGCCGCATTGAATGCAGTTGTTGCCGAATACCCGAATGCACGTGTATTCTCTGACATCGGTTGTTATACTTTAGGAGCCCTTCCTCCATTCCAAGCGATCAACTCTTGCGTGGACATGGGAGCCTCTATCACCATGGCCAAAGGTGCCGCAGATGCAGGATTATACCCGGCTGTATCCGTTATCGGTGACTCCACATTCACTCACTCCGGAATGACCGGGTTACTGGATGCTGTAAACGAGAAAACCAACATCACAATTATCATTTCCGATAATGAATCCATCTCCATGACCGGAGGTCAGGAATCTTCAGCACTAGGACATCTGGAATCTATCTGTCGCGGTATTGGTGTTGAACCGGAACATATCCGTGTTCTACTTCCTGTACCGAAAAATCACGATGAATTATGCAAGATCATCCGTGACGAGATCGAATACAAGGGTGTATCCGTAATCATCCCGAGAAGAGTTTGTATCCAGAAAGCTGCAAGAGACGCTAAGAAAAAGAAAAAATAAATTGATTCAATAATCAATTTAAAATCTAAAACTTAAAATTTAAAATTATGAAGACAGATATTATATTAGCGGGTGTAGGTGGACAGGGAATCCTTTCTATCGCAGCAGCATTGGGGTCTGCCGCCCTCAACAATAACCTGTACATGAAACAAGCCGAGACTCACGGAATGAGTCAACGTGGAGGTGATGTGCAGTCTTTCATGAGAATCTCCGACAAACCGATTTTCTCTGACCTGATTGCCAAAGGAACAGCTGATATTATCCTTTCAGTTGAGCCTATGGAGGCATTACGTTATCTTCCCTACTTGAAACAAGGAGGGTATGTGGTAACAAACGCTACTCCATTCATCAATATCCCGAATTACCCGGAAGTTGAGACCTTGATGGCTACGTTGAAAGCCCTTCCTCACCAAGTAATCATTGACGCTGACAGCATCGCTAAAGAAGCGGCAGGTAACGTACGTGCCAGCAACTTCGTGATGATGGGAGCCGGTTCTCCTTTCATCGAAATTCCCTTCGAATACCTGGAAAAAGGTATCATGGCAATTTTCGAACGCAAAGGTGCAGATGTCGTAGAGATGAACTTGAAAGCATTACGTGCTGGACGTGAATTCGCACAAAATTACATTAAATAATCGGATCCGGGGAGTCTCCTTTACAAAGGAACTCCCCTTTTTCTTCTCATATTTCCCCTGCAATCTTAATTCTCGGATATTTCATTCAAAATAATCCATAAAATACAAACCAAAGGAATGCTTTAAACGTTTAATTTATAATTAAACTTTAAAATTTAAGGCTATGACTGAGAATTATGAATTAAAAGATGACGTACATCGGCAACAATACGAATTTCGCATCGGGAACTACACACCGAAAATCGAATATATAAAATCAATCAACGGAGAAATATATCTTACACATACAGAGGTCCCGCGGGAACTGGAAGGGAAAGGGATAGGTAGTCAACTCGTTGAAAAAACATTGCAAGACATCGAACGTCAAGGACTTCGACTCGTTCCGCTTTGTCCTTTTGTGGCAGCTTATATCAAAAAACACCCCGAATGGAGACGCATTGTGATGAAAGGTATTAATATAAAATAAGCACATATGGATAAAAAAATTGAATATACAAACGGAGAATTAACCATTATCTGGCAACCCGGCTTATGCCAACACGCCGGGGTATGCGTGAAAATGTTACCCAAGGTGTACAATCCTAAAGAAAGACCCTGGGTCAAAATCGAAAACGCAACAACAGCAGAACTAATTGAACAAATCAATAAATGTCCCTCTGGAGCATTGGGTTACAGAATGAATAAGTAATGAAAGTCGCCGAATTCGGCGACTTTCATTTTTTCCTTTTCCACAAATAGCAAACAATAAAGATCAACAAGAAACAGAGCACGATAGTTGCCCCCGAAGGTAATTTCAACGCTGCCGAAGTAAACAAGCCGATAATTGAACCGACACAACTGATAATCGTAGCCCACACCAGCTGTTTCGTGAAATTCTTATGAAACATCCCGGCAATAGCTTGTGGTATGGTGAGATACGAAATCACGAGAATGATTCCCGCTAGCTTCATACACAACACGATACACAAGGCGATCAACGCTGTAATTCCGATTTCCAGACCATTCAATGCGACGAAATGCGTCCGGCTGTATTCTTTATCAAAAGCGATATAAAATAAAGGACGATAAAATTTAGCAAAGAACACGATGATCACCAAGCACAACAGAAGCGAGAGAAGAACCTGCTCTCCCGTCACCGTGAGGATATTCCCAAACAGGTAAGATAACAAATTAGGAGCATACCCCGGTGTCAGATAAATAAACAACACCCCAATGGCCATACCCGCAGACCAGAAAATCCCAATCAAAGAATCTTCCTTAAATCGCTTGTTATCCGAAAGATATAGAATACAGAAAGCGGCAGCCAAAGCAAACACGGCCGCCCCGAAAAGAGGCGATAATCCTAAAAAATAGGCTAACCCCAATCCCCCAAAAGAAGCATGTGTGATTCCCCCACTGATAAAGACCATCCGTTTGGCCACGATATAAGTTCCTACCAATCCACAACTCACGCCAATCAGAATTGTACACAACAGTGCATTCTGGAAAAAAGTATATTCTAATAATTCAAACACCTTATTAATTTTTGATTTAATGATTTTAGATTTTAGATTTTAGATTGAAAAAACAATCAATCTAGTGCTTCCCTTCACTTTCAATTTTCAATTGTACGATCGTGTTTCAACAACACCCGATGAGGTACCGTACCGTGAGAGATCAATTCAATCGGACAATTATATAATTTCAATTGTTCCGGCGTGATCAAATTTGATTCATGATAATGCAAGCCGCCATTCACGCAGGCAATCGTCTTCACGTAAGAACAAATTGTCCCCAAATCATGAGAAACCATCACGATACTCATCGTTTTGTTCAACTCGCCCAACACGGAATAGAATTCGTTCTCAAAATTCGCATCCACGTAAGTAGAAGGCTCATCCAGAATAAGAATTTTCGGGGAAGAAATAATAGCTCGACACAGGAATACCCTCTGCATCTGTCCTCCGGAAAGCTCTCCTATCGGGCGATTTCCGAAACCTCCCATTCCGTATGTTTCTAAAAGATCATCCACCTTTTCCCGATCAGCCTTCGTGTAACCCTTAAAAATTCCCTTCTCCGACATCAAACCGGACAAGACGACCTCTTTCACGCTAATCGGAAATCTTGCATCAAAACGGCTGTTCTGAGGCAAATAACCAAACAACGATTGTTTCGTAACATGATAAACAATTCCACCGGAGAAAGGTTTTAGCAATCCCAAAATCACCTTCAATAAAGTTGTTTTCCCTCCCCCGTTCGGTCCGATGATCCCGATAAAATCATGTTCCCGAATGGTAAGATTTACGTCCCGCAACACGACCGTCTGCTCGTATCCCGCTGTAATCCCTTTTAACTCCAGAAGTTCATTCATTCTTCTATTTCATTTTCTGTTCAATGATACCCAATAAAGAACACATCTCGGCCTTCCAGTCCGGGCTTAACGGGTCTATGGCTATCACCTCTCCATCAATCTCCTTGGCGATAGCCTTGGCATTGTCCACATCGAATTGATTCTGAATGAAAACAATCTTTATTCCTTTAGTCCGGCAAGAATCAATCACCGCTTTCAAGTGCGAAGGATTCGGTTCCTTTCCCTCATCTTCAATAGAGATTTGTTCCATCCCGTAATCCTTGGCAAAATAAGTCAGCGCCGGATGATAAATTAGAAAAGTTTTATTCTCTTTTTTCGGAATAATCCGACGGGCTGCCTGATCAATGCTATCAATCTCCACCCGGAACTGACGATAGTTCTTTTCAAATGTCTCCCGCTGATCGGGGAACTTTGCCGCCAACACATCTAATATCGTACGAGCCATCATCTCTGCGTACCTGGGAGACATCCACACGTGAGGATCAAAATTCCCGTCATGCGAACCATGATCGTGCTGATGCCCATCCCCGTGATCATGATTACAAGCTCCTTGTTCCAAATCCATCCCAACAGATTGCTTCACAAGCAACATATTTTTCTGCGTTTCCAGAAAAGGATACAAATTACTCAACTCGAAAGGCAAATATCCCACAGCAAAATAAACAGAGCTATTGTGTAAAGCCTTCAACTGCTCCGTACTCAGATCACTCACCGCCGGATTCGCTCCCGGTGGAATCATCACGTTCACCTTCACGTAATCACCCGCAATTCTCTCCACGAAATAACGCTGCGGTAAAATACTCACGCTAATCGTTCTCTCCTTGTCTTTATTCTCCCCACAAGCCGTTAATAAGGCTATCAAAACAACTATAATTCCTATTTTCATTACATTGGATATATCAAATTCTTCTCCTCAATCACATCTAACACTTCGGAAAGATATTTTGCAGCCTCGTATTTTGCCATAGGCAAATTGTGTAACAAATAATTACCACAATCTTTAGCAGCAACACCGGGAACTTCTCCCTCGAAATCCCGGATAAAACGGAAGGTTTCCCGCATTAACTCCACAATGTCACGGGACTCCAAGTCGCCTTTCATCAAAAAGTAATTTCCCGTACAACATCCCATGGGTCCCCAAAACACGATCTTGTCACCCCACTCCTTATGATTGCGCAAATAGGTCGCCGCCAGATGCTCTATCGTATGTAACTCCCCCTGCCCCAAAACGGGTTCCCGGTTCGGTTCCTTCATGCGTATATCAAACGTCGTGACCACCTGATCGCCTAAATAGTCTTTACGGGAAACATAAATTCCCCTCAACAAGCGCAGGTGATCAATCGTAAAACTCGGTATTTTTTCCATACTTTAAATTTTATTCTTCTGATAAGACTTTAATCAACACTTTAATCATTTCAAAAGAACGTTTAGGTGCCTCTTCCCAAAAATTCAAATATTGTTTGTAATGATCTTTTACCCCGGGAGTATCACTGATAATACGATAGCTCAAGAATGGAACCCCACACATATAGCAAACTTGTGCAATGGCACATGATTCCATGTCTACCGCCATTCCTTCCGGAAAACGTTTTTTAATCTCCGTTAACTCCTCTTTATCGGTAATAAACTTATCCCCGCTACATATCAAACCACCGTAAACATTACCCTCATGAGCAACAGACAATGCCAATTTACACAACTCCTTATCCGAAACAAAACGAGCCGGCAAACCTTGCACCTGACCATATTCATTTCCTTCCCCACACCACACGTCATGATAAACCATATTCTCGCCCACAACAATATCCATCACTTGTGTCAAGGGATCTATCCCTCCCGCTACCCCGGTATTGACAATAATATCCGGTGTGTAACGCTGTATCATTTCCATCGTACCGACAGCAGCACATACCTTTCCAATACCGCTTTTAACCAAGATAACCTCCACGTTCCCGATATGTCCTTCCGTGAAAAGAAGCCCGCGAACAGATTCCTCTTTTGTCTGTTCCAATAATGATTTCACCAATCCATATTCGGACGTCATGGCCACAATTATTCCGATCCTTCTCATATAACTCTATTGAAAAAATGGATTCATTCTTTTTTCTTCCCCGATCGTCGTGAATCCTCCATGCCCGGGAATGACACGAACATCATCGGGTAATACAAACAATTTTTCCCGGATACCATTCAACAACTGATTCATATCCCCACCCGGCAAATCAGCCCGGCCGATACTTCCTTGGAACAAAACATCCCCGGCAACCAGTAATTTATCCTTGTCACTATAAAAGCAAAGCCCTCCCGGAGAGTGTCCCGGGACATGAATCACCTTCAATTCCGAATGTCCGAACTTCACGACCTCCCCATCTTTCAGGTAGTCCCCCAAAGCCGATGGCGGGGTAATTCCTTTCACACCTAACATAGCCGCATATCTTTCGGCATCTTCTACCCAAAACGAATCCGCCTCATGCGCCCGGGCTGATAGCCCAAATTCATCCAGCATGAAATTATTCCCGAAAATATGATCGATATGCAAATGTGTATTTAACAATGCTACCGGAATCAACTGGTTCTCCACCAAGAAACTCTTCAAACGTTGGCCTTCTTCCTTCGAAAAACAACCGCAATCAATAATCACAGCCTCCCCTGTCTCGTCATACAACACGATCGTGTTCTCTTGCCATGGATTATTTGTAAATACTTTAATTTTCATCTGTCGTGCATTTTAACCCGACAAATATACGAAAAAAAGAAGTGGATCAAAAAGGCTTTTGATCCACTTCTTTGTCCGTAATGTTTATAAACGAATCGTCAGATTTTCAGCGTATCGAATCCCCGACCATAAACTCCCATAACGGTGTTCATCGTCAAGAACGCATCAGGATCAACCATTTTCGTTACACGCATAATATTTTGCATTTCGCTCTTACGAGCTACGACAATCAACATCTTACGAGCCTCTCCGGTGTACCATCCCTGACAATCCACCACGGTAACACCGCGTCGCAAATCACGAGTAATGGAATTCGCCACATCCTCGTATTTTTGGGAAAATATAAGGAATTGTACCGATTGCATCTGTCCCGTAAATACCAAATCAATCGTGTAGGAGTTAACACCCATCACCACGTAACCATAGATAATAGTGGCTATTTTTGCCGTGGGATCTATCACGGTATCCTCCCCGATAAAGTAACTACATCCGATGATAAACACATCGATGTACATGATAATTTTACCAGGACTGATATTCCGGTACTTGTTGATAATCATGGCAACAATATCCGTACCGGCAGTACTTCCCCCGTTCACCAGAGAAATACCGATACCCGCACCACACATGATACCAGAAATCACGGCACACATGAATTTATCTTCCAGCAGAGGTTCGTGTATCAGGTTCTGAAACACACTCAACAAGAAAGAACTCATGAAAATAGCGTAAATGGTCTTAAAACCGAAACGAGGTCCCAGAATCTTGATAGCAATCGCCACCAACAAAAAGTTGATCACGAAATAGCTATACCCGATCGGAATCACCTCTCCGGAAAGGAAATAAATAATTGTTGAAATACCGGTCACTCCACCACCGACCATACGATGCGGAGCCAAAAATGCCGTCACGGCGAACGTGTATATCAACAAACCGAACGTGATCAACAGATACGCCCGGATTTCACTCATCAACTTCTCCTTTGTAACTTTCATCACATTAATTATTTTGTTTTGCCCACGTATCTTTCAAACCAACAGTCCGGTTAAACACCAGCGCTCCCGGCTTGGAATCTTTATCCACGCAGAAATATCCCAGACGTTGGAATTGGAAACGGTCACCTTCTTTCGCTTCCTTCAAACTCGGCTCCAACTTACATCCCGTCAAAACTTTCAATGAGTTTTCATTCAAGAATTCCTTGAAATCAACATCTTTATGTCCGGCAGGGTCCGGATCTTTAAACAATCGATCGTACAAACGTACTTCCGCCTCGATTGCATCCGGAGCAGACACCCAATGCAAAGTACCTTTCACCTTCCGGTTACTTGCCGATCCGGTACCGCTACGGGTATCCGCATCATACGTACAATGAATTGTCGTGATATTTCCCTCCGCATCCTTCTCCACGCTTTCACACTTCACAATATAAGCACCTTTCAAACGAACCTCATTACCCAAAGTCATCCGGAAGAATTTTTTCGGAGCATTCTCCATAAAATCATCCCGTTCGATATATAGTTCACGAGAGAAAGGAACCATCCTCGTTCCGGCCGTTTCGTCTTCCGGATTGTTCTCGATCTCCACGGTTTCGGTCTGTCCTTCCGGGTAATTGTCAATCACCACCCGAACCGGGTCCAACACGGCCATCACGCGGGGAGCGACCTTGTTCAAATGCTCCCGAACACAGAACTCCAATAAAGCCATATCCACCACGATCTCCCGACGGGCAACGCCCACTTTTTCTGCAAAATTACGGATAGATTCAGGAGTATATCCGGCACGTCTCAATCCGGTAATCGTCGGCATACGGGGATCATCCCAACCGGCCACGATTCCCTTCTGAACGAGTTCCAGCAAACGACGTTTACTCATCACCGTGTAACTCAAGTTACGACGGGCAAACTCAATCTGCCGGGGACGATACTCCGTGTCAATCAACTGATCCAGAAACCAGTTATACAGAGGACGGTGTACCTCGAACTCCAACGTACATATAGAATGCGTAATACCTTCCAAATAATCGCTCTGACCATGCGTGAAATCATACATCGGGTAAATACACCATTTATCCCCGGTTCTGTGATGAGCCACGTGCATGATACGGTACATGATTGGATCACGCATCAACATATTAGAAGATGCCATATCTATTTTTGCTCGCAGAACTTTCTCTCCGGCTTGGAACTCACCGTTTTTCATCCGGCGGAATAAATCCAAATTCTCTTCCGGAGTCCGATCCCGGTAAGGACTATTTACTCCGGGTTCAGTGGGAGTCATACGTTGAGCGCTGATCACTTCTGCCGGCTGATCATCCACATAAGCCTTTCCCTCCAGAATCAGTTTTTCAGCCCAGTCATATAACTGTTGAAAATAATCAGATGCAAAATGCGGTTCTCCTTCCCATTGGAAACCTAACCATTGAATATCTTGTTGTATGGAATCAATATATTCGACATCCTCTTTCGAGGGATTCGTGTCATCAAAACGCAGGTTACATTTTCCCTGGTATTCGGTTGCTAATCCGAAGTTCAAGCATATAGAAGTTGCATGCCCGATATGCAAGTACCCGTTCGGTTCCGGCGGGAAACGAGTATGTACCCGACCGCCATTCTTTCCCTCGGCCAACTCCTCTTCAATAATCTGTTCGATGAAGTTTAATGATTTATCTTCACCTTCTTCTTCCACGAGATGATTTTTATCCATACTAAAATTATTATAACATATTCGACGCGAAGGTAATTAATTTATGAGAGTTTTAAAAGTTTCTGTATATTTGCAGGCCATGAAAAATATATTTTATACCATAATATGCTGTCTGATTTCACTCACATCGTTAGCCCAGAGTGATTTCGGTTACGAAAACCCCGATGGAAGAGATCCCCGGGAAGAAGGAATGCAACGTGATTCCACAAAAGAACAACGTTACGTTCCGCATCATCGTTTAACTTGGAAATGGGTACACGACGGTGTGTATAAAGAATTTTACCAGATTGATACCCTTCAAGACGGGCTACAAAACACAAACTTGATATTCAAACACAGTGTTTCCAATACATACCTGGGAAACTTCCCGGCACCTTACGTATCAGACATTTACATCCTGCGTCCCCGAGGAGAAGATTTCTTACCGCAAGATCGGCTAAGAGATTATTTTTTTAAACCGGAAGACGCGTTAGATTACAACACTACCACGCCTTTCACACAATTAAGTTATTTCAACGGCGGGGGCCGGGGAAAAACAGAGGACTGGTTGGACGTGTGGCACATTCAGAACATACGCCCCTATTGGAATGCCGGATTCCGGTATAACCTCATTTCATCGGATGGAGCCTATTCTTATCAAAAATCCAAAACTTACAATTTTTCTTTTTTCAGTTCATACGAGAAAGACCGGATGGCAATATCCATGTTCATAAACCAGAACATGGCACACATCACAGAGAATGGTGGTATCGAAAACCTAGCCGATATCCGGGATACCTCGCTTGATCCCAAAGTTGTCGGTACACGGCTTGCCATGGAGCCAAAGAACAATCTCATGAATTTCAATTTCAAGGCTCTGGCGCAATACAATATCGGTAATCCCAAGGAAATCATCACGCAAAAAGATAGTGCCACGATAGACACCACAATAACCTATCCCATGAAATTTGCCTTGGCCCTCAAAGCAGAGGACAATCGTTACTCGTTCAAAGAAGAGAGTGTCGAAGAAGGATTTTTCTCTGATACTACCTACATTAGTAAACAGGGAAATTCCGATATGATCAAAAACCGGAAATATGAAATCGACGCCAAATTCATCTTGAATGAACATCCCAAATATAAATATTTACCGGGCGTATATGCCGGACTTAAATTCAAATACCTGAGTTACGATCAACGGGTCTCGCTGGACACGATTAATAACAGGGGAACCAGCAAATACACCGGGACATACCTGACAGCCGGGACCTTTAACATGGACAGTACCACCATGTTTAATTTCGACATCTGGGGAAGTTTTTGCCTGGCCGGAGATTATTCTGCCGACTATTCATTAGAAGGACGAATTATCCAGTACTTGAATAAAGGAAGAAATTCCTCCGTCACCGTCCACGCCTTGCTGGAAACGCAAACCCCGAATCACTACTATCTCCAATACCAGGGGAACCACAATCAATGGAAGAATAGTTTTGACAAGATACACGCCTACAATTTACGAGGGCATTACACGAATAAACGACTTCGGACAGAAGTCGGGGTGGCCCTCAACAACACGAAGAACTATATTTATTTCGACACAACCGCTATGCCCCGTCAATATGATGGAGACCTTATGGTATTCACGGCATGGGCAAAACAAATATTCCGACTAGGACATTTCTACTTCGACCAGAAAGTGTATTACCAAGTGACCAACAAGGAAAAGATATTACCATTACCCCAAGTAGCACTTCACTCGCACAATTACTACCAGAACCGCTTTTTTAAACAAGCTTTGGGTTTCCAGATCGGTATCGACTTGTTCTACAACACCTCGTTCTATGCTAATGCGTACGATCCGGCAATCATGCAGTTCTACAACCAGGAAATCGAGAAAACCGGAAACTATCCGAAAATGGATGTATTCGTCACGTTAAATATAAAACGAGCTGACTTATTTGTTAAATACGAACACTTTAACGAGTTCTTTGGCAGCAGGGATTATTTCTCGGCATACACCTATCCAATCAACCCGGCAAAGGTGAAATTCGGTATCCGGTGGAACTTTTTTGACTAACACAAGAAGCTCGCTAACGTGATGAAAACCACAAACCACCTTTACTAATTTGGTAGTTTACAACATTTTCCGTATTTTTGCAGTATGTATATAATAAAAACTATTACGTACACGCTGTTGTTCTTATCCTGTTTCGCCTCGTGCAAAACAAAACAAGAAGAACTACCGCTAGTCATACCAGAACCCGGAACGTTGGAAAAAATAGAGCAACGCGGGGTATTAAATGTATGTAGCTATTACAACACGACAGACTACTACGTGTATAAAGGTATTCCCAAAGGATTTCACTACGAATTGGTAAAAGATTTCGCCGATTATTTGGGAGTGAAGTTAAATATCGAAATAAACACGAATATTGACGAAAGCATTCAAAAACTGAATGAAGGCCAATATGACTTGATCGCCATGAGCCTCTCTGTCACGGATTCCCGAAAAGAAGACGTGCAATTCAGCCCCTCCCTATTCACCACCAGCCAAGTACTCGTTCAACACACGTCAGACACGCTTCTCCAATCATTAGATGACCTCAAGGGTAAAGAAATATTTTTACAGGAAGGCACCTCTTTCACCCGATTCCTGCAACACTTAAGCGATTCCTTACAATTAAATCTGAAAATCACCGAACTGAAAGATGTCACATTCGAAGACATTTTACTAAAAATAGAAAACGGGGAAATTCCCTACACGGTCATCGATAAAAATATTGCCCAGATCGCCTCCCAGTACATGAAACATATTGATTACTCTATTCAGCTATCCGCCGAGAGCCCTGTGGCTTGGGCCGTCACGAAAAAAGCGACTCTATTGGATGAAGAAATCAATACTTGGCTGGACGCCATTAAAAAGAGCGGAAAACTAAATGTCCTGTATAACCGTTATTACAAAAACAGTTACATCACGTCATTACACAACTCCAAATACTACAAACTGAAAAATGGAGTTATCTCCAGCTTTGACCCAATCATCAAAAAAGAGGCTCGGGCAATCGGTTGGGATTGGCGCCTATTGGCTGCCGTTATCTACCAAGAATCCGGTTTTGACCCGGAAGCCACTTCCCACCTTGGGGCTATCGGTCTGATGCAAGTTATGCCGGAAACCTCCCAGCAACTCGGATTCGAAGAATACGAAGAACCTAAAGACAACATTCATGTTGGGGCTTACTATCTAAAATACCTGGAAAACAAGTTCAACAAATTCGACCTCGACTCGCTGGAACAAATTAAGTTCACGTTGGCTGCCTATAATGCAGGTCTGGGACACGTACTCGATGCTATCCGATTAGCCGAATCATACGGGAAAAACCCCAAAGTCTGGGATAACAACGTGGATTATTTCATGCTCCATAAATCCCAACCGGAAATATACCGGGATTCTATTGTCCGTTTCGGCTATTGTGACGGGAAACAAACATTCAACTTCGTCAACAATATCATGGAAAACTATACCCATTATAAAAACACAATCAAAAAATAATTTATAATAAAAAGTTAGCTTGTGGAAAGGAATCACTTAATCGTAAATCATAAATCACAAAATCTTGGTGGCGAATATTGATTTACATTAATATTTTTCATACCTTCGCATCAGAGTTTTGATCATTATTTAACTAATTACTAAGGATATGCCTTACAGAAGATTACCGAATACAGATGCAGCAAGGATAAGGGCATTAGAAACAGCCTTGAATAACGAAGAGTTTTCTAATATCAACAACTTACCGTTTTCATTAAATCTTAGGCAAAAGATTGAATTCTTCTTACCAAGATTCAAAACGGCAATCACGAATTCTCAATGCGCCAGAGATAAACAAAACGTGAACAGCCGGAAATATGCAGAATATACACGAAAAGCAAAATTATACATTTCTCATTTTCTGCAAGTACTGAATTTCACGATAGTCCGAGGAGAATTAAAGCCCGTGGCAAGAACTTTTTATGGGATTGATGAAAAGGATACGAAACTCCCTTCACTGGTTTCTGATCAGGATTTACTGGAATGGGGAGCAAAAGTGATAACCGGAGAACAAGAACGTACTCGTAATGGCGGGGGAAATCCTGTATACAGTCCTTCCATCGCCCTGGTGAAAGTGAACTATGAAAACTTCAAACAAGCCTATGCCGCCCAAAAGCAATTCCAGCAAAACTCCGCACGTTGCAGTGCCGAAGTAGCACAATACCGGGGCGAGGCAGACGAATACATTCTAACCTTGTGGAATGAAATCGAGGCTCATTACGCAGACCTCGAAGATGAAGAAATACGCCGCCAAAAATGCGAACATTTTGGCCTAGTCTACGTCTTCCGCAAAGGTGAAAAAGAAGAAATAAAAAGAAAAAAGGAAGCTGAACGCATCACGCTCAAACTCCCCTTTTAATATTAGATTTATGATTTACAATTTTAGATTCTTAAATCACAAATCGTAAATCATAAATTACATATACAGATCTCTCTCCCCTCTTGCGATTCTATCATAATAGGAACGGAACGTGGGGAGTAATTTTTTGTCTGTAAAGAATGGCATATTTTCAATCTCCTGCAACTCTTGTGCGATCAGTTTCTCACCAATTTCACGAGTCTCCGGAGAAGCGTAGTCATTCAGATACTCCCGGAACGTTAACACGGCATTCAGTTTACAGAATTTACCTTCCACACCTTTCTCCAACAAATTCATGATTTTATCCCCCGTACGACCGCAACGATACCCTGCCGTACAGAAAGAAGTAATCATCCCGTCATGGGCTAATTCACGGATTACCTCGTCCAAAGAACGCTGGTCGCCCAACATAAACTGCACCTTATCCGGATTCTCCTCTTGTTTTAACTTCTTGGCATAAGCCCCGATTCCCAACTTAGAAGAAGCATCCGTCTGCGTACACCCGTAATGATTGATTAGATCGCGTTTCAGATCCGGATTCTCGCGTGCCGTCACGATCAACCCGCTATACGGGATTGCCAGACGCAACACGGAAACCACCCGTTTCATGGCGTCATCACTCACGATATAAGGAGAATGTTCACTCAGGAATGAACCGGGAGCCGGTTGCATACGCGGGAACGACACGGTATGCGGTCCGATTCCGAAATGTTTTTCCAAATCCCAAGCATGATGAACCAACCCCATCACGTCGAACTTCCAATCGTACAAACCGAATAAAGCCCCGATAGCCACATCATCTACCCCGGCTTCCATAGCCCGGTGCATGGCATAAAGCCTCCATCGATAATTTCCTTTCACCGTGTTTGCCGGATGTAATTCGGCATATCTTCCCCGGTGGTAAGTTTCTTGAAACACCTGGAACGTACCGATTCCCGCACGCCATAATTTCTTCATGTCGGCAATCTCCATTGGAGCCGCATTCACGTTTACCCGACGGATATTATTAAAACCATTCCCTGTTGGCGTCGTGCGTTTCACGGAATAAATCGTGGAAATAGAATCCGCAATATAGTCGGCTCCATTTTTAGGATGCTCGCCATACACGGCAATCATTCGCTTATGCCCCTCGTCAATCACGGCAGCCACCTCATCCCGCACCTCATCCATCGTCAGTACATGGCGAACTTCGTCTTTATTCTCCACTCGGAATCCGCAATATTTACAACTGTTCACACAAAGATTCGACAAATACAAAGGAGCAAAGAAAACGATACGATTATCATATACTTTTTTCTTCACTTCCAACGCCGCCTCCTGCATTTCATGTAATAATTCCGGATCCTCCACGTTCAGCAAAGTAGCCGTTTCAGCCGGAGTTAAAATCTTTATATCCAAAGATTTCTGTAAAATATCCCGAACTTGTTGTTTGTCGGGATTTTTATACTTTTCAATATCTGCAAATATCTGTTCCTCATCTATAAAATCCTTCCCTCTGTCCAGATATTTATCGATTTCTGCCTGTTTGATTACGCTGGCAGTCCAATCTTTCACACTACTCATTTTTCACTTAATTACAAGTTCATAAAAGTCCTAAAGTCTACAAAACTCACCATACACGTTTTCCTCCCTACCGTCACGTGAATATCTTTACGTATATACAAAGATCGTTAATTATTTCATCAATACCCTCTATTTCTGATATTTATTTTCAATCAAGCCATAAAGAAAATCAATAACCCGATCGTTAAATCCATAGACTTTTCTACTAAATCCCCATGAACCTTAGCTTAATAATTCCTTCACAATAGCGGAAATCGCTTTCCCGTCAGCAACCCCGGCCAATTCTTTGGAGGCGACACCCATCACTTTTCCCATCTCTTTAGCAGAAGTCGCCCCAACCTTCTCGATGATCGCTTTTAACGCGGTTCTCAACTCTTCCTCGCTCAACTGCTTCGGCAAGAACTCGTTCAGCACCTCAACCTGTGCCATCTCGTGAGCATACAAATCCTCACGTCCTTGATTTTTATATATTTCGGCCGATTCGCGTCCTTGCTTTGCCAATTTTTGGATAATCTTCACGCTTTCACTATCAGTAATTTGCTCCGGAGCCCCGGCAACAGATTTTGCCTCGATAAAAACCTTCTTTATATTTCTTAAAACTTCCAAACGAATGGTATCTTTAGCTTTCATGGCGGCCATGATGCCTTTACTAACCTGTTCTTCTATTGTCATTGTTTCTGAATTTAAAAATTAAAACTCACGAAGTTACTATTTATTCCTCAAATTTCCAGCAACCATTTTTAATTTTCGAAATCCTAACGTAATTTTGCATCGTAAAAAGACCTGCATGAAAACGATCATCACGAATAAAACCATTTGGAATATAGCTTACCCGATCATCCTAGGTAGCTTGGCACAAACTCTTATCACCCTTACCGACACGGCATTTTTAGGGCGGGTCAGTGAAATCGCCCTAGGAGCCTCAGCCATGGCTGGAATTTACTATTATGTTTTTTCCACGCTAGCCTGGGGATTCTCTATCGGGATACAAATCATCGTGGCGAGAAGATTAGGAGAAGGCAAACTAAACCGGATCGGTGTCGTTTTCGAGCATGGACTATGTTTCGTGTTCCTCTTATCCACGACCCTTTTCCTCGTTCAACGATATTATAGTGATATATTGCTTGGAGCCTCCATCCAGTCCCCAAACATCTACGCGGCAGCCATGGAATACATGTCCTACCGCCATTACGGGATTATATTCGTGTGCTTTAACTTCCTATTTAGAGCTCTTTACATCGGCCTATCCAACACAAAAATCATCGGCTACTCGACAGCAGCGATGGCCACCATCAATGTAATTTTCAATTACCTACTCATTTTCGGGAAATTTGGCTTTCCAGAACTGGGAGTCGGTGGCGCAGCACTAGCCTCCGTGATGGCAGAGATTTCCGCCTGCCTTATTTTCATTTTCTATACCTTATTAAAACTCCCGGTCAAACAATACGCCCTTTTCTCGTTCCACAAGTTAGAGGGATGGTTAATGCTCACCGTTCTGAAAACGGCCTTCCCTACCATGTTACAAAAACTATTGTCATTCGGGACATGGTATATATTTTTCATGCTCATCGAACACATGGGAGAACGCCCCATTGCGATAACCATTATCGTACGCAGCGTCTACATGCTCATACTTATCCCGGTATTCGGTTACGGGGCAACGGCAAACACGCTGACCAGTCGCCTGATCGGCGAACAACGCCAACCGGAAATCATGGGAACCCTGCGCCGGATCATGAAACTTTCCATGTTGAGCGTTCTCCCCGTGCTACTTATATGTTACGTGTTTCCACACCACGTGTTATCCATATATTCCAACAGTAGCGAACTGATTTCTGCATCTACGCCTTCACTCTATGTGGTCGGCCTGGCAGCTCTCAGCTTCTGTTTCGGGATCACGTTCTTCGAGGCCATTTCCGGGACAGGGAACACCACGCACGCCCTAGTACTTGAAAGTTTTGTCCTTATTTTCTACACGTTCCAAACTTGGCTATTCACCACGGTTGTCCGTTCCGATGTGGCATTCGTGTGGACCGTAGAGATCACTTATGGCATATTGATTGGTGTCGTTTCGTTACTCTACCTCAAGTACACGAAATGGCAACAAAAGAAAGTTTGAAAATAATTCTCTATTTATGAGGAAACGATTGCCTCCCCTAACCACTCATTGCACAGGAGGGACAACCGATTGATAATCTGCTCCCTCCCCGTGCAAGAGAGAACAGGAGGGAGTAGTCTGAAAATACTAAACAGTAGCTTAAAGGCAACTTCATTGATGGTGCATCAGCAACTCATCAATACCGTAAGTAATATTTTCTATATATTGTAGATATACTTTATGAACCTTATATGAAATAAGGTTCATATAAGGTACCTATAAGGTATCTATAAGGTTCATGACGGTATTGACGTACTATTCATCCATTAATCACCACGAAATAAGAGGTGACCTCCGATATAAAATAGGCATACTTTTTACCATTCTTCAGTTTCCCTCAGATCAAATAAAATCAAACAGATTCGGAATATATATTGGAAAGACTTAATCGCTTTTCTTGATATCACAAATATCAATTAACGATCGTTTAAAAACATCGCAATATACAAACATTTTTGCTAATTGAAAAATTTTTGTTTATTAATTATTATTTCTCGTAAACAGAGAGTTAGACACAAAACAGATAAGAAGTCCTAAAGCTCAATTCCACTCGTTTTTAAACGATCCTTTTTTGATCGAATAAAAAATACACTAGATAGGAACAATTTTATTTAAGCGTGGAACTAAAATTTAAATATTACTTGAACACAAAAAGATTTATTTTCATTCTGTGTATCATTCTGTTGCCGGCTGTCAGTTATGCTCAATCCGTGAGATCAACAAGCACAACGGCAATGGATTCTATTCGCAGGCAATTCGAAAAAGAAGCGACACAAACAATCGCTGATTTCGAAGCATACAGCAAGAAAGCACGGGAAGAATACGAAAAATACGAGGCACAAGCCCGTGCGGACTATTCTCGTTACACTCGCTCAATCAAACAAACATGGGGCGGTGACAGTATCGTGGATAATACACCGACACAATGGGTAGAATACAGTAATGATTATCAAAATCGTTCGATCGTTAATTTTGATAAAGGAAAAATTCTCGTGGAAGTCGCACTTGAGGATGGCAACACGATGGATTCCGCCACGATAAATGCCCGTCTGGCTGTTGCCATTGAACGTATGTTGAATAGTCAGGGATCAACCTGTCCCTATCCATCCTCTGTTGATGTATCAAAGCCCCTGACCACCAACCCCGTACTGGATGGATTGGTCGATTTTTCCATGTACAAACCTGATAAATCACTAGAATTGACGGGACAAAATCCGACACTTACCCGTACAGCACCTCCCACGCCAACGGTCAAAGGGAAAAAACTAACTCTCAATAACAATCAAAAGGAAGATTCATCCGGGGATTCCACCACAACCGGGATTACCATGGCCCGCCGCGTACAGGAAGAAGGAAACAGAGGTTCCAATAATCCTCTCGCGAACAAACGGGAAGATGCCCACAGACGAGCAGAACAAAAAGCACAGGCATGGCAGAATGAATCGGAAAAGGCCATTATGATAAAAACGATCGCCGTACAAAGCAAGAAAAAGATCACGAAAATAAAAGGGAATGACGGGAAAGTACGTCAAGTAGTACAAATAGAGATGAACCTCGTTTCCGACAATCTCTCGAAAAACGCGGCTCTTTACAAAGACCTCGTGGCAGAATTCTCACAAATTTTCCAGATCGAACAACCGCTTATCTTTGCCGTGATGGAACAAGAATCCCGTTTCAATCCGGAGGCCACGAGTTGGGTTCCCGCTTACGGGCTGATGCAATTGGTTCCCACCTCCGGAGGGTTGGATGCCTATAATTACGTGTACAAGAACTGTTGGGTCCCGACACGGAGCTATCTTTTCATACCACGTAATAATATAGAACTGGGCACAGCCTATCTCCGTGTCCTCATGAATCAATTCTCATCGGTTACCGACCCGCATTGCCGCAGGCTTTGCGTCATTGCCGGATATAACACCGGGGCCGGAAACGTGAGCAGGGCTTTCACCGGAGCCACCAATCTAAATAAGGCAATCCCGCTAATTAATAAATACAATTATGAACAATTGTACCACCATCTCACGAATCGTTTAAGCACGAGCGAAGCCCGAAACTATGTTTCAGGAGTGAGCAAGCGACGGGAAAAATATCTTAAACCATAAAAAGGAATAACAATGTTTTGTCCAGAATGTGGCCATCGTATAGAAGATCAGAATATACATTTTTGTCCGGAATGCGGAACAAAAATAGAATGGCCTTGTCATACCGAGAAGAAAGCACCGAATACGCCCCATCCCCAAAACATGGGCATGCACGGGTTGATTTTCACGAACTTGCACCTACTGGCCGGAAAGCTGGAAGTGGACGAGCAAATCTTGATCACCATTTTTGATGAATTTATCCAACAGAAACGGGAATACGGGATCTCGTACAAACTTATCGATGCCGGTAATTATTCGTACCAGAAAAGTGGTTTTTGGGGAAACACGAAGAAAGCACATTTAAAAGCCAACAGCCCGTTGTGGGATTACATGGACATACTGATGGATGTCCACAACGGGGAACAGGCGACAAGCGATGAAATATCGCAATACTTATTTATTATAGGTAGCAATGACATTATTCCCATGCCGTGCATCCGGCACTACATCTCCGACGATGCTAACGATGACAGTATCGACACGGACATTCTCTACGCTTATCCCTATGGCAAGGAGATGCTTGCATTGCTCGAAAACCAAGAAGCGTTTACGTACGATCAACTCTTTTTCGTGGGGAGGTTGCCACTCGGAGAAGATGCTTCATTTGAAGATTTACGCGATTACTTGGAACGTGACGTTGATTATTCCCTTGGTTTCCCGATGAACGAGGCTTACGGCCAATGTGACCCCCACTGGAAAAAGGTGTCCAGTCGCGTGGCAAATGACCTTTTGCAAGGAAATTATTTGCGCGACTTAGGTAATTACCTGTCAGCCGACTACTATTATAATCGATTGATTCTCTCCCCCATGATCGTGGAAGGAAATCTTCATCAGGTTTTTCACACGAATGCCTCGCTATATTATTTCAATCTCCACGGCGGGGAAGGACGGGAATCTCGCGGTTACGCAGGAGTTATGCTTAACAAGGAAGAATACGGGGCTTTACCGGCCATAGAACCGGAACACATGATGACCTGCGAGGAACCTAATATCGTGATCAGCGAGGCTTGTTATGGAGGACGTTTTATCGGTTTGGATAAACGCCACAGCATGATGCTGGCTTCACTCTTTACCAACACGTTAGCATTCGTTGGATCATCACGCGTGGCTTGGGGAGCCGTTGATGATCTATCCTCGTCCCAATCCCGAGTATCGGTTAGCTATGCGGACATCATAGCCGGTTATTTCATCAACGCAATCTTACAAGGATACACGGTAGCCGAAGCATTATTTATTGCCCGCGGTGCCGTGTTACAAGAAACCGTCCCGGGAGACCCGCATACCGCACTGACAGTCGTGGAATTCAATCTTTTCGGCGACCCGATGATCACGATGAACGCTCTTACAAGCTTGAAGTCCGGGAATAAAATGACCCGGAAAACGGCTCTAGTTGAACAAGATACCCCAATAGGATGTACAATCGAGAAGGTGGGACATGGAACGGGAAAAGGTTCTATCCTAGAACAGGTACGAGGAGCCGTGGACGCTAATATTCAACAGATTCATGCCACGATTGGCCAGTACCTGTACACAAATTACGGGATAAAACCGCGGCCAGTAGAAGAGATTTTAAAGATTAAATATAATAACGGACAGGAAGAGTTGATATTCAATTATGACCTGACTTCCGAAAAGAAAATACCGACCCGTTGGGTTGTCACTACAAGCACGGACGGGAAAATCAAGAGAGTTTACTCTACCAAATAAACAGCTTAAAGTGAAACAATAAACGATACAAGTATGAATTGCCCTAAATGTAACGCCATTCTTCGTCCGGGAGTAAAGTTTTGTACTTCTTGCGGACAAAAAATAGAGACATCGGCCACGTGTACTCAATGCGGAGCCCCGTTAAAATCAGGAGCCAAATTTTGCACCAAATGCGGACAGCGGGTCACTCTTGCAGAAAAGACATCCGCCACGTCACAAGAAACGACATCGGACATTAATTCAGTCAAGGGACGCATCTACTGGAATATACAACCGGGGCAAGTGGCCCGCGTCATTAACGAAACGGAATTTGACTCTTATAACAATATTCAAGGTATTATTATCCCGGAAGGAACAACCGCCTATATTCGTGCCAATGGACGCACGATTGCTTCTATCAGCGGGGGAACCTATAATTTCACAGGCTCTTCGAGTGATTCTTCCAACCATTTGACAGGTTCACTGCGGAAAGGATGGGAATTTATCGTCAACTTATTCAAAAACAAGAAAAAGGAAGAGAAACCGACAACGGAAGCTCTCTATCTACAACAGCAAAATCTGATTTTAGAAAACGCCAAGAAAGGAGCCGCTTTCTCTGTTGTTATCTTACTGGATAAGTCTTTCCCTCTTCTTTTCGGTTCCAAGCAAGGAACGCTTGATGCTTACAAGGATTTTGTCCCGATGAACATACAAACCCGGTATCTGGATATGGCGTTAGGCGTAAACGCATATTTCAAAATCTCGGATCCGGAACGATTTATCATTCATTACCTGACCGAACGCCAGATGTTGAACACAACGGTCATCGTGGATGAACTCACGGATACCATCCGGAACATTTTGCAGGAAACGTTATACGACACGGAACTCTCGTCCAATCGCATACCCCAAGAACTCCACGCCTTACTGAAAGAAAAGATTAATGCCATCGCCGCAGAAGCCTTTTTCGGTATTTCCATCGTGCGCATTGTCGAGATTTCAGCGACCAGCGAGGATTTAGAGCGTTTCAGGGTATTGAGCCGCGAACTCTACCTCTCGGACAAAGAACTGGATTATCTCCGACGCACCAATGATTTCAAAAACCGGATGGCGGATACCGTGAATTCGCAACGACTGCACGAGGCCACAACGGATCTTGAATTGGACAAGCAACTGGAGACTATAAATCACGATCGGCTGTTGCATGAAGACGAGATGGAGAAGTTTAAATATTTCTTGAGGAACGAGCGCATCGTACGGGAGGCTCAAAACGACGATGAACGAAATGCCGCTCTTCTGGAAATTGCCAAAACAGGATTCATCCGGGAAGATGAAGCACGGGCCCTTCAAGATCAATTGAAAACGAACGATTACCAACGGGGGATGATGTTCCAAATGATACAACTCCGTGACGGTATCGAGTTCGAACGAACCCGCATGGAGGGCGAAGCTGAAAAAGCGACCCTGATTGTCAGAAAAGAGCTTGAATTACAAGGATTACAAGATGATTACGCGGATGGCCGTTTCTATAAAGAAGTCGAAAAACAACGCACGGTTGCCGAAACCAATCTCGATCTGGATCAACGCCAGCGGGATATGGATTACAATGATGCCAAACGAATGCACGACATGGAACGGGAAGATGATGACACGCAGTTCCAACAATTCATGGCGATCCAAAACGCGGAAGAACAAGCAAGAGAAAATCAACGCAAGCATGAGGCGGAAGTAGAACAAAACCGTTTAAAGACGGCCGAGGAGATGGAACGTTTAAAATGGGAAAACGCGAAAGAACTTTCCGATGAAAAAGTGTGGGCTTTAAACGGTGGAGATGCCGCCGTGGCGTATGCGGAAAACAAGTATAGCTCGGAGGCCGAACGCGAGGCAAGCGAACGGTTGGAAGCACAACGACGGGAAATGGAAGCCCGGTTGGAAGCAGAACGGGCCTCCCGTGATAGCGAACACCGGGAAAATCAATCCCAAATGTTCCAGATGATGCGGGATATGATGAACATGACCGGGGGCATCCAAGCCCAAAAGGTAGATGAAAAAGAACGTCAATTGCGCGAACGTGATGAACGTATTCTCCGTCAGGAGGGACGGATGGACACGGCTTATGACCGGGCATTGGATTACACGACCCATAATAATATGCCACCGCAAATGCCACAACAAGCGGTTCCCGCACAGCCCGAACCACAAGCCCCACGACCACAACAAACGCAAGCGCCACAATCACCCGCGGCCAAAACAGCCGCACCGGCAACCTGCCCGGAATGTGGAGCGCCATTGGAACCCGGAACAAAATTCTGTGCTGATTGCGGTGCCGGAATCATGTAAAAACGATTTTTCAATTCAATGTATAAAGATATGACTATCATTCATGGAATTCTGGAATGTCCCTTATTGGACCTCGGGTCTAAATCCGAAGGCCGGAGAGCTATCTTGACAGATGATGAGGGTAAAAAATATAAACTTTACCGGGCCGGAATATTACCCGCTGGTGACCCGTTTTTTATCCCTTACGACGGAATGCATATCGGAGTTTCCGGGAACGCAGAGGAAGAAACAGGGAGTTTTCTAGTTACATCCATTTTATTGGATGATGGCACAGAAGTCTTTCCTCAGCCGACAGAAATACCTGTCGGGGATCCCATCGAACTTCCCTTACCGCATAAATCAAAAAAATCACTGAAAAAGAAAAATAAGTAAACTTACGAGATTATGAGCAAAGAGAGATTTTGTCCGGAATGTGGTCAGCCCGTGAATGCAGACGAACGTTTCTGCCCGGATTGCGGGGCTGAAGTCCCGTTTGAACCCACCAACAACACGGGCATCCCGGAAGGCCCACTAAATAAAGTGAAACCTTCAGAGACAAGCGAACCGATCATAGGCGCAGGAGCACGTGCAAATATTACCGGAGGAATTAATAAAACCTCCACCACCCATGCTAATATTAACACATCCAGTGTCGATAACTCTTCCACGGTCCATAACAACACGACGATTGTCATGGAAAAAGAAGAAGCCGAGTATTGTGAGGTATGTGGAAATCCTTTTGACGAAAGGCATGCCAGATGCCCCAAATGCGGGAAAGAGATTTGCTTTGACTGTAAAGTAAAAGGAAAAAATCGTTGCGTGGAATGCGAAAAAAAATCTATTAACGAGTATCGCCTTGCTTTCCAACAACTACTTCTGACGACCAACAACAATATCGGTATCGCCGGCCGACAGATGATGGATCAAAAAGCCAGAGAATTGGACGTGGAAGACGTGAAAGCCGACATTGAAAAAGAGATGATAGAATTGTATAAACCGGCAAGTAAAGCCACTCAACCGGCCGTGGTTTCTACCCCCTCCTCGGATCGCCCAGCTCAATCACAGGAAGCCAACCAGAAAGGTATAGGAGCCTTAACCGGGACTCACCAACATTCCATTTCACGGCCGGGATCGGGAAGAAACAAATGGATTTCCCTGAGTGTCATCATACTCGTTGTACTTGCCGGTTATTTTATCTTATCGAAGAAAGAACATCCGGCCAAGGAAACTCCCGTACTATCCTCGACAGAACAGAAGCAGACGGCTACGAAACAAAAGGCTGTTCCCCCGGTTCAAACCAAAACCACTCCCCCTGCAATCACTCCCGATAAAAAAGAGATACAAACGGAAAAGGTGCAGACGCAACCCGCCGTGGAAAAGAAAGATGCCGATTATGACGCAGGAATGGAAGCTTACGAGAAAGGGAAAGGACTGGATGCCATTCGTCTTTTCAAAAAATCCGGAAGTGCAAAATCATATTACATGCTGGGATTGATTTATGAAAACGGCTGCGGCACAGTAGGAAGTAACGGGATGATGGCCCGGAAGAATTTCAAAAAAGCTGCAGAGATGGGACACGAAGAAGCAAAATCGAAATTATAATATCATATTTCTATTAACCTTTAATTTAAATTCATTATTATGCTAAAGAGAATTATTACAATTATGGCGTTACTCTGTGTCGTTGTTATCGCAGCTAAAGCACAAGAGGTGAAGAAACCGAGGATGTATGTTGAATACTTCACGGAAGCAGATGGAGTTGAGGAAGCCAATAGCGACAAAGTTCGCCAAGCGGTCATGGCTGCCCTCAACAAAACGAAACGATTTGAACTGGTAGATCAAGATGCCGAGTATTCCATGAAAAAAGAAGAAGAACGGCGCACGGATGAAAAAGCAATGAGTGACGAGAAATCACGCACACAAACCATCACCGCTGCCGGACATGATTACATTTTAGGAGGAAACGTACTGGCCTGCTCCGTAAAATCCGAACAGAAAGACGGGAAAACGATGTATTCCTGCGTATTGAATTATTCAGTAACCGTGACAGAAGTAGCCACTTCAACAACGGTTGCAAGTGCCACATTTGATCACTCCCCCTCCGGGATTGGTGGTACGGTAGGTAAACTTTTGGATTTATCGGATTCAAAAGATAAAGCCATCGCCAGTGCAGTCAACATGATCGCAAGTGACATTGAAAACTTCCTGATCAAAGAATTTCCGTTGGAAAGCACGATTGTTCCTATGGATTATGAAGTGAAAAAAGACAAATTGGTAAAATGTTATATCAACCTAGGCTCTGATCATGGAGTGAAAAAAGGAGATTATTTCTCCGTATTAGCTCCTAGCGTAAGAGCGGGTCGTACGACATACAGCGAGATCGGTAAAATGAAAGTGGAAGAAGTAGTAGATGGAACCATGTCACAATGTAAAGTAGTACAAGGCGACAAGAAAATATTCACTGCCATGGAAGCTTTCCAAGCTCTTGACGAGGCTGCCCAAAAGCAACAACCTCTAAAGGTGAAAGCAACGATAGCACCTTTATTCTCATTGTAATCGGTTATTTATGAAGAAAGTAGTGAACATATTTGGCATGCTGTTACTCCTCTTTTCAACTTCTGTCAAAGCCCAAGAGTACCTTCAGATCGTTTCTCTAGAAGCCGACAAAGGAGCAAACGCCGTTTTCTCCTCGGCTGGAATCGCAGATAACAAGAAAGGGATCGAAACAGATGCCATCAAATCACTTATCTACACCCTGTTTTTTCAGGGTGTAGAAGGTGTTAATGACGGGAAACCTTTAGTCAGCAAACCCAATGAGGCTTACACGAATACCTTCTTTAATAACTTGGCTCGTTACACTCCTTACGTGGTTAGCGCAGAAGAAGCCGTAAAAGCCACGAAAGTAGGCGGACGTTTCCAAGGTACGATGCGAATTACCTTGCGTCTTCGTCAATTGATTAATGATGTACGAAAAAATACACATTATGACGAAATGTTGGCTGAAACTCCCAAACCGAAATTACCCAAACCAACCATTATCGTTGTTCCAATCAAGAAAAAGGGGGAAAGTTATGAATCAATTCTGGAAAACGACAATGATTACCGTATCGCCGTGAGTGCCGTACAACAAGGCTTTGAGGCTTGTGACATTACAACTCAGAATGTATTGAAACAAATTGAAGCTATGAAATTGAGCGGAGAGTACGAGGAAAACGCAGGAGCTACAGAATCTAATGATAAACAACTTTTGTTAAGATCAGGCGCAGACGTTTATGTCACGGTGGATTTAATGAGAGACAATACAGGACAAGAAATTAGCTTATCATTAATCCTGCAAGCTTACGAAGTAACTAGTGGCGCTATCTGGGCCACGGCAGATGGTAGCACAAACCGTTTCCGTTCAACGGATACCAAACGTTTATGCTCTTACGCAGTCAAAGACCTCCTCCCGTCTTTCATGGAAAAGATCGTTAAACAGTATTCCCTCCCGTCTCGTGTCGCTTTACACGTATCTATCATTGTTGACGAAAACGACATGACGGGAATTTCTTTAAAAAATGCACGTTGCAAGAATGGAGAAAAGATCACAAGTTTCATTCAGAGTTGGCTGGATGACAATGCTTATGAAGGGGACTATCACCTACAAGGTATCGTGGATGTATCCGCCAAATTTGACTACGTGATGATCCCTAGAGAAGACAAGAAGGGAGCCAAAATGAACGCAGCAAAGTTTGCAGAAAAATTAGAGGCGGCTTTATACGCTCAAGGAATCGAATGCTCCAATAGCGTTGGAGGAAACACTATCTACTTGACACTAAACTTGTAACTATTAATAATAAAATTATGCGAAAGATTATTCTAGGCCTGTTACTCTCGATATGCAGTGTTTTCCATGCCGAGGCACAAGCACCCGACTGGGTAACCCAACGCCCGACTTCGTCTGACGCTTACATCGGTATTGGCGTCGCACCGTTATCGGAAACCGATTACATGAAAAAAGCGACCCAGAACGCCTTGTTGGACATCGTTTCACAGATCGCTGTAAAACTTGAAAACAATTCTTTTTTGCACCGGGTAGACGTGGATGGCAAAACACGTGAAATGCTGGAAGACAAAATTCACAGTTCAATGGTAGCTTGGCTGGAAGGACAAGAACTGAAAGGCAGTTACCAGTCGGAACAAAAATATTACGTGTATTACGCCTTGGATAAAAAAGTATATGCCCGAAAAGCCGAAGAACGCAGACAACAAGCGATCAGGACAGGCATGGATTACCTGCAAAAAGGACGTGGAGAGGAAAGCGCCATGAATCTTTCGCAAGCTGCCCAGCTCTACGGCAAAGGACTGGAAGCCGTGGAGCCTTGGGCATTTATGGATTTGACTACAAATGCCGGAGGTTCATCCGTGAATGTTCCCATAGAACTCTATAACGCTTACGTGAACGTGTTCAGCGGAATGGCCATCACGACCAACGTCATGATGGTAGAAGGCGAGGCCTTTAAAGCAATTGCCGAACCTATCGCCGGATGTCTTTCCAAAAACGGGGTTGTCGTTCCGAATGTTAAATTAAAGGCTTCATTCGCATCCGGTAATGGCACAGTATCCCCCGCCATACAGACAGACCACACGGGTACAGCGGAATTTTACGTAACGAATATTACCTCGAAAGAAGAGGTGCAGGAATTGCGCATCACCATTGACGACTCGTTCATGAATAGTCTACCCGAGGCATATCGTCAATTGTTGCAAAATCAAACTTGGCCCTCGGCTAAAGTCACGATTTCATTGAAGAGCGCACCGATCACGGCCTACCTCTACGTAAACGAGGATAACGAGCTGGAAGGTATCGAACGCCAGATCAGTAGCCTACTGACCAACAATTATTTCACATTATCGGAAGACCCCGATGCCGCCACGTGCTTCGTGGATTTATCCACTAAATTGGAAATGGGAGAAGTCGTTACCGGGGGAACGTATGACTTAAATACATGTTACTGTTCCCTAGTTCTAAAGATTTACAATAACAAAACACAGCAAATGCTCTTGAACTATTCGGTAAACCAAGTTAAAGTTCTAGTACCCGTAAACAAATCGGCAACCGCATCACTCTCGATGTGTATCCGGGAAGTGATAAAACGAGTGAACCGGGAATTGCCGGCCCAGATTAAAAAATTAAAAATCAATTAAAAGGTAGTATTATGAAACACTATGTCTTATGGGGATTGATTGTAGCTGCATTCTTTTTATTAAGCAGTTGCGGTTCGTCAAAGAAAATCCAAGAAAAAAGCCCCGTCGCCACGTTTATCATGCCGGGAGCAGACCTTGTCAGCGGCAACGGTGTACTTCGGGGCTGGGGTTCAGGCAGGTCCGACAGCGAAGCCTCTGCCCGGAAAAAAGCCCAAATGGCCGCTTCAGCAGAATTAGCCGCTATTTTGGCTAAAACGGTGGAATCTACAACCGAAGAGTACTCGACGATCCTGTCAGAAGGTATGTCTTCCGAATCCAAGTCTTTACTTACGGATAAAACGAAAATAACCGTGAATCAAACCTTGGCGGGAGCCACGATCGTATTCGACCGCTGGGACAAAGACGAAAAGACCGGACAATTTATTAATTATATCGTTCTGGAACTCAAAGGAGACGATTACTTGAAAAATTTGTATAAGGAACTTGAAAAGAATGATGCGGTTACCGTAGATCGGGATTTGCTGCAACGCCTTTTCTTGAAACATATTGATGAAAATTCGAAAAAGTAACTAATAAAGAGAGAGAGTGACCCAAAAGTCAAAAACAAGTCTTTTTCTGCTTGTTTTATTCGTACTCCTATACGAGAACGGTTTCAAATATTCAATTTTCAGAGAAAGAAAATTACTTTTGGGTCACCCCCTTCTTGTTATACAAGTTTGCGATGTTGCAGTCGGAAGATTCTGCCAGAGTTCCGCTTCGCTTCATCCACCCTTCCGACTCTGTCGTCAGGGAGCCGCTCACAAGGCCGCGGCCGGCCATGCTTTGAAATAGAACCTCCGACTGCCATATTGCAGCTTTTAGCAAGAGATTTCATCAGATATTTTCATGCTTGAGCATATTTATCTCTCTCTTTTGCTTTCCGAGCGACATATTTCCTTAGATTATGGGCAAGTGAGACGAGTCCCCACTCCACGCTAACCTTTCTTGTGGATTTTATCAAGGTATGCGTATACTACAATTTTTAACAACATCCTAGGATTATAACTCGTCGTACCGCCTCCTTTACAAGTTGATTCAATACCCGAGATGTCTATATTATCAAGGATTGCATTGACTGCGCGTACAGGATGGTTTTCCGGAACAAATTCACCGATGCAAGATGGAAATAGAAGAAAATCGTTCTGATTATACTCTTTATGTTGTACCTTTGCCACAGTTGGAAGTTTTTGATGTTTTTTTAGGATTATAAATATACAAATTCAAATCTGATTGTTCTACTTATAGAAAAAAGAGAGGTGACCTTAAAGCCTTATGACTTTTGAGTCACCCTCTTTATTTTAACATAGTATCTCTCATCCTCAATCATATACCCTCAACTTCCCTCCCACAACCATCCCCCTCCCGCTTAAAATGTACAATTCTTAGCGATTCTACACACACTTTTTTTCCTAACTTTACCGTATAAATCAAGAAAAAGATGTATTTTCGAAAAAATAAAATCATTGGTTGTGAAAAGGAACATTTTACTTACATTTCTGACAATTCTTGTCTTATTAAATAGTACGGCAATCGGATATTACATTTATCACGATCAAAAAGAACAGGAAGAGAACGAGGAACCACCATTTTTCCTCATGAAATCATCAGACGTGGATTTTCCGCCCACATTCAGTTTGGCCGGGGAGCCGGTCCCGTTGGAAAGAATTGATGTGGCTGAAGCTTTCCAAAAGGAACTCATCGTGAATACCTACTTGCATTCACACACGATCCAAGCCTTGAGAAATGCTCCCCGTTATTTTCACATTATCGAACCTATCCTAAAAGCGGAAGGGGTTCCGAATGATTTCAAATACTTGGCAGTCATCGAAAGTAACTTGAACCCGTTGGCCGTATCTTATGCCGGAGCCGTAGGGATATGGCAACTCATGGGAGCAACGGCCAAAGAGCTTGGCTTGGAGGTATCGAAAGACGTGGACGAACGCTACCACGTGGAAAAAGCGACCCGTGCAGCCTGCTCTTACCTAAAAAAAGCTTATCAGAAATTCGGTTCGTGGACTTTAGCCGCGGCCTCCTACAATGGAGGTATGAATATGCTCGCCAGACAAATGAATCGACAAAAAGAGAAAAACTTTTACGATCTTTTGCTAAACGAGGAAACCGGAAGATACGTGTATCGAATGCTGGCTCTAAAACAAATCATGGAAGAGCCTCATTTATATGATTTTTACGTGGATCATTTGTATCCCGTGGAACCGACGACTCAGGTCAAAATAACTAAAAGCATAAAGGATTTGGCGGCTTTCGCGCAAGAACACGGAATATCCTACAAAACGTTGAAACGCTTTAATCCCTGGTTACGACAGACCTCGCTGAAAGTCGGGAAACATAAAACGTACTACATTGCTATTCCCGAGAATAAACAGGCATACAAATAAAATGTTCGGCACACTATTTGTACCTCTCGGCCTATATGGATATAAAAAACTCCCAACATGGAAAAAAATAAAATAACGGTCTTTTGTGAAAACAATGGACAAGAATACCAGATACCCACGGGATCTAGTTTAAAAGAATTCAAGACAATCGTGTTTCCCACAAATCACCAAAACATTTTGGGGGCATTAGTCAATAACGAGGTACGGGATCTACACTACGAGATATACAACCCCAAATACGTGAACTTCGTTGATGTCACCACGTTGGACGGGTATAGCGTGTACCTGCGTTCTCTTATTTTCGTGCTTTACAAGGCAATACGTAACCTCTACCCGAAGAAAACGCTTATCGTGGAATATAATCTTTCCAACGGGTTATTCTGTCGTCTCGCCAACAAAGAATTTGTTCTCACCGGGGACAGAATAGCGGAAATAAAAAAAGAAATGCAACGTATCATTGACCATGACTACGAGATTATGCGCACGGAAACTCCCACGGAAGAAGCCATTAAACTTTTCAACCGCCAAGGGTTGAAAGATAAAGAATTGCTGCTTTCCACCCGAGGCAAGATGTTCACCTCTGTTTATTCCATTGACGGCACGTGTGACTATTTCTACGGAACCTTGGCCCCTTCTACCGGATGCCTGAAGGTGTTTGACCTGAAGGACTACAAGGACGGTATGTTACTAATGTTACCCGACCGGAACAATCCAACCCAGATACTTCCATTTGTCCCCCAAGAAAAATTGTTCAGCACGTTCAGCGAGTTCAAACGCTGGGGTAAAATTTCAGAGGTCATGCAAATCGGGCATTTAAACCAAGCCATCGAGCATAAACATGCCGGAGACATGATCAAAGTCAGCGAAGCTTTACACGAGAAAAAGATTTCCCAAATTGCCGATCAGATCAAAAAACAAAAAAAGGTAAAAGTTGTGCTCATCGCCGGCCCCTCCTCTTCGGGAAAAACCACGTTTGGAAAACGGTTGGCGATCCAATTGTTGGTGAACGGTATTAAACCCGTGAATTTATCACTGGATAATTATTTCGTGAACCGGGAAGATACCCCCAGGGACGAAAAGGGAGAATATGATTTCGAGACGATTGATGCGTTAGACATTAACACGTTCAATAACAACATCATGAGCCTACTGAAAGGCGAAGAGGTTGAAATCCCGAAGTTCTCCTTCGAAACCGGACAACGCTTCTACGATGGAGAAACTCTAAAGATGTCCAAGAACAACGTGATCATTGTTGAAGGGATCCACGGATTGAATCCCAAGCTAACCGAATACCTGCCTCACGAGATACTATTCAAAATATTCATCTCGGCATTAACCGTGATTTCTATTGATAATCACAACATTATCAATCCTTCTGACAACCGTTTGATTCGTCGTATGGTCAGAGATCACAAATATCGCGGCTATTCAGCCCTTGACACGTTAAAAAGATGGGAAAGCGTACTCTCTGGGGAACAAAAACACATTACACCTTACCAAGAAGAAGCAGATGTCATGTTCAACTCGGCTCTCGTTTACGAACTAGGAGCTTTGAAACAACAAGCAGTTCCGCTTTTGGAAGAAGTTCTAGTAAAATACCCGGAACATTCTAAGACTACACGCTTACTGAAATTCTTCTCGTACGTTCAAGCCGTGCCTACCCGGGAAATTCCACCAACCTCTATTTTAAGGGAGTTTTTGGGAGGGAGTTCGTTTAAATACTAGAGTATAACAGAAGAAGAGCTAGTAATTCCTATTCATCATAGGAAATATTCTAACTCTTCCTCTGTTTATAGAGGAAATGTCAAATCCCCTCCAATCCTTTCCGTAAAGAGTCTCTAAAGGCTTGATCTTCTCCAATCATGCCCTCCCAAGAATATCTGACCTTCCCCTCTTTATCCAACAAGAAATAAGCAGGGTAATTCGTTATTTCAAATCTCTCTTTCAAAAAAGCAACATCGGGATCATCCATGTCAATCCTCACGCTAACGCATAAAGAATCCAAATAATTCACCCGCTCGGGTAAATCCCACGCCCAATTCCGCATAATAAAATAAGCATCACGACCTCTTACGCATTCCAACAACAAAGGCTTATTTTTTTCCTTTACTCTCTCCAATGCATCACTCCAAAATTTCCCGTTACAACTTATCGGAAAACCCAGATACCTGAATTTTTGATAAAAATCCCATTGTTCCACGGGAGTTTTAGCAAATTCAAAAAGCATTTTAGAAGTAAACTGCCCCATTCGTTCCTTGTCTTCATCTTTTCCGTTCAATCCGACATATTTCATCGCATGCCACAAGCAATCCCGCCACTCTTTAAGTTCCACCAGTTCTTGCATTCCTTCCACCATTCCCGGGATATCATTTTCTAGGAAAGCTTTTACTTCTTTTGCCCAAGTCAATACAATTTTTACCTTATTTTCCTCCGAAATAATAGTACGGTCGAGGGGGGACACTGCCATTGTAATTTGGTTTATCAAATCGAACGCCTCAGGAGAAGCTTGACAACCATACATCAAACGCTGAATTTCTTGTTTATAACCTTGAACCAAGTAATCATCAATACGCTCTTTTCCTTGCTTCTCCCGGAACTCGTCTCCATGTTTCACCACATATTCAAAATATTGGCTTCCATATACATCTTCGCTAAAAAGAGGCCAACATTCTTTATCTGTCAATTTTTCAAACGGGGTCTGCTCAAACAAAACTGTCCGAAGGCTATCGGCATCATGTAATTTTCTTATATCTTTCAATACCAAATAATAATCAACTTTATTCTGCAAACTCATTTTTTGCTTTCGTTCAAGCAAATTATTCAAAAAAAACAATGATGACGTTTCATTTACACCACGTTTAGCCCAAGCTAGAAAATCTTCCGGTCTTCTTGCTCCCCGCAAACGATGTCTTACTGTTCCATCCTCTTGCAAAATAAAAAATGTCGGGATAGAGTTCACGCCATACTTCTTTTTAAAGTCTTTACCCTCCAATTTATCTACATCCATTTGTATACAAATAAATTGTTTGTTACAAAACTCCCCCACGTCTTTTCTACTCAACACTTCTTCAAGCATCAATTGACACGGCCCACACCAAGAAGCGGTAACATCAACAAAAACAAACTTTTCCTCCGCCTGTGCCCGCTCAAAAGCTTGATCTAAAGACAACGTGTCAAATTTTACACTTTGAGCAAATACACTACAATAAGTCAAAAGACTTATCACCAATAACATACTTTTTTTCATACACAATATTATTTAACAATACGATATTCTCTATTTAACAATGCGAACATATACCACTTTACCGGGAATGAAGTAAAACTTGTTTTCATTTGCAAACTTCCTCCCAAAAACAGAGAGGAAACCAATTTCAATTAGCACGCTCAGTTTCCCTCTGTCCTATTTCTTAATTTACGTAACTCCTTCTAATGAAAAGATTGATAAATAATCCCATTTGCTTTACAGAAAAGATCAACTAACTTTTTCATGTATAAACGCCTTTGGATACATTTTTCGCTATACTCAACACCCGTAAAAAGATTCTTGAACTCTTCATCCGAAAAAGCATAAACAGAAGCAATATAATTCATCGCATCACAAGATTTCTCTAGAGCTTTTCGATGCACGATCCACCTGTTACTATCTTTAGGATCTATTTCACACCACTCGGTATCCCCCCATTCCAAGAATCCCATGCGCCAATGATCCCATAATTCCGCACCGAAATACCAGTCCGCATTCCAATCAATCTCCTCCCCGGTATCAATCATTCGATAAAATTTATAAGCATGTAAATTATATAACGTTCGAGCTTTTGTTGGTAAATCTGAATTAGTCATTTTATAAAATACTTTTAAAGAATCAGAACAATGAATGTTTAGCCATGTATAGACTTTAGCACTCAACACCATTCCCGCCCAAAATTTTAACGTGGGTTCATCCATGTTTTTTATATCAGCTAATTTACCCACTGGGGTTGTTTCTATCGATTCCTCGAAGACCCAAGCCGTTTTTCCCCCTTCTCTTATCGTATCACCACCATAATCCTCCGTTAACAGGCTATCCACTAACAACAAAGATTTTATCCGATATTTACCAGAAGGAGGCAAATTCGGTAACACCCACTTCTCTATCGTATTGACCGCTTTTAACATTGCTGCCGTATCTTGCGATAAAACGAAACGAATATCTCTTGATACTGAACTATAAAGAAGATATTTTTCACTTACTGTTTCATAAAATCTCACCGGATCCCCATTAGCATCAATGCCATCTTCCACGTATCCCAACGTGTCGTTAACGAAAATTGAAACTCCTGTTTCCTTATATATTTTATGAAGTAAATGCCCCAACTCTCCCGGTCTATCCGGCACGGCAAACCAGTCAACGACAGTACTTGCATCCAGTTTAATATCTTCCTCGTTACAAGAAGTCAATAACGTGAAGACGCATAAACTATATAATAAATAACTTTTCCACATATCACTATTTTTTATGATCCGTTACTCCAATTCTCTTTCCACTCGCTGGGGATTATCAACCAAATTACCTTGATTGTACACGATCTCGTAACCAGGGATAGGTAAAACCCACGCCGGGTCTTCACCGTACGGTTTTAACACGTAATCCCCTTCCAACACGCCATTTTTATCATAAGTCGTGTGTTTTATAGATTTTTTCTCCGGGTACTTCGGCGATACCGCATACCTACGCAGATCAAACCAACGGTGAGCCTCAAAACAAAGTTCACGGCGTCGTTCATCCCGGATAAACGAGACTAAATCTTTTCCATTCAAGCCATCTACAGGGGGGATTCCTCCTTCAAAACGATTGTTCAACAACGTTTTAATCGTCTGTATCGCCTCCGCTTTATCCAACATGGCTTCAGCTTCCGCCTTGTTCAAATATAACTCCGCACTCCGGATCACGAAACAATCGTACACCTTCTCCCCCACTTTTGACACCTTGTATTGCTCATCTCCTATAACCTCAAAAAAAGCATCCAATCTCAAGTCTTTTATTTGCTGCCCCTCAAAACGATTATATAAAGAAATCAAGTCTTCCGAGCCACTAAAGGTGCATGTGCAAAAATAAGCCATATTATTATAAAAAGTATTCGTTGCACTATATCCTTGCGTAAAGACGATTTCCGAATTTTTATTATCCAAAACGTATCGTTCTCCCTCTCTTCCCGGAAACGATTTTAAATCCATTAATTCCACTCCCTCCAAAGCCAACGCCTTTTGGCATTCATCCAACGCCAACTGCCATTCTCCCATATACAAATACACCCTGCTCAATAATATCCGAGTAGCAAGTTCGTTCACTCTATAAATAGTAGGTTGTGTAACCCCCTTCAACTTATCGGCAGCAACTTTCAAATCCTCCACAATCACACGATAACACTCCTCCATTGAATTTCTTTTATAATACACATCTACTATGTCTTCAGTAAGATTCAATGGGACCCCCATATCACTAGATGCTGATTCTTTCACGTAAGGATTAGCATAGAGATTCGTTAACAAATAGTAATAAGCACCTCGCAGAAAACGAGCCTCTCCTTCCACTCTATTCCGAATCTCAACAGAGTCATGGGAGAATTTTTTCACATGAGCAATTATAACGTTCAAGTACGCTATATGACTATACATTTTTTCCCAATCCTTATCCTCCCATTCCTCGTCTGTCTTCGGATTGATAGTCAACTGATCAGACCAATCATAGAAATTTTTATAAGAAACTATATTATTTATAACATCCGTACTACCGTCTTTTTTAAATACTGTCATAATCACATCATCATCCATCACGTGAATATAGGGATAGTATCCATTACCGTAAATACTTGCCTCCGTAAAGCCCTCCGGTTGCTCCATATACCCATTTCCAATGAGGATTTCATCCAAATCGGCACAACTTTCCGCATAAGCCAAATCCTGTGAAAACTCTTCCAAGAATTTTCCACACGAGTTAAACAATAACACACAAAGCATTAAGATTAAATATCTTTTCATCTTCTCATTTATTAAAATGTTACATTCAAACTAAGACTATAAGTTGGGCGAACGGATATGTTTATCAACTCGGAAGAACCGAATTGAGAGGGATCTTGCCCTTTCAGTTTTTTGCTACATATGGTAAATAGATTCGTTCCACTTACATTCAAATAGGCCGACTTCATATACATTTTACGACAAAGTTTCTCTGGGACAACGTAACGTAACGACAAGCTTGTCAATTTCAAGTAATCTCCCGAAACTACACGAACATTAGAATTGTCATACATGTTCCAAATCGTCCCGGCAAATTCATACGGCTTGTCATTCCACCATGGAGTTCTTGTTCTCTCGTAACTTTTCGCATCCAACATCCCGGGAACATTGGTATAATTTTCATCACCGGGACGTTTCCAACGATTCACGAATTCACCTCTCATGTTCATTACCGGTGCCGGCACTGCCGAGTTACTACTTCCATACATTTGCAACAAACGAACCTTTGACCCCACGCTATAAGCCAAGTTAAAGGACAACCCCCAGTTTCTCCAACCCAAATAATTACTGATACTTCCCTGCAAGAAAGGCTCTCGACACCCGGAATGCTCCATCACTTCCATGCACACATCCCCCAACGTCATCAACTCGTAGGATTTCTGGCGGGTAATTTCATTACCGTTCTTATCCGTCCCAACGATCTCGTCCGCATCCGTCCCGTAAAAAGTAGGACGCCCGTCCTTGGGATCCAATCCCGTAAATTTATAGGAATAAAACGTGTTCACGGGACGTCCAGCCACTTGTACCCGACCGTCCAGATAATCCCCGTACCTGATTTCATCCTGCAAAACCTTGTCTTTCGATTTTATTTTATCCACCAATTGATTGAAGACGGAACCAAAATTCGGGTTTATTCGCCACACGAAACCGCGTTTCTCTCCTCCCGCTCCAAGGTTCTCGATAGGCGTAAAATTAAAATTAAACTCAAACCCTTGATTATTTAATGTACCCCTATTCACCGTATAAGTACTAACACCATTAATTCTTGAAACCGTTTTGGACATAAACGCATCCGTCGTGTGTCGATAATAATAACTGAAATTCCCGACAAGTTTGTTATTAAATAACGAGTATTCCAACTCGATGTTATAAGTTGATGTCTTCTCCCATTTTAAATGTGGGTTCGGGTAATACTTAATGGAAGAGTATAATTCGTTAAATGCCCAATGAGTACCCTTTCGCTGTATAATCAACTTCGGGGAATCCTGGGCGGACATATTTCCTTGATATCCAAACGAGGCCTTTAACGCCAGGGTGTTGATCCACCATTTATCAGACAACAGATTCTCATGCATATTCCACCGACCGGAAACGGACCATATCGGGTTCAATTTTTCATTGCTTGTATCTCCAAATTTGTTACTTCCATCGATACGCATATTGGCGTTAAGGATATACGAATCTTTATAAGCATAAAATAAAGTACCCACCAATCCCACTTGACGGGTTAAATTATGCGTCAAAACTCCCTTGGCAGAAGGATTAGTTTTTAACCAACTATCATAATTAGGAAATGCCACATATCCCCACGTATCAGGCAAGTTTACATCATCAAAAAGCATACCTCGTTCCGGAATATATCCCCGCTTAGTAATAGCGAAACCCGTGTAAAGCGTGGAACTCAACTCTCCGATAACAGAAGCTTGGAACTGATGTCTACTTTCTTTATCCAAAAATTTATTGAATGATAGATTTGCCCGAACACTATAATTTTCATTTTTAGTATTATTTAGGGAGATTCAGTAAATAGTATAAAATTAGCCAACTAATTCATACACAAAGTTTTGTGAATTAGCTGGTTTTTTTGTATCTTTAGGTATTCCCCCGAAATTAAGGTTTGGCATCCAAAGTGGGGGAAATTCCTAAACCAAGATATGGCTAAGATACAAAATATTTCCGAAATTCACCCAACTTTGGGCTTTACAGAATTTGATATTCTGGAAAAATACCGCAAAAGTTTTAATGAGAGTGAGCTTGGCAGGCTTCACTCAGTGTTCCCGTTTGAACGCATGGCAAAAGCCGCAGGCCTGTCGGAACAGCGTCTGGGGCGCAGGAACATTTTCAGCCCTTCGGCAAAGATTGCCCTCATGCTCCTGAAATCCTACACCGGATTCTCCGACAGACAGCTGGTGGAACATCTGAACGGCAACATACACTATCAGATGTTCTGCGGAATCATGATAGACCCGTCCTTCCCCATAACCAACTACAAGATAATCAGTGCTATCCGTAATGAGATGGCATCCCGTCTTGACATTGAATCCCTCCAGGAAGTGCTGGCCTCACACTGGAAACCTTATCTTGAGAACCTTCACGTGTGCATGAGCGATGCCACATGCTATGAGAGCCATATGCGTTTTCCTACGGACATGAAACTTCTTTGGGAAAGCATTGAATGGCTTCACAGACATATCTGTCAGCATTGCGGGGAGCTTGGCATAAGGCGTCCGCGCAACAAATATGCGGATGTGGAAGCGTCTTATCTGTCCTACAGCAAGAAAAGAAAAAGGAAGGTTTCACGGACAAGGATGCTCAAGCGCCGTATGATCAGGCTTCTTGAAAAACTCCTCATACAGAGGGATGGAATCCATAGGAAGTACGGTGTCTCACTCCGATACACACCGGATTACCGGAAACGGCTGTCCGTCATCAGAAAGGTCCTTGTACAGGAGAAGGAAATGTTTGAAGGCCGGAAGGTCAGTGACCGCATCGTCAGCATTGACCGCCATTATGTACGTCCTATCGTAAGGGGAAAGGAAACCAAGTCTGTTGAGTTCGGTGCAAAAGTGAACAATATACAGATAGACGGCATATCGTTCATCGAACACCTCTCGTTCAAGGCTTTCAATGAGGGTATACGTCTGAAGGACTGTATCCGTATGCAGCAGAAACTCATGAACGTGAGGGTAAGATGTGTGGCTGCCGATTCCATATACGCCAACAATGCCAACAGGAAGTTTTGCACGAAATACGGAATATCCACTTCCTTCGTGTGCAAGGGAAAGGCGGCAAAGGATGAGCAGTTGAGAAGGGTTCTCAGAAGTGAACTCTCAAGGGAGAGGGCTACCCGGCTTGAAGGCAGTTTCGGCACACAGAAGCAGCATTACTCGCTCTCAAGGATAAAGGCACGGAACAGGAAGACGGAAATCCTGTGGATCTTTTTCGGAATACATACGGCAAATGCCGTACTGATGATTGACAAGATCAGGAACAGGACGGTTAAAGCGGTATGATATGATTTTACTGACAGAATCAAAAGAGGTCATCAGACTTCTTCAGGAAAGTCTTGTCTTGACGGATAAAATTATGTGAGAAAACAACGAAAAACTACAATAAAAATGGCATAGGAAGTGATGATGCGCCATCATCTTCATATGCCATCTTATTTTTTAGGGACATTTACTGAATATCCCTATTTAAACGCAATTCACCGCCGACAGGTATTTCCGAATCAGCTGCTGTATACCCGAAATTATCAGTCCCGGGAGCATATTCTTTTCTTAAATTAGCCGCATACCAACTTTTTTCTCCGAAATAAACCCTCTCTTCAAAGTTGGAGATCCCGTAAGAAAATTGGACTCCAGCCTTCAAACAAGGGATTAAACGATATTCTATATTTGTACTTACATTAATAGCATTAGTTTGGATATTATCATCCGTGTTTTCTCTTTCATTAATAATACTAAATGGCTTGGAATACGTGTGTTCTAAATCATCATCTCTTTGATAAAACATCAAACTGCCATCCTCGTTATAGGCACCGACACTCCGGGCCGTATTTAACGCATAGGTCATTAATCCAACCTCCTGGGGAGTGTATTGCTTTTTCTGGACACTCCCATTCAAACTAAAAGACATCAGAAACTTCTTATGATTAACATCCACCTTGGCCATGCCGCTATAACGATTATTTTCCTCTCCTTTCAAGTTTCCATTTTCCGCAGAATAACCTAAAGAAGTGTAGTACCGTACATTCTCAGAGCCACCGGAAATACTCAACGTGTGCGCGTGAGAATAGGTATCTTGCATTAACAAACCTAACCAATCCGTGTTGACGGTCTCCATGTATTTTACTTTCCGAATAAACTCATCGGAAGATATCACCCCGTTCACGTAATCGTTGTAAGCCGCTTCATACCCCACGTAACTGGATAAATCGGGAATAAGTTGTTTTTTGCGTACAACTTCCTTGGAAAAATCAACTCGCTCCTGCGAGTTCATCACGTCAACCGAGCGATCCGTGTAACGCGGACGTTGACGAAATGTGCCTGACAAAGAATAGGAAACAGAGGGAGCACCGACTTTTCCCTTCTTCGTGGTGATCACGATAACCCCGTTAGAAGCTTTAGGCCCGTAAATGGCCGTGGCAGACGCATCTTTCAATACATCCAACTTTTCAATATCCTCGGGATTCAAACCGGATATGGCATTCCCCAACAAGTTCACGAAATCCAGATCATTAATACTCGCGGGATCCACGTTTACGGGATCCGTCAAAATCACCCCGTCCAACACCCACAAAGGAGCGGTGCTCCCCAACAGGGTTGTTGTACCGCGTATCTTGATCTTGGGAGCAGCTCCCACTTGCCCGCTATTCTGCATGAAAATCATCCCCGGGATTCGACCTTCCAGCATCTGGTCCAAAGTGCTGACTCCAGGTTGCATGATATCATCCATCTTCAACGTGGTCACGGAACTTGTCAAGTGACGTTTATCCACTTTATAATATCCCGTGGACACCATCACTTCATCCAACTCCATCAAATCCTCCTCCAAAACGATTCGTAATGTATCCGTTGCTACAGTAAAATTTACAAGCTGCTTTTTAAAGCCGATAAAAGAAAATTCCAAAGCCCCCTGTTGCATGGGTAAGGCTATCCTAAACCAACCTTTCACATTCGTGGAGGTTCCGATTGATGTTCCCGCAACCTTCACGGTTACACCAGGCAAAGCATGACGATCTTTATCGTACACCCATCCTTGTATCACTTTCGATTTTTCTTCCTCCGATGTTACACTTTTTTCTTTAATAACCACGACATTTCCATCAAAAGAATAGGTTAACCCTAAATCAGATAGCAACTTTTCTAGAACTTGCACAAGTTCTTCATTCTGAGCCTTTACACTGACTGTTCCTTTCGTCTTCAGCAAGGCATAATTATAAAAAAAATCGCACTTCGACTGTTTACCCAACTCTTCTAAAACTGTTGTCAAGAAGACATCTTTCAAATCAATTGTCACCTTTACATCCTGAGCTAATCCTTTCGCGTGTACTGACATACACACGCTAAACAACAAGACTCCTAACAATTTCATAAACATTAACATTTTGCGCCATGATATCCAATAGAATGACCAGACGTCATTTCGTTTTTTTTTCATAAATTTATTATTAATAATTATACATGATATACTTTTTCTTCCGGTGCAAATAACAAGAAAAGTATATTCCAATTTAGCAGATTGAAGATTGACCAGATTTTCAATCTGTTTTTCTTTTTATAATAATTGTGTTACCATGAATTATAAACTGAACATCTTGAGTCTCCTCCATCTTCTCCAACAAATAACTGATATCCTCATAGCGTTTCAAACGTCCGCCAAATTCCATCTTTTTCAATTCCGGATTTTGGAAAAAGACATTCAAATTATACCATTTAGCTAACACATCCATTATCTCCTCCAGAGGCTCCTGTTTAAAATAATAATAACCATCTTTCCAAGAAGTATAAAGCTCCGTATCAACAGCACGTACATTTGCAGTCTTATTCTCTCGATCATACACAAGTTGCATTCCCGGATCTAAATCAAACTTTTTCGATCCGCATCCAACTCTTACTTTTCCCTCAACCAATGTAGTTGCAACCACTCTCTCGTCCGGATAAGCATTTACATTAAAAGAGGTCCCTAATACTCTCACGTCTACCTCTCCTGTTTTCACCACGAAAGGTCGCACTTCGTCTTTTGTTACTTCAAAAAATCCCTCTCCTGTCAAAAAGACTTCTCTAATATCTCCTGCAAACCTAATCGGATAGCGCAATGATGAACCGGAATTCAAATGCACTCGCGTATTATCTGATAGCTGGAGATTAAACTCCCCTCCTAATGGGACACGAATCGCGTGAAAATCAATGGTTTCCAAATTCATCCCGGCATCATAAATTAATGTATTTTTTACGCTTGTCGCTTTCGATTGATGTTCGGAAAAAACAATCTCTCGAGAAGAAGAGTCCAATTCAATAACTTGTCCTTGAGGTAATATAAGTTCTGCCTTAGGAGATCCAGGACCTACATTTGCAATCTGTATTATTTCATTTCCGTCTTCTTGAGAATACATGAAATATCCCACAATACCTAGCAAAAGCATGATTCCCGCAGCAACAGAACTCCAACGAATAAATAATTGTTCTTTCCTTTGCTTTTGTACAATTCTTTCAATTCGCGCAAAAACAATATCCTTGTCTTCCCGATATTTCAACCCCTTACCAAGTTTCCGCAATTCATGCAATTCTCCCTCAAACCGATTTCTACATTCGTTCTCCCGTTTCCATTCTTCCAACAAACATTTCTCCTCCTCGGAAAGTTTTTCTCCGGTAAAACTTACTGACAAAATTCGATCTATATCATTTTCTTTCATCCTAATATATTTATTTTCTATATATATATCACCATACTTTTCATTTAGGGTGAAAAGAAAAAAGAATTTTTTTCTCGAATGTTTAATTATTTCCCCGTAGACATAAAAAGCAGAATAGAAGAGAAGGTATCCCGGGTTAGATTCTCCCGCAAAAATCGCAAAGCAATTTTCATTTGAGTTTTAACCGTATTAATACTAATATTCAATACATCAGCAATTTCACGATACTTCATATCATCCAAACAAGCCATCAAAAATATCTTTCGGCATTCATCCGGGAGGCGACTAATCGTGCGATATAACAATTCTATTTCCTTCCCTACTTCCTCTTCTTGGAAATAAGCAGGCAACTCTTCCTTCCCTTCAGAAATGTTACTATACAATCGATCTTTCCGGCACTGATCACGCACATAATTAATCGCCCTAAACTTTATTGCTTGAAACATAAATCGATCTAATTCTCCTTCGAAATTTTCCAAACGCTTGGAACGCCAAATATGTACAAAACAATCCTGCACAAGATCCTCCGCACTCTCCGAATTTCGTATCAAACGGTAACAATAAAGCAAAAGAGGCTCATAATACACATCAAAAAGTTTTTGTAGAGCAACCCTTTCATCTTGTTTGTACAAAGATAATATCTCTCCCGAGTTTGCCATTTTACACACATTTGACACAAAAATAATACATATTTTTGAATAAACAAGAAAAATAAAAAATGCCTACAAAACAACCCACTTCATAATCTCATAAGGTTCATCAGCTATATATTGTGCTCCGTTTACCAATAACTCTTCCCGATCCCGGAATCCCCACGTCACTCCGATCGAAGTAACACCGCTATTTACAGCTGTTTGCATATCCACACCCGAATCCCCCACGTAAAGGACCTCTTCCCTCGAGACTCCTGCTTCCTTCATGATATCAAAAACAATCGTCGGATCCGGTTTTACAGGAACACCCTCCCGCTGACCATAAACAAAATCAAAAAGTCCCTCACCAAAGTATTCTGGGATTAACTCCCGCGTAGCGGCATGATATTTATTGGAAGCCACAGCCAACAATACATGATGACGTTTCAGCGTCTTCAGCAATTCACAAATTCCATCATAAGGAGCCGTAAAGTCTGCTTTATGCTCGGCATAATAAGCCATGAAATCTCCCCGAATTTTCAACATATTATCATATGACCGTTCAGCCTCCGGTAAAGCCCGTTCAAGTAACTTGTCAATCCCGTTCCCCACGAAATAGCGAAAAGCAGGCAATTCATGTGTCGGGTACCCATGCCGCTGCAATGCATAATTCGTACTCGTTGCCAAATCTTGTAAAGAATTCAACAACGTCCCATCCAAATCAAAAATTACCAACTTCGTCATATAACCTTCATTTATATAAAAACAAAAAAAGAGATTGTCTTATCCAACCTCTTTCTGCACGGGAGGAGAGGTTCGAACTCCCGACCCTCGGTTTTGGAGACCGATGCTCTACCAACTGAGCCACTCCCGTATTTCGTGCTGCAAATTAAGGTAATTTAAACGAGAAAAACAAGTCCCATCCGGAAGTACACGTAAAAAATATTGCCTTAAAAATACTTGCTATCCCACAAGTATCAGGAGTTCAAGCAACAAATTCATCCAACAAAATACAAAACCTCATGACAATTCTAAAATTAAACCGTATTTTTGTCCCCCGACTTCAATAAAAAGGAACATGGAAAAAGTTGTAGTTGGTCTCAGCGGAGGCGTGGATAGTTTCGTTACGGCACTCCTGTTACAACAACAGGGTTTTGAAGTTATTGGTGTCCACCTGCAATTATGGGAATCACGGGCCGGCTCCTCGCAAGAACCGGAAGTCGAGGAATTGTGTAAACAAACGGGCATCAAACTCTACCGGTTAAATGGTAGACAACTTTTCCAAGAACAGGTGGTCCAACCCTTCGTCCAAGGTTACCTTTCGGGAATTACCCCCAACCCGTGCGCCACGTGTAACAGCTTTATCAAATGGAATCTACTTCGAGACTTGGCAAACGAACTAAAAGTACACCATGTCGCCACGGGACACTACATTCGGATTCACCCTTTCGCAAACCATTATTACGTCCATAAAGGAGTTGACCCGAATAAAGACCAATCGTACTTCTTATGGGGCGTACCGGAAGAGATTCTATGCCGGGCCATCACCCCATTAGGAGATTACACGAAAACACAGGTAAAGGAAATGGCCAAAGAACACGGTTTTATCCACTTGGCTGAAAAACAGGAAAGCATGAGTATCTGTTTTCTTGAGAAAGGAAACTACCGGGATTTCATCGCCCGCCAGCCGGGGACAGACTCTTGTTTCACACCCGGCCAGATCGTGGATGAATCCGGAAATCACGTGGGAGAACATACCGGAATCGTGAATTACACCGTGGGACAAAAGAGAGGAATCCCACCCAAGGAACAATTCCCACAATATGTTTCACGCCTATCCCCGTCCACGAACCAAATCGTCGTGGGAGATAAGGCAAGCCTACACCGAAGGACCTTTACTCTCGGGCAAATTCATTTAATTAATCCCGAAGAAATTCATTCACAAGACATAGAAGTTAAAGTACGGGGTATCGGACTGAACCCGGAAGGATTCACACAACTATCCTTCCAACCCAATCAAAAATTACACGTGCAATTATCCTCCCCGGCATGGGCCGTTGCTCCGGGGCAACCGGCTGTCTTTTATCGGAAAGACCGGGTAATCGGTGGCGGTATCGTTCTATAACCTCTTGAAACATCATGGCATGACATTCTCAGATATACTCCAACAACAATATAAACTATCCTCGGATAGTATCCACCTTCTCCTTAAAGATGCAATAACCATTTCTTTCAACAAAAAAGAACCCATTGTGCAGGAGGGACAACGCAATGACTATATTTATTTCGTGGAAAAAGGCTCTATCCGTGGATTTATCGAACGGGAAGGCAAGGAGTTTACCCTATTGTTTGCATTTGAGGGAGACATGACCGCCACTATGCCAGACCTGTTACAAACACCGACAGCTAAATTCACGCTAGAAACCCTCGAATTTTCCACGCTCGTGAAAATCTCCCGTTCTCACTTAGAATACCTTTTCCTTCATTCCCTGGAATTGGCAAACTGGGGACGCAAACTAATGGAAAAGACCATACAGGAGTACGAGCATTATTTTATTGAGTACTACTGGGCCGATAAAGGTCACCAGTATCAAATGCTAATAAAAGAATTCCCGCAACTCTTACAACGAGTTTCATTAAAAGAAATCGCCTCATACCTAAACATTACGCCTCAGTCATTAAGCCGGATTCGGGCTCATTTGAAATAAATCTTACATGAGCCATTACCACTAAACAAAAAACAAAATCAGCATCTGTGCTGTCAGTACTCTCAAAAACATGGTGAGTGGGTAAACCGTGGCATAACTCACGGCAGGAGCATCATTTCCCACGATACCATTGGAATAAGCCAATGCTGGCGGATCGGTCATACTTCCGGCCATTAATCCCATCAACGTAAAATAATTCACTTTATATATGGTGCGGGCAATAATCCCGATAATAATCAAAGGAACCACGGTAATAATAAAACCGTAACCAATCCAAGCATAACCACCTCCATCAATGATGGTCTCCACAAACCCATCTCCCGCACCCAACCCGACACTCGCAAGGAACAGGGCAATCCCCACTTCCCGCAACATCAGATTGGCGCTCATCGTCGTGTAAGTCACCAAACCGTATTGGGGACCGAAACGACTGATCAAGATAGAAATAATCAATGGTCCTCCCGCTAGTCCCAACTTTACCGGTTGGGGAATACCAGGAAATGTAAACGGGATGCTCCCCAACAAAATTCCCAAAAATATACCTAAAAATATCGATACCAGATTCGGTTCTCGCAGACGACGTAAAGAGTTTCCCAACACCTTTGCCACGTTCGTAACGGCTGCTTCCGGACCGACAATCGTCAAGCGATCCCCGATCTGTAACTGCAAATTCGGTTTAGCCACCAAATCCACCCCAGCACGATTCACCCGGGTCACGTTGACCCCAAAACAATTCCGCAACCGCATCTCTCCTAACATTTTCCCATTCACCTCTCCTTTAGTGATCGCAATTCGACGAGACACCAGTTGCTTATCCAACTGGTCCCAAGCAACTTCAACCCGCTCCCCGAGAAAAGCCGTGATCGCCTCAATATCTTGCAAGGCTGCCACGACAAGTAATTTATCCCCCTCACGCAAGCAAGTCTCGGAAGAACCGATTTCAATCCGGTCATCCTCGTGGCAAACCCGCGAAAACACGAACTTCCGGTTTATCAAACGAGTAATTTCCATCAAATCCTTACCAAACAAAGCCGGATTCGTTACTCGCACGGAAAACTGTTGAGCACCATTGGCCCGATCCCCGTCCTGCCTTTCCAAATCTTCGTTCTCCTTCTCGAACTTCACCCGAAAGATCACCCGCATCAACAAGATCGACCCGATAATTCCGATCACCCCCAACGGATAAGCCACCGCATACCCCAAAGCAATCGTGGGGTCATTTACCCCCGTCATATCCGAATAAGCTTGTTGAGCGGCACCTAATCCCGGCGTATTAGTCACGGCCCCGGAAAGAATACCGACCATCGTTGTAATCGGCAACCCAGTCACGACATGGATAACATACGTGGTAACCACCCCCAACAATACAATTCCCGTGGCCAGCATGTTCAAAGTTAAGCCACCCTTCCTAAAAGAGGAGAAAAAACCGGGACCAACCTGTAAGCCCACGGAATACACGAACAGGATCAAGCCGAATTCTTTCATGAAATGCAACGTGTGACCATCTACCCGCATCCCGAAATGACTACAAATAATCCCGACAAAAAGAATCCAGGTTATTCCTAACGAAATTCCCCAAACTTTCACTTTCCCGAGCACGATCCCCAAAGCAATAACGATTGCAAACATTAACACCGAATGAGCAACCCCCTGTCCAAAAAACAGCTCACTTAACCAAGACATACTTATTTTAGACTTTAAATTTTAAATTGAATAACTCACTATTTTATCACCCTGCACTCTCTGAGTCTTTCACTTTTTTATCGATAGAACGACAGAATTCAATATCATCCCGGAATAACTTACGATAAGTGATATAAGTCTGGGATTGTTTTGCCCCGATGTAATCCATTAAATGCATCATCTGCGGATTAAAATCTCCCACCCAACTCATATCCAGCCAATCATAAGTCTTCTTGTCCTGAATAATATTTTTACAGAAAGCATAAATCATAGCAGCCTCCACCCCACGCCCTTGGAATTCGGATGCAACACCAAAAATTAATCCCAAGGCCACACGTCCCCGCTTGATATGGCGATAGTACAAGAATTTCAAAATACCCAACCCGCTAATCTTACCATTCACGTGCTTCACGATATAATTCAATTCCGGAATCATGATAAAGAAACCGATAGGTTCCCCTTTATAGTAAGCAAAATATAATAAATCAGGATCAAGCACGGGTTTCAGGGTCTTGAATAACACCTCCACCTGTTCCTTATCCATCCCCCCGACACCATGCACGTTCAGGTTCCATGCCTTATTATAAATGGTCAAGAAGGAATCTTTTGCCTGCCGGGGAGTCATTTCACGATAGGAAATAATCCGGTAATCTTCATTCTTCAACAACCGTTCAGACTTCCAGACCACGACCTTGGAAAGGCTTTCCTCCACCAAGCGAGTCCGGTAGATATATTGTTTGAAATAGTCACGGAACCCGTAGTTCTCAAAAAACGGAACATAATACTTGTGCGTGTAGGGCATTTGGAATACGGGCGGTTTGAAACCGTCTACCAGCAATCCCCACCACTCATTACGCTCCCCAAAATTCACCGGCCCCTCCATGGACTCCATTCCCCGTTCCTCCAGCCATACCCGACAACGGTCGAACAGCATGAAAGCGGCCTCCTGATCATTAATACACTCGAAGAAACCCATTCCCCCTACCGAATACGAATCCAGATGACAGGAACTTTTGTCAATGAAAGAAGCCACACGTCCAATACAGCAGCCTTTTTCGTCCCGTAACAACCAACGGGTACACTCGCCATGCTTGAAAAACGGATTCTTTGCCGGATCAAAAACCTTTGTGATGTCATTATCTAAAGGCCGTACCCAATTCTCGTCATTCTTGTAAAGGGATACAGGTAGTAGCAAAAATTCTTTTGCCTGCTTTTCGTTCAAAACCTCTTCAATCGTGTATTTCATATCTTTATAAACTAATATTTTCAACTTTTACTGGTGGGTGTACACGCACCTGCAATAAATAAATGCCCCGACGAATCCACACGACGACCATAGCCAACACAACACGAGGAAATATCAGCCACCCCGCAGGTAATCCCATCACGGCAAACAACAACGGGTCTTCCAATTGTGAATGAGAAATCGCCAGGTGATGATTCAGCAAGTCAGCCTCCTGATGCCCCAGTTTTCCCATCTTGGCATAATCCATCATGATCGCAGAACCATAAGCCAATCCGACCGTGTTTCCCACCAGCCACAGGAAAGCCACATCCGGATTCAGCCCGAACAAGCGCATCAACGGGGATAACATGGCAGACAATATTTTCAAAATGCCGAACTCTTCCAACAACCGTTGCAATATCATCAATCCCGAAATCACCAGCACGATTTTCAGCCCCAGCATCACACTGCTCTCCAGCCAATGTAACATTGTCTCCCAGAAACCGAGAGAAACCACCGTTTCTGCCATCATCTTCCCGTTCATTTCCGGCAGCAACCAATTCAAACCAATTGCCGCAACGAAACTTCCCAAGACTCGCAAGATCACCATCCACACTGCAGACGAGCCAGTCTTCTGTAACACGATAGTTTCCACGACAAAGTTATGGGAAATCAAACACATCGTCGCCATGATCAAACTTTCCCGCACGGAAAAATCGAGCGTGGAAAGCAAGGCAATCACCGTATATATATTCGTAAATATACTGGTAACAAACACTAAGGCTGCATCTCCCGGCAAACCGATCAAGGTAAACAAAGGGGATGCGAATGAAGAAATATAAGGCAGAATATTAAAGTATGACAACAAGGTCACGAACAAAGATACCGGCAACATGATTTTCAAAAACCATACTGACGTCTTTATCGCCACGGGTAAGGCCTTTTTGACACATCCCCAAACCCTCGTACTGTAACTTGCCATACGCATTAATTGAAAATTGAAAATTGAAAATTGAAAATGATAAAACCCCACTCCCAACTTCCAATTTTCCAATTAAACTTTTATAATTTTAAGGTCGCTTGGCGACTTTTCATTTTAAATTCTAAATTACCGAAGCTCGTCGGTTAACAATCTGATTTCCATTGTCGGACTGATTCGCTCGTAGAGGATGTTATAAACAGCCTCCGTGATAGGCATATGGACTTTATACTGCTGATTGATTTCATGAATTCCTTTCACGCCAAAGTACCCTTCGGCAACCATCAACATCTCCATTTGAGCGGACTTCACGGAATATCCTTTCCCAATCATCGTACCAAATGTCCGGTTCCGACTGAACTGGGAATAGGCTGTTACCAACAAATCTCCCAAATATGCAGAAAACTTAATATCCCGTTGTATCGGATGCACGGCATTCACAAAACGTTCCATTTCCTGAATGGCATTAGCAACCAACACGGCTTGAAAATTATCGCCATATCGCAATCCGTGACAAATTCCCGATGCGATTGCAAAAACGTTTTTCAGCACCGCAGCATACTCTGCCCCGTATATATCATCGGAAATCGTAGTTTTTACGTAGAAACACTCGAATAATTGAGCCACCGTCCGTGCAACCCGCAGATTCTCACTGGAGAATGTCAGATAAGACAAACGTTCCAAGGCTATTTCCTCCGCATGGCAAGGTCCGGAGATAATCACGATCTGCCCCAGAGGTACCTCATACTTTTGGTGGAAGAACTCCCCGATAAGCAAATTCTCATCCGGAATCATCCCTTTGATGGCCGAAACAATAATCTTATCTTTCAACGACACTTGCAATCTTGGAGTTACCACGTTTTGCAGGAAAGCACTCGGGATGGCGAACACGATCACATCAGAATTCATGATCACCCAATCCAGATCATCCGAGAACGAGATTTTGTCTATATCAAAATCGACACCACACAAATACCGCGGATTGTGTTTTAATACTTTAAAGGCCTTTATCGATTCTATGTTTCTCATGAACCAATTAATATGCCCGTTATTTTCTGTTAGCATTTTAGCGATAGCGGTAGCCCAGCTACCCCCACCTACTACTCCAATCCTTGGTTTTTCAACTATTTCCATGATACCAATAAGTTACAAGTTCACAGGTTACAAGTTACAGGTTTTGTTCCACACGAACTTGTAACCTGTCAACCTGTAACCTGCAACGTTTATTTAGTTAAACCAGCTTTTTACCTCGTCCGGAGATAAGGTTTTCAAGCCTAATTTCATTTTTTTATTTAAACCACTCAATTCCTGATGCAACTTGTTCGGGTTCTCTACCGCCCTCAAGGCTTCCACGGTCTGGTAACCGGCCTTACGAACCACAGCAACCCAATCAGCCGGGATCCCCAGCTCGATAAATTTCTCGTCAGCATCCACGGTAGCCACTTTCTCCGGTTTCATCTGCGGGAACAACAACACATCTTGTATGGACGGACTATTCGTCAAGAACATACAAAGCCTGTCTATCCCGATACCCATTCCCGAGGTCGGAGGCATACCGTATTCCAAGGCACGCACGAAATCATAATCGATAAACATAGCCTCATCATCCCCTCTCTCTTGGAGTGCCAACTGATCTTTGAACCGATTCAACTGATCAATCGGGTCATTCAACTCGGAATAAGCGTTAGCCACCTCCTTACCATTCACGAACAACTCAAAACGCTCCGTTAATCCGGGATCTGAACGATGCATCTTAGTCAGCGGAGACATCTCCACCGGATAGTCGTAAATAAAAGTCGGCTGTATATAATGACTTTCACATTTCTCTCCAAAAATCTCGTCAATCAACTTACCCTTACCCATGGTTTCGTCCACATTCAGACCGATAGACAGGCAGAATGCCCGGATCTCCTCCTCACTCTTACCCGTGATGTCAAACCCGGTATATTCTTTAATCGCCTCGGACATCTTCACGCGCTTGAACGGACGCTTGAAATCCACCTCGTTCTCCCCAAAAGGAGCTTTAGTTGTCCCGTTCACAGCCATAGCTGCCGCCTCAATCATTCTCTCTGTGCTATCCATCATCCACAAATAATCCTTGTACGGCACGTACACCTCCATACAAGTAAATTCCGGGTTATGCGTCCGGTCCATACCCTCGTTACGGAAATTACGGGAGAACTCAAATACCCCGTTAAAACCACCCACGATCAGACGTTTCAAATACAACTCGTTCGCGATACGCAAATAGAACGGAATATCCAACGCATTGTGATGCGTGATAAACGGACGCGCCGAAGCCCCTCCCGGTATAGCCTGCAACACAGGAGTCTCCACCTCCAAACAACCCATTTCCGTGTAGAACTGACGGATGGCGTTGATCATCTTCGTACGCTTGATAAACACATCCTTCACCTGCGGATTCACGATTAAATCCAAATAACGCTGACGGTATCTTAATTCAGGATCGGTAAAAGCATCAAACACCTTACCATCCTTCTCTTTCACAATCGGTAGCGGACGCAAAGACTTAGACAACATCACCAGCTCTTTCGCGTGAACAGAAATCTCTCCCATATTCGTGCGGAACACGAATCCTTTCACTCCCACGATGTCACCGATATCCATCAACTTCTTGAAAACAGTATTATACATCGTGCAAGCTTCATCCCGACTCACATCATCCCGACTCACGTAGACCTGAATCCTACCTTCGGCATCCTGTAATTCAAAAAATGAAGCCTTACCCATAATCCGTCTGCTCATCATTCGCCCGGCGATCACAACCTCTTGCAATTCCTCCGGTGATTTCTCAAATTTATCCAGGATCTCTTTAGAAAGATGAGTTACTTTAAATTCCGGTGCCGGATAGGCATTTATTCCCAAATTTTTCAACTCGTTTAAAGAGTTCCGGCGAATAATTTCCTGTTCGCTTAATTCTGCAAGACTCATTTTTATATGCTTTAAAAGGTTATATAAAATCCATTTATTACCGGGTACACACCCGCTCTAAATTTTATTCAAAAATTAATGTGCAAAGATAATAAATAAAGTGCAAAGAAGAAAGCAAAAGGGATACTCTCCCTCGTTATTTACATTTCTCCCGCTTTTTGTTAAAAATTTATCATCAAACATCCAATCACATTTTTATAGAACTGAAACACAATCGCATAACCTTATTTAGAACAAACCTGTTAAAAAATATAATCAGGAATCTTTTGAAATCCCAAGGAATTTCTGCTTCTTTGTAGCAGAATAGGAGAAAGAGATAATGAAAAAAAGATGGGTCATCAACACCCCACCCGAGTGGGAGAAAATTGACAAACTATCCAAAGAACTTAACTGCAGTCATGTTATCGCGAACTTGCTTTTGCAACGCGGTGTGGACACTGCAGAAGAGGCTCATGCTTTCTTCAATCCAACCCTCAACATGCTCCATGACCCGTTTTTGATGAAGGATATGGATAAAGCAGTTCTCCGGTTGGAAAAAGCAATCAGTACCGAAGAAAAAGTCATGATCTACGGTGATTACGACGTGGACGGGACCACGGCCGTTGCTTTACTCTACAAGTATTTGAAAAATAAATGCGAGAATCCGGAATATTATATTCCAGATAGATACACGGAAGGTTACGGGGTTTCCATCCTAGCCATCGACTACGCAGCACGCAACGGGATTTCCCTCATGATCGTAACCGATTGTGGCGTGAAAGCCGTGGAGAAAGTCCGTTATGCCAAATCCAAGGGAGTCGATGTCATCATCTGCGACCATCACACCCCGGGAGACGAACTTCCGGATGCCGTTGCCGTTCTGGATCCGCAACGGAAAGATTGTCACTATCCTTACCGGTGGTTAAGCGGTTGTGGTGTCAGTTTCAAACTGGCACAAGCATATAGCATGAAACACAACTTACCGATGGCCGACTTGTACAAATTGTTGGACCTAGTTTGCGTTAGTATTGCCAGTGACATTGTTCCGATCACGGGAGAGAATCGCATCCTCGCTCATTTCGGGTTATTACAATTAAATAGAAAACCCAGTCTGGGACTAAAAACAATACTAAGCTTCTCCGGAATCGGAAAGGACTTGACGATAAATGACATTGTTTTCCGCATAGGCCCCAAGATTAACGCAGCAGGACGAGTTGAATCGGGGAACAAATCAGTGGAACTCCTGATCGCCGACGATGAGACCAGAGCCACGGAAGTCGCTGCCAGCATCAACAACTTCAACGACCAACGCAAGAAACTGGATCACGACATCACCGAAGAAGCCGTTGAATACATCAACCAGTCCCATTACGATCAATCCCAAAAAGCAACTGTCCTTTACAACCCGAACTGGCACAAAGGTGTCATCGGAATTGTCGCCTCACGTCTGACGGAATATTATTACCGACCGACCGTGATCCTGACAGAATCCAACGGTTTGGCAACCGGATCGGCTCGTTCCGTGGAAGGATTCGACCTGTATTACGCCATTTCGCAATGTAGCGAATTTTTGGAAAATTACGGGGGACACAAATACGCGGCAGGACTGACATTAAGGCTTGAAAACATCGAACCTTTCAAGGCCAAATTCCAAAAAATCGTGAGTGAAACGATCACGGAAGAGATGTTGACCCCCCAAATCAACATTGACGCCCAAATCAAATTAAACGACATCACCCCGGACCTTTACTCCATGATCCAGAAGTTTGCACCATTCGGTCCCAACAACACGATTCCCGTGTTCATGACAGAAAACGTGACGAATTTCATTGGTTCAAAACAAGTTGGACGCAACAACGAACACCTAAAACTGGTTGTCGTGGATGACACGAGAGTATGCAACGACCGGAGTGGTATAGCCTTTGGCATGGGAGAAGCATTTTCCCGTATCAGTAAAGGTGAATATTTCGATATTTGCTACACCCTTCAGGAAAACGAATTCATGGGAAAAAGCGACATTCAAATGATGATTCGAGATTTAAAATTCAAAGAGGAATAAAACATGCAATCTTTATCTTCCAAACTATTGGAAAAAGCAGTAGAACAATTTGCTTCCCTTCCGGGAATCGGACGCAAAACAGCTTTACGTTACGTATTATACATACTTCGCCAAAGCCCCGAAGAAGTAAAGCAATTTACGGACAGCATTACCGCCTTGAAAGAATCCATCAAAGAATGTCAACACTGTCACAACATTTCAGACAGTGACATCTGCGAGATCTGTTCCGATCCCAAACGAGACGCCCAGACTATATGTGTCGTGGAAAACCTCAAGGATATCATGTCCCTTGAAGCCACCGGACAATACCACGGGCTTTACCATGTCTTAGGAGGAATCATCTCCCCCATGGACGGCATCGGTCCCTCCGATCTTCACATAAACACCCTACTGGAACGAGTAGCCAATCCTTCCGTGAAAGAGGTCATTTTCGCATTGCGGGCCACCATCGAAGGAGACACCACAGGATATTATATCTTCAAAAAACTCCCCCGTCAGGATGAAATCACGGTCAGCACCCTCGCTAAAGGTATCGCCATCGGCAACGACCTAGAATACACCGATGAACTCACGCTTGGACGCTCTCTAGTCAACCGGGTGAAATTCAGTTTAAATGGATAAAATTTACTTTATGCGGGAAACAATATAAAAAAGAGGAGGAGTCAAAACTCCACGTTCAAACTCCCTCCCGGCTTCGCAGTATTGAACCCGAAACCAGTCTCGAACCGCTCCCCCTCTTCCTACTACTTAAATCAATTTCTTTCTTCTCGCATCATCTCCATATACCTTTGGGCTTCTTTTTCAGAAATTTCAGCTCCGGCAGAATCAACAAGTTTATTTTGTAAAAATGCTTTTGCTCTCATCAAATTGGCCTTATCGAGTGCTTTTGTACATTGATCCACGAAATAATCAATCCTCTGAATTCCCTCCTTAATTAATGACACATCATTACAATATATCAATTTCCGTAAATTATCCCGGATAAAATCCTGTTCAGTTCCATTACGGAATAAATTATAATTTAACGCTTCATCCATTTTATCCAACATCCCCCGAAAATCATTTTTCCGTACACAAGTAGCTGTATACAAACAGGCTAATCCACCAGGGGCAGCGTAAAAATCAATACTCTTCAGATAATCGATCAATTCTTGATTACCTTTCTCGTCAAACGATTCTTTCTTCTTCGGGTTCCAATTCGTAAATTCCTCGACAGCAGTATTAATTACCTTCTCTAATTTAGTATCAATTTCTTTTTGGCTTATAGCAACATAAAACTTCTCCCTTTCCGCCATAACCCGTTTTAGTAATGGACATAACGGATCACTAATAACTCGCTTAATCATCTGCCAATTCTCTTGTACCAACAAACTATCCACGGGTAAAGGATCCAAATACTCGCAAGCAATACGAGCAGCCTCGTCACGTACATACGCTGTAAACAAAACCGAAGCATAATCTCTAATAAACTTGCCATTTCGTTCCCCTTTTTCGTAACGTTTCATCAAACTGCGAAGATTATTATCCGAATCCATAGCTAACTTACCACCAGCAAGCAACCAGTCAGGCGAACCGGCTCCAACCATACGATGTAAAACCTCTCCAGATACTGGGTCAACAAATACTAAAGTTGGAAAAAAACGTATTCCGAACTGTTTTTTCAATATAACACCGTCACGATCCTTTTCCATATCAAATTTAGCATTAATAAAATGAGCATTGAAAAAATCAGCCACGGCATCATTCGTGAAAACGTTTCTCGATAAAATCTTACATGGACCACACCACGAGGTATAACAATCTACAAAAATTAATTTATTTTCTTTTTTTGCTTTCTTAATAATTTTTTTCCACTCTTTTGTCTGTTCGAAATTTATATTCCGATTTTGAGCTACCACATTCATCATGGTCGTAACTATCAACAAAACAAACAATATCAACTTTTTCATTTTCTCTATCACTTTAAATTATTAGGATTACTCACTCTCCCGTCTTAAATACCGTTTTTTAAAATCATTCAAATCATTCAATGTAAATTTCATTTTTTTCATCCACCCGTGTCGCTCTCTAGGAAATAACATCAACTCAAACTTTTTATTCATCCATTGAAGCGTATCCACCAACTGCATACTATTCTGCATATGTACGTTATCATCCATCATCCCGTGAACAATCCGCAACATGGCCGGCCCATACGACTGATAACGATCAATATAAGTAAATACGGATGCAGCCTTGTAACCTTCCGGATTATCTTGAGGACGATCCATATAACGCTCCGTGTAATGTGAATCATAAAGCAGCCAATCCATCACCCCGTATTTAGCATAACCGTATTGAAAATACTCCGCCCCGTAAGTCAAAGCCAATGCTGTCATATAACCTCCATAACTACCACCACTAATCATTACCCTAGTACTATCCACGTTCGGATAAGTTCGTAACAACTTTACCCAAGCAATGTAATCTTCCATTTCCCACTTTCCTAAATTCCGATACATATAATTCATCCCCTCCTTCCCGCAATGTCCCGATCCCCGGTGGTCCATAACTACTCGAATACACTCTGAATCCCGCACACTGCTTGGTGATGACCAATAATCGCTCACAGACCCCCGGTTAGGCCCTCCATATACATGAATATCCAATGGATATCGTCTCCCTTCTTTCCTGTTTGAAGGCCAATAAACAATAGCTGGTATTTTAAATCCCTCCTTCGTTGTTAACCATAACATTTCTTTCCGCCCAACTTTTGTCGAATCAATACCAGAATCTTTCAAATCACCCAACACTTTTATCTTTCCGTTTTTCACGTTCACTAATCCCAAGCGAGTCGGGGTTGACGAATTATCATACCACGTCATAAAATAACGATTATCAGGTGACAACATGATGTTTTTATGATTGTACTCCCCGAAAGTCAGCCTCTGCTGGTGTTTCCCGTTAAATCCGACACGATAAAAATCATTTCGTGTCGAAATTTCTCCTTTGGAAGTAAAATACACCTGCTGACTTTTTTCGTCAACACGTATAATTTTCGTATCCCACATTCTTCCTGAGGTCAATTTTTGTCTTAACGAACCATCTGAATCATGTAAATAAATCTGTTTCCACCCATCAAAATCCCGGATCATCATAAAACCATCTTTCACCCAATGTAAGTTCTCTATCCACACAACCCAAGTTGGCTGAATTTCATTATAAATCTCTTCCTTTTTTCCGGTAATCAAGTCTATATCATATAATTTCAGGACATTTTGTTCCCGCGGCATCCATTGTACCAATAAACTACTACCATCCGGACGCCAGAAAGGTGTTCCAAAATATTGGTCATCTTTCGGATCAAATGCAGCCCAAACGACCATTCCCCCCTCCACGGGTACAATCCCAACGCTTACTTCCGGATTGGGATCTCCTGCCCGTGGATAACGATTTATTTCTTGAAGTCCATGTTTCCCTCTAACATCATACAACGGGTAGACTGGAACAGATGAATCATCATAACGGAAAAAAGCAAGGTAACGACTATCCGGTGACCACCAAAAACTACGATAATTACTGCCACGTCCTAGAATCTCCTCGTAGTATACCCAAGAAGCATACCCATTTTTGATAACATCCGAACCATCCGTCGTGTACCGTACCTCACGCCCCGATGCCACCTCAACTGCATACAAATCATTATCTCGTGTAAAAGCAACCCATTTCCCGTTCGGAGAAAGCACAGGATTTCTTTCCTCGTTTAATGTATGTGTCAACTGTTTCTGACTACCATCCGATGCCATGTAAATCACATCTCCATCTATAACTTTTACCGATGCCGTAATCTCTTTTCTTATCGGCGTATAAGAGATACGTTCCCCTGTCACCACATCTACTGCATACAAAACACTCTTTTTCCCTTCTTTCACCTGTTCAATATAATGTCCCGAATCCTTCCACCCTGTCACTATCGGTAATCTGTTCTGCATTTTCACTAACTGACCACAACAGCAACTTCCGATCATCATCAACATTCCCACAATCGACAATCGCCTTAACATATTACTCATCCATTTAGAAATTCCTGTTATTGTCCATTCTCATCACGTAACGAGCATTTCCTTCACCTTGCCCGATCATTGCCTCTTCCGGCAACACGGTCATATCAAACTCTCCACCTCCGTTAATAAACTCAAATCCATATAATTTCCAACCATTCACACTATTAGTTAACACAACCAAACGGTTCATTGGTTCTCCCACATTTTTTTCGGCAATAATATGTCTGATACAGGCAATTTCCTCTCCAGCCGGAAATGTATAAACTACACGTTCCCGACTCTTAAGGTCGGTTTTAGAATTAACTATATGTTCATACAACTGATTTTCCTTCGAGAAGAACATTTTCGTTTCAGTTTGATGAACTGCCATAACTTCTGCCATCGGAAGCCCACTACCATCCGGCAAATTATATTTACTTTTTATCGGGTAATTAGTCGACACAAAAGTCAAATCCAGAATTTCATATTTACCCTCTTGATTCACCCACAACGCATATGCAGTCCAAGTCGACGGGGTAACACCATATTTATATTCATAATTTCGAAACTGGAATCGTTTCATCTCACAACCGGTATTGGAAACTGCCCCATTATTAACCTCCCCATCTTTAGCCTCATTCAAAAAATTAAATTTTGAATTACCCGAATAAGCATGGACAAAAGATTTACTCACGTTATCCCATAAATAACAATAATTCGAATATAAAATTCCCTCTTCAAAAATACTGTAATTCTCCGTTCCGTCAACCCCCATTACCGGATAACCGAATTTTCCTATATTCCCCGTACTCATCAAATAAAACTTTCCGTCTATATTCACTTCATCGGAAGAAGATTCTGTCGCAACATCCAAAGGTTTCATACTTGTCGGCATTTCATAAAAACAATCATTCCTGTATTTCAAAACAGACATATTCTGTGCATCATACACCCGCATATCCCTCTCGGAAATCACCGTAAACGCTTTCTTGTACTCTTTCGTCACCGTTCCGTCAGGCCCCTCAACTTCTTGTGGATGTCGGTCTTTAAAGACAATTTTCTTTGCCTTCCCTTCCATCCTGGCACTTCCAAAAGTTGTCATCAAATTCTCCGTAGTCTTCCCATTCTCCACCATATCCAAATCTGTATTCATACCATCATCTTCCAATACAAACCATCCTGTCGAATAAGTAGTACTAACCGTCAAATCCAACGTTTTTTTAACAAACAAATCTCGAATGGTATCCCGTACCTCAAATAACAAATTATAATTATGCACATCACAATTTACCCAATATTCTAAATCTTTCGTATGGCATAACGTATCTTCCGCACTATAAGCAATTCCCCGCTGATAAAGGAACCATGTATACTTTAAGTTTTTCATCCCTTCCACTCCTGTTACGATCGGCGTCACACGAAGGACATCACCAACCAAACAATTAAAACTCGTATCCAACCCGGTAATCTTCACCGGAAATACCTCATCAGAGGAAATATAATCATAATTACCCCGATCATCGATACACCCGGCAATAAATGTTATTACCAACAAGCAATATATTCCGATATACTTTTTCATTGTTAACCGATTTTAATTAAGGAAATACTACACAATTCTCACACTGTTCACCATTTTCATGGTGCTTGGTCGGATCATTACAAAGGGGTTCGTCATGTGTCTCGTTATATTCATTCAATTTCGAATGTGCCTTCTGTTTTAAATACTTTTTATACCCCGCATCATATTCTGCCTCAAAATCATCCAATCCCAGATAAGTTACAATAAACCACATTTTCTGAGAACTCCATTCCCCAAAATAAGATTTCCAAGTACTAGCCCAATTCGTAGGTTCTTCAGCCAACTCCGTGGTCTGAATAATAAAATCACAATCAGCGTCTATACCCCGTTTAAAATAATCATTCTCCACGATTGTCATTTCTAAACGTCTTTTTTCCGTCTTCAAAGAAACATCGCGTAGAAAAATCACGGGAATCCGGGCGATGACCTGGTTTGCCCCCATCACCATTAAATCTTTTACCTCCGCATCATCAAAAGCAATATAATGTACACCGGCAATAGCCGCATCTGCCGCATCTTGATTCGTCTGAACAATTTCCAACGGACGAATTGCATTCATCGGAAATCCCATTAACGCAACCTCTACCCACACGGTATCCCGCTCCTGTATTTCGGGCAAGACAAAAAAACTTTGTAAAATACTATCCTGTTGCCCGGTTCCGTCTTCACCTCTAAAAAAACATACCCGAGCCTCATCCTCGAATACTTGCGCATCATTCTTCTCACATCCCATCACCGACAAAACGATACCGCAAATCAAAAATATCCATATATTTTTCATCATATCTTCTATATAAATTTTATATATTTCATAAACTTACTCGAACGCCGTCTGCCCTTGTGGTTTAGGTATCACAAACCCATTTGCCGGCACAGTCATACTTTGTGGCAAACTCCAACTCGCCTTATTCTGACGCTTGTAATAATAGAACATCTGCCCCTCACCCCAGAAATCTTTACGATATTCCTTTTCTACCTGATTCTTTCTAGCCGTCTCATTTCCTATCGAAATCGCAAAATCCATTCCTCTCGCTTGACGGAATGTCTCAAAATACTCCTGAGCATCCGTCAATGTTGCATTCTCTATCAAAATTAAATACATTTCGGCAAGCCTTATTAATGGAACCATATCCGTTGCCTTAATTGTACCGCTTTCATAATATTTCAGATAATTGGCATAACTCCCGCTAGTCTGGAAATAACGTCCACCTTTACTACGGTTATCTGATTCCGGATTCTCGTACACTTTCGATATCCAACTGTTTTGTAAATACAAATCCGGTTTTGACGAGGAAGAAGAAGTAATCAATACCCCGTTAATAATATCTTGCAAATCCGAACAATTTACCGCAAAAATATGTTCACAGGACATCACCAAGGCTCCTTTCTCCGCACCTGTATAAGTGCTATTCGTGGCAAGCGTAAATTTACTCGTTTCATCCGTGTTTACCACATCAACCACCTTTTTAGCATACATCTCTGCTTGCCCTTTGTCTCCAATCCATTGATAAAAACGAGCTCGGGTAGCATCCACCGCGTAAATATTAAAATGAGTCTGCCGATAATAGTGCCAATCATCATCCGGGGTATAATCTACATTATTACCTCCGGGATTATTCAAATCATACATAGAACCCCGTGTAAAAGGATCACCAGCAAGATATTTCTCCGCCCTGTCCAAATCTTCCAAAATCTTCTGTTTCACCTCCCCGTAAGTCTCTGATACTAATTTTGACGGATCACGGGTCAACTCTGTCACGTAAGGGATGGCCTCCGCTCCATCAGACACCCCCTCCGGAACAGGACCGAAAAGACGTAATACATCTAGATGAAGAAATGCCCGCAAACCATAAGCCTCTCCATAAAGTAACTCTTTATTACCATACGTGAAACGCACATTTGTCTTGTCCAAATTCTCTAACAAATCATTGATATGGGCAATTGCCGTATAATACTTACTCCAAATAGTTTTAATCACATCTTCCACATCCGTATTACTATAAGAATACGACATAATATAATTCTCTGTCGAATTATTCGTTTTGTACCAGTATCCGGCTAATAAATCGGGGAAATAATAACTCATATTTTTACCATAAAGATTTTCAGAAGCCACTTGGATATAAATACCATTCATTACATTTTTAAACCCTTTCTCGCTTTGGTACATATCCTCCTCTTTCATCTCCGTACGGGGATTTACATCAAGCCAATCATTGCAACTACAATTCAATCCTAGCAGTCCAACCAGTAACCAAATAAAATATTTCTTTTTCATTACTTTCTGATTTTTCAATTAAACGGTTAAAATCTGACAGACAGTGAAAGCGAAAACTTCCTCGCGAAAGGATAATCGGTACCGCGTTCCTGTTTAATACTTGATATACGAAAAATATCCTCCCCGTATCCCGTCAAAGAGAGATAAGAAATAGAAAGATTCTTTTTCAACCATTCAGATGTCCACTCGTATCCCAATGAAATACTACCACACTCCAACGTGTTTTCATCCGCCACGAAGCGACTTGTTGCTTGCGTCTTCGAAAGATCGGTTACACTTTTATATTTAGCATGATCACCCGGATTTTTCCATCGATCATAAAGCACCCGCTTATCCGCATTGTTAATCGGATGAATATTCTCTACTTTATTGGCTAAAGTCGAATTATACATCTGTCCTCCACAACGATAACTGAAAATAGCATTAAACGTCCATCCTTTGTAACGAAGCATCGTATTAAAATTTCCCCACACCTTCGGATCCGTCACTCCACAAGCTACTTTATCTTTTGCATCCCAATCATACGTTAGCGTATGACCGTCCGCTTTTAAGTAAATCTCCTTACCGTTTGCCGGATCAATCCCTAAAGAACGTACGGCAAAAATAGTATTCATTGATTGTCCTTCCTTAAAAAGAAAACTGGGATTAGAACCATCTTCTCCCAACAACTCATCATTCAGAAATTCCAAGGAATTGGAAATCTCCTTGATTTCATTTTTATTATAAAGAACCGTTCCACCAACGGACCAAAAAAGTTCCCGTTCGCTATCCCGGATCAGATAGGCATTCAGAGACACCTCAACCCCTTGATTCTGGACCTTACCGATATTTGCTTTGTAACTACCAAAACCTCCTGCCAACGGTAACGTGATATCAGCCAACATATCATCTGTCAACTTATTATACCAGTCCGCCGTTAACTTCAAGCGATTATCGAACATCCCCAATTCTATCCCGATATTTAACTGTCCCGTTTTCTGCCATCCCAAATTAGGATTACCGATTCCTAACAAATAAGACCCGGCGTTACCATTATAATTTTGTGCGCTGAAATATTTAAAAGTACGCATGGCTTGATAAGGCGAGAAATTCTGTGTCCCGGACGTACCGTAAGATACTCGTAAACGTGCCGTATTCAACATACCGTTACCTCCAAGAAAATGTTCTTGATGAATATTCCAACCGGCTCCGACCGACCAGAAAGGAGCATAACGGTTATCTGCCCCAAATTTGGATGATCCCTCCAGTTTACCGGATATATCAATAAAATAACGACGGTCATAAGTATAGTTCACGTTCACAATACCACCTGCTCGCCGGGAAATCCCTTCATCGCCATAAGGAGATCCATTTTTCTCGTAAGAAGCTGCAAGCCCCATAAAATCCGAATAATCATCCGGGATTCCTTCTGCAAAAAAAGAATAATTCTCTGTTTTCTCCTCTGCAAAATTATACCCCAACCCCACGTATACCTGATGTATCTCTTTAAATGTCTTGTTGTAATTCAACGTGAAATCCGTCTCATATTTAAAACTCTCCCCGATACCCATTTTATAAGATCCACGCCGTTGATAATCATCCCCCGTGTACGTCAAAAAGTCTGTATGACTTGCCGGTTTATACTTATCCGAACGAGAACTTTTTGATGTCACACTAAATTTACCACGTAAAATCAACTCTGGTAATACACTCCATTCCACGGCAAAATTATTGGTTATCTGAGTATACTTACTCTTATCCATATTCGGCAAATAAGCATTATACAAAGGATTATATACCTTATTACTATAATTTGTTCCGTAAGCCTCACTCGAATAATTCCGGTCGTCCAAAATCATTAACAGATTTCCCTCGTCATCATAAGGCTTCCAATAGGAATTAAGTTTAGCATACTGTGAAAATGTCCCATAAGGAGAATTTTGAGATTTATTCGAAGCTACTTGTAAATCATTCTGAAAAGTCACATTTTTCAATTTATAAGAAAGAAAAACATTACCGTTTAACGTATTCCGATCAGATCCTTTCATGGCTCCGGCCACGTTCTTGTACGACACCCCAACAGCATAACGGATTTCTTCACGTCCTCCCTCCAAGCGCAAACTGTGATTGTGACCAACCCCAGTACGTACCGGATATTTCAGCCAATAAGTGTTCACGCCACGCTCCGCCGCAAGTAAACGCGAATTATAAAGAGCCTCCAAGTTATGTTGATTCGATCCCGGTCCCGTCGTGTAGGTGTACAAACCCGCCGCCTTTTCATATTCCAGTTTTTCTTTAGCATTCAACAAATTATATGAAGTCAAATCCGGAGCCTCAATAGCCAGACCACCTTTATATGTTAATTGCAACTTACCCGCTTCCGGCTGCTTCGTCGTGATCACAACCACCCCGTTAGCACCTCGTGTACCATACATTGCCGTCGCGCTTGCATCTTTCAGCAACGTGATACTCTCCACTTGATTATCATCAAGATCCATCATCCGCTCCAACGTAATCTCGAACCCATCCATGATAAACAACGGCATATTCGCCGACTGAGTATTTTGTGATTCAGACTGTAAATCCTTAACGTTAGAAGTCATACTCGAATTACCGCGCATCGTAATATCCGGTAAACGATTCGGATCGGACCCCATCGTCGGATTATCCACGATATTAAAACTCGGATCAATATTCCGGATAGAACTCAATATATTCCGGTTTCCCACCCGTTTCAGTTCTTGTGCCGTTATCGTAGTCACCGCCCCGGTATAACTCTCTTTGGCTTTCGTAAATACTCCCGTCACCACGACTTCATCCAAGTTCTCCACTTCTTCCTCCAACACGATATCAAACGTATTTTTCTCCTCCGAAAACGGGATTCGGCTACTCTTGAAACCGACAAAAGAAACTTCCAACATCCCGCTCTGCAATGGTAAATTCAATGTAAATGCCCCATCAATATCCGTTGCCGTACCTAAAGAAGTCCCTTCCACTTTTATTGTCACTCCCGGTAACGGTTCTTTCTGCTTATCCACAACCACCCCCTTCAAGGTGAGTGCCTTTTGTTGTTTTTTAATGATCTCTTTCCGAATAACAACCGTTTTATCCTCCAACGTGTAAGTCAACCCCGTCTTACGTCCTATTAATAAAGAATCAAGAGCTTGTTTCAAACTCACGGAATTCAAACGAACGGAGATACCCGAGAACGAACGGAGTTCATCGGAATTAAACAAAAAATTATACCGAGTCTGTATACGTAACTCTTCAATGATTTCGATCAATGAAGCATTTTTCACATCTAAATTTACCCGGGGGGATTGATTATTTTGGGCACTCGAAGGCACCGTCAACAAGCATCCGACAAATACCCCTAAACACCATTTTATTATTCCCGGACAAAATCGGAAAATATTCCTAACAAAGTTTTGTCGATTATCTTTCATAAATAAACTAATAATTAATTCTACATTTTTACACAATACTTCCCCGAAAGGATGACAATACACCCTCTCACTTATCCTTTCCGAACAAAACACATTATAAATAACAAACTTTTAAGTGCCCCGAATGATCTTTTCTATTTCTTTTTTCATAAATTTGTGAAATTAAATTGTTACTATTGATATATCAGCATTTTAATGTACGGGAGGTGGACCAACACCTCTCGTTTCTTATTGTTTTTTTACTATAATTTTTCTTCCTTGCACCTGGTAAATGACATTTCCCATTTTGGACATAATTTCCAATGCTTCTTCCAGCGTTTGAGTACGATTCATGTAAATGTGTAATTTTATACCTTTCAAATCATCTGAAGCATAAACCACGTCCATGTCATACCAACAAGCCAACTCATTCATCACGTGTTCAAGAGAAGCATCTTTAAAAACAAACTCCCCATTTTTCCATGCCAATACAGACATCATATCCGCTTCATGCACGGAAAGCTGATGATTTCCCGTCTTAATCTCACAATATTCCCCAGGCTTAAGCACCACCGAATCTCTCCCGGAAGACACCTTTACTTTACCGGAGACCAACGTCGCAAAAGCACTCTGTCCTCGGCGCGCTTTCACGTTAAAATGAGTTCCCAACACTTGCACAACCCCCTCGGAAAATTCAACCAAGAAAGGACGAGATGTATCCCGAGCCACTTCAAAATAAGCCTCCCCTGCAAGAAACACCCTACGCTCCTCCCCGGTAAACGTATTCGGAAACCTGACCCTCGTATCCGAATTCAATCTCATCACAGTACCATCCGCAAGAGTTAACGAATATTCACCTCCCCGGGGTACAACAATTTCATTATATTTCAAATTCGTAATATCCGCATTCCGACACTCTGTTCCATTCTCCTGTACTGTACCTTCCCGGTTTACCCGAAAACCCGGAATATTCACCGTTTTTTCCCCCGAAGTAGATAAACCATGCGCGCTCCCGTCCGGCAAAATCAAACGGACTTCTTTATTATCTGCTACCACAAAGTTTTTCTTCTCATTTCCGGATCCTCCGGCAAACCACAAAGCGATACCGACAACCCCGATCACGCATGCGGCCACTCCCACCCGAAGCAACCACATCATAGACAGACGCTTGCCTACCGGCACACGTCTCCGTTTCCACATACGTTCCACTCGATCAGAAATCTCATCCTCCCCGGGCATCTCCCGCCCGTAAAACAATTTTGCATCTGCCAGTAAACGTTTCCGTTCCTCTGACCCCTCAGCCCAAACATTCACCTCCTCCCGCTCCCTCTTCGAAGCCTGTCCCAATGCCACTCGTTTAATCTTATCTATTTCCATGATAATCTATATGTCTTTTATTATAAGACAAGCTTAAGGAAAAAACGGGTACAAGAAAACCAGAAAAAATTCAAAAAAAACGATTTCTCAAAACAGCATAAACAAATACACCGCCGGCATCGACTCCCGGATAAACTTATAAGCCCGCTTCACGTGCGTATGAACAGACCCCTCCGACAGATCAAGTGCCCGCGCAATTTCCCGGTAACTCATATTCTGAAAAATCTTCATTTCCAACACTTTTCTTTGTTGATCAGGTAACTTTTGCAAACACTCCCACACTTTATCTAACAACACAGTATCGTCCTCATACTCCAAAGAACCGGCATAAATCAACGCCTCCGTTAGCTTCGACTGATTAGCATCTTCCACCTGAAGATGTTTATAATAATTCAAACAAGAATTCTTAACGGAAGAATAAAGATAAGCGGACAAATTCGTATTATCCGGCAAAGAAGGAATCATAGTCCACAAACGCGTGAAAGTATCCTGCACGATATCCTCGGCCGAATCTTCATTCATGGTATAAGTCAAGGCAAATCGGAACAACCCTGGGGTCATCTCCCGGAATATCCGTTCAAAAAACTTCTCCGGATTACTTTTTAAACCTCTTATCCATTCTTCATTCACAATATCACGCTTGTTATTCCCCATATCTGGAATAATTATTTTTTCAAAAATATGAAAAAATATTTACCTCCCACTCTCAAACAAACAATTTTTCTCTCTATAAAAAATAGGTATCAAAACTCCGTCTTTTCTAAAACTTCCCGCCCGTCCCACATTCTCCCCTATAAAACGAGAATACATGATACAACCGAAAGAATATTCAAAGACAGAATCTTGATACCTTCTCATGTCACACATTCACAGCCTACCGCCGCTCACGATACACCACATCCTTTATTTTCGCAAAACCACTGTACTCGGTCCTTTTTGTCACGCTATTATTCACCCCATCCACCGGGTAAAATCCCAACCTTCCGCCATTGTTATCCAAGGCAGAATGATTGTAAGAACCCACCATCAACTCGTACTGCCGGGCCATAAACTCATCCGATTGGTTATTCAAGTCATCCAAGGAACACTGCCTGTACAAATTAAATTTCAACATCGTAACCTCCTCGTTGTCTCCCAACACGATATTATCCATCGGGAATGTCGTGTTCGTTCCCAAGTTATGCAAGTACACCTTGTTGTCCACGGCATAGAACATATAAGGGAACTGGGAATGAAAGGCAAAACTCGTCGCTTTGTCAAAATCCGGGGCGTTCAAATTCTCGTATTTCGCCTCTTGGACAAAACCGTTTCCCGACATATTGATCCCGTAAATGCAACGTTTCCCGGCGTTATCTTTGAAAATCGCATAAACGAGGCCACTGGAATAACGGGTACTCTCCATATACACCAGTTCCATTCCCGTCTTGAAACTGAACAGACCATTTTCCGGGTCCGGCAACGGGGTCAATGTCTGCATAATATCTGCATCATACCCACAACAAGTTTATCCTAAATTTACTGTATAATACACAGTGTTTACCCGTTGCATATTCGATGTATTTAGGGATTAAAGACGTATCAACTTCGAATCAAAGACGTTTCAAAGACGTTCACGAACGTCTTTGCACCGAAGTTAATAGGTTTTTGCTCTATGATTATCTGGTGATTACCTTAACTATTCATTTTTTCTTCATTTGATAATGGATAATGATACATACATTCTTGCATTCAAGAATGTATATATCACCATAACACATTATAAATCAAATATTAAATCATAAAAAAGCACATCGTAAATCACACCTGAAATAAACATTAATATAAGGTTACACGCTTTTTCTTCTAACTTCATCTAAAGTTTTACCTTCAGAGTTTCTCCATTTCGTCCATCCATTTGTCGCACGTCCCAAAATAACTCCCCCAGCTATACTTGGTGAAGAGAAAACATAATCTTCTACAAACTAATAGCAATTATTGCTTTGAACGATCACACCTTTCTCTTGCAAAAAAATCCTTAAATCAATTAAATATTTATGACATGAAGGTGTTGTATTCAATTTTGCCTCCGATCCTTTGAACACGACAAAACCATCGTCTATTAAATTTCCATCGGCAACGATTTCCTTACTTTTTATCATAAAAATCCCCTCATTTTTTGTAGTAACCGTGACTCGTGATATCGGTTCAAATAAAGGAAATCCCAATGTAGAAAGCAATATTTAGTAGTTTCAAAACAACCCAACAAATCTGCTTCCATACTCTCTGTCACATGAGGAAGATTCGAAGCAGAACTGTTATCCAATTTCCAACGATTGATTTCTATTGCTTGCTTGATTGCCGTGTGTTCAAAAAATTTCACATGAGTTTTGGTAAAACTGTTAATCATTCACTCGTACAACAAATTTGATAAAAAAAATAGACAATAAACTTACAAAAAAAATTCAATCTAAAACGGCAATTGAATATACTCAAAGTGATAAACACTCTATTGAAGACCATTTGTTTTGGTCCTCTAGGTTCTTACCAAATACAGGAGAACGGTAAAGCAATATCCGATTTTTCTTTCCGTACAGCTTTCAAAGTTGTTGAAAATGTATCGAAAAAATACTAGTATACAACATCCTTGGGTTCAAATCACATCTAATTACCAGAACCAAGAGAGAATAGTCTACCTTTTCGTTATGGTTGGGCTATCTTTCCCTATGATCATGAACATAGCATCTACATAGCATCTACATAACATGAACACTGACGGGTGTATATGCTCCGTTCGTGTTATGTTGGAATTTAGTTGATGCCTGCGAGCAGGGGTAGAGGAAGGATTAGCAAGGATCAGTCCACCCCCGACATAAAGGGAAGTTAGTAACCAATATGCCACTCCATTGCTTACCACTTGATCCGGAACGTCACGATTATCTCCAACAAGAAAACATCAAAGCCAAACACACCGATCATTCCCATCCTTTGACAGCGCCCCTAAGCGCATTCCCAACACGGTAAGTGATGAGCAAGCTCTTTTCGTGGATGATGTACTTACCCCCAAATTTTGGACTATACGTATTTCGGAAATCACAGAAGATGGCACCATACTCGTTAGCGGAGTCGAGCCAACCGGAATACATACCCTGCTTTCGTAATATTAAAAAAAAACGAATCATCGTCCGCGAACAATCACCGGAAAGAATTTAGTTTGTCCGGGCTCACCACCCTATGTATTGGTAACCGCTCCGAAAAATTTCTCACCGATTTCCACTAAATAGAATTAAAGAAGCCTACCACATTTTCGAGCACAAACTTGACGAAATGATAAAAGTTATAGTAATCGGAAAAAGAGTAGTAGAAGATTTATTAACCGATGATAAATCTCTATCGAAGAACAACTCGCCTCTCTACGATTTTCGATACAAATACGTCAAATCATTATTTTGTTTCTATTAGGCAACAAATACAATGCATTTTAGAAATAAAACAAGACAATAAACAACCTCAAGAATCTATCTCGAGACCAAATTTCTTAATATACAAATTCTAATCCCATAAACTGTATAAAAAAAATACAAACAAATCACTAAATTTATCGGATAAAACTTCCTCTTTGTTTGAAAATTGTAGTATTTTTGAATAAGAAATTTTTAAAGTACGTGATATAATGGGAATTTTAGTAGATGTCAATCTCAAGGAAAAAGATGGAAAAAACTATCTTGAAATTGTTACAGAAGCTTATCCGTACCCCATCAGTTTCCGTGGAAAATATTACCAAAGAAGTGGAGCAACTAACCAAGAATTAAAAGGTGCAGCACTAGATCGCTTCCTACTTCGCAAACAAGGCCGTACATGGGACTCTGTACCCGTTCCATACTTGAAATGGCAAGAGCTCGACAACGTAACACTTGATCAATTTCGTTCTTACGCTAAAAAAAGCGGCAGGATGGATGAAACAGATCTTTTAGACAACACCCAAGAACTATTGGACAAATTGAGGTTATTCGAGAGTAACTATTTAAAACGAGCAGCAGCACTACTATTTCACCCAGATCCCGAAAAATACATTACAGGTGCTTTCATCAAAATTGGTTATTTCAAAGCAGATGCCGACTTGATTTATCAAGATGAAATCCATGGTAATTTGTTTCAACAAGTGCAATCTACACTTAATTTAATCTCAACAAAATATCTCCGGGCAACAATAAGTTACGAAGGAATCCAATGTGTAGAAACTCTACCAATACCCCGCGAGGCATTACGTGAAGCTCTCCTCAATGCCGTAGTTCATAAATCATACGAGTCATTAACACCTATTCAAATTGCCATTTACGATGATAAGTTGGAAATATGGAATTGTGGCACACTACCCGAAGAATGGTCAATAGACACGTTACTCGGGAAACATCGTAGCCGCCCCTACAACCCCGATATTGCCAACGTGTTTTTCCGAGCCGGAGAAATCGAAGCATGGGGACGTGGAGTAGAACGTATCATTGTGGCTTGTAAAAAGGCTGGTTATCCCGAACCGAAATTCAAATACGATGGAGGAAGCTTATGGACAATATTTACATTCAAATACCAGAAAAACGACCAGATGTCACAACAAGAAATTATGATTATCAATCTGATCAAGACAACTCCCTATATATCAAGAAAAGAACTAGCAACACAATTGAAAATTCACGATAGTAGTATCAAACGTCGTTTGGCAACTCTTCAAGAAAAGAGTATTATACGTCGAGTAGGCCCTGATAAAGGAGGTTATTGGGAAATCATAAATTAACCAACTTATAATCTCAATTACCAACAATAGATTTCAATTAAAACGCTAAAAATATATAGTTTCAACCCAATGTTAGCATACACCTACACCAGTAAAGGAAATTTCAGACTTCAAGAGAAGCCGATTCCCCAGATAGAAGATTCACGGGATGCCATTGTCCGTGTCACGCTTGGAAGTATCTGTACCAGTGATTTACACATCAAACACGGGAGTGTCCCTCGTGCCGTCCCGGGCATTACCGTGGGCCACGAAATGGTGGGAATCGTGGAACAAACAGGAACCGATGTCACGACCGTTAAACCCGGAGACCGGGTCATTGTTAACGTGGAAACCTTTTGTGGAGAGTGCTTTTTCTGCAAAAAAGGATTCGTGAACAACTGTATCGATCCCAATGGCGGATGGGCCTTGGGTTGCCGCATTGACGGCGGACAGGCTGAACATGTCCGTGTCCCCTATGCCGACAGCGGACTGAATCGTATTCCCGATACGGTAAGCGATGAACAGGCCCTTTTCGTTGGGGATATACTTGCCACCGGATTCTGGGCTGCACGTATTTCGGAGATCACGGAAGACGACACGGTACTCGTCATCGGGGCCGGGCCAACCGGGATATGTACCTTGCTTTGCGTGATGCTAAAGAAACCAAAACGAATCATTGTCTGCGAACAATCACCGGAAAGGATCCAGTTTGTCCGGGAACACTACCCCAATGTACGGGTGACCACACCGGGAAAATGCAAAGCATTCGTCCTTGAGCATAGCGACCATGGCGGGGCCGACGTGGTGCTAGAAGTTGCCGGGAGCGATGATACCTTCCGCATGGCATGGGAATGTGCTCGCCCCAATGCCGTGGTAACCGTGGTCGCCCTCTACGACAAACCGCAACTTTTACCGTTACCTGATATGTATGGCAAAAACCTTACCTTCAAGACCGGGGGAGTGGACGGTTGCGACTGTGCCGAAATCCTTCGTTTGATAGAAGAGGGTAAAATTGATACCACCCCACTCATCACCCATCGCTTTCCCCTAAATGAAATCGAAGAGGCCTATCGCATTTTCGAGAACAAACTCGATGGGGTCATAAAGGTCGCGATAACAGGGAAATAGCCTACTACATTTCTTCGCATACACCAAGCAGCCGTAATTCCGAGAAATAAGGCTGCTTGAGCCATATATCTTTATCCCCGATAGCAACAAAGCGGTGTTTAGCCCGGGTTAAGGCTACATTCAACAAATTCGGTTTCGATGAAGCCCAAGAAGCTGCTCCCTTGGATTGGTCATCAAGCCCCAAACACAAAATCACGCCAGAAGCCTGTTTCCCCTGAAAAGTATGTACTGTACCAACATGACTTTTCAACCAATCATGCAAAATATTACTATTCTCCTTGTCCGGTTTAAGAATCTCTTGCAAAGATTTTTGCAATTTTACTTTCAACTTGTGAGGTATTTCCGCAAAAGGAGAAATCACAAATACATCAGGTAATTTGTCCGACCCTAATATTTCATCCAGCAACAATTTTAATACAAGCTCTCCTTGCTCCGGCACATAATGCCGTCCATCCACCCGTCCCGTAACATGTAAAAAACGAGTCTGTAACCGTATTTCAGGTTCTTTTGTTATCGTGGAATTATACATCATGCCTTGATAGGCAATTTTATTCGCAATAGAAAACATCGGGTCAAGACAACGACGATGCACGCGAAGCGGAACCCCAATCCAAGTGTCATTAGAAACCCACCCGTATTGATTAACCCTATCTGCCATAGACTGAACAGACAAAGAAGGATACACTTGACTCCGATCTAAATTAAAATAATCATTCATATGATTTATAATGACTTCCGGTATGGTCACAACCGGTTCGATTTGAAAAGGATCACCTACCACCACAACTCTTCGTGCCCGCCAAATAGCACCAAGCGCAGCCTGTGGTACGGCCTGCCCGGCTTCGTCAATAAATAACCAAGGAATACTCCCCTGCCCGAAATCTGCAAACATCCGGCTAACGGAGGCAAATGTGGTGGAAACAACCGGAATTACTAACCAAAAAGTCTTCCACATGGCTTCTATTTCTTCCGAGGAAACCAACGTACCACCTTTCAAATACTGGAAAAAACCGTCAAGAGTTGTTTTGATCCTACTGGATTTCGCGTTAGCCCTCAGAATAAACATTTCGTTCACATGCATGGCCGCCACGAATAATTCGGACTGTAATTCCTTTAATCGATCCGAGTACCACGGACAAGCTTCTTGCGTGGCATGAGACTCTATATTTTCCCAAAAATCCCTGTCAGCATATGCTGCATTCAACTCCTCTCTGGCAATATCAATCTTTTCATAGAGTTGTAAAAGTTCCATCCTGCAATTCTCATACTCAACATCGACTTTTTTCAAAAGTGCAATCTGATCTTCGCGAGACAATATTTCCTTTTCACACTTTTGTTTTCCACCGGTCACTTCATCCAAAGCCTTCAACATCTCATTCAATGTCTCTCGATATTGTTTCCTCACACCCTTTCTTAACGATTTCCAAAATCCGGGACGATTTTGTTTTACAATCTCCCACCTAAACGTGAGTTCCCGCATCCGTTCTTCCAGAAACAACTTCTCTTTTTCTAGCTTTTCTTTCTGATTCTCGAGATCATTTCGTCGCGTCTGGGCTTCTTGAAGTTTTATCTCTAAAGACAGGTATTTTTCCCGTTTTTCCTCACACACCTCGTTATCCTTTACGTATCTATTCAGACGCTCCTTTTCAACTTGGACAGCTTGCAATTTTTCACGAAAGACACGCCTAGCCTCTTGCCACTCCTCGTTTGATATCTTATTGTTTCCCAAGTAATCCGCCAACGTAACATTGGACTCTTCCTGCTCAAATCGGGACCAAATACGATTCACTAAAACCCGACGATTTTCTTTATTCCCGAGTGTCGCCGCTATTACGCCCCAGTACTCTTTATCCAAACACGTCTCTGAAACCGTCCGGAAATAATCCATACTATTCGCGTACGGTTCTACTTCTTTCTTTAATGGCAACTCTTTAGAAATATTCTCCACGGCTCCATTATTAGAAGAAGCAATAACCATTCCAGCCCCACAAATCGCTTTGTCCGGTTCATAAATAAAAGGTGTATATTCATCGCTAATAGCAACTTGCCCTATTTTACGAAAAGCATCCGTCGGTTCCTCATATTGCACTAAAACCTTTGCCCGTTTTACCAGAATCGACGCGATGACATCACGCAGCAAGGTCGTTTTCCCAGTTCCCGGAGGACCATTTACAGAAAAAACGCCCTCCTCCTCTTTCTCGACCAACTTTTCATATATCACGTTAACAGCAAATTGCTGCATCAAACTAGCTTTATATTTCGACGGCCAACATCCTTCAGGGTAATTATTAGGAACCAAACAAGACTTTATTATTTCCGGGTTCTCTCTCAAATCCTCGTGCTTGAAGCTTTCATTCAAACACCCTCGAATATAATCTTGTACGGATTTTCCCACGTTTTTACTTTGAAATGCAGATATAACCCGTTCTATATCTGAAATAAAAAAACTATTCAACAAATCAGAATTCGAACTATCATCTTCTTTTACAGCAGATTTGTATACTTCATTCGCCTTCATACAAATATTCCCCACTAAATCCGTCTTCCATCCCAGCCTTTTTCTAATAATAGATTGAATCTCCTGCAAATTATCTAAAGTCTGTACTTCTGAAAGATAACTAATAAAATCATCTTCCAACTCATTCTGATTCTGTTCTAAATGTTCCAAAAGATTTGTACACATCATTTGAAAACTTTCGCTCCAAGAATCAGACTGAAGCTTTCCCTCTTCCAACTGATGCAACGCCCATGGAAAAGTAGATACGCCTAATGAATTTTGAATGTACCTTCCCTGCTCGTTCAATTTTAAAGACGCATAATACATCAATGACTTATTAACCTCCACAACCAACGATTCATCCTGAAAATACTCCCGAATAAATTCTAACGCCATAGAAAGAGGATGCACGTCAAAATATATCGTGTACACGATTGTCTTTTTCTCGTCTTTGGAAGTCAATGGCAAATTCCATGGCAGTTTTTCTTGAAGTTGTTTAATGCTTTTATCTTTAGGAAGTTCTGCCGGAGTATAATGTTCCAATTTATGCCAACAAGATAACAAGGTTTGCCAATCTGCCATATGATACATTATTTAAATTATTACAAATGATAAATGTAATAATAATTTTTATAAACAGACTACCGATAACTCGATAGTCTGACAATGTATTTTCTAAACACGAGACTATGCCTGTATTATTCCATTTTTATACTTAATTTAGTCTTAATCTCCCTCTTCTTAAATTTCTCCACACATTATAGAGAAAATTTTACTGTTTTACCCATTTTTATCGCATCAGTCACAATCTCTTGAGGCAAACAACCATATTTTGTCTCAAATTTATCCTTCTGGTTTTTACAAAGATTTTGAAGGACTTACCAACCATGGTAAATGCTATCTGGAATGTTTCTTCGAATTCAAGTTATACCTGCATTAGATTCTCTTCCCAATTGTACACGAGTAGGTAGTTAGATTCGAAAGTTCAGCCTCTATCCATTTTGTAAAGGGCATATACCTTATCTTCTGTTACTGCAACATCCAAAAACAATACCGAGAAACATTAACAATAGTGTTCCTCGGTATCAACAATTCCTATTTTATTCAATCAAAAAAATTATTGATTGTTTTTGTAATATATTTTCAACGGTTTATAGGCAACATTCTCATATTTGGCAACGACAGTCGACAAATCTTCGGCACCTACAACATATACGCTACCTTTTTTATCTGAAGCCGATGTAGGATCATATGTCGCAATCAACACGTAATATTTGTTGACTTTCTTATCAATATACAAGTTAATATCTACAATTTCAGCATTGGGGTTTACTTGCTTGATATCAAAGACATATCTACCATGGGGTGTTGAAGTAAGTGGAACATGTTGCAGTTTTCCCCAATGAAATACCTTTTGTCCATTATGATAAAATCTTGCAGCTCTCTCATGAAGTGGCAAAACTCTTACTCCTTTTTGAAGAGACAATTCCTCCCCTGCTTTCAATTCACGATCATACGTAGCACTTTGAAAACCTTTCACAAAATTTTCTCCCCATGGGACAAAGAACCATACATGCATTTGAGTTTTTTTAGGATCCTCTTTATCACGGGTTATAATATAAACATCATTATTCAAAGGTGCTGCCAGTCCCCATTGTTGATTCAAAGCGTAAGAAACATTAACAATTTCTTGTCCTTCAAAAGTTTTTGGTCCAATATAATCATTAATACGCCCACTAGGAGTTGAAGCTTGTTGCATATCATTTGCATACATTCCATAAAGAGTGGATTTCTCATCATCATATAACCATAAAATATCTCCACAATTTTTAGAATCTGAACTCATTCGTCCTCCTCCAATAGAATATCGATCCCAGTGATGAATCGAATCAAAAGCCATACGTGGCATTTCCATCTGATATTTTGTACAATAAGATATCACGTCTCCATCTTCCGTAAATGCAAATAAATCGTATACAGTACGTGTTGTCCCGGAATGCCAATGCAATGTAAGACATTCGGGTGTTTTCGAAAATTTAAACATATCACTAGGAATAGTGTGCAACGTATATTCATCTACAGAATAAGCTTGTTTGTTCTTTCTAGAAAGAAGATATAATATCTGGGTTCCATAATCAGGATAACCCGTGTATCCCGAATAAAAAATAAAATCACAGATATCTTCATTTAAATAGGGATCATCTTCTCCCGTCACATAGTTAAAATTTTCTGCATTCATGGACAAAAGAGTATCTATTCCTTTGGGAGAATTCAGAAAAGAAAACATTCCGTTACCAGCTTCATTTTTACTAAACAATACAATTCCTTCGTCAAACCCAGATGATACATTAACTATAAAATATTGAATATATGCTGTATACTGATTTACCACTTTTAAACGCAACAAATGCCGTCCTAACTCTTTAAAATTGTAATCCAACACTTGTTCATGTGACAATTCAGCCATCGAATCCAATTGCCAAAATTCAGTACTTGTATTCCACCCTGTAATCTTCCCAGCACTCCAAGTGTATTCCAAAGGACAATTAGAGTCTGTTTGCACAATGAAACTTCCCGCATCTAATCTTAAATTTTCAGTTGATGTAATATATATAACTGAATCTTCAAAAGTTGTCGATAAATCGGATATATCCAAATGAGGTCCCGTGGTTTCATCATGAATACATCCAAATACACCTAAACATATACCAATGAGAATATAAATTATTTTTTTCATATCGAGTCACATCTAAATTAATTTTTTTCTGCGTCTTTCCACTCTTCATACCATGCCGGAATTTCTACCCCAGGATAAGGATTAGCAGTAAAATAATCAAACATAGGCACCAAGACATCTTCTTTCAATTTATCCAAAAATAACATCTGTTCATTATTCCATGTACTACTTTCTACCTTATACATATTAGTACCATAAATTGGCCCCAAATAGCGTTGCCAATTCTCTGTCTTATTGGTTTCTTGCAAAGTATAATATTTCATATACACCTTAAAACCTTTCTCAGTATAAGAACCTAGAATCTCAGTATTCCACCATTTAGGAGCTTGCTCTTGATGTTGAACATAGATTCTAAAAAAAGCCGTAGTACAAATTTGAGGAACAAAATGTTCATTTTCCGTCAAACGAATCGTATAATATAGTTTTCCTTCTTCATCTTCTTTGTTTTCTGGCATACGAACCCAATACCGTAAAGTGGCTGTTGTCGTTCCCGCTTTCACGATGGTCTTTTCTAATGTAAAATCCTTTCCATTGACGATATTAGTCGCTGTATCAACAGGGGCAAATGTCACTTCCCTATCGTAATCGACCGGAACTCCAATAGTGTACAAATCAACAACCCCCGAAATCCAGTTGGTATCAGTATATATTCCAAATATCACCTTGTTACTATCGCGAGTATCCAACATGTAGATCCCAGATTTACGGGATGTGTCATATACCCACGGATCTTTGGTACAAGACGAAAAACAACACACACACCAAATCCCTAAAAACAAAATAATTACAATATAATTTTTCATATGTTTCATTTTTCAATTAATAAGAACCATCTTCCCTAAATTCAAACTCTGAATCCGGGATAGGTAAACTCCATTTATTCTCGTCCATTTGGATTGTTTTTATCCCTTTCGCATTAGCTAATGCAGGCTCTACCTCTATTTCCGGAACCTGTCGTCTTCTTAGACGGAACCAATATTGTCCTTCTTGTAGATATTCTCTCCAAAATTGTTTATCCACATCTTCTTTTGTTATGCTTTCCTCCGTGTTTAAACCACGAGAAGAAATAAATTCGTTGTAATACCGCAATGCTTCGGTTGGCTCCTTTTCTAGCAAAGTTTCCGCCAACATTAAATACAATTCAGGAACACGAATGATATTCGAACCGCTGTAACCAATAGGAGCTTGCTCTTTATTTGCAGTATTGAAAACAGAAGCGTTAATTAATTTCATCAAACGCATACCCAATTTCTCAGACACTTCCGGAGTTGAAGCACTAGGGACACGTATCCAATTTGAACGATGGTCTGTACCACGTGCAGGATCAAGCTCCTCGTACATTTTTTCATCAGCTGCTAAAAAAGATCCTTTTTCCAATAAAAAGAGAGATTGCAATGCAGAATAAGTATCTGATTTATATATACCCCAAATACCCTCATCTTGAGCCACAGTTCCAGACATCATCCGAATGAAGTGATCCGGACCGACATTAGCACCTGTAGGAAGCGGGAATTTTTTAGAATCAACGATTTGTCGTGCATACATTGTGGCACTATCCACATCCCCAGGCTCATTCCTAGTCAAATACACTCTTGCCAACAATGCTTTAACGGCATACAAATTCATATGCAACTCTCTATAACTGGTAAATTGATCATAAGCATTGACCGGCTTACGGGGGTAAGTTAACAAATTTTCATCTTCAAGTAAAAGCGTATGCGCTTCATTCAAATCTTTCAAGACTTTATCATAACACTCTCTCGTCGTACTGAAAGGAGTTACCCACATACCATAGTTATTCACATAAGGAATTCCTCGCTTACTCAAATTACAAGAACCATACATTCTCAACAATTCGAAATGCATAAAAGCACGAATACCCAAACATTCGCCACGATATAAATCCATATGTTTTAAAGGCTTATACCCCCAACTATCTAGATTCTCAAGAATTTTATTCACATCACTGATTAATTTATAACCCAATGTCCAAATTCCTCCAAATAAGGTAGTAGAACGTTCTGACTCGTGATTATGTAGCATTAACTCCTCGAAACCTCCTGAATTTTCAGTAGAATACGTACCCAATGTAAGGTATTGCGCTAGAGCATCCATAATAGTTGGAAGTTGTGCACCCCACAACTCTCCCGCTCCAATCGTATAATACAAGCCATACATAGCTTCTTCAACACCCTCCTTGTTTACAAATAATTTTTCTTCTAGTACTTGTCCCTTATCCCTCGATTCCAAGAAATCTTCACAAGAACCCAAAACCAAGGCCAACAAGCATAATAATATATTTACTTTTATAATTTTCATAGTTTTATAACTTAAAAAGTAGGACTGATCATAAAATTATAACTGTGCATATAAGGGTAAGAAGTTCCCCGTTCAAACTTCACTGTTGACAACCGGAAAATATCCGAGAAACCGACACCAATAGCCAAACGTTTCAAACCAAGCTTTTTCACCCAGTTAACGGGCAAATTGTAGGAGATATTGAGAGAAGAAAGATGAAGTTCATTGCGTTTTTCAACGAAACGACTAGAATGCACTACCTTGTTCTGCTGGTCCAAACGTCCTCTCGGATAAGCAACAACATCTCCCGGTTTTGTCCATCGTTGGGTGAATGCACGAACATCCACATTTCGGTAGATATTAATATTCTCCACCTTTGCGGCCCTAGTCTCATTGTAAATATACCCTCCCAAGGTGTATTCAAAAGCCATACTCAAACTTAAGTTTTTCCAAGCGAGAGCGGTAGAAATACTACCTTCCAACTTTGGAGTTTTATCTCCCAAACTTACTTTGTCTTCCACGTGGTAGACATTTGTCAAAGTTCCGTCTGGACGAACAAAAATTTCTTCTCCGTTAGCAGGATTAATCCCCAAAGAACGTACCGCAAAAATAGCTGTTGTTGATTCCCCTTCTTTAAATAATATTTTAGGGGCCATTCCTTCGGCAGCCATATTTTCTTCTGTCTGTTTCATTAAACTATTACTAATTTTTGTCAATTTATTCACCGTATGGTGAGTATTGGCAGAAACACGCCACAACCAATCTTGATTCTTTATAATCAAACCAGAAATAGCCAATTCATAACCGTAATTTTCACTTTCTCCCAAGTTTGCTTGCACAGAACTAGCTCCCGTTGAAACAGGAATCCCGATTGGTAAAAGTAAATCTTTCGACAATTGTTTATACCAGTCAAAGGTTACTTCAAAACGGCTATCTAAGATCTCTAAAGTTAAACCAGCATTATAACTCAACGTACGCTGTGCTTTTAGGTCCGGATTACCCAAGGAACTTGGCAAAGCACTCAAACCGGAAATATAGTTATCCGCATAAGTATAGATAACGTTGGTCAAATTACCATCGAAATTACCGCTTCCAACATAACCAACACTTCCTCGGAGACGGAAAAGAGATACCCATCCCAAAGATTTCAAGAATTTCTCGTTATGCATATTCCAACCGAGACCGAATGACCAATAAGGAGTCCAACGTTCATTATCGCCCAATGCTGAATTTGCAGAGGAACGATAAGAAATATCCATATAATAACGATTTTTCCAAATAAAATTCAAGTTTCCGAAAGTAGAAACAGTGGCTTTATAAACATTACCTCCACTAGGACTACTACCCGTGAGATATTGTTGAGCAAAAGAAATATAGTTCATACTAGGTTTTAAGAAACCTTCTCCAACCATTCCATAAGTATCCAAATTACTTTGCTTTAAACTTCCTCCAAAATTCAACGTCAATATCGTTCCATCTTCATCAAAAGCGTGAGAATAAGTAACATTAGCTTGTGCAGACCAGTTCCATCCTTCATTTCCATCTAACGTGTAAGTTCCTCGTGCGGAAACATTCGAATTATTCAATGAAGACGTGTGAAGAGCAGATACATAATCATCCATGCGGTAGTCATTAATAGACAAACTTCCCGTTGCCGTCACAAAAAATCCTTGTAATATATCCCAACGCAAACTCAAAGCATTGGAAAATTCTTTCATCTTACCCTTGCTAAAACTATTGGTTGTTGCATTATACATCGGATTGGCCATATCAAAAGACAATCTTGGGATCAATTCTCCATACTCGTCATAAGGAGAATCATAAGGATTCATTGCCACCCATTGAGAAAAATCTCCATAGGGGGAAGATTTAGTATCTGTTTTATAAAAATCGGAACGAAGACTAGCAGTTAACTTTCCTTTGTAATGATAAGAAAAATAAAAACCAATACCATAATTCCTACGATAGTCACCTTTCATAACTCCAAATTTATTACTATAGCGAAGAGAAATACTATAATCCAATCCTCCTCCACGACCAGTTGCAGTCAAAGAGTGACTATGTGACCAAGAATTTCTTAAAGGAATAGACTTCCAATCGGTATTTACTCCCCGGTTGATTCGTTCCAATTTCTCATAATAATCCACTTCTGACAATCCAGTAACATCTTCATAAATACCCCAACGTTTTTCTAACTCCAGTTTCTGGCGCGGATTACACAAATCAAAAGAAGATACATCTGCAAATTGCACATCCGGAACAAAATTGTAACGTAACCGTAGCTTGCTATCCGTAACTTTTTTACGTTCCACTACAATCACGCCATTAGCTGCACGGTCTCCATAGATAGCCGTTGCAGAGGCATCCTTCAATACATCCACACGCTCGATCTCAAAGATATCCATATCGTACAGACGCTCCATTGTTGTTTCTACTCCATCAACAATAATTAACGGAGTATTTAATCCTAATTCCCCTTGGGTAGCGATAGAAGTTGTACCGCGGATCAATAGTTCTGGAATATAGTTCGGGTTAGATCCCTGCTCATTATTCTCAACGATACGCATACCAGGAACTAAAGTTGTCAAGGCCTTGAAAAGATTGGTTTGTGAAACCTGCAAAATCTCTTCTTGACTGATACTAGTTACAGAACCGGTATAACTATTTTTAGATGCCGTGTAAATACCGTTAACAACGACCTCCTCCATCTCGTTCACGTCTTCTTCCATGGTGACATTAATAGGTTTGTCATTTTTTACCGGAACTTCAACACTCTTCATTCCAATAAAAGAGAAAACCAAAGTAGGAGAAGAGGTTGAGGCAGGAATAGAAATCGCATACATACCATCAGCATCCGTTGCCACTCCCGTTGTCGTTCCCTTGATAATGACGGTTACTCCAGGAAGAGGTTCCTTGTTTTTATCGAGTACTGCACCCTTAACCGTTCGAGCTGGTCCCGCCGGCACTTTTGGGGATTGCTGATATTTTACAGATATATATTTTCCATCTGTAATATCCGAATGAATGAAAGGTTTTCCTTCCAACACTTTTCCCAAGGCTTCTAAAATAGTTGCATTCTTCAAAGAAGCAGTCACTTTATAATCTTGAACCTCTTCATATGTAAATAATATTTTATACGAAGAGAGTTTTTCCAATTTTTTCAGTGCTTCTGCTAATAATTCATTTTTAAACTCAATTGTAATGTTCTTTTGCTGAGCTTGAACAAAAGACGCAATGAAAAGAGAACATAGAAGTATTCCGTTTCTAATAAACAGATACCATGGTCTTTTCACACGAAGAGAAAACATTTTTTGTCTCATAAATCTGTTTTTGTATTTCATTTAAATATATCTTATATCCACTTAACAATACGAATCGGGTACCCTTTATTTGTTAAAAAAATAAAAAAAGACAGGTATTTACATATCTGTCTTTAATAATGATAAAACGAAAAATTCTAAAAAGATTGAATCAATCGATATACACCGTATTATTCTGGTAAGTTACCCTTAAATTACCCATTAAATTTAATAATTTCAATACATTATCTATCGGCTTGTCACGTTGTGCCAAAAAATGTAAGTGTAAATTCTGCACGGCGTTATCCTTAAACACGATATGCACGTTATACCACCTACCAACTTCTTTCATTATTTCCACTAAAGGCTCATTGTCAAAATAGAAGTACCCTTCCGTCCACAGGTGGTAGTTATCAGTATCGACTCTCTTCACTTCAAAAGAACCGTCTTCCAGCAAATGAGCATCTTCCTGGGGATGAATGGTTACTTCCTCTTTAGAAAGTTCATTTCTCACTTTTACACACCCCTGAATTAAAGTCACGTGAGTATTGTTTGCGGAATAACTTTTGATGTTAAATTCCGTACCCAACACTTCTGTCACAATGTTTTCCACTTTCACTTTAAATGGACGTAACGAATCGTGGGCGACTTTAAAAAAACCTTCCCCGCATAATTCCACGACACGTTCTTCTCCTGTAAATAAACTTGGATATATCAGTTGGCTTTCCGCATTCAACCACACCTGTGTCCCATCTGAAAGTGTTATTTGATAGAAACTGCTACAAGATGTTTGCAAGGTATGAATTTCAGGTATTTTTGTTTTTTCTTCTTGCCTGTAATCTAACATTTTATTTTTTTGCAGCAAATCTATTGGACGTTCTAACAATGTATCAACCTGCGAACTCGAGAGAATGACTCGTTGGCCATTATTGGTAGATAAAATTACTTCACCGGCCCCCGTACCTGGTTTAAACGCCACAAATACATCTTTATCTACAGAGGAACTAGGAGACAATAAAATACCGATAACCAATATAATGCAGGCCGCAGTTATCAACATAATAGAAAGTAAGCGATACCTTTTTTGCATTTCCACTTTCCGTTTTTGCATAAATTTGTCCCAAGCTTTATTAGGATCTGTTTTGGAAGAAGCATCCTCACGAATAAAAGCCTTACGACAATCCCTTAATAAATGAAGGGTTTGTATATTATCCTCTTCAGATAATAATTCCTCCCATTCTTCTGGAGAAGTTTCCGGATCGTTCAAGGCATCCAGTAAACGTTCTCTCGGGTCGATATCTTGCTTTTCATTATTCATTGTTTCAATATCAATGTGTTGTATTCATGAATCTTTACCATTTACCGAGACTGAAAGTTCCTCTCTCAATGAACTTAAAGCCTTCATTATATGCTTTTTTACCGTATTCGTACTAATGTTCAACATTTGTGCCACTTCCGAATATTTTTTTTGATTAAAATAACATTCTTCTAACACTTTCCTTGTTTTAGGAGGCAATGTATTTATAATCATCATTATACGATTAATTCTCTCGTCATCATCATTTTCTTGAGTATCTTCGAGTTCCGAAGTCGTATAAATAAATACAGATGCATATTTTTCTACAATTTTATTATGCCGAAGATAGTTAAAACTCCTATGCCTTACCTGTTGGAAAAGAACAGGAACCAAAGAATTATTCTTAAGATTATCATAATTTCGCCACACGTATTCGAACGCATCATTTACAACATCTTCGCTTATCTCTTTGTCATTTAAATAATTATATGCAAATACATACAATTTGTTGTAATTTTCTTTAAACAATATCTCAAATTCATCTTTTGCTTTTTTGTGTCCGAACATAATATAAACTCGATAGGAAGATATAATTTACAAAGGTAAATTTATTTTGTGGAATTATATAAGGAATAATACAAATTTCTTCAAAACACAAAACAGGTTGGATCCAACTTTCGACGAGAGCTTAGGATTCGATCCAAACTACAATTATTCAATGTACTAGTTTCGTTGCATCGGGAAGGTTAGCACTTATTCTTTACCTTTTTTACATCAGATTTATTGATCTCGATATTTTCTACCAACATTTTTCTCTAACTATACTTTTAATATTGACAGTGCAGAAGGAAGTACGCTATTCAATATAATGTTTTTCATGCAATTCAGATATAGTGGGAAATATAAACCCGATTGCCCCACACTTATATTCCTAATTGCCCCATCAAAAAACAAGTAGATTTACAGACCTGAAAATGCATTTTAACCCGGTTCTATTTTATTTAAAATAAATCGTAGTCAAAACTACTTCTTTTTTGCATTCATCATTTGTCATGCGATCAGATGAGAGTGTTTTACAGTCGTTTCTATATGTTTCGAGCATTCCGAAAAACGTAGCTTAGAGAGTTGTTCAATTATTCTGTCCGTTACTATAGAACCCCACGTTAACGAACACGTAACGAATAGATATAAAGCAATGTATTGAGCAACAGATAACAACCAGTAAAGTCCAACAAATCGGTTTATCTCTGAGTGATCAACGAAAAAGGATACTGTTTTCTATTAATTCACTACAGTATTATATTTAATTCTAGTTTAATAAAATCGCTCTTCCACTCTTTCCTGACAGACAATCTAAGGCATGACAAACGAAAAAGGTAATAACTGGCTAGCCTTAATCAAGATGGTTCCTTTTTTGCCTATCATGATAACATCAAAATCCGCTTTATAGCGTTGAACAATTTCTGCCATCACTTGCCGACAGGCCCCACACGGAGTAACATTCTCATCCACTTCCACACCATGCTCACGGGCAGCAATAGCAATTGCCTTAATCCCCGTCTTCGGATAAGCGGAACAGGCATAAAACAATGCAGTTCGCTCGGCACACAGACCAGAAGGATAAGCAACATTTTCCTGATTCGTACCGCAAACGACCTCCCCGTTATTCATCAACACGGCAGCCCCCACGGCAAAACCCGAATACACACAATACGCATTTTTCGTGACCTCCAAGGCCGCACGACACAAATCCTCGTATCCTTCCGGGTAAGATTCCCGGTACACCGTGTAATCAATCTTCAATTCCGCTTTCTCCATTCTATTTTTTTTCGTAATTTTACCGCCAATATAAAACATTATCTGAAACTATGAGCAAGATTTACATTATTTTATTTTTAAGTTTTATATGTGTTAACATATGTGGAGCTTCTACGGACAGTCGCAAAGCGTTTATCAAAAAATATAAAAGTATCGCCATCGAAGAGATGGATCGTACGGGCATTCCCGCCAGTATCAAATTGGCTCAAGGAATGCTGGAATCCGGATGTGGAACTTCAAAACTGGCTGTTAATGCCAACAACCACTTCGGTATTAAATGCCACAACTGGAACGGAGCCAGTTTTACCATGGACGATGATAAACGAAACGAATGTTTTCGGAAATACAGAAATCCGGAAGAATCATGGGTAGATCACAGCGAATTCCTACTCTCTCGTCCTCGCTATGCATTCTTGTTCGACCTGCCCAAAACAGATTATAAAGGCTGGGCCAAAGGTTTGAAAAAAGCTGGATATGCAACCGCCTCCGATTACGCACAAAAACTCATTAAAATCATCGAGGAAGAAGAATTATATCAATTCGATCGCCCAGGCAAAAAAATCCATCCGATACCCAACGAATTAAATTATAAACTCAGCGAAAGTAAAAACTACCAAAGCCGAGTGGTATATATCAACAAGATTCCTTCCGTGAAAGTAAAAGAAGGCGACACATTTGAAAGTATCGCTCAATACTTCAACATCCCGTTGAAAAAACTATTGAAATACAACGATAAAAACGAACTATCAATCCGTACGGGAATGCACGTGTTCTTGGCAAAGAAAAAGAACAAAGCTCCCAAGGGATACACATTCCATAAAACAAAAGCCGGGGACACCATGTACATGATCTCCCAAATATATGGAATAAAGCTCGCTAAATTGTTGCAATATAATTACATGGAAAACGGTGAAAAACCTCAGGTCGGAGAAATGATCTCTTTAAGAGGTCCCGCCCAATTATACTAAAGAAGAATGAAATGAAAAAAAATAACGAGCTATTCTTAAAACAGAATTCAATATTCGGGTGCCTGATCGGGGGCACTTTCATTTTCGCATCTTTGTTATTTATCCTGGCAGGAAAAGGAATCGTGGTAAACGCACAATTCCACAACATCATTATGATGCTAACCATTTTCGGGATATTCATCGGTGTCCGAAAATACAGGGATGAACAGTTGGCAGGTGTCATTTCTTACGGGAAAGCACTGAAAACAGGAATATTCATCCTTTGCATCGCCTCGTTATGCTATGCCGTATACGTGTTCTTTTTATACACGTTCAACGCAGACTTACTGACTGAATTCAAAAACGTGACAATAAACACACTGAAAATTACCGGTCAAAACTCCCCGCTCTTTAAAATGCTCGAAGAAAACGTTGATGTATATTTTGTTCCCGCTAGTATCGCTTTCGGGGAACTATTCAATAGAATCATCGTGGGAGCAGCCTTCTCGCTATTCATTGCCGGGTTGGTCAGAAGAAGTAAATTACCGTTTAACCCACAAGAATTTTAAACATGGACATTTCAGTAGTTGTACCGTTATATAACGAAGAGGAATCCTTGCCGGAACTTTCCGCGTGGATTGAGAGAGTCATGGCTGCGAACAATTTCACCTACGAGCTTATCATGGTAGATGACGGGAGTAACGACAAGTCATGGAAAGTGATCGAACAACTATCTGCAAAAGATGACCATGTACGCGGCATTAAATTCCGCCGTAATTATGGGAAATCGGCCGCATTACATTGTGGTTTCGAGGACGCACGAGGAAACGTGGTGATTACTATGGATGCAGATTTACAGGATAGCCCAGACGAGATTCCGGAACTCTATCGCATGATCATGGAAGAAGATTATGACTTAATTTCCGGATGGAAAAAGAAAAGATATGACCCGATAACCAAAACACTCCCGACAAAGCTCTTCAACGCTACCGCCCGGAAATTCTCCGGCATAAAGTTACATGACTTTAATTGCGGATTAAAAGCCTATAAAAACACTGTAGTGAAGAATATCGAAGTGTACGGGGAGATGCACCGCTACATCCCGATTTTGGCCAAACAGGCCGGATTCACCCGAATCGGGGAAAAGGTAGTTCATCATCAAGCCCGAAAATACGGGGTAACGAAATTCGGGCTTAACCGTTTTATTAACGGTTTTCTCGACTTACTTTCTGTAACTTTTATTACCCGGTTCGCTAAAAAACCCATGCACTTATTCGGGGCGCTGGGAACGCTGTTATTTATTATCGGATTTTGTGCCGCTGCTTGGATCGGCATTGAAAAACTGATCGCCGTGGCCCATAACCTGAGAGCCCCTCTGGTAACAAACAATCCTTACTTCTATATCGCACTGACCTGCATGATCATCGGTTCCCAACTTTTTCTGGCTGGTTTTTTGGCAGAATTAGTTTCTCGAAGTGCCAGCGACCGAAATGTTTACAGAATCGAAAAAAAAATATAAATCGTAACATAATCCCCTAAATAAAAAATGTCCACCTCGTTTGAAGTGGACATTTTCAATATGGATATTCTTCAGTTCCCCTTTTTATTGTTGAACATTCGGTAATTCCAAACCAAGACCTTTTACCTTATCAACACGTTTCAAGATAACACCGATAATCAAAGCAGCACCCCCTAAACATGCCAACATAACAAGAGGCCATGTATAGTCGTAAGAAATAGCAGCTTGTTCCGGGGTGATCACGTGATTCTTCAAGTCATTTACAACTTGAGGATTCGTGTTATCCAACACTTTACCGATCAATAACGGGAAAAGCCACAAACCGATATTTTGAATCCAGAATATCAATGCATAAGCAGAACCTATCACTTTCTGATCTACTAATTTTGGAACGCTCGGCCACAATGAAGCCGGAACTAGCGAGAATGATGCTCCCAGAATTAAAATGGTCACGTACGCAATCAAAACACCTCCAATTGCACTATCTTTAAACAAGGGCAAAATGAATGCAAATGTTAAATGACATACAATCAATAAAATAGAACCGAACATCAACATGGTAGCAGCCTTACCTTTATTGTCAACCACTTTACCAAGTATTGGCGTGATACCTACTGCCAATAACGGGAACACAGCAAAAATAGTCTCTGCCGACTGACGCATATAACCCATGTAGCAGAATATGATCAAACCTATTACTGAAATAGTTAACAACAAAGTTTTCAACGACTTCTTGCTTGTGAAGTTAAATGCAAATGCTGTAGCTGCAACGACCAACATGATACAATATTGGATAATTGTCACCGTATTTCCTGCCCAGAAAGAGCCTTCAGCGGGAGGAGTGAATGACAAGTTACATTGCAACATATTAACCGCATATTTTTGGAACGGGAAAATAGCCGAGTAATATAATACACAAAGTAATGCAACCAACCAGAAACCTCCGCTTGACAAGATTTTCCCAATATCTTTAATCTTAAAGGGTTCATCTTTTTCTTCTGCCTCCCCCGTTTGTGCATCTAATTTCTTATCCATGAAGAAATAAACAATGAACATGATCAAGGCGATCATCAATAACACCACACCAAAAGCAACAGAACGGGAAACATCAACCTGTCCACCAAGTTTCGCAAAGAAAGGAGAGAAAATCATACACGTGGCAACTCCCAAACGCGCTAATGCCATTTCGGAACCCATTGCCAAAGCGATTTCACGTCCTTTAAACCATTTCACGATACCGCGAGATACCGTGATACCAGCCATCTCCACACCACAGCCGAATATCATGAAACCAACCGCTGCCAATTTAGCAGATGCCGGCATTCCCCGGTAAAACGGGGAGATTCCCAACTCGTCAAAACCCGGAATGTAATTCAAATTGTTCGTAAACCATGCTTCCAACCCGCTTCCCTTGAAACCTTCTGCAACAGCATACCATTTAATAACCGCACCGATTAACATTACACCACCTGATAAAAGAGCCGTAAAGCGAACACCCATTTTATCAAGAATGATACCGGCAAAAATTAAAAAGAATACAAATACATTCAAGAATGTTTCAGAACCTTGCATTGTTCCAAATGCCAATGAATCCCAACCACGTTCCGACTGCATCAAATCTTTAATCGGTGATAAAATGTCCATAAATATGTATGAACAAAACATGGCTAATGCCAGCAACAATAAAGCGGCCCACCGAACGGCTGCATTGTCTCTAAGAGTAAGCTTTTCTGTCATTTGAATTTATTTTTTATAGAAATGAAGAAAATAAATAATGTTTTCCTATAACCACGCACCTTTACCTCTTCACATCTAAGTAAATAATTTATTTTGCAACAAAAATAGTATTTATTTTTAATAGAGAATCATTGTTATTCTTTAAAAATACGGGAAATGCTTTTCAACAGCAGCATTTTTCTCTATCTTTGTTTAATATCACGTCTTTCCTGAAGAGTGATTTTATAGCTAGAGGACATCCGTATAGCTAATTTTTTACAAGAGATGATTACAAACGATTTTATTTATACATCATGGAAAATAGAGTAACTAAACTGTTCAATATAAAATACCCGATTATTCAAGGGGGTATGGTATGGTGTAGCGGATGGCGCCTAGCCTCCGCAGTAAGTAACAACGGGGGATTAGGATTACTAGGTGCCGGTTCCATGCACCCGGAAATGCTGGTGGAACATATCCAGAAAATGAAAGAGGCCACAGAGAAACCGTGGGGGATCAATGTTCCGTTACTTTATCCGGAAATTGACCGACTTATGGATATTATCATCCAAGAAGGCGTTAAAATTGTTTTCACCTCTGCCGGAAGCCCAAAGAAATGGACCCCCTTGTTAAAATCGCATGGCATCACCGTAGTACACGTGATCAGTAGCGCACTGTTTGCAAAAAAATGCGAAGAGGCAGGAGTAGATGCGGTTGTTGCTGAAGGGTTTGAAGCCGGGGGACATAACGGACGGGAAGAAACAACCACGCTCACCTTGATTCCTAATGTAGTGGAATCCTGCTCCCTACCTGTTATTGCCGCAGGGGGAATATCCTCTGGAAAATCCGTGGTAGCCGCCATGACTCTCGGAGCGGAAGGAGTACAAATCGGAACCCGTTTTGCTGTTGCCACAGAATCTTCCGCTCATCCGACATTCAAACAACGGGTATTCGACACGGAAGAAGGTGGTACCATGCTGGCATTGAAAAAACTCGCTCCCACCCGCTTGATTAAAAATGAATTCTTCAACCAAGTAAAAGCTTTAGAAGACGCCGGAGCTGAGACCGCCCAATTAACCGAACTTCTTGGTAAAGGACGGGCTAAGAAAGGAATCTTCGAAGGTGACATGACGGAAGGCGAGTTAGAAATCGGGCAAATCGCATCCATGTTGCACCAAGAAGAAACCGTATCTGAAATCATGGAAGATATTATCGCTGATTTCAACAAAACGATGAGCAAATTGAGCGATCTGAAACTATGAAAATGAATTTATATTTATGATAAAATTTACACGCCACACACTAGACAATGGCTTAACAATGATCTGTAACACGGATACCAGTACTCCATTTGTATCCGTGAACATCCTTTATAAAGTAGGTGCCCGGGATGAAGATCCCAATCGCACGGGCTTTGCCCATCTTTTTGAACATTTAATGTTCGGGGGATCCAAACACATCGCAGATTACGATTATCACGTTCAGAAAGCGGGCGGGGATAGTAACGCTTTCACGAATAACGATTACACGAATTATTACATCACGATTCCGGCTCCCAATATCGAAACGGCCTTGTGGCTAGAATCAGACCGGATGCTGGCACTCGATTTCTCTCAAAAATCACTTGACGTTCAACGCAACGTGGTCATTGAAGAATTCAAACAGCGCTACTTCAATAATCCTTACGGGGACATCTGGTTGAAATTACGTCCTTTAGCCTATAAGGTACATCCGTATCAGTGGCCTACTATCGGGAAAAACATTGACCATATCGCAGGAGCATCCCTGGAAGAAGTGGAAGACTTCTTTCATCGTTTCTATGCCCCAGATAATGCTATACTAAGCATCAGCGGTAATATTAGCGACGAGAAAGCCCTTGAACTCGTGAAAAAATGGTTCGGGGACATTCCTCCCGCCCGTTATAAGAGAAAAGCATTACCCATGGAACCGCAACAAACCGAAGAGCGTCGCCTCGTATGCGAGCATAACAAAGTTCCGGCTGATGCAATATACAAAGTATATCATATGGGCGACCGCCGATCGGATAATTTCTACACGTGCGACACAATCTCGGACATATTATCCAACGGTCAATCCTCCCGCTTGTACATAAACCTCATTAAAAACGGGAAATTATTCTCGGAGGTAGACGCTTATATCACCGGGGACATGGATCCGGGATTATTCATTTTCTCCGGGAAACTCTCGGAAGGAGTAGCGATAGAAGAGGCGGAAGCCGCCATCCAAAACGAGATTGACCATTTTATCGAAGACCCGATTTCTGAACGGGAACTCCAAAAGGTAATCAACAAAACTGAAGCCAGAATCTCTTACAGCGAGATCAATTATCAAGGGAAATCAGCCAACTTGGCGTTTTTTGACTATCTGGGAGATGTTAACCTGATTAATTCGGAGAGTACCCGATACGCAGAAGTATCTCTTGATTCGATAAAACAGACCGCACGAGAATTATTCTCCGCAAAAAATTGCTCTACCTTGTGGTATCTTAAAGACAAATAATGGCTACTTTTATGAATAGAAATATAGAACCCTCTATTGCAGAAATTTCCCGCCCCTCATTGTGGGAACATCAACAAATCACGCTTCCCAATGGTATCGAGATCGTGTACCTCCACGATCCTAATCAAGAAGTTTTCAAGATGGACGTGGTACTCGCAGCCGGGATTTATAATCAATCCCGTCCGGTCATCGCATCAAGTATGATTAACATGCTTAACGAGGGAACCCGTCAGCATTCCTCTGCCGAAATTGCCGAGTTGTTTGATTATCATGGAGCATACGTAGATTTTAATTGTGGTATACATAAAGCAGAATTAAGCCTAATTTCGCTTAATAAATACGCCTCGCAAACCATTCGTATGCTGGCAGAAATGACACTTGAAAGTACATTCCCGCAGAAAGAACTGGAAACGTATATCCGTAACCGGAAACAACAGCATCTGGTGAATATAGAAAAAACATCTTACCTTGCTCGAATGGAGTTCATATACCGTATGTACGGGAAGGCACATCCTTACGCTAATTGTTTCACACTGGAAGATTTCGATCAAGTGACACCAGAATTATTACTTGATTTCTACCAGGAAAGAGTGCAGGCATCACAATGCAGAATCATGATCTGCGGGAATGTCAGCGATACGGTATTACAAGAAGTAAGCCAAGCCTTTTCGCTGATGAGTAGTAATCCCGTACCACCGGACAAGACTTACACCATACAACCGAGTGGCCCCGGTAAGTATCATATATCCAAGCCCGATGCCGTACAAACCAGTATTCGAATCGGGAAAAACGGTGTCACTTTACTGGACGAAGACTACACGTATTTCCAACTTTTAAATATGGTTCTCGGTGGTTATTTCGGCTCCCGCCTGATGTCGAATATCCGGGAAGAAAAAGGATACACCTACGGTATCGGTTCATACAACGTTACCATGCCGCAAGCTGCCCACTGGATGATTGCCACGGATGTTAATGCAGACGCAACAGAGGCCACAATAACAGAATGTATAAAAGAGATTCGCCGCCTACAAGAAGAACCTATACCCGAAGAAGAGTTAAGCCTTGTGAAAAGTTATTTCAATGGTGAACTACTGCGAGAATTGGATGGCGTTTTCTCCCAGTCCGATGCATTGAAACACAAGCTTAATTACGGATTGGATAATACATTCTACCTCCAGACTATCGACAAGATCCGCTCCTGCACCCCCAAAGACATCATGCTTCTGGCACAAAAATACTTGAACGTGGACGATATGTATATCGTGACTGCCGGAAAAAACGCTCGGTAATCAACCCAACTCTCCCCCGTATAAGGGGGGAGGTGGAGGGGGCAAGAAAATCCCCATCATATACAGCAAAAGGTTTGTATCTTTATAACTATTGCAATTGGAAATTAATTGGAACAGTATATTCGACACTGACAGGATTTCCTCTCTGCGTCCCCGGTTTCCAATTTGGCATCAACTGTAAAACACGTATAGCCTCCCGATCCAATAACGGATCAACACTCTTCGCAATTCTAAAGTTTACGGGTTCTCCGTTTTTATTTATTACAAACGTCACAAACACTTTTCCCGTGATATTCTTTTTCTGCGCTTCCAAAGGATAACGTATTCGCTTGGCAAGGAATTTCATAACATTACCATCTTCTCCTATAAATTGAGGCATATCTTCCACCACTTGAAAAATATCTTCATTTTTATCGTCTTTTTCGCTATACCCTACTACCACAAGCTCATCCAACACAACCGGTTCCGTCGTCATTTTTATCTGTATTTTTTTAGCACTCTTCACAGGAATAAATTGATTTGCTTTTCCCACGTAAGAAAAGATAAGCACAGTTCCCGGTTTCACGGTAATAGAAAATTCCCCTTTATCATTCGTCATAGTTCCGATTCCTGTCCCCTTCATAATGACACTAACCCCGACAAGAGGCAAATCATTGGTATCAACAACAATTCCTTTAGCAACAATAGAATCCTGCCCCATAACGCCCATTACATTTTCGTTCATATGTACAATCGCTTGTACATTACTGGATAAAATCAACAGGCCTGCAATCGGAACGAGCAAGGCATATTTGATTAACCCCATTCTGGAAGTTCTTTTTTTATTCATCATCATAATACGTTTTTTTAACGGTGACACATTAAATTTATTTACTATTTGAGCTGCAGCCGAAGGATGGGATAAACGGAGAAGGTGATATTGATAAGTCTTTCGGTCAAAACCGGAGTGAACAACACGCTTATCCGCTAAAAATTCAAGATTACGACGAATCTCGCATTTCAGTAACCACATGGCGGGATTCATCCAAAAGAATGCACATAAAATTTCGGAGACCATTACGTCCAACGAATGATACTGTTCTGCATGAGTCCGCTCGTGGGTGATAATTTCTTGCATGTCATCAGAATTGTACAACGATGGACTTACAAATATCCACTTAAAAAAAGAAAACGGTGTAATCTTTCCCGATAACGTGATCACCGAAACAGAACAACAATATGTCCTTTTTCCTTTATAGACCAACTGAATGATTGACACCATTTGAATAACAATCCGACCGAGTAAAAGCGTTACGATTCCCCAATAGCAGAACCTTAAAACATCCCAGCTTCCTACTGATGCCAGATGTCCTTCCGGGAACACGCTTAGCTCCGGAAGTAAATTAGGTGCGTATTGAACAACCGCTTGTTGAATTGCAATTTTTTGCTCTTCTTCGAATGAAAATGTAACTAAAGGATAAATAAATGATGCACCTAATATGATCCACAAACAGAATCTCCGCATGACGAAGAAAGTATCTTGACTAAATAATAGCCGATAAAAAAGATAAAACACGACCAGCGCAATATTTACCTTTATCAAATAAATGAACGCCTCATCCATAATTATACATTTTATTGTTTCTCAATGAGCTTGATGATCTCTTCGAGATCTTTCGTTGAAATCTTTTGCTCTTTAGCAAAGAATGTCACCATCTCCTTGTAAGAATTTTCAAAATAATTACGTACTACCCCGGACATAAACTTTGTTTTATATTCACTTTCATCCATGACAGGAATATACTCGTAGATATTTCCATGCTTCTTACTGGTTAGGAATCCTTTTTTCTCCAAGTTTTTCACAATAGAAGCAACCGTCGTGTAAGGCGGCTTCGGTTCTTCCATCCGATTTAAAAAATCTTTTATCACGCCACTTTTCACCTGCCAAATGATCAACATTATCTCTTCTTCTTGATGTGTCAATTTTTCCATACGAACTATTTATTTACGATCTTTTCGCAAATCTACGAAAACTTCGTAATATTACAAACTTTTCGTAGGAAATATATTTATAACATTTTCCATCTACTCACGTATAGTATTCAAAAAAGGGAAATATGAAAAGAATTACATTCATCTTTTTGATTGGAATACTGTTCTATACAACAGGTCAAGCTCAGAATAAAAAAGAAATACGTTTCGAAAAAGAGTTTCAGAAAACGCTGGCCCTGGTAAATAGAGATCAATTCACCATTAAGTTCTACATTGCTACCCCTACCGTACAAACACTTTTCACGCCACCGGGCGCGGGTGCTAACATTGACATTAACCCCCAAAACTGTTACTTAAGCATAAATGATTCTCTGGTAACGACACAACTTCCTTATTTTGGCAGAGCTACATGGACATCCAATTCACACTTAGATTCAATTTCTTTCAACACGGTATTATTCAGCCGCACGGTAAAAATTTACCAAGACGGAAAAAAGAAAGCTATCGCCTATCAAATAACCGTTCGCTCCAACCAAGATATTTGTTATTTGAACATAGATATTCAATATGACGGAACCTGCTATTTATATTTTAGCGACCGCAAGAGGGCTCCAATCAGTTATGTCGGGCAAATAACACCACGAGATACCACTATGCAAAAAAGATATAGGCCATCACCAAAGCAGCAATGATACCTGCAAAATCGGCAATCAAGCCACAAGGTATCGCATAACGTGTATTTTTAATTCCCACGGCACCAAAATACACGGCTATAATGTAAAAAGTCGTATCCGTGGCCCCTTGGAAAGTAGAAGCCAACCGTCCGGCAAAGGAATCCGCCCCAAACGTGTTCATAGTATCAATCATAAGGCCCCGAGCCCCACTTCCACTAAGCGGTTTCATCAATGCTGTCGGTAATGCCGGTATAAAATCAGCATCTAATCCACAAGCCAAACATAAACGTTCCAATCCACTCATCAACATATCCATCGCCCCTGCAGCACGAAATACCCCGACAGCAACAAGAATAGCCACTAAATAAGGAATGATTTTTACTGCAATGGAAAAACCCTCTTTTGCGCCATCAATAAACGCATCGTACACATTTATTTTACGCCAAGCCCCCATCGCAATAAAAGCAGTAATAATCGAAAAAAGAATAACGTTACTAGCTACCGTGGAAATCGTTGTGATCGTTTCCTTATCCAACCCGGAAAAATACCAGATTAAACCACCCACGGCCAAGGTTCCCCCTATCAAATAAGCCATAACAACCCGGTTAAACAGGTTCAATCGCTGGTACACTGCCACCGCAATTAGACCCGCTAACGTGGACACGTAAGTAGCCAATAATATCGGAATAAATATATCTGCCGGATTCGCCGCTCCCATCTGAGCCCGGTACACCATGACCGAAACCGGGATAATCGTCAGACCGGAAGTATTCAACACCAAAAACATGATCTGTGCATTGGAAGCCCGCTCTTTATGAGGGTTTACCTCCTGCATTTGTTGCATCGCTTTCAGTCCCACGGGAGTGGCAGCATTATCCAACCCGAGCATATTCGCCGCAATATTCATCATGATCGAACCGTATGCCGGACTATCTGGTGGCAATTCCGGGAACAACTTCCGGAAAAAAGGACTGATCAACCATGACATTACTTTCACGGCCCCTCCCCGTTCTCCAATTTTCATGATTCCCATCCACAAGGTCAATACTCCCGTTAAACCTAGCGAGATTTCAAACCCTGTTTTTGACATATCAAAGGTGGCCTTCACGATGGCAGAAAAAACTTCTGTATCACCCATGAAGATCAATTTACAAAGTGCCACGATAAATGCCGCACCAAAAAAGAAAATCCAGATATAATTGAGAACCATAAAATCAATTGAAAACGAAAAATTGAAAATTGAAAGTTGAAAAGAAATACTCACCTTTCATTTTCAATTTTCAATTCTCAACTTTCAATTATTTAATGCTTTGCTTTACACGCTTTTATCGTGTTTTGCAATAAAGTCACGATAGTCATCGGTCCCACACCACCGGGAACCGGAGTAATATATGAACATTTAGGAGCCACGTGATCATAATCCACGTCACCAACTAATTTCCAGCCATTCTTTGCCGTTTCCGAAGGAATACGGTGAATCCCAACATCCACGACAACAGCCCCTTCTTTCACCATATCTTCTTTCAGAAAATGCGGAACACCAATCGCCACAATCAAAATATCCGCTTGCAGAGTAATATCTTTCAAATTCGCTGTTCTACTATGGCATAATGTAACGGTACAATTAGCATTCTTGGCTTTCCGGGACATTAACACCGCCATTGGGGTTCCCACGATATTACTTCTTCCGACAACAACACAATGTTTACCTTCTGTTGGGATATTATAACGGGTCAGCAATTCCACTATACCCGCCGGGGTAGCTGGTAAATAGGTCGGTAATCCTAACACCATTCGTCCCACATTACAAGGATGGAAACCATCCACATCCTTATCCGGATGAATACGGTTCAAAACTTTCTCTTCGGAAATATGTTTCGGGAGAGGTAACTGCACAATAAACCCATCTACATCGGGGTCCTCGTTCAACTTATCAATGACTGCCAACAATTGCTCTTCAGTGATGTCATCACCATAACGCAATTCTGAACTTTTCATCCCTACCGCCTGACAGGCTTTCACTTTACTAGCAACGTATGTTTCGCTAGCCCCGTCATTTCCTACAAGCACAGCAACCAAATGCGGAATCTTTTTCCCTTCTGTCACGAAAGCAGCGATTTCATCTGCAAGTTCTTGCTTTACTTGTGCTGAAATTTTTTTACCGTCAATAATTTCCATCTAATCAATTTTAAATTTTAGATTTCAAATTTTAAATTTCACATAAACATTCACGTAAAATCTAAAATTATAATTTTATCTATTTGATTTTAAATCTTAAACCTCAAATTAAAACCCGATAAAAGGATTAAATCCAAAATTTAAAATTTAAAATCTAAAATCTTTAGCGTCTCTTCATCGGGGCTTTCCCCATCATTTTGCCGCCTTTGGATAACATTCGCATCATCTTTTTAGATTCATCGAACTGTTTCAACAAACGGTTTACATCCTGAATAGTCGTACCGCTACCGGATGCAATACGTTTACGGCGTGAACCATTGATTAGTTCCGGATTCTCCCGCTCTTCCGGAGTCATCGAGTAAATGATAGCCTCAACTCCTTTAAACGCATCATCATCAATATCCACATCTTTCAATGCTTTACCCACACCCGGAATCATGGAGGCCAGATCTTTAATGTTACCCATCTTCTTGATCTGCTGAATCTGACTCAAGAAGTCGTTAAAATTAAACTGATTTTTAGCGATCTTTTTCTGCAACTTCTTCGCCTCTTCCGCATCAAATTGCTCCTGAGCTTTTTCAACCAAAGAAACAATATCACCCATACCCAAGATACGGTCAGCCATACGTTCGGGATGGAACACATCAAGAGCCTCCAGTTTTTCACCCGTACCGACAAATTTAATCGGCTTACTTACCACGGTACGAATAGACAATGCCGCTCCACCACGAGTATCACCATCCAGCTTGGTCAGGATCACACCATCAAAGTTCAGACGATCGTTAAATTCCTTCGCCGTGTTCACGGCATCCTGTCCGGTCATGGCATCCACCACGAAAAGGGTCTCTTCCGGATCGATTGCTTTCTTGATGGCAGCAATTTCATTCATCATCTGCTCGTCAATAGCCAAACGCCCCGCAGTATCGACAATTACGACGTCTTTACCTGTAGCCCGGGCCTCTTTCACGGCATTCAAGGCAATTTTCACCGGATCGTTATTTCCCTCCTCGCTATACACGGGAACCCCGATTTGCTCTCCCAGCACTTTTAACTGCTCGATAGCAGCCGGACGATAAACGTCACAAGCTACTAACAATGGATGTTTTCCCCGCTTTGTCTTCAGCAAATTAGCCAGTTTACCGGAAAATGTTGTTTTACCGGAACCTTGCAGACCCGACATCAAGATTACAGCCGGATTACCTTTTATATTAATATCAACATGGGTCCCTCCCATCAACTGGATCAATTCATCGTGAACAATTTTCACCATCATCTGACCCGGTTTCACGGCAGTCAGCACGTTCATTCCCAATGCCTTTTCCTTTACTGTGTTGGTAAACTCTTTTGCAATCTTATAGTTTACGTCGGCATCCAACAATGAACGTCTCACCTCTTTAAGCGTTTCTGCCACGTTGATCTCGGTGATCTTTCCCTGTCCTTTTAAAATCTTAAACGATTTTTCTAACCTCTCCGATAGATTCTCAAACATAATTTATCAATTGAAATTCGAAAATTGAAAATCAAAATGCACTCACATCTAATCCTCAAAATCCGCTATTATAACTCTTAATTAATTCATTCCCCGCAAAATTAATAATTTTACCCGAAAACATACATTTTCACTTTTCAATTTTGCGACACTCTTCTTTTTAATTATTTCCGACTGATATTCTTTAACACCACAAACGTTTTGTCTATTAATGAATTATCCACGACAACGGTAAACTCGTTGGTGGAAGAAATAACCTCCGTCAAGTTGATTCCCTCCCAAGATAACTCCTTCATTATGCAATAATAAAAACCGGGTTGCAATATATTTCCTTTAGGAAGTTTCAGCGTAACGGACGACAAACCATTCTTTTTGAAAATACACTGTTCCTCCTTAAAATGTTCATCCACCATTCCTTCCATGATTTCACTCACGACAAGGTTAGTCTCAAAAACCCCCTGTACCATCGTGTAGAAGACCTCGTCTCTTCGTGCAATGGATTTCAGCACTCGAATGTGGCAATTCATCAGAGTATTCGAATTTTTAAACGTATAATCACACAAGTTACTCCTCAGGATAATATCTCCCATATTATTCAGTAATTTGTTTAATTGCACCTGTTCTCGCACTTGTAAATAAGGTGCCAATCGATTCAACGCCATCACGATTGCACCTGCATTTACCGGCTTTCCCAATAATTTCTCCACTTCTTTCTGTATCTGTCGGGCCAAAGCCGAGATATTGATAATCCCTGCTGCCAAAGATTCCGACAAATAAGGCTTGTGCTTTACGATTCCTTCCACTGCCTGGGCTACACTTATCATGTTAATTGAAAATTGAAAGTTGAAAATTGAACATTATTTCTCTCTGTATTAATATAATTCGATCCACTCGTAAGCATTTCCCACGTAATCCATGTAACGAATGAAATCCTCCGTTTTTATGGCTAACGAGGCGTGATTGTCATTCGGGTGGAATGATAATCTTTTCGCTTCTTGTAAATGTTTATCCAAAAATACATACACGTGGTGTTCCGTATCATTCAGCAAGCCAAAAGGACTAACCGAGCCGGGGCGTAATCCCAGATATTTTTCCATTCGAGCTTCAGAGGCAAAACTTAATTTACCCTGTTTCAGCATTTTTTCCATATCATGAATGGCCATATCATGATCACATTGAAGGATCACCAGATAATGGCGATTCCCTTTGTGATTCCTGAAAAACAAATTCTTACAATGCGTACTATCCAGATTTTTCCAATATTGTCTGGCAATCTCAATCGTCGGTGCAGCCGGATGTTCCGTATATTCAAACTCTATCCCCAGAGCAGCCAACGTTTCATATACTTTCTCCTGTCCTACCATGTATTAATTTTAAATTTAACAATTTTAGATTTTAAATTTCAGCCCCACGAACCAACACTTTTGCAATCATAAATCGTAATTAATCCTATTAACTTTTAGTTTTTAGTCTTTAACTTTTAGCTTTTCAACCTCCCCTGCCACGTATCCATCTCCTCCAAGCGTTTATCCAATTTCGCCGTAAACTCGAAATTTTTAATTCCCCATTGTGGAGCAATTAAATATTCGGGGGGAGATTGATTCACGAAACGTTCCAAGTAAACATCGGGACGGATTCGCTCTATCACGTCCACGACAAAATCCAAATATTCATCCAATGTGTAAAGATGAAAGAGTGCCGGATTTTCCAGATACTGTTCTGCTAAACGAGTCCCTTTCACGATCTGTAACTGGTGAAGTTTTAACACTTGAATCGGCAATTCACTCAAACGAATAGCTCCCTCCAACATGGATTCACGATTTTCTCCCGGTAACCCGAAAATCAAATGCGCCCCAATCGTTATTCCACGTCCCGCTGTTGCCCGGATAGCCTGTTCTGCAACGGAAAAATCATGCCCCCGGTTTACCTGCCGTAAAATAGTATCATTCGCAGACTCCACTCCGTATTCCACGCAAACATAATATCGTTGAGCCAACTTTTCCAGATAATCCAAAATTTCCTCGCTCACCACATCCGGCCGTGTCCCGATCACCAATCCCGAAATCATCGGATGAGCCAAAGCTTCCTCGTAACGCAACTTCAACACATCTAACGATGCATACGTGTTCGAATACGCTTGAAAATAAGCCAAATATCTTTGTTCCTTATACTTCCGAGCAAAGAAACGGATACCTTCCTCGATCTGTTCCGTGATCCCCCGCACGGCTCGACAATAATCCGGGTTAAAACTCTCGTTATTACAGAACGAACATCCTCCCACTCCCTTACTTCCATCCCGGTTAGGACAAGTAAATCCTCCATCTATCGACAATTTTTGCACCCTTTCCTGGAAAAGAGTCTTAAAAAAAGTCGGATAGTCATTATATCGTTTTTTACCAGGTTCAAATTTCATTGGAAACTAAATATTAACAGGTCGCAAAAATAAATATTTATCTGTTTAGAATTTAACAAAGCTCACTAATTTTTTATTAGTACCCTTAATTTTACCGGAAAGTTACCTATTTCATACGTTTGCGTAGATTTTAACTATTTTTTCCTATTTATATATTCAAGAAAAAAAATTATCTTTGTCCCCCCAAGATGAAAATTTTGAGAAAAGAATGATCTATAAACAATCTCTCCTGAATGTCAGGAGATAAACGCAAAAATCTAACAGAATATGAGTACGAAGTACGTTTACACCTTTGGCGACGGAAAAGCAGAAGGAAAAGCAGACATGAGAAATCTGCTGGGTGGCAAAGGCGCCAATCTTGCCGAAATGAATCTCATTGGAGTTCCTGTTCCTGCAGGTTTTACTATTACAACAGAAGTTTGTACCCTTTATAATCAAGAAGGAAAGGACGCTGTCGTAAAACTAATCGAGAATGACGTTAAAGCCGGTATTGCAGCTACAGAAAAATTAATGAACGCCAAATTCGGATCAAAAGGAGAGGCTTTCCCTCTTTTAGTTTCCGTACGTTCCGGTGCCAGAGTGTCCATGCCGGGTATGATGGATACCGTGTTAAACTTGGGAATGAATGATGATGCCGTTAAAATCGTGGCAGAAAAATCAGGCAACGCCAGATTCGCATGGGATTCATACCGTCGTTTCGTACAAATGTATGGAGATGTCGTGATGGGCGTCGCAGCCGGAAAAGGCGAACATAACCCATTCGAAGTTGAAATCGACAAATTAAAAGCAGAAAAAAATATTTCTAACGACACCGAATTCTCGGCTGAAGACTTACAAGAACTTGTTCGTCGTTTCAAAATTGTCGTTAAAACCAAAACCGGTAAAGATTTCCCGACCTGCCCGTGGGAGCAATTATGGGGAGCTATCTGCGCCGTGTTCGATTCATGGATGACGGAACGCGCTGTTCTGTACCGTCAGTTGAATCAAATCCCCGAAGAATGGGGAACCGCAGTGAATGTTCAAGCCATGGTATACGGAAACATGGGTAACAATTCTGCGACCGGAGTTGCTTTCACGCGTGATGCCGCTACCGGTGAAGATATTTTCAACGGGGAGTACCTGATCAACGCACAAGGAGAGGATGTTGTTGCCGGAATCCGCACCCCGCAGGAGATTACCATCGAGGGATCTCGCCGCTGGGCTAAAATGCAGAATATTTCAGAAGAAGAGCGTGCCGCTAAATATCCTTCACTGGAAGAATCCATGCCAGCCGCCTACGCAGAATTAAATGCCGTTCAACAAAAATTGGAAGACTATTTCCACGATATGCAAGACCTTGAATTTACCATCCAAGACGGTAAATTATGGATGTTGCAAACCCGTAACGGAAAACGTACCGGTACGGCTATGGTAAAAATGGCGGTTGACATGCTCGAACAAGGCATGATCAATGAAGAAACAGCAATTCTTCGCCTTGAAGCAGCAAAACTGGATGAATTACTTCACCCGGTATTCGACAAAGAATCACAATCCAAAGCAAAAGTATTAACCAAAGGTTTACCGGCATCCCCGGGAGCCGCTTGCGGACGTGTCGTGTTCTTTGCTGACGAGGCGGAAGAATGGAAAAACAGAGGCGAGCAAGTGGTATTAGTTCGTTTGGAAACTTCTCCTGAAGATTTACGCGGAATGAACGTTTCCGAAGGAATCCTTACCGCACGCGGGGGTATGACCTCTCATGCGGCTGTTGTTGCCCGCGGTATGGGTAAATGCTGTGTTTCCGGAGCCGGAGAAATCGTTGTTGATTACCACAAACGTAGCTTTACCGTGAAAGGTGTTACCATCAATGAAGGCGACTGGATTTCTTTGAACGGTTCTACTGGAGAAGTTTACTTGGGTAAAGTAGCCACCACCGAGGCGTCACTGGACCATGACTTCAGAACCATCATGGATTTGGCCGAGAAACATACTCGCATGTACGTGAGAACCAATGCAGACACACCTCGTGATGCCAAAGTAGCACGTGATTTCGGAGCCAAGGGTGTTGGTCTTTGCCGCACGGAACATATGTTCTTCGAAGGCGACCGTATTGACGCCATGCGTGAAATGATCCTGTCTGATACCGTTGAACAACGCCGTATCGCTTTGTCAAAAATCCTTCCGATGCAAAGAAGTGACTTCGAGGGAATCCTTGAGGCTATGGACGGATTCGGAGTTACCATCCGTTTGTTAGACCCGCCATTACATGAATTTACCCCGAATGAGCCGGAATCTCAAAAATATATGGCTGAAAAAATGGGTATTTCAGTAGAAGTTGTCAAAGAAAAAGTGGATGCGTTACACGAATTCAACCCGATGTTAGGTCACCGCGGTTGCCGTTTAGGAATCACTTACCCGGAAATCACCGAAATGCAAGCCCGTGCAATCATTGAAGCTGCTTGTAACTTGAAGCTGAAAGGCTTTAACCCGAAGCCGGAAATCATGGTTCCGTTGGTTGGTACCGTGAAAGAATTAAAACAACAAGCGAACATCATCCGTTGCACTGCTGACGTGGTATTTGCAGAAAAGGGCGTGAAAGTAGATTACATGGTAGGAACCATGATCGAAATCCCCCGTGCCGCATTAACCGCAGACCAGATTGCAGAAGTTGCAGAATTCTTCTCTTTCGGTACGAACGACTTAACCCAGATGACTTTCGGATATTCTCGCGATGACGCTGGTAAATTCTTACCGGAATATATCAAGAAAGGTATCTTGAAAACCGATCCGTTCGCCGTATTGGATCAAGAAGGCGTGGGACAATTAGTTCAAATGGGAGCTCAAAAAGGACGTTCAACCAACAGCAAGTTGAAACTCGGAATCTGTGGAGAACATGGTGGAGAACCCTCTTCCGTGATCTTCTGTGACAAAGTGGGTATGGACTACGTTTCATGTTCACCGTTCCGTGTACCCATCGCACGTTTGGCTGCGGCGCAGGCTGCTATCATGCATGCGAAAAAATAAAAACAGCATATTATAAAAAAAACCACTTGTTTTCACAAGTGGTTTTTTTATTTTTATTCAACCCGCACCCATTTCACCACATCAGCCATCAAGACCTCATTATTTTTCAGGCCATCATCATGCAGCACTAACTTCACGTTCCCCTCTGCTAATTGAAATGTTCCAGCCGCCACCCATCCTCCGCAAGAAGTGAAAGGAATCGTCCAAAATTCAATAGGCTCTTTACCTGCATAACGAATAACACTTTTCACCCCTATATTCAAACCATTAATATGCAATGTAATACTCTCTTCCAAACCATCATGACAAAAAGTATAACGATGAAACGGCTGCACCCAATCATTCAAAAACATTCCCACATAAATATACATTTCATACGTTCCATTCCTAGGAATTCGAGCATTCCACTCCACGTCCGCCTGCTTTCCCCCAGCACCTTTACAATGGACCCCCCGGACAAATTCGCCATAACTATTTATATTATCATCAAAAACAGGGCTCCACGAGGTTGGACTAAAAATGTGTCTTTGATAGCCTTTCCGCTTCCGGGTAAAAAAGAAACTTTTTCTTTTTATAACCTCGAATCCTTCGTCCTCATCATCCACGATGATTTCGTTTTCAGAAGGATAAAATAACGACGTGTCACAATCAAAACGACCTGCATCCAACCTTGACAAATTACAGGATTCCATTGCATTTTCGTATTCACCCGGTAAATTCTGAGACAAATTAGTATTTAACCGTACTCTCAGGAAATCAGAACTTGGTTGCATCAGATAATAATTCATTTCCCTGGCACAACCTGTTTCAATCAAGTAATGTTGATCTATTATTTTCTTCCTCGCATTCTCCCACGCCTCTAAAGAAATAATCGCATCCACTCCCGTGGGGTTCCATACTTTAAAATGTACAAATCGTTTCTCTGAATTCTCTGTCTGGATTCTTCGCATATGAAAATTTCGTACAAATAACTTCGGCACGCCACGTTCATGCAACCATTGAGGGATATATTCCCTTAAATCCCAATCAAACTTTGCCTGAAATGCATCCAGAAAATACTCCAAACTCACTTCTTGAAAAGGATGTTCTTTCAAAAAGTCATCCATGAAGACCGAAAAATCCGCCCACGCCACTTGAGTCAAAATATAACGTTGAAGTTGCAATGCTTTCAAGTAAAAATAACACTCTCCATGCAAGAACCAGCGCTATCCGCATGTAAAGCATCCCATAAACTATGCACCTTCCCAATGATAAGATAATTTATCCGGCAAGGCCATTCCCTCATCTCTGCCAGCCTTTGCACGATCGTCATCATCCGGTGGATAACGGGGATTTCATCGGACACGATCAACGTGCCATACGCCATCAAAAGCGGTCCTATACTATATTTATTCTTCGGCCAAGCACCAAATAAATTTTCACTCCTCCTCCGATTCCGTTCCTGTTTACGATTAAATAATACTTCTTTAACAGACAATTCCGGGACATCATGTTTTTGCACCCTACACGCGTATTCTTCGCCTAAGATATATTTCTGAAACCATTCCTCAGACCTTTCTTTTTTGGTTTTTACTTTTTTCATCCTTCGTCGAAATTCAGAAGGGACAACACCCCTCCATTCCCTGTAAAACTGCATTTCTGGATGAACATAATCATTCTTCTCTTTCCAAGAACGCTCGAAGGCATAAAAAGAAACAGGCACATCCACGAAAGCCAACTTATCAAACGGGTATTTTCTCTCGGGACTCATCCACTGAAGTGCGGTAAATGTACGCTTTAAACTCGATTCCAGAGCTTGTGGATAGTCCCCCAAGCACTCCCCAACATCGATTTTTTCGTTCCGTAAAACTCGAAAAGCAAAGGATTACCCGCAAGTCGAAACGAGTCTCAATAAAAACTGACCGGAAATCAAGGTAATTCCCTGTAACTTACGGTTATTAGCGAAATAACTTGTATCTCCCGAGACCGTTAACTTACCTTGCGATACAACCGTATTGCCTTGAGCGGGCACAACCGTAAGCGTGTAATCCGTGTATTCAGAAGTGTTCACGTAAGGATTCATTAACTCGGTCACGGGTTTACTCACAGGATACCATAAAGCTTCCGGGGTCAATAACGTAAAATCTTTTCCCGTAACAAGCGAAAAGCTCATCCTGTTCCTGCTCATCGTATCGCTCCGGAGATATATCCAAATAACAAATCCGCGGATCAATCGCTCCCGAATAAGAAAGGTCCAACTCACACCGTTCATCCGGGTGTAGCGATTTTTCAATCACCACAATCTGCTGATTCCTCGTGAAATTCACGTTTGGTTTCCGGCTGTGACTCCTGTCACTTCCAAAGAAGAATTCAAAAAATCACAGAATCCACCCGGAATGAATTACTATTTCGGACAGAAATCACGCTACGAGCTAATATCTTTTCACCACGAATATCATACCTGATTTCATGTTGCGCAATCTTTACTTTAGGATATGCGTCGTACTTTTTCTGGATAGTAACCCAATCGTTCCTTGTCTCTCGCGCCACTTGATGTGGTAACCAATATAACCAACCAGTCAGGAATCCCAACAGCACGAACACCACCCCAACAAGCTTTCCTGTCAAATATTCCAAATTACTGAAATCCCGTGCCAGAAACACATCATTTGTCTTTTCAATGTTATCCCGATAAACAAAATCTCCCACAACAAAAATCACAAGAAACGACTGCATGATCCCCCAAAGATAAGCATTAGCGTATGGCATCCCGGAAGGTAAATTCACCGAGTACTCAAATACCCGCCAATCACTCTGGAGAAAGACATGAAACACGACAATCCCCAATGACATAAAGCCACACAATAATAGAAATACAAAATTACGACAGAGTAATTTTCCCTCGTAACGAGCAATCAATAAAATCTTATAATTATCCATAGAACAAAACAAAATGGAATTATTACTTGGTTATCTAACACTCAACAAGTCGCATTGAATCGTTTTTTATAAAAATCCAATCATTAGGACAAACAAAATTTAATTTATCAAATGCTAATAAACTTTTTGTTTCTGACTGATCTATTTTAATACGAACAGTCGTTTTTATTCCTCCAGTTGGTTCTGGATAAGCAATTAATATGTTCCCGATTCCAACATAACCATCATATCTAGCCATTATAGTTATTACAGCAACACCTTGCCCAACAACAACTTCAATCCAGCCTAAGTCATATTGCGCATGATGCAGATCTCCACTTCTAACCTGACAAACACTCTCATCATTACTTGTAGCCATAAAATCAACCGTAGAATAAATTTTACCCCCATCTCTATCTCGAAATTCAATTCCAATGGTATAAATCGGAATAGATTCCTCCTCTTGCGCACAAAGAGGAATAGCAAAACTCGTTGTTACAAATAATAACAACATTTTTTTTCAAAAGAATCTGTATTTCCTTCATAAGCATAAATTTTAAGTTTCATTCCATTCTGCTTTATTCATTAATATTTATATTTTCATCTTTATAACACAAAAAATAGCCTTTCACACTATTCAAATTTCATTTTTTTGCATAACCCATAAAAATTTATTCCTTTTCTGACGAACGATCACCAAAAGAAGATATACCCCATCACTTGTAACTTCCCCACATTAACTCTATCTTTGTCGAAGATTAATTTAAAACGCTATGCAACAAAATATAGAACATCCTGAAAACGAAGCTTGTTATGAAGGACTGGCCGTCAACAAGGGTATCGAACAGCCGGATCCCGTGAACCCGGCAATCGCAGAAAGATTGAAGCAACTGAGGAAAAAGACGCTTACTGCAGACGAGTACGTAGCAGGTATTCTTCGCGGGGATATTAACATTTTAAGCCAAGCCATTACCCTCGTGGAAAGCGCCCGCATTGACCACCAAGCTATGGCACAGGAAGTGATCAACCGTTGTCTCCCGAACACGGGTAAATCCGTCCGTATCGGGATCACGGGAGTACCCGGAGCCGGGAAAAGTACTTTCATCGAGGCGTTCGGGAAATTCCTCACCGGACAAGGACACAAAATTGCCGTACTTGCCATCGACCCGAGTAGCGAACGTTCAAAAGGGAGTATTCTTGGAGACAAAACCCGTATGGAAGAGTTAGCCTGTGACCCGCACGCCTACATCCGCCCTTCCCCATCGGCCGGCTCGCTAGGTGGCGTTGCCCGCAAAACGAGAGAGGCCATGTTACTCTGCGAGGCTGCCGGATTTGACATCACCTTGATTGAAACCGTCGGGGTCGGCCAAAGTGAAACCGCAGTGCATTCCATGGTCGATTTTTTCTTGCTGGTACAAATTGCCGGAGCCGGGGATGAATTGCAAGGCATCAAGCGAGGCATCATGGAAATGGCCGATAGCATCATCATTAACAAGGCTGACGGGAACAACATCACCCGTGCCGAACTCGCTAAAGTTCAGTTACAAAATGCTCTTCATCTCTTTCCCCCCCACGAATCAGGCGTGGAGCCGCAAGTCATGACCTGTTCCGCTTACGAGAAAGCCGGGATCAAAGAAATATGGGAAAACATACTGCACTATTGCAGCGAAACCCAACAAAGCAAATATTTCGACATTCGACGCAGCGAACAAGCCAAATACTGGATGTACGAAACCATTGACGAACAACTGAGGAATCGTTTCTACCAGAGCCAGAAAGAACAAATAAAAGAGGCTGAAAAAAAAGTGCAGCATAACGAGGAAAGTTCTTTTGCTGCGGCCTTCCGCTTGTTAGATAACTATTTCAAGGAAGACACGAAACTATAATCGTAAAAATATTTCCGGCATACTTAGAACGGGAGAATATCTAAAATCATTTTTAGATACTCTCCCGTTCCGGTTTCATATAATGTGAGAGCATCTTCTTGTTGGGCTTTTCATGGAAATCACCTGACGATTGGGTGGTTATTGGCAGACAATTAGGCGCCATTACCGCCTAGTCGCCCGATTATCACCGCCATTTTAACAGATGATTAGTAAAAGAAAGATAGTACACATCCGCACGGAACAAACCAACAACAGGTCAACATAGAGGCAATTTCAAGCTTTTATCTATTCTAAGCCCCGATAAAAGTATTGATTTATGTTAGGCCATGCCAACACATCTTCTAAAAATACAGTTTTAAGATAAGTACAGGTGTCAAATATTCCTTTGTAGAAGAATCATTAAACGAACGTTTAATATTACTCAAATATAAACAAATTTCGCCAAATTCTCACAAATCATTTCTTTTTTTGAATCTGTGTATCAACAATTCACAAGTTATTTAAAAATTATTATATTTGCTAGACATGGATGAAATGAATTTTTATTAAACGTTGGTTTAATGATATAGAAGGATCGTGTAGCCTTTAGAAATTCAGAGTCCGCCTCTATGGTTGCAAATTGTATGTGAAAGAACATGTTACATTCCCATCGGCATCGCTTAGGTGATGCCGGGGGCATGTTCTATTTTTCTTAAAAAAATCCTGTTTACCCGCAAAAATTCGGAATTTCGGCTAACATTTGAAATTTTCCATCCCCGGAAATCTCTCCACAAAAATGCAAACATCCGTTCGTTATCGCAATAAAACGAGCTGCAATGGACAAATTATACTGGAATGCCTGATCGAAGACGACTTGCGACAATGCCACGGAAGGCGCTTTACACTCCACAATCAAGTAAGGATTCGCTTGCCTGTCATAACACACCAGATCAAAACGTCTTTTCATGCCGCATACTTGAATCTCTTTCTCGACAGCAATCAACTGGGCGGGATAACCTTTACCCTCGATCAGGAAATGAATAAAATGCTGCCTTACCCACTCTTCCGGGGTCAAAACGACGTACCTTTTCCGAATCATATCGAAAATCCAGATTTGCCCGTTCTGCTTTTTCACCTTGTACTCGAAAGGAGGTAAGTTCAAACTTTTCACGCAATCACTTTTTATCTTTTCTTACTTTCAACAAACTACTATCACCATAACTCAAAAAACGAAAATCGTGAGCCAAGGCGTAATCATACACTTTGTGCCAATCTTCCCCGATAGCCGCCGCAACCAACAATAATAACGTACTCTGCGGCTGATGGAAATTGGTAAACATCGCTGTGATCACCCGGTACGAATAGCCGGGAACAATAATGATCGTGGTCTTCGCCTTCAACAATTCGACATCTCGTTCATCGAACCACCCCAACAAGGCTGTCATAGATTCTTTCAACGAGTAACCAGAAGGCAAGTCGTAAGCCTCCCACTGTCCCAGAGAACTGAAATCCTCATCGCCCAAAATTCGTTTCACTCCCATCCAGTAAAGGCTTTCTAGCGTACGGACGGATGTCGTTCCCACGGCAATAATATTTTCCGGGTGAGTACACAGATGCTCCACGACTCCCCGTCGAACGGAAATATGTTCCGTGTGCATATCGTGTCCCCCAATCGTCTCGCTTTTCACGGGACGGAACGTCCCGGCCCCCACGTGCAAGGTCAGTTCCTCAATCGTTATCCTTTTTTCCCGCAAGGATTTCAACACGGGAATGCTGAAATGCAACCCAGCTGTCGGGGCAGCCACAGATCCTTCGTTCTTGGAATACACCGTTTGATAGCGAATCTTGTCATTCTCTTCCGATTCACGGTTTAGGTATGGCGGAATCGGGATACGCCCGCAACACTCCAACACTTCGCTGAAACTGACCGGGGCATCCCAGGTAAATTCCACGATAACATCATTCTCTTCCCGAAGTTTTTGCGTCGCAGCCAACTGATACTCTTTCCCCTCAAATCGGTAATGACAAAAAATCGTTCCCTCTTTCCATTTCTTCAGATTTCCGACCATACATTTCCACTCGCACTTTCCGTAAGCGGCAAAGCTCTGCACATAGTCAGAGGGCTGGTAAGGTTCCAAGCAGAAAACCTCGATTACGGCTCCCGTGACCTTCTGGAAAAGAATCCGGGCATAGATCACCTTCGTGTTGTTAAACACTAACATCTTTCCGGCATCAAGAATTTCTGGCACCTCGTAAAAATGCCTCTCGTCAATCCGCCCCTCGTCATAAATCAACAATTTCGACGCCTCCCGGTTTTCCAAGGGAAACTTGGCAATCCGCTCGTCTGGCAAATCATACGTGTAATCCTCAATCCTAATTTCTTTTAGCTTTTCTACCATTTCACAAAAATTTTCGATCGCTATTTTTTTGTCATTCGGCAATAATATCTTACTTTTAAGGCTGCAAAAGTAATGATAAATAACGAAAAAAAAGGAAATGGGATACTCCATTCTCAAATTTCCCAACCGACATATTATGAGCATGAAAACAAAAAAAGATATAGTGGAGGATTGGCTGCCCCGGTACACGGGACGGGCCTTGGAAGATTTTTCAAAACACATCATTCTGACCAATTTTGATTACTACCTGGACTTATTCGCTGAAAAATACAATGCTCCTATCATCGGCGAGAATAAAAATATGCCCAACGTTTCACACGATGGGATCACCATGATTAACTTCGGAATGGGTAGCGCCAACGCCGCCACTATTTTGGACTTACTTTCCGCCATAGAACCGGAAGCCGTGTTATTCATCGGGAAATGCGGGGGGCTGAAAACCAAACACCATGAGGGGGACTACATCCTCCCCATTGCCGCCATTAAAGGCGAGGGAACATCCAACGACTACATGCCGAAAGAAGTCCCTTCCCTACCTTCTTTCAGCGTTCAGAAAGCCTGTTCAAAAATAATCACAAATCATGACAGGCAATATTACACGGGAGTGGTGTACACCACCAACAGACGAGTATGGGAATTCGACGAAAATTTCAAAGAATACCTGATAAAAACACGAGCGCTGGCCGTGGATATGGAAACCGCCACGATTTTCACCGTCGGATTCGCCAACCGTATACCGACGGGAGCCTTACTATTAATATCAGACAGGCCCATGATTTCCGACGGGATAAAAACGTCTGAATCAGACAAAATCGTCACACAAAATTTCGTCCGGCAACATCTCGATATAGGCATTGAAACCATGCAATACATCAAGGATAAAAATTATTCTATGAGGCATCTTATTTTTTAAATATTATGTCGTATTTTCGTTGTCAAATTAATTGCATATGCTGAAGGGACTATTTTACATCTTTTTAGGGATCATGCTCACCTGCTCATGTGAAAGCAAAAGTAAAAAACAAAACGAACAGGAAGTAAATATCCCAATCAGCGTGAATGATTCTAACACGATCGCCAAAATTGAATTCCCGCAAAAATCATTCAACTTTGGAGACCTGCAAGAAGGAGAAATCGTCACGCACACGTTCCGTTTCAAAAACACGGGGACCCAAAGTCTTGTTATTCTCAACGTAGAGGCCAGTTGCGGCTGTACCACCCCCAAGTATGATAAAAAACCGATCCCGCCAGGAGGAGAAGGAAAAATCGAGGTTGAATTTAACTCTTCGGGCAGATATGGTAAACAATACAAAGTAATTAATATCTTTGCAAACGTTCCGGAAAAAGTGATTGAACTAAAAATAATCGCAAATATCAAGAATAAATAAAAAAGTAAATTTATGAACACAATTTTCATGTTAACATTACAACAAACTGCTACACAAGGTAACGCTTTCATGCAATTCTTACCTCTTATTCTTATTGTCGTTGTATTCTGGTTCTTCATGATCAGACCCCAGATGAAAAGACAAAAAGAATTGAAAAAATACCGGGATGAATTGAAAAAAGGCGACAAAGTCATGACAACCGGGGGAATCTTCGGAAAAATTGTCGAGATCAACGACTTTACCGTTATCATTGAAGTAGAAAGTCAAGCCAGATTAAAAGTAAGCAAAGAAGCCATCGTGAAAGACATGACGGACGTTCCGGCTAGTAAATAGTTTATAAAGTTCATAAGGTTCATAAAGTTCACAAGGTAACGAAACGAACTTTATGAACCTTAAAAGCTTTACAAACATTATAAACTTTTCGTTATATGCGTGGTCTTATCGGTAAAATACTCAGTTATTTCGGTGCATCCCATGAATTACACATCAAACGCAATGTAGTCACGTACGGGATATGCGTTATCATTGCGACAGTGCTATGGTTTTTAAACGCATTGAATAAAGAATATACCACGGAAATCACCTACCCGATAAAATACACGGACTTCCCTAAAGGGAAACTATTCGTTTCCGAACCACCCAAAGAGATGACATTGGCCATAAAAGCCCACGGTTTCGCTTTGCTACGATATAGCATCAGCACCTCTTTTCTACCAATCGTGCTTAACGTAAACTCGTTACTGGACAAAAAAGACCAGTTAGAATACACGGTAAACACGTCAGAAATAAAAGACAGGATCAGCGCCCAGTTGAACACGGACATCCAGCTAATTTCCATTAAACCGGAAAGCATCACGTTTCAGTTCTCCCGGTTCGAAAGTAAAAGAGTTCTGGTAATTCCCCAGGTCGATTACACGTTGAAACGGCAATACATGTTGAAAAACGATATTTCCGTTACCCCCGATTACGTGGACATCAGCGGACCGGCCTCCATTCTCGACACGCTAAAAGCGGTGTACACGGAACCGATCTCTTTAAAAAACCTCTCAAAAGACGTGACCAAAACCGTGTCATTTGAGGAAATCTACGGGACCCAGATCAATGAAAGCAGCGCAAAAGTCAAAGTTGAAGTGGAACGATTCACGGAATCTAAAAAAACAGTACCCCTCGTCGTTAAAAATCTCCCGGACTCACTCTTGATCCGCCTATTCCCTCACGCCATAGACGTGACATTTGATGTAGGTTTAAGTCGTTATGAAGTAGTTTCCGACACCTGTTTCTATTTCTACGTGGATTACAACCAAATCAAAAACAATCCGGCATCCTTGAAAATCCAGATTGAGCGTTCTCCCCGTCACATAAAAGACCTGGTATTCACCCCGGAAACCGTCGAGTATCTTATCGAAAAGAAAAAATAATCCCATGCTAAAAATTGGTTTGACAGGAGGCATCGGAAGTGGAAAATCCACAATAGCTAAAATTATCGAAACATTGGGGTACCCCGTGTATATTAGTGATTCCAAGGCCTCCGAGCTAATCAACCGGGATGAAGAAATCAAAAAACATTTAACCGAGCTATTAGGCAAAGACATCTACCAGTCCGACGGGAACCTGGATAAAAAACGGTTGGCAACAATCATATTCAATGATAAAGAAGTGATCAAGCAAGTAAATGGCATTGTTCATCCTGCCGTAACACGGGATTTCATAACATGGTGTTCGGCACAACGACGCCCGTTTCTGTTCTTCGAATCGGCCATCCTGTTCGAAGCAAAACTCGAAAACCTTTTTGATTACATTATTCTAATCTCGACAGACTTGGAAACCCGCGTGGAACGAGTGATCTCAAGAGACGCAACCACCCGGGAGAAAGTGATTGAACGTATCAACAATCAAATGCCCGATGAAATAAAACAATCGAAATCGAATTTCGTAATTTACAACAATAATGATGACAAGGTAATAAAACAAATCCTTTCCATCATTCATCAATTAAACAATATTCATTCAAAACAAGCATAATATGGCAAAATACGGAAAATGGATAGGAGCAGGTTTAGGTTTTGTCATGGGAGGTCCCATCGGAGCCCTGTTCGGTTATTTCATCGGTTCCACATTCGACACGGCAACAATTGTAACATCTAGCCCGGCGAACGATCCAGGTACCCGTCCCACGGGAAGAGGTGACTTTTTGCTGAGCCTTGTCGTCTTGGCAACGGCCTTGATGAAAGCCGACGGAAAAGTGACCCGCAATGAACTGGACTACGTGAAAAAATTTTTCCGGGATAATTTCGGGCTGGAAGGAGAGCGAGAGGCCTTGACGCTTATCAAGGACCTATTGAACAAAGACATCGAGGTGGATCAAGTTTGTACCCAGATCCGCATGAACATGAACGTCTATTCCCGTACACAATTATTATATTTCCTGTTCGGACTGGCCAAAGCCGACGGAACAGTATGTAAACACGAAATTTTCCTGCTGGATAAAATAGCTGATTTACTGGGACTTGATTCAACCACGTACCAATCAATCAAAGCCATGTACTATGACGATTTGGATTCTGCTTATAGTATTCTAGGTATCACTTCCTCCGCTACCGACGAGGAAGTGAAAAAAGCTTACCGGAAAATGGCTATCGAAAACCACCCGGACAAAGTAGGATACATGGGAGAAGATATTCGTAAGGCTGCCGAGAAAAAATTCATGACCATTAACGAGGCTTACGAGAAAATCAAAAAACAACGAGGCATCAATTAGTCGGGTAGAGTGGATTGAAATTAAAAAATAAATATTTTATTGCTTTTACTTTTAAACATTGATTCGTACTTTTGCCCACCAATAACAAAACACAAAAAGAAAGCAATATGTTGAAAGAAATTTTATCCATATCAGGAAAACCCGGGTTATTCAAATTAATCAATAACACCGCAAATGCCTTGATTGTAGAATCATTACTTGACGGGAAACGCTTTCCTGCATATTCTAATGCTAAAATTATCGCCCTCGAAGATATTTCAATTTACACGGAAGATGAAGACATGCCGCTGAAAACCGTGTTCAAACGTATATATGAAAAAGAAGAGGGTAAACCAGCTATCAATCACAAAGAATCATCCACCGTTATCACGAATTATATAGAATCTGTCATCCCGGAATATGATGCGGATCGCGTTTACGTTTCAGATATGCGGAAAATGATCCAATGGTATAACTTATTATTAGACAAAAATCTTCTAAATTTCGACGAACCGGAAGAAGAAAAGAAAGAAGAATAAGGTTATAAAGTTCATAAGGTTTATAAAATCACATCTCTACCAACATGATGAGACTTTATAAACCTTATAAACTTTACAAACCCATTATCTCGTCATGGCAAACGACTATTTCCAATTCAAACAATTCACCATTCGGCAAGAAAGATGTGCCATGAAAGTCGGCACGGATGGTGTCCTTTTGGGAGCGTGGACTGATATAACCCATGCACGACGTTTGCTTGATATCGGTACTGGTACCGGACTTATAGCCATCATGGCAGCACAACGCAATCCCGAATTAATTATTGATGCTATTGAAATTGATCCGGCAGCTTTTGAACAGGCACGGGAGAACGTAAACAGTACATCGTGGCGGAAACGCATCCATCTTTTTCAAGGTGAAGTACAAGCATTTGCTCCCCCGCACAAATATGATATCATTGTTTGCAATCCACCTTTTTTTATTAATTCGACCAAAAACCCGGAACTCTATCGCACCCTAGCCCGACATTGCGAAACATTATCACACGAGGATCTTCTCCAAGTTAGCAACAATTTACTCTTACCGGAAGGCAAACTTTGTGTCATACTACCTGTTAACGAAGCCCAACATTTTATAGAATTAGCCCAAGACAAAAGATGGTTTGTTAACAAATTATCAATAGTTTACCCTACTCCCAACAAAGCCCCCAAACGTCAACTCATCGAACTCTCGAAAGTAAAGAAACCCCTCGTAGAAAATTCAATAACTCTTGAAATAGAGAGACATATACTTCACGAGAGTTATGCAAACCTAACCAGAGATTTTTACTTGAAACTCTGATTCCCGAAGGCTTATCCCGTTCCACATCTTCATCAGGATTTAAATCTCCTTACAGAAAAGATTAACGATCTATTAACTATCGAATATAGGAATACCCCCTATCTTTGTAATGTAGAAAACAGATAGAAGACACAGTTTTTTTACGTAATTCTGGAAGATTTTTATAACCACTTTATTAGCAAGCAGTTCTGAGGATAAGGTAAAAATGAGGTAATGATTTGGCAACCCTGTCTATTTCTACGTTCTGCTGTGAGTTGCTGTCAATGTCTCTCGTCTTGGTACAAAAGTAGCAATAAAAATCGGATACACATCAAAATGTCCCATGATTTTTATCACAGGACGTTTTTTATCTTCGCTGAATAATCCGGTTTAACCGTTACTTCTATTTTCGGCAAGTTGCGGGCTATGATTGCTGAAATTTATACTTTAATCCATACTCTTCCAACTTGCTATACAGCGTTGTACGTCCGATTCCGAGCAATTCGGCGGCAACCTTGCGGTTTCCGTTTGCCTGCTTCAACGCGCGTAAGATGCGTTCCTTGTCCTCCGCATCGTTTCGCAAGGCGAAGCTGACAGGTGAGGTCGGTTTCGTTACGGCAAGTTCCAGATGCTCTTTCATGACAACTCCCGTCTGTGCCTGCAACACCGCGCCCATTATCTTCTGCCGAAGCTCACGGACATTACCCGGCCACGGATGGGTCAGCAATGTCTTACGGGCTTCCGCATCGAACCCAGTCACGCTACATTCCAATTCATTGTTGGCAATCTCACGGAAGAACTCCGCCAACGGCATGATGTCCTCCTGACAGTCACGCAAGGGCGGAACAGTTATCTCGAAGTCGTGCAAACGGTACAGCAAATCCTGTCGGAAACGTTTTTCAATGACCGCTTTCTCCAGATCCTCGTTGGTGGCGGCGATGATGCGGACATTGAAGCTCTTGTCCG
>ERZ772882.23-NODE-23-length-188592-cov-5.289185_pt1 | contig 188592 bp, 160 predicted proteins | sample MGYA00580576_ERZ772882 | MGnify/ENA primary metagenome ERZ772882 (study PRJEB29015, sample SAMEA2737658) | human gut metagenome | biome: human gut; feature: human-associated habitat; material: faeces | place: China | collected 2012 ... | reverse complement strand
TTGCAACAATAAAAATTAATCTCTTTATAAATCAAAAAGGGGCTGTCCAAAAAATCTCATCCAATATCTACAAGCTACCCCCTCCAACTCCCCCTTGCACAGGGGGAGAGCTGATTACCAAGCGGTTTCTCCCCCTGTGTAAGGGGGAGTTAGTGGGGGTAGTTGTTTAAAATTGACTTCTTGGACAGCCCCTTTATGATTAATACGTAACCACCGACGTTTGTTTCTTCCCGTCCATCCACACGGTCAGTGGAGCCTTGAATCGCACGTGGCGGGAGTATTTAAACTCCTCGATAACGTCCTGTTGCCGGAGGATGTCAAAGTTGATGAAGGCATCTGCGGACTGGAAGGGGATAGCGAAGTAACCCACTTTCATGGAGGTGACGTTATGGAAGAAGTGCGAGCCGAGGGAGGCATCCAGCGGGAAGTCGGGAAGTCCTTGCTCCACGATGACTTTGGCATTGGCGATGTCTGACCATTGCACGGGTATCCCGGTGAGCGGGTCGCGTGTACCCCAGCGTCCCGGTCCGATGAGCAAGTACTTATCGCCTTCCCGGGCGATCTGCGAGTTATGACGTTTGATTTCCTCGGCGATTTCTTCGGTGCGTAATCGGTCAAATTTGTCGGGATCGACGTACACGACATCCCGGATGTATTGCAATTTCCCGTTCCCCATTCCTTTATCAGCCTTTAACAGCACGTGTGTCGGGTCGATGGACAGGTCGTCGATGTCGATGTTATACTCGTTTTTGATTAGCGGTTTGATCTGCAAGAGGTAGAAGATGGGTGTGCCGCTCTCGAAGTTAACGGAGAATTCGATCTCGACGGGGGAACCCATGGCCTGCGAGAAAATGTTCAGTAGGATTTGCAGGGTAGGTGCCAGCGGGAAATAGTCGTACTGGAGTATTTTGGAAAAGTCCACGATACGGGGTCCCTTGACAGAAAAGTCGTAGGTAATCTGGTCGTTCATGAAGTCATAGACGGAGGCGGTGTATTCTAGTGTACCGTCACGTTCAGCTTCCGAGATGTCATACGCTTTGATAGCGGCATTTTCCCCGTCCCGGTAGAGGTCGTAATCCTGTGCGAGCATATTCACGCCGTAGAAGTAGCGTTGCGATGCCTTGATTTTGTCCTGCGTGGAGGCCAGTTGCAACTTGGGATAGGCGGGACTAAAACGATGCGTCTTTTCACCACCCACGACGTAGGCTCCCAACCCGATGGCAGTGACGGCGAACCCGTCTTCCGGCTGGATATAGGAGAAAGGGTAAAAGTTGTAGGACTGGGCGACACCACTGATTTCGGGGTAGTAGCGTCCGTTATGCTCGTTACCGATGACTTCCTGTATGATGACGGCCATTTTCTCTTCCTCGATCATGTAGTCGATGGCGTTAAAGTATGCCCGGGATTCTGGCGAGTAGATGGAAGCGAAGACGAGCTTGATGGCGTTCTCGACATCCTCTAGCCGACGCTCGAAATCCGGGTGGTTGTTGGGGAGTAGGTAGGTGGAATATACCCCGGCAAATGGTTGATTGAGCGAGTCCTCGAAAAGCCCGGAGGAACGCACGGCCAGCGGTTTGGTCATGACCTGAAGGTACTTCCGCAGGTTGTTGCGTAACTTCTCGGAGAGGCGTGCGGTGCGGAAGGCTTCCAGAACGTGATCATATTCTTTGTCCTCGAAGATAACGTCGTAGAGGTTGTTGGTCTCTAGGAAGTTGTCGAATTCATCTACGCCGATAACGGCTGTCTTGGGGATAGCCACGCGTAGGTCGGGGATGAGTTTCTTGAGGTAAACATTCTCGATGAAGTTGGAGAGGAACGCCAATCCTCTCCCCTTACCGCCGAGCGACCCGTCACCGAGCAGAGTGATGTAGCGGTTGGAGTTTACGAGTTTGGGGTTGAACTTAATGATGCGTCCCCGTAGTTTCTTGAGTTTCGATGCTTCGAAGACGTTCGCTATGAAACGGCGTATCTCGTCCGGGCTTTTGAAGTAGCTGAAACTGTAACGGCGTAGTTTTTTCGCCAGGTTGATTTCAGCCCTTGCCATGAGCCAGGTGGAAATCCCGTTGCGAATAGCATGATATTCCAACGACTCATCGGGGATAGTCATGAGTTTCTGACGAAATTCCTCGATATTGTGTGCCCGGTCGATGATCTTTCCGTTGTGGTTCCGGAAGATGAAATCTCCAAAACCGAGTTGGTTTTTGATGAAGTCCTGTATTTCCCGTGCCAGCGTGAGAGAGTTCTTGTTGATGAAATGGGCGTTCACTTCCCGTGCCCGGTGCTCGTTATCGGCTTCGTGGCTTTGGAGTAGGCAAGGAATCTTGTTGTCAAGTTGCTGCACGTATTTTATGAGACTGACTCCGGCATCCTCGTCTTCCACGCCGTTGTGGGCGTAACGGACGTCGGAGATGACACCGATAATGTTGTTGCGATATTTGTTGATGATGCTCACGGCATCCTCGAAGTTACTGACAAGGATCAGTTTCGGGCGCACACGCATCCGGAGGATCACGCCCATCTCGTCGTTGGAAGGTTCCTCGGCGATGATGGCCTGTGTCTGGCTCATGATCTCGGTGTAGAGCAGGGGCAGGTAGCGGGAATAATACTTTACAGAATCCTCGACGACGAGGATAACCCGCACATCGCCCAGCTTGGTATCGGCCTCTAGATTGATCTTGTCCTCTAGGTATTTGGCCATGGCGAGGAACACTTTCGTGGAACCGTTCCACACGAATACCCGCTCGATGGATTCGCTGATCTCTTTTTCTGAACTCAGCAGGTAAGAGAGGTCTGCGTTATTGTTGACTAGCATGAGCTGGCAGATGTCGGGGTAGAGTTCTTTGATGTGACGGCTGGTGAGGATGGGGGTTTCTTTGTCCAATCCTGCCATGATGATGATCAAGTCGAAATGGCGTTTTTTCAACTCGTGCAAAGCTCCTTCCTCGTTTGCCACAGAGGTGAAACGGGGTGCGGCGAAAAGGTTCAGTTGGAGATATTCACCGAATATCTTCCCGGAGAATTGTCCTTCCCGTTCGATGGTGTAGGAGTCGTAGTAGTTGGCGATGAGCAGGATTTCTTTAACCTTGAAGGGCATGAGTTCCTGGAAAATGTCGCGGTCACTCTTTTTCCGCTTGTATATTTTATTCAAGTCTATTTTTTCCATGATGTTTTGTTTTGTACAAAGCTAAAGATTTGTTGGCGGAATGGCAAGAGAAAATAAGATAGGATTTACGATTTATGTTTCATAGTCATAATCGTTTAAATTGACATTCGGTTGAAAATAATAAACAAAAATGTAGCCGTATAGCTATATTTTGTAAAAATATTTGTATATTTGACAAATCGTTATATGAAAATCTATCGTCGAGATGACGAAAGCGAAAAACGGGACCCCCGGGATTTCATATTCTCCCGGGGATTTACAAGAGGAAAGATAATTATAATATACTTAACCTGAACTTAAGTTTCGCGCTACATATTTTTTTCATGACGAAAAGATGGATTTTTATATATTGATGCGCGATTTTCCGGGTGGCATTAGTCACCCGGCCTTTTTATATTTTTATTGGGAGTAGTTTGTCATGATCCTGCTCATGCGTGGAGTCGGAGTACATGGAATTATCCGCAGGAGAAATACACGAATTTATTCCTCTAATTAACAAAGATTTTTATTAACTTGCGACGTTTTATTGTAATGGAAACATTTTGATATGAATAAACGTGCCATGCGATCCGGTTTGATGTTGTGTTTTTCCCGTTGGAACAGGAAAGGATACGCTATTTTCGCCTCACTGGGACGGAATGTTCGGATCGGGCGGCTGGCTATTCATATTTGCGAAATGTCATTACAGAAATCGTCGAGGAAGGGCGTGATCGTGATGCTGGCGGAAGTGTTCGAGCGGTTGGAGAGGTTGTTCGAAGGGTACGTGGAGAAGGTGAAACGAGCGGGGTGCGAGTTATTGCCGACTCGCATGGGTATGGAGGATGTCTTCATTAATTCTTATCATAATTTGAAATTTGAAGGTATTCCTGTCCTTGGGCAGGGTACCTTTTTTATTTTTTAACAGGAAACAGAAAATGAAAGAAGAAAATATTATAGAGGAATTAAAGCGAAAGGTGGAAGAGGGGGGACAGGTTACCCGGGAAGAGGCGTTAGCCTTGTCACGGGTGGAGGATAAGAAGGCTTTGTACGAAGCGGCTGGAGCTATCCGGGATCGTTTTGCCGGGCGGTATTTTGACACTTGCTCGATCGTGAACGCCCGTTCGGGACGTTGTTCCGAGAATTGTAAGTGGTGTGCGCAGTCGGCCGTGTTCAAAACGCACGTGCAGGAGTACGAGCTGATTGACGAGGAGAGCTGCGTGGAGCTGGCACGGTTGAACGCCAAATACGGGGTGAACAAGTTCTCGTTTGTCACGAGTGGACGTTCCTTGTCGAACAAGAATATCGACAAGTTGTGCGAGTATGCAGTGAAGATCAAACAGGAGATGAAGATAAACCTTTGCGCTTCCATGGGTTTGCTGACGAAAGAGCAGTTGCAAAGATTGAAAGAGGCAGGTATAACTCGCTACCATTGTAACTTGGAAACGTCTCGCCGTTATTTCTCAACCCTTTGTACGTCCCACACGACGGACGAGAAGATCGAGACAATTCGCCATGCGCTTGAGCTGGGAATGGAGGTTTGTTCCGGGGGTATCATCGGCATGGGCGAGACGATGGAGGATCGTGTGGACTTAGCGCTGACCGTCCGGGAGCTGGGTGTGAAATCTATTCCGATGAACGTGTTGAACCCAATTCCGGGAACCCCGTTGGAAGGAGCGGCGCCACTTGCGGACGAGGAGGTACTGACAACGGTGGCTGTTTTCCGTTTCATTAATCCCGATGCCTTCCTGCGCTTTGCCGGGGGACGGGCACTGATCTCACATATTGAGGAAGATGCTATTCGGGCCGGGATTAACTCGGCTATTGTGGGAGATCTTCTGACCACGATCGGCTCGAAGGTAATGGAGGACATGGAGAAGGTGAAAAGATTAGGCTTTACGATAGAAGATAATCTTTAACTTTTAGTTTTTAACTTATAACTTTTAACTTTATAAAGTGAACACGGCAGAATTATTAAAATTTGACAGGGAGCATTTGTGGCATCCCTACACGTCAACGGTCAACCCACTCCCGGTTTACCCGGTAAAGAGGGCAGAAGGTGTGTATATTGAACTGGAGGACGGGACCCGTTTGATTGACGGGATGTCCTCGTGGTGGTGCGTGGTACACGGGTATAATCACCCGGCTATTAACGCTGCTATTGAAGAGCAATTAAAGAATATGTCGCACGTTATGTTTGGCGGGCTGACACATCGTCCAGCGGTGGAACTGGCGGAGAAGCTGGTGGAAATGGCCCCCGATGGGATTGACAAGGTGTTCTATTGTGATTCCGGGTCTGTGGCTGTGGAGGTGGCGATGAAGATGGCCTTGCAATATTGGTACGCTGCCGGGAGAGATGATAAGCGCCATTTCTTGACGATCACGAAGGGATACCACGGGGACACGTGGAACGCCATGTCTGTGTGTGATCCCGTGACGGGAATGCATAATATATTCCGGGGATCGTTGCCCATGCAATATTTTATCCACCGACCGGAAGCCCGCTACGGTGAACCTTGCCTACCGGAACATATCGAGGAATTGAAACAAAATCTGCGGAATAACCACAACCGTATTGCTGCCGTGATACTGGAACCTATCGTGCAGGGTGCCGGGGGAATGTGGTTCTACTCGGCGGATTATTTGCGGCAGGTACGGGAGTTATGTAACGATTACGACGTGTTGCTGATCTGTGACGAGATTGCCACTGGGTTCGGGCGCACAGGTAAGATGTGGGGAGTGGATCATGCGGGTATCGTGCCGGACATCATGTGTGTCGGGAAAGCGATCACGGGCGGCTACATGAGTTTCGCCGCCACGATGGCGACGGAGAAAGTAGCTACCCAGATCTGTACGAAAGATCCCGGTGTGTTTATGCACGGCCCGACGTTCATGGGTAATCCCTTGGCCTGTACTGCGGCGAATGCTTCGCTGGATTTGATCAGAAGTTACGATTTGACAACCATGATCGGGCGGATTCAGGACCAGCTGGAAAGAGAACTTGCCCCGGCCCGGGAATTTCCGAATGTGACAGACGTACGGGTGTTGGGTGCTATTGGTGTGGTGGAGATGAAGGAACCCGTGAATATGGGATTAATTCAAGCCGCTTTCGTCAAAGAAGGCGTGTGGGTGCGCCCGTTCGGTAAGCTGGTGTATGTCATGCCACCTTTCATCATCCGAGACTGGGAATTACAAAGGCTGACATCCGCCTTATTGCACGTGATCTCGTACTTGAAGTAATTGAAGATGCAAGGACTTGTAACTTGCTAACCTGTAACTTTGCCGGAGGCAAAAACACTATGAATAAAGAACGATATATTAATAAACTGAACAAGATAAAGGAATCGGGGAATTATCGGATGTTGCGAGACGTGCAGCATAACGGTTTCTTGATACATTATAACGAACGGGAAATGCTGAATCTCTCGTCGAATGATTACCTGGGGTTGGCATCAAACCCGGTGTTGTACGAGGATTTCCGGAAGGAAACGGACGTGAAGTTGCTGTCGTATAGTGCCGTGTCGTCGCGCTTGTTATCGGGGAATCACGAGTATTATAGCTTGTTGGAAAATGATTTGAGTGATTTATACGGGAAGGAGGCCGCCTTGGTGCTGAATTCCGGTTATCACGCAAATATCGGGATATTGCCTGCGCTAGCAGGGAAACGGGACTTGATCGTGGCGGATAAGCTGGTGCACGCCAGTATTATCGACGGCTTGCGGTTGAGTGAGGCCGAGATGTTACGCTTTCGTCACTTAGATTACGAACATTTGCGGGAAATTCTGTTTAATCATCGGGAGGAATACGATAATGTATTTATCGTGACGGAATCCATATTCAGCATGGATGGTGACGTGGCAGACTTGCAGGAGTTGTGTGATCTGAAGAGGGAGTACGACACGTTCCTGTACGTGGACGAGGCGCACGCTGTCGGAGTTCGGGGAACGAACGGGCTGGGATGTTGCGAAGAACAAGGGTGCATTGATGATATTGATTTTATCGTGGGTACTTTCGGAAAGGCTTTTGCATCCTACGGGGCTTTCGTGGTTTGTGACGAGATGTTCCGGGAGTTCCTGGTGAACACGCAGCGCAGTTTAATTTTCACCACGGCGTTGCCCCCGGTGAATGTGGCATGGACTCGTTTTATTCTTAACCGAATGCCGGATTTTTACTCTTACCGTATGAAACTGTCAGGTATCGCCAAGCAACTACGTACGACGTTGGCGAACCGGGGATTCGAGACTCGTGGAGATTCTCATATCGTACCTTTCTTGTGTGGGAGTAACGAGAATAGCGTTTATATGTCCGAGTTGTTCCAAGACAATGGTTTTTTCGTATTGCCCGTGAGATACCCGACCGTACCGAAGAACGAGGCGCGCATCCGTTTCTCGCTGAATGCGGCTATACCGGAGGAAGATTACGATTGTTTGATGGAATTTATAGAAATCAGTCTTTAATAATTTTAGATTTCATGATTTTAGATTTTAAATTCCAGCCGCATAAATCAGATTCCCAACTTGAAACTTGTAACTCTCCCAAGGTGAATTCCATGCGAAGAGAATGGATTACTAAAGAGGGAAGCCGGATGCTCACGTTATTTTTTTGCGGTTGGGGTATGGATGAGCGTGCCGTGCAACACGTGAAGGGGAAGGGGGATTTGCTTTTGTTCTATGATTACCGGGATATTTCCGGGGAGGAAGCACCGGAGGTCAAGGGGTACGAGAGTGTGCGTGTCGTGGCTTGGTCGATGGGGGTGTGGGCGGCATCGGTGTTGTTGAGTCGTTGGAATATTCCAGTCTCCTACCGGGTAGCAATCAATGGAACAGAACGTCCGGTAGATGAGCATTACGGGATTCATCCTAAGATATATTTGCTGACCGAGCGGGGTATGACCGAGCAAGGGAGAGACAAGTTCTTTGCCCGTATGCTCTCGGGGAAGGAGGAGATCGAACGTTTCGAGGAAAATAAGCCTTGCAGGGATATTGATGAGCAACGGGACGAGTTGCGGCTTATCCGGGAGCAGTCGGTGCGGGAAATGTCCGAAATGCATTGGGACCGGGTTTATATTTCCGAGGGAGATGTTATCTTCCCGGTGGAAAATCAACGGAACTGGTGGAGGGATCGTGTTGAGATCATTACCCTATCGGGAGGGCATTACCCGTTTTACGTGCTAGATAATTGGGAAAAGATATGGAAATAAATAAAGAAGAGGTAGAACGGCGTTTCAGGCGGAGTCGAATCAGTTATAATGACAATGCACGGGTGCAGAAAATGGTGGTTAACCGGATGATTCCCATGATCTTGTCATCCGTGAAGCGTGTGCCGGAGAAGATATTGGAGATTGGTTGCGGTACAGGTTTGCTGACTTCACAACTGCAACGCACTTTCTCGAGTGACGGGTTGTACTTGAACGATTTGGTGGAAGAGTTGTGTTATCACGCAGCGACTGTTAACCGTGTGTCGCTGACGCATTGTTTCCCGGGGGATGTGGAGAAGTTATTTCTGCCCCTTAGTTTTGATCTGATTGCTTCGGCGTCCACCTTCCAGTGGTTTACGACTCCGGAAGAGACGTTCAAGAAATTATCTAAGCGATTGGAACAAAATGGTGTGCTGGTGTTTAGTACCTTTGGGAAGTTTAATTTACGGGAGATACGATTGACCACGGGCGGCGGGCTTGATTACCGGAGTAAGGAAGAGCTGGAAAAGATGCTGGAACCTTACTTTAAAATTGAATTGATAGAGGAAGAGTTTCATATGCTTGAATTTGACAGCCCGTTAGCGGTACTTCAGCATTTAAAAAAGACAGGGGTGAATGTTTCGGGTGATTCGACAATCTGGACGAAAGGACGGGTGGATGCCTTTATTAAGGACTATAACGCCCGCTTTGCCATTGATGGAAAGGTTGCTCTAACTTACCATCCGCTTTATTTTGTGTGTAGGAAGAGATAATTGAAAATTGAAAGTTGAGAATTGAAAATGAACTCCACTGTCTGTTTCGCGGCCACCTCCTCTGTTTATAAAGGGAGTACCCCGAAGGGGGGAGGGAGTTCAATCTAAAATCATAAATTTAAAATCTAAAATCAATAAGGTGGTATATTTTGTAAGCGGAATAGATACGGATGCCGGAAAGTCGGTGGTGACCGGGTTACTGGCTCGCTCTTTGAGAAAGAGAGGGGTAAACGTGATTACCCAGAAGTTTATACAGACGGGGTGGGTCGGAATATCGGAGGATATTCTGAAGCACCGGGAGATTATGGGGATTGAACCGCAACCCGTGGATAAGGACGGGACGACGTGTCCTTACGTGATGACATATCCCGCCTCGCCTCATTTGGCAGCGGAGATCGACAAGGTGACGTTGGATATGGAGCGAATTGCGGCTTCTACCCGCAAGTTGGATGCCTTGTATGACATGGTGTTATTGGAGGGGGCCGGGGGACTATACGTGCCTGTTACCCGGGATTACTTCACGATTGACTATATTCAAGAGCATGGGCATCCCTTGATTCTCGTGGCTTCTTCCAAGCTGGGGAGTATTAATCACACGCTGATGAGTCTGGAACTTTGCCGTATGCGGGGAATTGAAGTGGCTTGTCTCGTGTACAACCGTTTCCCGAACGACAGCGAATGGATCACGAATGATTCGATCACGATATTTAAACATTATCTGGAACAATATTTTCCATCGACAGCGTTGATCGAGATACCTGTGGTACACGGAAACGATTACCCGGACGTGGATGTCAGCGTGTTGGAGGGCGGGAAATGAGAAGAGTGGAGCTACTTTCCCCGGCAAAGAATGTTGACGTGGCGATTGCTGCTATCAATAACGGTGCGGATGCCGTGTATATAGGTGGTCCGGCTTTTGGAGCCCGGAAAGCCGTAGGAAACAGTCTGGAGGACATCGAGAAGGCGGTACGGTATGCACATCGGTTTTATTGCCGGGTGTTTGTCACGTTGAACACGATTCTCTACGACGAGGAGTTACCGGAGGTGGAACGTTTGATTCATGGCCTGTACAAGATAGGAGTGGATGCTATTATCGTGCAGGATCCGGCTGTACTGAAGCTTGATTTACCCCCGATAGCACTACATGCCAGCACGCAGATGCATAATTATGACTTGGAGCGAATCAAGTTTTTGGATCGACTAGGATTCCAACGTGTCGTGTTGGCACGGGAGTTGTCGTTGGCGCAGTTGCGGGAGATTCGCCGGGAAGTGAAGGCCGAGTTGGAATACTTTGTCCATGGGGCTTTGTGTGTTAGTTTAAGCGGGCAATGCTATATGTCGCATTACCTGACGAATCGGTCGGCGAACCGGGGCGAATGTGCCCAAGCCTGCCGGATGCGGTGGACGGTGGAGGACGATGCGGGAAAGGTGGTGCTAAAGGATAAATACGTGCTTTCACTGAAGGATTTGAACTTGTCGGCTCACTTGTCGGAATTGGTGGAAGCGGGTATTGATTCTTTCAAGATCGAGGGACGGTTGAAGGAAGCGGATTACGTGGCAAATGTTACGAATTATTACTCCAGTTGTCTGGATGAAATCGTGGCTTGCGATGAGGATTTGGCACGTGTGGGTGCCGGGTACGTGAAGGCTGGTTTCGAGGCCGATCCCGAGCGGAGTTTTAACCGGGGATACACGGACTATTTTTTCGTGCAGAGGAAACCGGGCATGGTGAACATGGATTCCCCGAAGTCGATGGGGAAGAAGGTGGCCGTGGTGAAACAGGTGAAGGGAAACCAGATGTTTGTGGAACTATTGGAACCCGTGCATAACGCTGACGGGTTGTGTTACTTTGACGGTCGGGAATTGCGGGGCGTGAAGGTGAACACGGCCGATGGGGGGCGATTGACGTGTAACGAGAGACTGGACGTGAAGCCGGGAATGTTGTTGTACCGGAATTATGACCATGAGTTCGTAACACGCCTTGCTAAAGGGACTTCCGTGAGAAAAATTAAAGTGAAGATTGACGTGTATGTGGAAGATGCCCGGCTGGTGCTGGTAGCTACGGACGAGAATGGTGTTTCCGTGACCGTTCGGAGTGACGAGACATTCGAGGTGGCCACGAATCCCACACAGGTGGAACGTGTTGTCGGGCAACTGCGAAAGAGTGGGGATACGGAGTACGATTGTTATGAGGTGGAGTATCACGATGAAATGGTGCTTTTTATACCTTCTTCCGTGGTGAATGGTTATCGTCGGCAATTATTGGATGCTTTGAGCCGGGAACGGGAAGAGCAGCGGGAGAGATGGGTGCAGGAGCCTTTGAACCAAGACGTGAAATATACGGGGAGTGCCGATTGGCGATTGAACGTGGTGAATCGTCTCGCAACGGAGTTCTACCGGGAGCATGGTGTGGAGACGGTAGAACCGGGATTCGAGACCGGAAACAAGGTGAGAGGTAGGGAAGTGATGACCACCCGCTATTGCCTGTTATTCGAGTTAGGTATGTGCCGTAAGACGGGGAAGGATAAAGCGCTGAAGTTTCCGTTATATCTTTCCAACAATTTGGGACGGTTTCGACTTGAATTCGATTGTAAACATTGTTTCATGAAGGTATTGTCTATTTAATAGGTAATCTATTTATGGTGTTTATAATACTAGGTTTGCAACGAAATGTATTTTGGGCAATTCTAATATAGGTTTACTCTGGCTAACTGTAAACTTTTTTAGGGTAATACAGGGTGTTTACCCGTTGAATACAGGGGGTACTTAGGGATTAAAGACGTATCAATTTCGAATCAACTTCGGTACAAAGACGTTCACGAGCGTGTTTGTACCGAAGTTGATAGGTTTTTGTTCTGGGATTATCTGGTGATTACCTTAAGTATTCATCCTTCTTTCATTTTTTGTTTAGTGAACGAGTTTCAGCCCGACAACTCCCGTCAGGATTAGAAACACGAAAAGGAGACGGTATAAATTCGTGGAGTCGTGGAAAAAGAAAATTCCCAATAGAACGGTACCGACGGCACCGATCCCGGTCCAGATCACGTATGCCGTGCCGATAGGAATGCTCTTTTGTGCCAGGTAGAGCAGGAATCCGCTTAATCCCATGGAGACGACGGAAAGGGCGATGAAGTGGTAGAAGTATTTCTCGTGTAGTCCGGCAAGTTTAAAGCCGAGGGGCCAGCCGATTTCCAGTAGCCCGGCGCATATTAGTAAAATCCATTGCATAGGTGTATTTATTAAGTGTTATGGGGCAAAGTTAGGATGGTGGGAATGGAAAATACTTGATATTTATCAAGAAGTTGGTATATTTGCTTTTGTGATAATAATACGTTGTATGATTGATGAAAACGTCTTGGAACGATTGAAGCCTTACCTGACGGAAGTGAGTTACCCGAAAGGGTATGTTTTGTTCAACAGTGAGAAGCTGGAGAGGAATATTTACTTTATCAAGCGGGGGATGGCTAGGGCGTTCGTTGAGGCGGATGGCCGGGATATCACGATCTGGTTCGGGCAGGAGGGTGACGTGATTATATCTGCCAGAGGGAACGTGTACGAGGAGAAGGGGTACGAGACGATGGCGCTTCTGGAGGATTCGGAATTGTACCGGGTGAACGGGATGGATTTACAGGATTTGTATCGTAACGATATTGTGGTTTGTAATTGGGCAAGACGATTGATTGAACGGGAGTTCGTGAGGACGGAACATCATTTGATATCCAATCTTTCAGAACCTGCTGCCGACAGGTATATGCAGTTGTTACGGGAAAAACCCGAGATTTTACGACGGGTGCAGTTGCAGCATGTAGCGTCTTTCCTAGGGATTTCGTCGGAGCATTTAAGCCGGATCCGGGCGATCACTAAAAACAGAACGAAGTGATGAAAAGTTTCTCGAATTGAAACTTTCCTATCCTTTTCGTGTATGATTTTGTCAACCATGAAAGAAAGACTTGATGAAATGGAAATATATCGGCGTTTTTTACTACCTTGCACAAGTTTATGTGATTATTATAAGGAAGTTATGCGAGTTATTCAATATATAGGAGTGCTTCTTTTCTTTTTCCTCGTGTCCTGCGAGAAAAATGACGTGGAGCCACAGAAGACAAGGACGTTGATGGTTTATTTGGCGGGAGATAATAATCTTTCGGGACACATGCAGAAGAATATCAGTTCCATGATGTCCGCTTGGAAGAAGAGTTATAATGCAAATATCGTGATCTATTTTGATGCTCCCAATGCAGCACCGGAGCTTTACACGTTCCGATTTAAAGGAAAAGAGGTGGAGAAACAAGTACTAAAAACGTATGAGGAGATGGATTCTGCGGATCCGGAAGTTCTGAAAAAGATATTGAATGAGATGCAGGATTTATACCCATCAGATTCGTATGGTTTAATTCTTGGTTCACATGCTTCAGGGTGGATTCCCTCTAGGGCATCTGGTCGGAGTAATCGGATGTTACATGCCGAGCCCGTGTTGACCCGTAGTTTCGGGACGGATTATACCGGGTCAAACGAGATGGATACACGGGATATGGCAAAAGCAATTCCTTTTAATAAGGAGAATCTGGAGTTTATCCTGTTCGATGCTTGTCTGATGTCCTCTATTGAAGTGCTTTATGATTTACGGGAGAAGGCTAAATACGTGATTGCATCCCCGGCTGAACTGCCAGCACCGGGTTTCCCTTATGCCCGAGTGATGCCTTATTTCTGGGGAAAGGGGAAGGATTTGGAGAAGGATTTGGTGAAAGTGTGTGATGAATTTTGGGATTATTATAACACGTATAATGCCGCTAATCGGTTTGGTACGATTGCTTTAATAAAGATGGACGGGATGGAGCATTTATTTGATCTAACCCGGGAAATTTTGAAAGGAAAAAAAGAGGTGGTTGCGAATTGGAGAGAAGATGATGTTTGGTGTTATCCTAAAGTGGAGTATAAGAAGCACTATATGTTTTTTGATTTAGGAGAGTATATAAAACATGTGACAGGAGAGAAAGGGCTTTATGAGGAGTATCGGGACTTCTTGGATAACGAGGTTGTGATCTATAAAAAAGCAACGAACCCATTTTATTATACAGAAATACCTGATAAAACATTCAGTGGTATAGCAACTTACATTCCTCTTAATATATGGACTACGGAAACATATGCTTATTGGAATTTTCCTTGGGCAGGAGTTTATGGTACGGTGACGGAATAAGTAATGTATCTCTAATTTCCAGTCTTAACCATCAGGTAAAAGAGAGTGCATTGAAAAAGTCCCTTTAGGAGAGAAACATATCCCCCTCCAACTCTCCCTTACACGGGAGGGAGAGTGATTAAATTTAAAATTAAGTGAGTTTGATGTAATCAACGGAAATAACTTATACTAAAAACTATAGGAAATCCTACTGACATCCTATGGAAATAATCCCACTTATTCGAGGGGCATTCGGAGTTTATTCAGAGCTTAGACAACCTGTAATGTTTGAGCTTCGAATAAGCTTCGAATGATCTCTGGATGAGTGAGATTATTTGGGTTAAATTACTACTTTATCTGGGTTAGATTTGGGTAATATCATGGGAGTGAATTTCTTAGCTTTACACCTTATTCTGCGGGAGAATTGATTTGCTGTAAATTCGTATATAAATTCCTTAAAATACTATCGTGGTATACCTACATTATAGTCTTTGATTTTCTTCGGCGATCGTGTAAAACAGGGTTGCTCCCGTTTCAATCACCTCGTCCGGGAAATCGTATTGTGGGGAGTGGAGTGGGGCACAGTTTTCCCCGGAACCCAAACCGAATATGGCTCCTTTGTATTGTTGCGTGAATAACCCGAAGTCTTCACCCCAGCTGAATGGTGTTTGTAATTCTATGTATGGCAGATTGTTGCGAAGAGCCGCATTTTTGATCATACCCACGGACTGCGGGTCGTTTTCATTGGCCGAGAAAGGTTCCAACCATTCCATTTCGTGTTGCAGATCGGGGGTTCGTTTGCATTCGGTGGCGACCAACTCTTTCAGTTGTTGAGCGTGTTGGTGTAAGAGTTTGTCGGTTTTGGCCCGGAGCGTGGCTCGGATTATGCTGTTTCCTGCCGATACGCCGTACGCCTCTTCACCGACGTGAATTTCCACGATCGTGGAGAGAAAGTAATCATCGGATTGAATATCGGTGTTATTCCAGCGCAATAATTCGTCAACAATGTTGAGTGTGGCAGGGATGGGACTGATGCCTTTCTGGGGTTCGGCAGCGTGTGATGTTTTTCCCGTGAGCGTGATGGAAACGCTTACCACGGCACACGTGAAGCTATCTTCTTTGCAAAGAACGGCAGAAGCGGGATAACCCGGGATGTTGTGTAGGGCAAATGCCTTGTCGATTTTGTAATAATCCAGTACTTTCGTGTCTAGCACGGCTTTTGAGCCGCTACCGTTCTCTTCTGCCGGTTGGAAAAGTAGCAGTACACGTCCTTTGGGCAACGGGCGTTCCGAGAGCATTCGTGCGAACCGGAGTAATATGGTCGTGTGTCCGTCATGGCCGCATTTATGTGCCACTCCCGGGGTTTGTGAATGGTGGGGTATATCGTCCGGTTCCTGTACAGCGACGGCGTCCATGTCTGCCCGGAACAGGACGGTGGGGCCGTCTTCCGAGAAGAAGTATTCAACGAGCAGCCCGTGGCCGCCCACGTGGCGAATGACTTTGGTAGGGTGGAACGCCTGTAATTTATCCTCGACAAAACGGGCCGTTCGTGCTTCGTGGCCCGAGAGTTCGGGGTGTTGATGCAGTTCTCGGCGTATCTGGTAAAAAGTATCTTTTTGCATAGCTTTTCAATTTACACCGCAAAGGTAAAATAATTAATTGTTCGTGTGGTTACATTTATTTTCTATCTTTACGCCGAATTATAAAAGCAAGCAGGCATGAAGTTAAATAAGTCGCAAGGGGATTTGTTGAAACGGGTGATCGAGCGATGGGAGGCGGACGGCACGATTGACGTGAGTACGGCGGATCGGTTGAAGGGAAGTTACACGGTGCGTTCTTTCGAGTGGAAGGAGTTGGCGAAGTACTCGTTTTGGATTGCCATCGTGTGCGGGGTGATCGCTGTGGTGTCGGTGTTGGCGGATCATTTGATCATGGATTTGCTTGAAAGATTGTTTCTTTCTTCTTATTCTTTGGCCAGCGGCGTGTTTGCCATGGGAGCGGCCTTGGTGTATTACTGGGGGTGGCGACGACGGAAACGGATGCCTTACAAGGTTTTCAGTAATGAGACAATTCTTTTTTTGGGCGTGTTGCTGACGGCCGTTTCGGTCGGTTACTTGGGGGCAGCCCTGGATAATGGGAGCGGGCATTTTTCCTTGCTTTTTCTGCTAGCGGCGGTGATTTATGCCGTGTTGGGCTTTTACTTTTCGTCGGTGCAGGTGTGGGTATTTGCCTTGTTGTCGCTGGGAGCGTGGTACGGGGCCGAGACAGGGTATCTGAGTGACTGGGGCAATCATTTTCTGGGACTGAATTACCCGCAACGTTACGTGGCTTTCGGGGGATTGCTGGTAGCGTGTCGTTTCCTGCTGGTCGGAAAGAAGTGGTTCACGACTTTTGATTACTCTACATACGTGGTGGGAATGCTTTATTTGTTTATCTCGTTGTGGTTCCTTTCCATATTCGGGAATTCGGAAAGCTGGATTCGCTGGTATTCCACGAAACAAGTGGAGTTATGGGCTTGGAATCTGCTGATTCTTCTAGGTTCGGTAGTGGCAATATTTATAGGTTTGAAACGGGATGATGCTGTTGCCCGTGGGTTCGGGATCACTTTTTTTCTGTTGGGTATTTACACGTTGTATTTCTCCCTGTTGTGGGATGTCATACATGCCGGGTTGTTCTTTTTTATACTGGCTGTATCTTTCTGGTTGCTGGGGCGTAAAGCAGAGAGGATATGGCACTTGGAATTTCTGCGTGATCCGAAGAAACCGAATGATGATATGAATTAAGTTATGGATACACTGGTAAGTTTAGGGTATTGGGGGTTGTTTATCGGTTCTTTTCTGGCGTCGACGGTGATCCCGATGAGTGCCGATGTGTTGTTGGTAGGCGTGTTGACGTTAGGAGGGAACGTGTGGAGATGCTTGGCGATAGCCACGGTGGGTAACTGGCTGGGAGGGTTGACCTCGTACTGGATCGGGTGGCTGGGACGCTGGGACTGGATTGAACGCTGGTTCAAGGTGAAACGGGAAAAGCTGGAGCAACAGAAAGGACACGTGGATCGTTACGGCGTTTGGCTTGCTCTTTTCACGTGGTTGCCGATCGTGGGAGATCTGTTTGCCATTGCCCTCGGATTTTATCGTGTCCGTCCGAAAATGTCTGCTTTCTATATGTTCGTGGGGCGTTTCGTCCGCTTTCTGGTGTGGGTGTTGTTGTATATCAGGTACGCTGATCGTTTTATCGAGTGGATCAGTTGATCCGGTGATCGTTACCAGCTACCACTGGAACCACCACCACCGAATGAACCACCGCCGAATCCACCAAATGACCCGCCACCGCTGCTGAATCCACCGAATCCGCCGCTACTGCCACCGCCCATGGGGAAGATGAAGAACCCGCCGCTACCGGAGGTGTGACCGGGTGAGTAACCACCGCCGCCCCGTTTCCGGAATATGAGTGACAGGATGATCACGAAAACAATGAACCCAATCACGATGTCAAAGGGACTGCCTTCATTTTTTTTCTTGTATTCGTCTGCGGTGTATTCACCTTTTGACAAGTCGATCAGCACATCAGTGGCTTTGTCAATACCTTTGTAGTAGTTGTCTGCTTGAAAAGCGGGAATGATTTCATTACGGATGATGCGGGAGGCCGTCACGTCTGGAACGACACCTTCCAACCCGTAACCGACGGAAATGGCCACTTCTCCTTTTTCTCTTCCGGATTTGGGTTTAATCAGAATGACAATACCGTTGTCTTTTCCCTTTTGTCCGATACCCCATTTTTCCCCGAGACGGGCAGCGTAGTCGTTGATGTCGTGCCCGTTGAGTGAAGGTACGGTGACCACGGCGATTTGGGTGGAGGAGTTATTGTTGAAGTTTACTAGTTTTTTTTCTAGCGCTGCCCGTTCTTGGGTGCTGAATAATCCCGTGAAATCATTCACGATGCGTTTCGGGGTCATGGGTTCCGGAATATCCTGAGCATGAACGGAGAGCAGGGTTCCTGCGATGACGGCGAATAATATGAAGAGTTTTTTTATCATTTTGCTATAAGTTACAAATTAGAGAACAGGTTGTTCATACAAACCTGTGGTATTCCTTTACTGAAAGGAAATTTCGTCGGGAAGTTCGTTCACGTCGTCAGCCTGGTAGGGAAAGTACACTTTCAGTTGTTCCCCAGCAGAGATGACAGCTTCACAGATGCCTTCCGTGATCTTGCCTTCCTTGAATTTTGCAATCATGTTTTTCATGATTGAATCCCAGAAGTCTGCGGGTACTTTGGCGTTAATCCCAGCATCTCCCAGGATTGCGGATTTATGGTCAAGTAGGGCCACGTAGATCAGGACCCCGTTTCTTTGTACCGTTTTGTGCATATTTAAGTGGGCAAAAACATCGGCAGCCCGGTCAAGCACGTCTATTTTACTATGATTTTCGATATGTACCCGGATTTCCCCGGACGTGTCTTTTTCCGCCAGCTTGATAGCGGTTACCATGGCGTCTTTTTGTTGTTGGGTAAAGGCTTTTTCGGGAGACATAAAATATTTTGGATTTTAGATTTTAGATTCCGGGCGCACAAGGCCCTGCTGATTTTAGATTTTAAATTTTAGATTGAATGATCCGCAAGGATATATAATTTAAAATTTAAAATCTAAAATGGATAAATGGTTAAAATTTAACTTCCGGGGCTTTTTCCGCACCGGTGGCAGCCTCAAAGTAAGGTTTCGGGAGGAAACCGAACATCCCGGCGATGATGTTTTTGGGGAATGAACGGATGTAGGCGTTATAACCTTTCACTTCCTCGTTAAACTTGCGTCTTTCAACGGCAATACGATTTTCTGTTCCTTCCAGTTGGGCTTGTAAGTCACGGAAGTTCTCGTTAGCTTTCAAGTCCGGGTATTGCTCGGAGATCGCCATCAAACGGGAGAGGGCAGAGGAAAGTTCGCCTTGCATATTATTGAACTTCTGGATGGTTTGCTCGTCCAGTTGATCAAAGTTTACCCGCATTTGCGTGGCTTTTGCACGGGCCTCCACGACTTGAGTCAACGTGTTCTGTTCATGCTCCGCATAGCCTTTCACCGTGTTCACGAGGTTCGGGATCAGGTCTAGACGACGTTGGTATTGATTTTCCACGTTCGACCATTGGGAGGATACATTCTCACTCCGGGTTACCATTTGATTGTAACTTCCTTTGAACCACATGAAGATTCCAATCACAATGACGATAATTACTCCTATTACAATATAACTCTTTTTCATGTTATGCTTTTATTTTAGTGTTACGAGTACAAATATAATGCTTTATTGATTGTCCGTTGCAGAATGAGGATGTTAAGATTTTAGATTTTAAACTTTTTCCCTTTAGTTTTTATCTTTTAGTTTTATTTATCACCCGGTCGTAGATGTAGAGCAACAAAGTGGTACCTAGTCCGATAGCCAGTATTACCATCCATATGTCGGAGGGGGAATACTCGTTCCATAGTAGGTTGGTTAACTCATTAGGGGTGAGGTTGACCTGTTGGGCTACATGATCGAAATAGGCGTTATTTGACAAACCGTCCGGTAGTTGGAGGCCTTTTTCGGCAACAAACTGACGAGTGATCATCACTTTATCCGCCATATTTTGATAGACTACACCGGAGATGATTCCGGCAAAGACGTTACCGATGAAAACGGGGATAAAGGAGTATCCCATGTAGAGGGCCTTTTTATCGTGTGGGGCGATTCGACCGATATATTCTGTGATTTTCGGTGATCCAGCCATTTCGCCCAACGAGAAGATCAGTATTGCGACTAGCGTGAACAGCACGTTTTGCGAGAACAGGGTGAGAGCCATTCCTATGGAACAGACTAAAAATCCCGAAATCATGGATTTAAGAGGTTTCATGCGCATCACGATACTTGACACGATAATTTGGAAGATAATGATGTATAGGGCATCGAAGTTTGTCACGAATTCGGCATCCATAACTCCCGGAGCCGGACTATAATTCGTGCTGATGAAAGGAATGTACTTTTCAAAGAAATGGTACAACAGGCTCGTGTCTATCCATTGCGAGATAAAAACGGGTAGGGTGAAGAAGAGTTGGTTGTACATGGTCCAGAATCCGGCCACGATGAGCAGGAATACCACGAATTTTAAGTCTTTCACAATACTGAACATATTTCGGAATATACCCCCGAAGGTGCGAGTGAGAGAAGTCTGTTGCACGACTCCCCGGTGGGGTTCCTTGTAAAAAAGAAGTAGCACGAAGTTCAGTGCGATAATACCAGCCGATACATAGAACACGAGGTTGGACGATCCTTTGAACAAAAGGGTGACCATCGGTCCGAAGAAGGCGCCTATGTTAACCATCATGTAGTAGATGCCGAACCCGATGGAGGCTGTTTCATCCGTTGTGGTCTTGGCAATTGTGGCCGAGATGATCGGTTTGAACAGGGCGGCACCCAGTGCCAAGTAAAGGTACATGAGGAATACTCCCGTGAACGTGGAGAACATGGGGAGGAGGATGAAAGCAGACGTGTAGATCACGAAAGCGAGAGCTAGTACTTTTTTGTAACCGTAACGGTCAGCGATGGCCCCGGTCAAGACAGGCAGGAAGTAAAGTATTCCCGTTCCCACACCCATCAGGATTCCTTTTTGACTTTGCGTGAATTCCAGACCACCCATATCGGATGATCCCGTGAGGTAATTGGCAAAAAGCATGAAGAAACCATACCATGCCCAGCGTTCAAATAATTCAATAGTATTAGCTACCCAAAAGGTGCGGGGAAATTTACGAAACACGCCCATCTTTTACGTTTTTAATGATTAATTGGCAAATATAACGAATTCGACAGATGAAAGGAAGTAAACGTTCTTTTTTCTGAGAAATAAGCTGTTAAGACAAGTTTTTTTGCAATTATTCCAAGAAATATGGTGTAAACTGAATTATATTAACTATCTTTGTACCGTGAAACATTGTGAGTTCATTTTGATCTTTATCTTCTTTGTATTTTCCGGACATATTCCGTTCGGCTCTTTTCATCGTTGAATTGACCTTTGTAAGCTTTCTTTGTTCAGACAGTTTCTTTGCCCGAGTAGGTTTATATGTACGAACCGAAAATGGCTGGAGGCAATTTTAAACGTAACAATTATTTATTATGACATTTAGAGAATTAGAAATTGCAGAGCCTATTTTAAAGGCTATCTGTGAAAAAGGATATGAAAAGCCCACCCCGATACAAGAGAAGGGTATACCTGTGGCTCTTGGTGGTGGCGATATGCTGGGAATTGCCCAGACCGGAACCGGTAAGACAGCGACGTTTGCTATACCGATCCTGCAACATTTACTTGCTGATCGTTCGGAGGAAAACCGTTCGGAAACACGAGGCAATAAAGGACGTCTCGTGAAAAGACGGGCTATTAAGGCTTTAATCCTGACGCCAACCCGTGAGTTGGCTATCCAGATCGGAGAGAATATCACGGATTACGGAAAGTACACGGGGATTAGACACGCGATTATATTCGGCGGAGTGAAACAAGGACCGCAGACGGATCTGTTACAGGCAGGAGTAGATATTCTTGTTGCCACACCGGGACGTTTGCTCGATTTGATCCGGCAGGGATATGTGAATCTTTCATCGATCACGCATTTTGTTCTGGATGAAGCCGATAGGATGCTGGATATGGGATTTATTGCGGATATACGACGTTTGTTACCTATGCTGCCAACAAAGCGTCAGACACTGTTCTTCTCGGCAACGATGCCTAAAGATATAGTGAATTTATCGAGAAGTATTCTTTCAACCCCGACAAGGGTGGAGGTAACTCCGGTCTCTTCTGCTGTCGACACGGTGGAACAAGGTGTCTATTTCGTGGAGAAACCGGAGAAGAAGAAACTTCTTGTTTCCTTGTTGAAACAAGAGAAAAAGTCGGTGCTTGTTTTTTCCCGTACCAAACATGGGGCGGATAATATATCACGTTTGTTGAAGAAATCCGGAATCAAGAGTGAGGCAATTCACGGGGATAAATCACAAGGACAACGCCAGCGAGCTTTGTCGAATTTTAAGGCAGGGGCTATCCGAGTGATGGTGGCCACTGACATTGCAGCTCGAGGAATTGATATCCAGGAGTTGGAGATAGTCATAAATTATGATCTGCCTGATGTGGCTGAAACATACGTGCACCGTATCGGGCGCACCGGGCGTGCGGGACATCTCGGTACGGCGGTGACGTTTTGTTCGGAAGAGGAACAGTCTAAGATTCGGGAAATCCAAGTTCTAACTGGCAAGAAAATCAATCGGTTGTCTTTTCAAGCATGATGACTGAACGTATATAAAAAAAGAACGATCTGTGATGCAGATCGTTCTTTTTCTATATAGAAATAATAGCTTATTTCACTAGATTCATGGTGTCCGTCGCGATAACCAATTCTTCGTCCGTGGTGATGCTCATCACAATTACCTTGGAATCGGTGGTAGACAGTACTTTGTCTTGTCCGCGAACGCCTTTATTGGCGGCAACATCAAAGTGAATACCCATGTATTCCATGTTGGTACATACTTGTTCACGTACTTCACTGTCATTTTCCCCGATACCCCCGGTGAAGACGATCAAATCCGCTCCGTTTAGGGCGGCAGCATAGCTACCCACGTATTTCTTCACGTCATAAGCAAGAATATCAAGGGCGAGGCGAGCCTTGTCGTTTCCGGATTCAGCTGCAGCCTGTAAGTCACGACAATCGGAAGAAACTTCAGATACTCCTTGCAATCCTGATTTCTTATTTACTAGGTCGTTTGCCTGTGCTGCGTTTAAACCTTCTTTCTCGCAGATATACAATAATGCTCCCAAGTCAAGGTCTCCCGTACGGGTTCCCATGATCACACCGGCATTGGGAGTGAAACCCATGGAGGTGTCAACGGATTTACCTTTGTTGATGGCGGTTATGGATGAACCATTACCCAAGTGGCAAGTGATGATTTTTTTCTCTTCAATATTCCATCCCAGTATTTTACATGCTTTTTCAGCCACGAACTTGTGAGAGGTTCCGTGGAATCCGTAACGACGGATACGATAATCCTCGTAGTATTTGTACGGGAGCCCGTAGATATATGCTTCTTTCGGAAGAGTTTGATGGAATGACGTGTCGAATACGGCTACTTGTGGTATACCCGGTAACAGTTTTTCCATGGTCTCGATTCCTTTCAAGTTTGCGGGATTGTGAAGTGGAGCCAATTCGCAGCAAGCAGCGATCTTTTTCTTGGCATCCTCGTCAACACGGGCGCTCTTGGCGAAGAATTCACCTCCATGAGCTACGCGGTGTCCCACGGCATTAATGTCCGTCAAGGCCTTGATTACCCCATGTTTCGGGTCAACCAGAGCTTTCAAGATCAGATCGATCCCGGCTGTATGGTCTGCGATAGGTTCTTCTACCACGTATTTATCTTTTCCTTCCGGTTTGTGAGTGAAACTTCCCACGGGTAAACCGATCTTTTCCACCAATCCTTTAGCGAGTAACGTCGGTTCTCCTGCCATGTCAAGCAATTGATATTTAATAGAGGAGCTACCGCAGTTTAAAACTAATACGTTCATTATAATTTAATTTGAAAATGGTAATACTTGTTGAGTCTATAAAAGTCTATTTTGCTGCTGCCTGATTTACCGTGATGGCAACAAGGTTCACGATGTCGCTCACAGAACAACCTCTTGACAGGTCGTTAATCGGGGCTGCCATTCCCTGGAGGACGGGACCCACCGCTTCAATTCCGGCAATACGTTGCACGAGTTTATAACTAATGTTTCCAACTTCAAGACTCGGAAATATCAATACGTTAGCTTTACCGGCCACGGGACTGCCCGGGGCTTTGCTGGCACCTACCGATGCCACGAGGGCTGCATCAGCTTGCATTTCACCGTCGATCATCACGTCGGGAGCCATTTGTTTGGCGAGTTCCGTTGCTTTCACTACTTTGTCAACCAGTTCGTTTTTAGCTGATCCTTTGGTGGAGAAACTTAACATGGCAACTCTCGGTTCGATTTTAGCGATCGCTCTGGCTGTTCCGGCAGTAGCCACGGCGATCTGGGCCAATTCTTCCGCAGTCGGATTAGGCAGTACGGCACAGTCGGCACATACGATTAGGCCGTTTTCTCCATATTCCGGTTTGTTGGTTAATAACAAGAATGCTCCTGATACAACAGACATACCCGGTAAGGTTTTCACGATCTGTAATGCGGGACGTAATACGTCTCCGGTGGCATTTTTTGCCCCGGCAACTTCACCGTCGGCATCCCCGCTCTTGATCATCAAAGTGGCAAGGTATAGCGGGTCAAGAACGAGTTTCAAAGCTTGTTCTTTTGTCATTCCTTTACTCTTGCGAAGTTCAACCAAAAGGTCTGCATACGCTTCTTTCTTCTCGTGATTTTCGGGATCGATGATTGTGGCTTTACCGATGTTTTTCAACTCGAATTTCTCGGCCAACGCTTTAATTTCAGCCGGGTTACCGATCAAGATGATTTGAGCAATACCTTCAGCAATCAAGATATCGGCTGCTTTCAACGTACGTTCTTCTGTTCCTTCCGGAAGTACAATCCGTTTGTTGCACTTCTTCGCATTTTCTTTGATTTGTTCAAGGAGATTCATGATATTTTTATTTTAAATAATAGTTACTCGCAATCGTTAGCGCAAAAGTAGAAATAAATAATCAATTTGTAATGCAGACATTACAAAAAAGTTCATTTCCGGAGAAAAGTTTATTATTTACTCTTGTTTCATTTTCCGAGCTTGAAACGAATACGCAATACTCCATCATTGAAATCAAATGAGATGATGCGAAACGTGCCGATCTCGGCCGTGTTGGTGACATGAAGTCCGATGCAGGCGCATTGATCATAATCTCCGATACGAATTACTCGTACAGTCTTGATTCCCGGTTCAGGAAGGCGGGTAAGGTTGATGCCTGCCGGAACCTGATCGATCGGGTAGAAGATTTCTTCCACGTTAATGTTTTGTTGTATAATGTTGTTTACCGCTTGCTCCACGGTGGCAATGTCTTCGGCAGAAGGTGCCGTTTTGAAGTGGTAATCACATTTGGATTTCTTTTTCTCGATATGGGCAGAGAAGGAACGTTCACAATGGAAGTATTTGACCATCTGAGAATTTAATAGATGTTCCGCCGTGTGCATAGGAGGATATTCTTGTTTGTTGTGTTCGTTGAGTTGGATTTCTTGTTCCATATATTAATTATTTTGATTGATTAAATTCACGACGACCTTAACCATAATATCTTTTTCTTCCGTATGGCTTTCTGCAATCATTAAAGTAAGAGCTACGAGGGTATTATCCGCAATCCTTTTTTCTCCATTAGGGGAATAGAGAATACCGTTATTTTCCATGAACCAAAGGAATAACATGGCCGCAATCGTTTATTGCCATCGCTAAAAGAATGGTTCTTGGTTACCAGATAAAGTAACATGGCAGCTTTTTCTTCAATACTGGGATAAAGTTCTATGCCATCGAAAGTTTGGTAAATAGTTGCAATAGAACTTTTAAATGATTGGTCTTTTTCATGTGCAAATAATTTGCTTTCTCCAAATTTCCCTTTTAGGCTTCGAATGGCTTCCATGGCGTTTTCATATGTAGCGTGGAATCTGTCGCCTTTTGTTGTATTTTCAATGAAGAGTTGTTGATAATCGTATTTATCTAAGGAATCAAGGGCATAAACATAATCGGTTACGACGGCTAGTAACCCTTTGGATTGGTCGGATGTTAATTGTTCTTGGTTTTTGAGTGTATTACCGAGAATATGAACCATGTCTTTTAGTTCTTGATACCGTTCAAGTTTTATTTTTTGGTTGATAGCATATCCTTTGATAAGGTAGTCTTTTAATATTTTGTTTGCCCAAATACGGAATTGGGTACCGCGTTTGGAATTAACCCGATAGCCGACAGATATTATCATATCTAAATTGTAATAAGGAATATATCGGGTTACATTTCTTTTTCCCTCTGTTCGAACTTGTGCAATTTTTGCACAAGTTGACTCTGACTCCAATTCTTGACTTTTATAAATATTGTTTATATGGCGCAAAATGGCTGTGCGGTCTGTTTGGAACAAATCACTCATTTGCGCTTGTGTTAGCCAAACAGTTTCTTTGTCCATCTTTACATCTAGCTTGATTTCTCCATCTTCAGTTTGATAGGTAATAATATCATTCAAAGTAGGATTAAAATCAGCCATACATGTTGGTAGACATTCTTGTTCGTTGAGTTGAATTTCTTGTTCCATATTTTACTATTCTTAGTAATCTAATATATCAATAAATGTTCCAAACGTTTCGTTTTCTTTTTTTTGTCATTACAAATATTATGAAGCTGTCATGATTAATTAAGCTTGTTCCATGCCCTTTGTTCGTGTTTGTCAAAAGTGAGTTCGTATTTTCTTAATCTTCGTTTGGATTTGAATGTCCATTTTTCCGGCTTCCAGTAAGTGAATTCCACGAGAGTGGTATTAGCATAGATATGCTGGATCCATTTTCCCCAGAATTGAAGGTCGTTTTCTTCAAACCTGTAATCGTCCGGTTTATAGTATTTACTACATAATTCAGCTCCTTCTTCCAGTACTATTTTGGAGTGTGGGTACACGACATGAGTGGTGTCATTTAGACGAGAGTCCATGTTTTCTCCGGTTTGCCAGCTTCCATATAACCGGAGCGTGTCGTAATTCACGATGATCTGGAGCGTGTCGTCCGTGTTGTTGATCACGTGATATTCGTCTTGACACCAGTAATCGCATCCTGTAAATAGAATTGCCAACGAGAAGAGTAACATTTTTAGCCGTTTTTTATTTTTCATGTCGTATTGTTGTTGGTTTGCGGTAATATAAATAGTCTTGTAATTACAAGTGTAATGCTTTTTAGGAAAATAAACAATGATTTCTCGATGTAATGCTTTATATGGCTGTAATTGGTTTGCTTTTGGGAAGAGGTTCATGCTTTCAAAGTGAAAATAATTTCCTGTTTTCAATTAATTAACTAACTTTGTCGCTTGATCGGGTGGGATTTTCCCGCCGCGGGATCACTTGACAAGTGGTTCCGGTTTAAATTTAGGTTTAAATAAAACTGTAATTATGAAGTTATTAGAAGGAAAGACCGCCATTATCACGGGGGCATCACGAGGAATCGGAAAGGCTGTGGCATTGGAATTTGCCCGTCAAGGAGCGAACATCGCTTTCACCGATTTAAGATATGATGAAATAGCTCAGGAAACCGAAAAAGAAATTGCCGCTTTGGGTGTGAAAGCTAAAATGTTTGCTTCCAATGCTGCTGATTTTGCGGCTACGAATGCTACCGTGGATGAGATTGTTAAAGAATTCGGACGTGTAGATATACTTGTAAATAATGCTGGTATCACGAAAGACACCTTGTTAATGCGTATGAGTGAAGAACAATGGGATGCCGTGATCAACGTGAATTTGAAGTCTGTGTTTAATTTCACGAAAGCCGTGTCTGCCATTATGTTACGTCAGAAATCAGGTTCCATTATCAGCATGAGTTCCGTGGTAGGAGTGAGTGGTAATGCCGGACAAGCAAACTACGCTGCATCTAAAGCCGGGATTATCGGATTCACGAAGAGCGTGGCCAAAGAACTCGGCTCTCGTAATATTCGTGCTAACGCTGTTGCTCCGGGATTTATCATTACAGATATGACCGCACAATTGTCTGAGGATGTGCGTAAGGAGTGGGCTGCTAAAATTCCATTGAAGAGAGGTGGTACTCCGGAGGACATTGCGAAGGTATGCGTATTCTTGGCTTCTGACTTGTCTGCTTACGTGACAGGTCAGACAATCCACGTTTGTGGGGGAATGAATATGTAAGATCCGCCTAAAAGTTTGGTTATAATTGTCGCAAATGCGAGACGATAGGGGTATTGAATTTCAATACCCCATTCTTTTTATCGGATGTTGAATCGTGAAATGGGAGCCTTTTCCAATTTCGGAGGTTACCGTGATCGTCCCTTTTAAATGTTCTACGATTGTATGGCTGATTGCCAAGCCTAGGCCTGTTCCTTGAACAAAATTGTCGCCCTTATAGAAACGTTCGAAAATACGGTTTATTTTATCTTCGTCAATTCCGGTACCCGTGTCTTTCACGAAAATGGAAACCTGATCGTTATTCTGCCTGTAACCGAGTGTGATTGCTCCTTTGGAGGTAAACTTAATTGCATTGTTGATTAAGTTATTGATGACTTGTTTTAAGCGTAAAGGATCGGTTGTGATGATTGTGTCGGCTGCAGGAAGGTCCAGAAGTAATTCTACCTCTTGCGGGACGTTTATTTGTTGGGCTCGTAAGATGTTTTGTAATAAAGGAGTAAGCGGTTGTTCCGTTATGTTGAAAATCATCGTGTTTGATTCTATTTTTGAGAGATCGAGTATGTCGGATATAAGTGCCAGTAACTGTTCGCAATTCAGGTTGATCAGTGATAAGAATTCTTTGACTTCCTCTTTCTTGAAGGCCATATCCCCATCAACTAGTAAATTGGAAAAGCCTACAATGGCATTTAATGGTGTCCGGATTTCATGACTCATGTTGGCGAGGAATACACTTTTAAGTTTATCGCTTTGTTGTGCCTTGTCACGGGCAATGATTAATTCTTCTTCAATTTTCTTGTGTTCCTGTGTACTCATACAAACACCGACAAGTCGAAAAGGAATCCGGGTTCCTTGTCCGAGGTAGGTAGATTGTGCTTCGAACCATTCCCATTTTCCATCCCCCCGGTGAAGACGGTAGCTCACGGGATCTTCGATAAAATTTCCTTGGGCTTGGAGTGTGAGGGCTTTGAGTACTCCGGCTATGTCATCGGGATGTACCAGTTGGGCGAATTGTTCGTTTGTCAGCGTACAATCCCCGGCCGGAATGCCAAGATGTTCGAAATAACGGGGATCAATAGTCATCAGATTACATTTCGTGTCATATGACCAAGGAAATATCTTCGTGCGACGTAAAGCCATGTTTAACACGTATTCTTGGGTAAGTTCCGTCACGACGTTGCGAAACGTGAATAGGATATAATTTGAGTTTTTTTCTACGGTAACATTTTTGAAATAACCTTTCGCTAGAAAAGAGATCGTATTGATGGTCCCGTAAATGAACGTGTCAGGTGGGAGTGTAACTTCCTGCTCGTCTTTTTGCAGGCGTCCCAAGAGTTCGTCCAAAATATTGATATTCTCATGGAAAATTGAAAATACTTCCCGAATGTTTTTATTCTTTATGTCTTGTTTCTGAACCCCTAGTTCGGTACTGGCCTGACGATTTACTTGTTTGATGTTTCCATTCGGAGTTAATAGTATAAATCCTGCCGGTACGGAATCAAGAAGTTCTCGAGCGAACTTTTGTTGCGTGTCTAATTGCTTTTTCTTTACCAGTCTTTCGTGTTTCCGCTTTCGTGCTATCAAATAGAAAACGAGGGAGAGAATGACGATAGCGGCCAATAGGATAATGTTTAATATTATACTGTATCGAATAGATGCGCCGCCAGTGAATAAGTTTATCTGGTCAATCATGATGTTTTGCGTGTTGTGTTGTTTAATTGATTGTTCCTGTATTCCCGTGGAGACATTTTCATGATGCGTTTAAAGAATTTCGTGAAGGCGGATGGAGAGGAAAAATTCAGACTATAACCGATTTCTTGTATGGTTTTGGTACTTGAAACAAGTAGGGATTTTGCCAGTGCAATCACATAATAGTCGATCCATTCCCCTGCAAATTTTCCACTTGTAGCATGAATGACTGATGATAGGTATTTAGGAGTCAGGTATAATTTGTTCGCATAGAAAATAATGTCACGTTCTTTGAGATGATATTCTTCAACGAGCGTGATGAAACGGTTGAATATGCTATCGGGATGTGATAACTCGAAATTTTTATCTTGCATATAGCGGTAAACGAAATTGTAGAGATCATAAAATAAAGCATGTGCTAGTTTATGTACGGCTAGTTCAGAAAAATGAGGATTCAGTTTATCTGTTTTCCTGGATAGCAATGAATAATATGATTCCAATAGTTTAATTTCATCCTCGTTGAGTCCGACTACCGGATGATATTGCATTTTAAACCGCAAGGGAATCATTTCTTGGCACTTCTCTTTAAAATAGTCTGACGAAATGAAAATAATCCTCGCCTCGTAATCCGGTGTTGTATGAATCGGTTTGATAACTTGCTTGGGTAACATGATAATCAAATGATTCTTTTTAATACGATAGTTTTGAGTGTTGATCATAATTTCCGCTTCACCCCGGGTGCAAAGCGAGAAAGAACAAGTTTCGGTCACGATGATTCCCTGTTTCTTGATTTCTTCTCCAATGAATGCTTTTTCATTGGTCACGTGGTTATAAATGATTAGACTTTCCGAGGTGTAATCCGGGGGTACCCGCCGGGCGAGTACCTTGATGTTGATAGTCGTGGATTCTTTCATTTTCCATCTAAATAGTTGAGCAAAGGAATGAATAATCTACTATATATCCAACGGTGTTCCGACGTTTAGTTTATTTATACCGTCCTAAAGGAAACTAATAATTTATTGACAATTCATGCGCTTTATCTAGGAAGTTGTTTTTTCTCGATGACCGTTTGGTTATTTCCCGGAATATTTCTACTTTTAAAACATCGTATTTGAATGGTTGCCGAAAAGTCAGGCCGTGATTGTGGCTCACTTTTTGTAAACTCAAAATAAAACAAACAAGTAATTTCATGGAAAGGCGTGTAAAATATAAGATGAAAGCCGGGCTAAAGATAGTCGGGGCGTTCTTATTTATGGGCTTTTTAGCCTCATGTAGTAGTTACAAAGTGTTGAATATAGACGTGTTGCATCCAGGAGAACTGAATATCGGAAACAAGAATTCGCAGATTTTGTTTATTGACCGGAAGCTAGTGCATGAGTCGGATTCTCTCTCCGCATACCAGTTGTTTGCTAGTTTGCGGTTACGGAGAGACGAGGTTGTCAATCATTTCTATAACGGGGTGCGTGACGGGTTACGTAACGGGGTACAACCTATTTTGTTGGTTAAAGGGTTGGGATTGAACACGGGATATATTCCGGACGGGTATACCCCTGCGCCGATTTCACCGGAAGGTATTGCCGCATTGGAAAAGATTTCCGGACAAACATATGTTCTCTCGGTGGAATATTGTAAGTTCGGGCTGGATGGTGCGAGTCGGTTGATGCTTGATACTAATCTCTTCGTGCGTTTATATGACCCAGAGGGTATTGTGGTGGATTCCGCAACTACTCATAAATTGGATGATGTGAACGAGACGCTATTCGAGGGAAATAATTATGATATAATTTGTAATTTCTTTTACAATAACGGGGTGAAGTATGCGGAACGTTTGGTGCCGACATGGAAATCCGAACAGCGTAGGATTTACACGAATAACCGTCTGTTGAATCTCGGTTACTATCATTTTGAGAATGAGAATGACGAGGAGGCACAACGGATATGGAATGCGGCCTTGAACTTGAAACCCAAGGTGGCAGCTCGTGCTGCGGTGAACTTGGCATGGTTCTATGAAAAAGATGGTAACTTTTCGTCAGCGAAAGCTTTATTGGAGGCGGCTTTGAAAACATTACAAGTAAATAACATCAATGACAACTTGTCCGTATATATTACGGATTACATAAAGCGTTTGGAGAAACGTATCCAAGATGAAACCAAAATTATGGAACAGTTATAAACGATTTTAAAGCATGAGAAATTTCGATTATTACAATCCCGTGAAAATTCTTTTCGGGAAAGGAAAAATTGCCGAGATCGCAAAATGGATTCCGAAAGGGATGAAAGTTATGATGACCTACGGTGGTGGAAGCATCAAGAAAAACGGTGTCTACGAACAAGTGATGGATGCGTTGCAAGGGTTTGATATTGTAGAGTTCGGGGGTATCGAGCCGAACCCGAAATACGAGACTTTGATGCGGGCCGTGGAATTGGCAAAACAGGAAAACGTGGGATTTCTTCTAGCTGTAGGAGGAGGTTCTGTGATTGACGGGACGAAATTTATTGCTGCTGCAACTTGTTTCGAGGGGAATGAACCTTGGGACATCGTGGCAAAAGGTGCACGGGTGAATGCGGCACTTCCGTTGGGAGCCGTACTGACCCTTCCGGCTACAGGATCGGAAATGAATAGTGGCGGGGTGATCACTCGCCAGTCTACTTTGGAAAAACTGGCATTCAATTCTCGTCACGTGTTCCCGAAATTCTCTGTACTGGACCCGATGGTGACTTATTCATTACCTATGAAACAAGTGGCTAACGGGGTGGTCGACACTTTCGTGCATGTTATGGAACAATATTATACTTTCCCGGAACAAGCTGAGATACAAGATCGTTTTTCTGAATCAATCTTGAAGACTTTGATTGAGTTGGGACCGAAGTTGATTCATGCCGAAAAACCGAATTATGAAGATCGGGCCAACTTCATGTGGGCGGCCACGATGGGGTTGAACGGTTTGATTGCCTGCGGGGTATCGCAAGACTGGTCAACTCACCATATCGGTCATGAATTGACCGCTTTTAACGGGTTGGATCACGGGATCACGTTGGCGATTGTTTTACCGGGAGTGATGAATGCCACGAAGATCAAACGTCGTGAGAAACTGTTGCAATATGCCTCACGTGTGTGGAATATTGATACAGATCAACCCGATGCTGCCGATCAAGCGATTGCCCGTACGGAACAATTTTTTAATGAATTGGGCGTGAAGACCCGCCTGTCTGATTATGGCGTGGGTATTGACACGATCGACCGCATTGAAAAGCGTTTCCGTGAACGGGGGGATTTTGCCCTAGGCGGTATCGATGATGTGAACGTGGATAATGTGAGAGCGATATTAACTTCAAGACTTTAATAATTGAGAATGGAGAATTGAAAATGGAAAATGGCAAAGGTGTCTTTTTTCAAATTCAATTCTCCATTTTCAATTTTCAATTTTCAATTGCCTATGTTGCGTGTATATCGGGCCTCAGCCGGTGCGGGGAAGACGTTTGCTTTAACGATGGAATATTTCAAGATCGTTTTTAATGCTTCTTCCGAGTATAAAAACGTGCTTGCCGTGACCTTTACGAATAAGGCCACGGAAGAGATGAAATCCCGTATCGTGCGGGAATTGAACAAGCTGGCGGAAGGCCAAAAGAGCGATTACCGGGAGGAACTTAAACGAACGCTGAAATTGACAGACGAGCAGGTGAGGGAACGGGCCGGAGTGTTGCGTACTTTGATTCTGCACGATTACGGGCGGTTATCCGTGACGACGATAGATCGTTTTTTTCAACGGGTAATCAAAGCGTTTACCCGTGAACTGGGGATATTTCCCGGTTATAATGTCGAGTTGGATAGTGACTACGTGTTACAGCGAGCCGTGGACCAAGTGATGCAACGCATGAATAAGGATAAGGAATTAAGGGCGTGGATTACCGAGTTGATGAGTGACAGCGTGGAGGATGCCAAATCGTGGAGCGTGAAGAGTAAGATCGCAGAGTTGGGGAAGGAATTGTTTGGTGAGAGTTATATGCTTTTCAACAAGAAGGTGAGGGATAAGTTTAACGATCGAGGATTCCTGAAAAGTTATAAGATGTTCTTGCAAGGTGTGATCTCCCGTTTCGAGGATCGCATGGAGATGTTCGGGCTGTCTGCTTGCCGGTATATCGAGGAGAATGGATTGCACGCGGAAGATTTTAAAGGAGGGAAACGAAGTTTTATAAATTATTTTTACAAACTGCGGGATAAAAGTCTGGATAAGATTCCCGATTCTGTTCGGAAAGCAATAGATAACCTGGATGAATGGGTGACGAAAAAGCATGATTCGTCGACCCGGACATTGATTGAGCATATCTACCCGGAACTGAACACGAACTTGCGGGAAAGTGTTGAGTATTATGACGAGAATCTTCGGGATTACGTGTCTGCAGTTTTGCTCTCGAAGAATCTTTACCAATTGGGAATTTTGAATGACTTGTACGGAGAGGTGAGAGATTATTGTGATGAAAAAGGACTCATGTTACTGAGTGACACCACCCGTTTACTTAATATGCTGATTGCCGGGAATGATACTTCTTTCTTGTTCGAGAAAACAGGGAATTTCTACAAGCATATCATGATTGACGAGTTTCAGGACACCTCGACCATGCAATGGGGAAATTTCCTGCCGCTTGTCGTGAACACGCTTTCCGAGGGAGGAAGGGCTATGATCGTGGGGGACGTGAAACAAAGCATCTATCGATGGCGTAACGGGGACTGGCGTTTGTTGGCAGAAGGGGTAGAGCATGATTTGGCTACTTTCGGCACGGATAACGTGATTCTAGAGCATAATTGGCGGAGTTACAAGGAGGTGGTGGAATTCAATAACCGGTTCTTTATCCTGGCTGCATGGCGATTAAAGGAGTTGTATGACAGTGAATGTGGGGAAGAGAATGTTTATTCCCGTTCGATCACGGAAGCCTATTCCCGACCGGAGCAACTTGTAAGCCGTTCGGGAAGTGGGTACGTGGAGATTCGTTTCAGTGGGGAAAAACAAGAAGAGGGGAGTGATGAGGAGATCATGGACTCTGTCGTGGATGTTGTCAATGACACGATGCACCGGGGGGGAGAGCTGAAAGACTGTGTGATTCTTGTGCGTAATGGTAAGGAAGGCGCTTTCGTTGCCGATTACTTGATAGAATATAATAAGCGGGAGAATATTTCTTTTCCGATACCTTTTATATCTAATGATTCGCTATATGTTTCCTCGTCGCCTTACGTGGAATTAATTATTAACGTGCTACGTTATATGGTGGAACCGTATGACGCGGTGAATCGAACGGTGTTGCTTTATAATTACCGAACTTTTGTCCGGGGTGAAGATACTTCACGGGAAGATGTTCTTTTCAAGGCCGGTAGTACGGACGAGAGTTTTCTTGACATGATCGACTTGCCGTTTTTACGGGAGCCGGAGAAACTGACATTTAGTTCCTTGTTCGAGATCACGGAGACGATTATAGAGGCTTTTGGTTTGCGGGCCAGGACGGAAGAATTGCCTTACTTGATCGCTTTCCAAGATATTCTTTTTGATTACGAGAAAAATAACACGAATAGTATTCCTATTTTCCTTGAGTGGTGGGAGAAGGAAAAGGATAAAAAAGTGTTATCCACCTCGGAAGAAGTGGATGCCGTGCGAATTCTCACGATACATAAATCCAAAGGGTTGGAATTTAAAACGGTTATTATTCCTTTCTGTGCCTGGGATCTTGATGATACCCGTCACGGGCGCCGGATATGGTGCCAGAACCGGGAGGAGGGTTTTAGGGATTTGGAGTATGCACCATTGAACTATTCCTCTAAACTGGTAGATAGTCATTTCCGGGAGGATTACCTCAGTGAACACGTGAAAGCTTATGTTGACAACTTGAATCTGCTTTACGTGGCGTTCACGCGGGCGGAACGGGAGTTGTATGTTCTGCCTTACGCGCCCAAGATAACGAAAGAAGGGAAACCGTCAGATATTGGTGCTTTTCTCTTTCAAGTTTTGGAGACAAGCGGGATGCCGGAATGGAATTCCGAGAATTCGTGCTTGATCATCGGGGAGAAACAGTTGATAACCGGTAAGGAAAAAATAGAAGACGATAATACATTAAGTCTGGCGGAATATCCGATTTATGAATTGAACGAGCGGGTGAGTGTTCGGTATAAATATGAAGATTACACGGATCCGGAGACAACAGAGATTTCTGCCGTTGACGAGGGGAAGATGTTGCATGAGATATTCCGTCGTATCGAGACGGTGGATGATATCGATCGGGCGGTAAATGATATGTATTATTCCGGTTTACTTACTTTGGTGGAAAGGGAAAATTACCGGGAGCAGGTAGTGTCTTATTTGAATGACCCTGTCCATTCGGCATGGTTTGATGGTCGATATAAGGTTATTAATGAACGGGATATACTTTTCTGTAATTCGGGAAAAGCTCGTCCGGACCGGGTTATGGTTGATGGGAAAAAAGCCATTGTTGTGGATTATAAATTCGGTCTGAAAGAAGAGAAATCGTATATCCGGCAGGTTGGTTTTTATTGTAAAACATTACGGCAGATGGGTTATACTGATGTGGCGGGTTATATTTGGTACGTTCCCTTGAGGAAAGTAGTGTCCGTGTGAGAACATAAAAAATGGGAAGTTTGCACACAAAACTTCCCATTTTTTATATTCGGAGATTTATTATCTACGATAATCTAGTCTCTTTTTGCCAAGAGGAACACTAACACCTAAGTAGGCATTTACCCGGTTGGCGTCACCTGCTGATTTGGTCATCAAATAGTCGGAGCCGATGAAAACAGGGCCTAATTTCAAGCCTATTCCCAGCGTTTCGAAGTCACTATGTAAGAAAGAGTAACTTAATGTTGCTCCGAACCAGTTTCTCGGACGGTAGTTTGCTGAAAGCGTCAATTCGGAGTAAGCTTTAGGCTGAGTGAATTGAGTAGAGGACAACAGGCCAAATCCGAGTTTGTTATTCAAAAGAGTGTATTCTGCTCCGAGGTTCAAGGTTGAACGAAGACTGGTACTCCGACTTTTGGTTTTCTCTTCCGTTTGGAATTGGATCAAGTCTAAGTCGAACACGTCTCCAGCCTCATAAGTTTCATAATTATCTGGATCGAAATTAGTGAAATCACCGTAATTATGTTCGCTGTCAGTTGTGGCAATCGTGGTAGATGATTTTGTCCAGCTAATGAATCCTAAGTCAAGGATAGCTGCCGATACATTAATACAACCAAGAAAATTGTAACTTGCTCCTAAATCAATACCGAATCCATAACCAGATACTCCGGGAGAATCAAAGTCAATATCATCAATATATCCACCATCTGAACTATACCCAAATTCCAATCCTTTCATGGAAGTTTCCACCGTCCTTTGGTTTTTACTTTCCAAGATTGATAACTTAAAATATCTTCCGTGTTTATCTTTGCGGTGATCTGATCAATTTTAGCATCTAGGTTACCTAATCCAACTAAAACTTTCACGCGTCCCCCGACTGTCAGGTCTTTTGTTACGGGACGGGAATATCCTAGTCCTATTTCAGTGAAAATATCTGCATGGAGTTCCATATCCTGGATGTCGTAATCAAGGTTGAGCCTGTCGTCTAAGTCCGGATCAATATTAGCATAACGGGCAAATTCGAACATACTCTTCGGGATAGAGGCACTAATGATGGATCGGGCTCCCAAGTTTACGGTCCAAAATCCTTTCCCGCTGTAAAAACCGAAAGAAATAATGTCTACCGTCAAGTCGATATTCATCGTGTTCTTGTTGTCCAGACGACTGATGAACTTATCGCTATTCAAAAAGTCATTCTCGTTTTCGATAATATCGATAAAATCATCGATACTCAATTTGTTGGAAGAAGCAGATAATCCGATGGCACCGATAGCCGGGATATTAAAGTATCCTCTGGCGGGTTGCAAGGCAGGGTTCATTTTAAGTCTGGCCGGAACGTTGTCCATGAAATAAGAAGTTCTAAGTCCTTGTGCAAGACCCTCAGAAATCCACATGATAGACAAGAGTACAGCCACACAGCTAACTTTCAAAAAGGTAAAACTTTTTTTCATAAATAGTGTCGTTTATAAATCTGATTGGATATTTATTATGCTACAAAATTGTCATTTTATTTTAGAATAGACAAGGATTATTATTAATTATTTATTTCATTTTAATGTAGTGAAGGCATAATTTATCATCTGATATTTGGAAATGTAAAATAGATACTCTATCTTTGCACTCGCAAAACGAAAGAAGTTCTGCTTGTATTGCGGGATGGAGCAGTTGGTAGCTCGTTGGGCTCATAACCCAAAGGTCGTCTGTTCGAGTCAGGCTCCCGCTACAAAATGAGGATCGATGAAAGTCGATCCTTTCTTTTTTTATTTAGCATACGAAGCTAATATGTTTGAGACCTATCCACCTAATTTTTCACGTGAGCCATAATAGATAGAGAATAAATAGTTGTTATATTTGCTATATAGTTATATTTTAGAATATATAAAATACGCTATTTTCTTTGTTGTGTGGATTAATAGTCATACCTTTGTAAAAATAAATAATTCTTTGTGTATGAAAAAGGTGGTGTATATTTTGAGTTGTATTTCATTGTTTTTATCATGTAGTGATAAAGATGTGTATAAAGCTCCGGAAACGGATCTGAATCTGTTGAAACCATACGAGGATATGGAGGTCGTCGTTCCGGAGGGGTATGCCTCGATTGTCAAGTTATATGATGATACCTTGGCAATTTGTACTTATTCAACAACAATTTCGATCCCTACTTTCTGGGCGTCTAAATTGGGGCGGGCATCTGAAAATAGTCCGATCACGATTGAAAATGTAAAGAATGAGAATAATTATTATCAAGGAGTGTTGAATACTTGGCAGGTTGTGGCTTTTGAGGATAGTCGGAAAGGAGATTATGACTACAATGATTTGATTATACACGTGAGTTGGAGTATTCGGGAAAATAGTTACACGATAGCTGTTCAGCCCATCGCTTTAGGATCTTCTAAGAAGATTAAGTTGGGATTTGAGAAAATGGATGGTAATATTTCGAGTGTGGACGAGGTTATTGTGGCCGAGGATTGTCGGAAAGATTTGTTTGAGGGAAAAGAAGGGTTTATCAATACTTTTTCTGGTAAAGAAAAGGTGATTATTAATAATGGCAAATTTAAGTATCGAAAAGAGTTGGCCAAACAGAGTAATGATCTTAGATGTGCAGTGAATTGGTTTATTGAAGTAGATGGCGGGACAAGATTATATGCAATTACGAATAATCCAATATGTCTTAACCGAGAAGGAAGACCTTATGGATTGATATTCACAAGAATTCATGATAAGTATACTTATTGTAATGAGAAGGGGGAACGTTGTGGAGTTGATTGGTTTCAGTATCCACAAGAGTTGGTGAATATATCCGATGTCTATGATTTCGATGACTATATGAAAACGGGGGATATTTCTATTTTCCGAATACCTAAAGAAGGTTTTTATGATGCTATAGGGGAAGGGGAACCGATGGGAAAAGATGGATTGATTTATTGTCCGAATTCGTTGTATAACGTGAATCTACAGTAACGTGTAAAACGGGGAGTTTTCCCCGTTTTTTTATTCCTTTTCTCGTTATTTTTCAGTGCATTTTGTTTGGTGGGTTGATATTTATTTGTACTTTTGCGCCCGTGTTATAAAAACATAATGTCTAATTTATTAGGAGATAAGCATTTATTATTTATTATGGCAGAAGAACAAAAAGAAATGCAAGTAGAACTTGCGCAAGAAGAAACAAAGAAAGTTGCTCCTGTAGCAACAACAAGCGCTGAGGCTGACGAGAATTTTGACTGGGAAGCTTATGCAAATGATGATGTAATCCCCGCATCAGAAAAAGAAGAATTGGTTAACAAATATGCCGAGACTCTTTCATCTGTAGTAGAGAAAGAAGTTGTTGAAGGTACTGTTATCTCAATGAACAAGAGAGAAGTCGTTGTAAACATCGGTTACAAGTCAGACGGTATCATTTCATTGAACGAATTCCGTTACGATCCGGAATTGAAAGTGGGAGATAAAGTAGAAGTTTACGTTGAGACTCAAGAAGACAAAAAAGGTCAATTAACTCTTTCTCACAAGAAAGCAAGAGCTTTACGTAGCTGGGATCGTGTTAACGCAGCGTTGGAGAACGACGAAATTATCAAGGGTTACGTTAAATGTCGCACGAAGGGCGGTATGATCGTTGACGTATTCGGTATCGAGGCATTCTTGCCGGGTTCTCAAATCGATGTTAAGCCGATTCGTGATTATGATATCTATGTTGGCAAGACCATGGAATTCAAAGTGGTTAAAATCAACCAAGAATTCAAGAACGTTGTTGTATCTCACAAAGCTCTTATCGAGGCAGAGTTGGAACAACAGAAGAAAGATATCATTTCTAAACTGGAAAAAGGACAGGTACTTGAAGGTACTGTTAAAAATATCACCTCTTACGGAGTATTCATTGACTTGGGCGGTGTAGACGGATTGATCCACATTACCGACCTTTCTTGGGGCCGCGTAAACCACCCGAACGAAATCGTTGAGTTGGATCAAAAGTTGAACGTTGTTATTCTTGACTTCGATGACGAGAAGAAACGTATAGCTCTTGGTTTGAAACAATTGACTCCGCATCCGTGGGATGCTTTGAGTGCAGACTTGAAAGTGGGTGACCGTGTGAAGGGTAAAGTAGTGGTTATGGCTGATTACGGTGCTTTCGTTGAGATTGCTCCGGGTGTAGAAGGCTTGATCCACGTATCCGAAATGTCATGGTCTCAACACTTACGTTCTGCTCAAGACTTCATGAAAGTGGGAGACGAGGTAGAGGCTGTTGTTCTTACCTTGGATCGCGACGAAAGAAAGATGTCTTTGGGTATCAAACAACTGAAAAATGACCCGTGGCAAAATATCGAGGAGAAATATGCTGTTGGTACGAAACACAAAGCTATCGTGCGTAATTTCACGAACTTCGGTGTATTCGTAGAGATCGAAGAAGGAGTTGACGGATTGATTCATATCTCTGACTTGTCTTGGACGAAGAAAGTAAAACACCCGGCAGAATTCACTCAAATTGGTGCTGAAATCGATGTTGTAGTTCTTGAAATCGACAAGGATAACAGAAGATTGAGCTTGGGTCACAAACAGTTGGAAGAGAATCCTTGGGACGTATTCGAAACGATCTTTACCGTTGATTCTATCCACGAAGGAACGATCACTGAAATCTTTGACAAGGGTGCTGTTATCGCGTTACCTTACGGTGTAGAAGGATTTGCAACTCCTCGTCACTTGGTAAAAGAAGACGGAACTCAGGCTAAGGTTGACGAGAAATTACCATTCAAGGTGATCGAGTTCAACAAGGGTGCCAAGAGAATTATTCTTTCTCACTCTCGTATTTTCGAAGATGAGCAAAAGGCTGCCGACAATGCCAAGAAGAAAGATGAAGCTAGCGCTACTAAAAAAGCAGTGAAGAAAGTAAAAGAGAAACTGGAAAAAACAACTTTAGGTGATATCACCGAGTTGGCTGCTTTGAAAGACCAAATGGAAGCTAAAGAAGAGGAAGAAAAGAACAATTAATTTGTGAAATTCGAATTGACTATATTAGGGTGCGGTTCTGCCGTACCCACGCTTCAAAGAAATGCTGCCGCTCAGGTACTCAATGTACTTGAGCGGTACTTTCTTATTGATTGTGGTGAAGGTACTCAACAACAGTTGAGACGTTTTAAGGTGCCATATAATAAGATTAATCATATTTTTATTTCCCATTTGCACGGGGATCATTTTTTTGGACTGATCGGTTTATTGTCCAGTTTTTCATTGCAGAATCGTCGGGCTGAATTACATATCTATTCAGACAAGCGTTTGGAAGAGATTATCGAGTTCCAATTGAAGGTGATGAATTCCCGGTTGAATTATCCGTTGATATTTCATTACTTGGACCGTGAGCCCGGTTTAATATACGAGGACCGTATGATGACGGTTCATGCTTTTCCCTTGAAACACCGTTACGAGGCTCCCGTGATGGGATTCCTGTTTGCCGAGAAAGAGAAGGAGAGAAATATTAAGCGGGAGATGATTGATGCTTTCCGTGTTCCCGTGGCTTTTATGCATCGTTTGAAGAAAGGGGAGGATTTTATCACGCCTGAAGGGGAAGTGATTGCAAATAGTCGTTTAACAACGGCACCGCCTGCTCCTCGTTCTTATGCTTACATGACAGACACGCTTTTCCGAGAATCTTTTGCCGAATACGTACAAGGAGTTGATTTACTCTATCATGAATCTACTTACGGGAACGAGTTTGAAGGATTAGCCAAAGAAACTTTTCACAGTACTGCAGGACAGGCAGCACGAATGGCAATGCTTGCCGAAGCAAAACATCTTCTGCTGGGACATTTTTCGTCCCGTTATCCCGATCCGACCCCTTTGCTAGAACAGGCACGGGAGGTTTTTCCGAACACGGATTTGTGTTATGATGGGGCGGTTTTTGAATTACCCGCAGTGAAACGAGGGTAACGTTATCATTGCTTATCTTGTTTTCGGGCTAAAGCTTGTCTAGTCTTTTGTATGATTCTTCTTACATTTAATTGATAGTTCATTTAGACCAGTGAAGTATTCAGCCTGCATTCATGTTGTATTTATCCTCGATAAAATAGATGTTTGAGATGATTTTGTTTGGATTCGAGGTAAGTGGTGAAGTATATATGTTTGATTTTTAATCTTATTTCGAAAAGAAGAAAAGGGATTATTTCACGAAATATTTACTGGCTGAATAAATTGTAATACGAATTGTGTAAGTGTGAAAGGAGATTTCCGGTAAAGCGGATTTCTCCTTTTTTAATATCGTGGAAAAGAGAGGTTCTTGAAATAATTTTATCTTTGCAGCGTCAAATTCACATGGTTATTATGGCAAGAAAAGAAATTACATATATTCCCTCGGCAGAGGTTTGTTCGAAAGAGATTCATATTGTGTTGGAAGATGATGTGATCGTGGAAGTCGGTTTCAAGAAAGGATGTGCCGGGAATACGCAAGGGGTGGCAGCCTTGTTGAAAGGAATGAAAAAAGATGAGGCTATCCGCCGGTTGCGAGGAATATGTTGTGGACGAAAGTCAACTTCATGTCCTGATCAGTTGGCCCAAGCCTTGGAGAATATGGCGTAATTTAACCGTGTTTCTACCAATATAATCGGCAGAATATAGAATAAAGCAGAGATAAAGACGACACAAAGCTGAGATACAGCCGAAGTTGTGTCGTCTTTGTTTTTTTGATGTCTTGTATGTGCATCACCTAAGCCCTAAACAGGGATAAATAAGGGTAGAAAATAGTACCGTTTTCTATTTCAGGTATTCTATAAAGTGTAATAAGACGTGTGGTAATATTTATTCAAAACTATACTTTATGGAAGAATCAATTGTTAATGTAGAGCATTTATCTCATCGTTACAGTGTACAATGGGCGATTCGGGATATTAATTTTGAGATAACTGAGAATGGTATTTACGGTTTATTGGGTTCTAACGGGGCGGGTAAATTGACGACGATGAACATTATGTGCGGGGTGTTGAAACAGACGGAAGGGGAGGTTTTCATCAAGGGAGTAAGTATGAGAGAGAACCCGGTGGAGGCCAAGCGTTATATTGTTTTTTTTACCCTAGAAACCACCCCTGTATAATGATTTGACCGTGGAGGAATTTCTGGCTTTCACGGCTAATATTCGTCGTATTCCCACGGGAGAGGTGGCCGAGGCGATTAAGGTTGTGATGGGACGATGCGGGTTAAGCCATTTCTGCAAGCGGTTGGTGCGTAATTTATCGGGAGGGTATCAACAACGTTTGGGGATTGCCCAAGCGATTATTCACAACCCGGCATTTGTTGTGCTGGATGAGCCGACCAACGGGCTGGACCAAAATCAGATAGTGGAGATTCGACATTTGATTAAGGAGATTGCCGAGGAGCATACGGTGATTCTTTCCACGCATATTTTGTCGGAAGTGCAGGCTACGTGTGATTATATCCGGATGATTGAGAAAGGGCAAGTCGTTTTTGCCGGAACAATGGAAGTGTTTGATAATTATATAGTACCGAACACGATATTCGTGAGTTTGGCATCGGCTCCGCCCGTGGACGAGTTGAAAATGATATTTGACGTCTAATAGAAATAGATATGGTAAACCTTGAATCTATTTTCGGGCATTAATACGAAGAATGAAAGATGCTGGGAGCAACTCTACACGTCTTGCTATGCGGCAATGTGCGTGTACGTGGAGTCGATCGTGAAGGGTATGGATTGCTCCAAGGACATCGTGCAGGACTTACTGGTGAATCTCTGGCATTCGGATATTCAGTTCGCTTCCGGCCGGGAATTGATGGGGTACTTGTATAAATATTTGTATAATAATTCTTTATTATATATCCGTAACAAGAAAAAAAGGGCGATGATTCTTGATAAAATAGACCAGGAGAAAGAGAACGAGGATTTTTCGAAGGATTTCATGCTGGACAGCAGGAAGAGATCGTGCGTTTGCTACATCTTCATATTGGTGATTTACCGCGAGTGAGCGGGAAGGAAATTGCCGATAAATTAATTAGGCATTAGCGTGAACACGGTGAAGGTTCAAAAGAATAAAAGTATCAAATATTTACGTGACCGACTGATTCATTGTCGTCGGGAATTGGACTTGTGAGTGAAGTTTTGGAATATATTTTACATAGTGTTAAATTTGTGATTTTATTAAGAAATTGTTTGGTAAATATAAAATAATGTTATATATTTATCGTGAGCAATGATAGGAGCGAGAGTTTGATTTGAGTTAGTAACTTTTAAAATGAAAAGAGATGAAAACTAAATGGAATCAAATGGTAATTGTAGTTCTACTACTGGTCGTCATCACGAGTATTGTTGTTTACACGTGGATAAGTTTTGCGGAGTTAATCAATTTCTTTGATCATGCTGCGAGCGAGGCATTCACGGGAATGAAAGTGGTGGGATTGTAACGGAATTAACGTTGTGAACCCAGGAATGTAAAATTTGGGGGAATTGGTTAAATGGTAGATTAACCAAGGAAGGAATAAATGGCGGATAAATTTTCCGAGCAGTATCAATAACCCGATAAATATTGTTATTTTTGTAAGTGTAAAAACGTACAAGTAAATGGCATCTAAAACGATTCGGGTATTATCTTTATTTTCAGGTTGTGGTGGAATGGATTTAGGATTGGAAGGAGGATTCTCTATCCATAAGGGATGTATTAATGAAAAAAGTAATCCTGATTTTATTGAAAAGCAAGAGCGAGGTGATTTGGTAAAATTACATTCTACTCGTTTCCAACTTGTTTTCGCCAATGATATTTTGAAAGAGGCCCGGACTGCTTGGATTCATTATTTTGCGAAGTATGGCTACACTCCGGATGTTTACCGGGAGGAAAGTATTGTGGATCTCGTGAAACGGCACAGGGCTGGGGAATTGGTTTTCCCGAAAAAAGTAGACGTGGTTACAGGAGGTTTTCCGTGTCAGGATTTCAGTGTGGCGGGGAAACGTAACGGTTTCAATTCTCATAAAGATCACAAAGGAAAAATTATTGATGGGGAGATTGCCTCGGAAGAAACCCGCGGCAAATTATATATGTGGATGAAAGAAGTTATTGAAATCACGAAACCTAAGCTGTTTATCGCAGAGAACGTGAAGGGATTGGTAAATCTTTCCAATGTGAAGGAGATTATTCAGCAGGATTTTTCCCGGGCAGATGGAGACGGATATATCGTGCTGGAACCTCGTGTTCTGCACGCAGCAGATTACGGTGTCCCCCAATCCCGCGAGAGGGTGATTTTTATCGGTATTCGTAAATCTGCGTTAACACCCGCAGCCCGTGAGGCCTTGATGCGTGATGTTATCCCTGATGAATACGTGCCTTATCCGTCACCTAGTCATGCATATCATATTAAGAACAAGGGTTTGATGCCTCCCCAGACGGTGGGAGGAATGTTTGTCGGCCTGAAGGAACCGGAAGATAGTGATGATCCTGCACAAAGGGTCTATTCCAAAGCCAAGTTCATGGGTACCCATTGTCAAGGTCAGACAGAGGTGGATGTAAATGGGATCGGGCCAACGATTCGGGCTGAACATCATGGTAATATTGAATATCGACGGCTGTCAAAAGAGCATGGCGGTATCATTGACAAGGAATTGAAAAAGGGATTGAAAGAGCGTCGTTTAACCCCGCGAGAATGTGCGTTGATACAGACTTTCCCTCTTGATTATGAATTTGTGATTCCTCATGAGGAAAACAAACAGAGATATATTCTAAGTCCTTCAGCAGCCTATAAGATTATAGGAAATGCCGTTCCTCCTTTATTGGCTTACCATATAGGGAAACGAATTGAGAATTTGTGGGATCTTTATTTCGAACCAGATGAAGTCGTTATTTAGTTTTCATATGCAAAATAATTGTGCTTTCGAAGAGCTATTAACAAAAGTAATAGACTTCATGAACCAGGAAGCATTGAAGTTTCCGGAAATGTATACTGGTTTATTAGGTAGTAAATTAGAAGATAAAGTCGTAGAAGTATTGCAACAATGTGCTGTCGGGACATGTTTTGAAGATCAGATCGTGAAATACTCCGGGCAACGTTTTCCCGATATTGTTATTGGTGGTTATTATGGGGTTGAGGTGAAAACCACGAAAGCTAATCATTGGAAGTCTACGGGAAGTAGTGTTGCCGAGGGGACTAGAGTGGAAGATGTGGAGCGAATATACCTTTTGTTTGGAAAAATGTGTGAACCGGTTTGTTTTGTTTGCAAGCCTTACGAAGAGTGTTTATCGGAAGTCGTGGTAACCCATTCCCCTCGTTATTTGGTAGATATGAATTTACCAAAAGGAGGAACAATTTTTGACAAATTGGGAATTCCTTATGATGAATTGCGTTGTCAACCGAATCCGATTCGAACCATTCTTGATTACTATCGTTCTCGGCTTAAAGAAGGAGAAGAGTTATGGTGGTTGGATAATGATCGTTCTAAGGTATCTAACCTTGTGATTCGTATGTGGAGTTCGCTATCTCCGCAAGAGAAACAGAGATACCAAATTAAAGGATTTATCTTTTTCCCAGAGTTATTAAGTAATCGTTCGGATAAATTCAATCGGATGGCTGTTTGGCTTGCAACTCAAGAAGGTGTTGTTTGTCCGAATCTAAGAGATATTTTCTCGGCAGGAGGAAAGGAGTGTATTACGAAAAACGGAGTGTGTTATCCAGGTGTATCAAAAGTGATCGGGAAGCTTTACCGGGAATTACCTGCAATAAAAAAATTTATTCAGCAGGTTGATAATGCTGAATTGCAGGAGTATTGGAAATGTCAATTCAATATCGAAAACAAATGGGAAACGTGGTGTCGACTGGCAATCAAGAATCTTGAAACAATCAACACAACCGGAATTCCTTTGAAAAAGTTAATCTGTTAATGTGATTTTCCTATAGTTTTAACCGGAAAATATCGGATACCTGTTTGAAACCGTGATGCTCGAAGAATTGGTGGGCAGAATGGTTGTTGACGCCCGATTCGAGGTAACAATCCTGTATTCCTTTGTCTCGGAAACTTTCCGTCGCTCTTTGCAGGAGTTCCTGTCCGATACGCTTTCCCCGGTATGCGGGATCAACACTGAGGTCAAAGATAATCCCGTAAGGTTTGGCTCCGTCATTCGTGATGCCAAACAATACGAATCCGATAATTATTCCGTTTTCCAAATAAAGCAGGAGTATGTTGTTCGGGTTTTCTACTTGTCGATCGAGATAATTTAGCCACATTTCCTTGTAATTAGGAGCAAGCTCGTTACTATCGAGAGCGATTCCCATTTGTAGTTCCCCGTGGGAAATATAGGCTTTGTGTGATTCTATGATACGGGAAAAAAATTCGCAAAGCTGTGTTCTGTAATCGATGGAATATGTTGTTATCATACGTGTAAATTTATTGTGATTTTCTTCTACCATGTTTTTTGCGAAGATAGTGAATAATTACCCGAATCATAATTTTCATGCTGAAATATATGCCGATAGAAGTAATAATAACCAGCACGACAGCCGTAAATACCCCAAATTCTTTGGAAATCATCGAGAATACGGGTGCCTCACCGTTGCCTTCTAATAATACCCCGAAAAGGGAGGCAATGGAAATGAAAAGAAGAATATTCTTCGTGCTGTTAGCCTCTTTCAGATCGGCTATATTGTTGGCATTTGTCAGGGACTTATCCACTCTTTCCGTGATGTCCTTTAATTGTTGCTCGTCAGCGTCAATTCGTAGTCTTCGGCTTGTTTCATGGTACATATGTTTGTGAGACATATAGCGAAGGTAACGTACCGAATCGAGTTGTAGTATTACATCGGATAAGCTGATGCTTAGACGGGCATTCTGCTCGATCATGTCCAGTATCTTGTCATTGATAATTGTGAATCCCTGTTGGCCGTCCTTTGATTCAGGGTGACTGTTATCCTTGATCGCTTGTCGGGAGTTGAAAATATATTTATTTAGTACGTAGTTAATCGTGTGTTTTTTAGCCAACAGGATTTCGACTAACACAAGATATTCCGGCCAACTGACGTGATAACGGTCTCGTCGGGCCAAGTGTTTTTTCCAGTCGGTGGGAGCTTCTTTCCCACGGTTTCCGTATGTACCGATAACGAGACTCATGTTTTCATTGGCTAGCACAAGATCATCGGTGTCAATGGCGATGTTTTTCCCACAAATATCTTCAAAACTGGAATCCATGCGGTAGGGCCACTCTTCGGGATAAAGACTCATGAGGCCCACAAGTTCCGCCTTGTGACATTGTTCGATATGTTCGATAACTTGGTCTTCCCGCATCTGGTCAAAACGGATTCGTCCCTCGTGACCTATACTTTCCCAAATATCCAAAAAGATATAATTATGCCATCCGTATTCGAACTCTTTGGATTCTTTACTTTTTCTTGAATCTTTTTGTCTTTGCTTGTCAAAGAAATAGCGGTAACGCTTTTGTACTTCATCGAAAGTAACACCTTTTGTTTTCACGGTTGTCGTGTAGACGTGTGATTCTTCGTCGATGTGCAGGTCACTAATTGAAACGACTTTCAGGGAACCGTCGATTTCTTGGCCTTTCTTCTTGTTGTTGTAAACCCAATGTTCCACATGTTGCACGATCCCCGCTACGGCAATCAGTTGATCCGTGTTGAATGGAACATCTGTTTGGCAAAATTTGGTCCCGTTAATTCTTCCCGTCGGACTCACAATGATCCGGTAAGAGATTTCAACTGTCTTGTTGAAGAATACGGCAGCCCGTACATGTACGTGTCCCCATAGCCTAGCGGGAGCGTTCCCGTCAATGTCAATACATATATTGAACCCTTTCAAACGATAACGGTTAATTACTTTATCCGAATGGGTAAACAACTGGTCGTCAAAATGCCCGTCATCATCCTTCTTGATGAAGAAATTCGTTTCGGGGTTCAGGGGAATTTCAATTCCGGCAGAAGTGAAGGTCTGTATCAGAATGACGGAGAATTCATTGTAGATAAGACCGGATTCACACTGGTTGTAATTTCTCATAATATGCACGTTTCGTGCAAATATAACTAAATTTTATAAATAAAATGGAGAAAGTGTTTTTTTTAAGAAAAGTTGAGTTATTAGAAAATATTAAAAATATTCATTATCTTTCCTAACTCGATAGAAATAAGTGTTTAATCAATAATAATATAAAGTATGATGCTAGGAGGAGTGGTTGGAATTTTTTATGTAGTATTAAAACTAATACTGTCGGTCGGTTTGGTTATTTTGTTTTGGAATGTTTATGTCGCATTGCGGATATACATCAAAAAGAATAGTGATGTGAAATGGAAAGAAAAAGACTGACTTGTAAATATCAGCCTTCTATTAATTCTTTCACGAAAGGTGTTGCCGGGGTTTTCCTGATCTCATCAACCGCCCCGAACGGTTCGTCCATGAGCAGGATATCCGGGTTTGTGGCAAGGGCTCGGGCGATATCAACTCGTTGTCGTTGACCACCGGACAGTTCTACCGGGTAACGGTCGAGCATATCCCTGTCAAGACCGACCACGTTAATCAATCGTTTTACCGCTTTGCGGGTACGTTCTTTATTCCTGTGATTCAGTAGGCTGGGGACATAAGCGATGTTTTTACGAATGGTCATGTGAGGAAATAGCCCGATACCTTGAATGATATACCCGATGTTACGACGTAAAAGTGTTTGGTTCTCCTTCGAAATATCTTTCCCATCGACATAAATGACCCCGAAAGTGGGAGAGATCAGTCCGTTAATTAACTTTAGTACGGTTGTCTTCCCAAAACCGGAATTTCCGATAATGGTTAGGAACTCGCCTTTCCGGATCTCCAAGTTGAAGTCCTTTAATATTTCCCGGTTCCCGTATGATTTATTGACGTGTTCAAAACGAATAGCAACATTATTTTCCATAACTCAATTGTGGATTAAGTAAACCTTTTTTGTAAAAAAACTCCACAGTAACTTCCCGTTCCGTGCGATGTTCCACGTCGACTTTGTAATTCATGTCGGCCATTTTCTGATCCGTCAGTATACCGTTCATCTTTTCCAGTATCCTTTCCAGTTCCGGGTGTTCCTCCAATGTTTCCTCTCGTACGATTGTCGCACAATAGTAGGAAGGGAAGAAGTGTTTGTCATCTTTTAGAGTCGTAAGATTTGCGTGGCTTAACTGCCCATCAGTTGTGAAAATGTTGATCACATCAATCTTGCCGGATTTCATGGCCTCGTACTTCAATCCAATATCCATATCTAAGTTTTTCTTGAATTTGAGGTTATAGTAGGCGAGAGATCTGCGTACCCGTCATTAATTTCGTAAAAGTCATATTCCGCCCCGAAAGTGAATAAATCGGGATAAAGGGCCAAATCGGAAAATGTTTTTAAGTTATATTTTTTTGCCATTTCATTACTTACAGCCAAGCTATAAGCATTGTTAAAGCCGTACGGGGCAACCCATTTCAGCCCGTATTCCCGGGAATATTCTTTTTGTAACTCGGAGAATAATTGGTCGGGTGGGAGTAACGTGTCTTTTTTCAAGATCACCAACAGCTTGTACCCGTGTATTCCGGGTAAAGGTCGAAATCTCCCTTGATCATGGCCGGATGAATGTTGCTTGTGCCACCACCCACGCCTTTCGTGATTTTCACCTGCAAATCGGAGTTTTCTTCAATGAGTAGGGCAAGCATCTCTCCGAGAATGAATTGTTCGCTCATCGGTTTGGTGGCAATATGGATCGTGTCTTTTTTCGACTCGCATCCCGACAGGAATACGAGGCCAATGAATAGTGCAAGTAGTCCGTTTTTCATGTATTTTTTCATAGTAATTTACGTTTTCTTTTAATATACTTTTCGTAGCGTCCCACGCCCCAATCTGCCAGCAAGGCCAGCAGGGCTATTAATAAACTCCCGGCAATCGTCATGGCCGAATTGTTGGTTGTGATTCCCCGGTAGATGGCTACTCCTAATCCTCCGGCACCGATAAATGCGGCGATACCCGTGAGGGCAATGGTCATCGCTACCATGTTACGAATTCCCGACAGGATAACAGGAAATGCCAGAGGAATCTGTATTTTATAGAGTATCTGGAAGGTCGTGCTGCCCATTCCTCGTGCCGCCTCGATAATCTCCTTGTCGATGCCGATAATTCCCGTGTAGGTATTGTGGACCATAGGGAGCAGGGCGTAAATGCTCAAAGCGATGATGGCCGTGGTGTTACCGATTCCGGAAAAAGGAATCAAGAAACCGAACAAGGCAATTGATGGGATGGTGTAAATGAAGTTCGTGAGGCCCAACACGGTGGATGTTATTTCGAGTGCGGTTTTTGGCCGGGAGACGTGAATTATCCTCGTCCTGCTTTCTACGGGTTGCCTTATCCTTTTATAAGTGATATAAAAGGCAATGATCATTTGATTCGTCCTGCGATGGCAATATTCAAGCCCGAGAAGAAAGAGTTTTTTCTGACGCTGGAAGATGCTTTGGCTTATGATGACCCGTTTGATGCCGTACATCAATTCTTGCAATCTAGTTTTGATATTATGCAGAAAGTACGTCCGTGGCAGTATCTGGACTGGATCACAACTCCATTGACTTACACGAAATAGACAGGAGTTCCCCCAATTGGGCTGTCCCTAGTAGGTGTCTTGGCTACGGTCAATAATCATAATGTATATCGGGTTTTAACTATGAAGCAATAGTTGTAAAATACTTGATTTTTATAATTATTTTTCATATATTTATGTACGATATTACTAACTAAATTTATGAACGTCATGGGAGGTGAAGGACATATATTTGATATGATTCAACGTGCGAAACAGAATCGAAAAATGATTCAGGATCGTCGTGACCGCATGAAAGATCTCGTTGAAAAAATGAACGAGAAACCTTTAACAGGTTATCCGAACAAGTTGGCGGAAGGGGAAATGGAACAAATCGCAAGAGACATAAAATCGAGAGAAGATGATGAAAAGGTGTACTACACCCGTTTCATGTTTGCTTTTCTGGGAATTTTGCTATTAGTTATGCTCGTGGTGTGGGGAATGTGGAGAATGCTGGGAGCGTGAAAGTGTTATAACTATTCGGAGCGTGTCGTCAATTTATCCTTGATACCGATGAGAGAGTGCTGGAACACCAATTACATAAGGGTTAAATGAATTCGGGGCTGCTCAATGTGAATTGGCAGCCCCGAATCGTTATTTGCTAGAAAAGTGGTAGTGTCACATGGTTGTACCGATCACTCCTTTCGTGGATTGTTCTATGAAATCAATAATGCATTGAATTTCCGGTCCGACAGTAATGGTCTCTTTGATTCTCAGTAGGGCGTTTTCAACGCTTGTCCCACATTGATACACTTGACGGTAGGCTTTAGCAATGTCGTCAATAATTTCTTCCGTGAGTTTTTGTTCTTTACGCAGAATGTAAGCGTTGATCCCGTAGTAAGCAATCGGGTTATGGGCGGCAACGATATAAGGGGGAACGTCCTTGTTGGCCCGGCATCCGTCCTTTACCAAGGCCCAAGTCCCGATACGGCATCCATGTTTCACGATTACGCCACCACCTAAAATTGCGTAGTCGTCGATAATACAATTTCCGGCTGTCTTGGTTGCATTTCCCAGTACACAGTTGTTACCGAGATGGGTGTCGTGTGCTAGATGCACGCTTTCCAGCAAAAAGTTTCCATCACCGACAATCGTGCAATCCGTCGTGTTAGTTCCCCGGTTAATAATAACCTTCTCCCGGATCGTGTTGTTATTCCCGATTTTTAAGAGGGTATCTTCCCCCTTGAACTTGAAATCTTGCGGGGTCGCCCCGATAATGGCTCCCTGGTAGACCGTGTTGTTCGTTCCCATACGGGTACCGCTCAGGATACTGGCGTACGGCATGATCGTGCAGTTATCTCCGATTTCGACGTTCTTGTCGATATATGCGAAAGGATGGATAGTTACATCCTTTCCTATTTTTGCATCGGGATTAACGTAAGCTAGTGGACTTATCATGATAATTTGTATTTAAAGGTTATTGGGTTCGTCCACCACCTAGGGCATGATACAGGTTGACAACGGCTTGTATGCGTTGGAACTCGTCGGATACTCCGGAGAGTTGCGCATTAAGCAAGGACTGTTGTGCCGTGAGTACTTCCAAGTAAGTGGATGTTCCTAAAGTTAGTAATTCTTGCGTGTATTCCACGGATTTTTCTAAAGAAAATATCTGCTTTTCACGTTGTTCGATTTTATCTTGTGCCGTTTGGTACTGCGCCAAAGCATTGCTAACTTCACTTCCTGCGTTTAATATTGCTTGTTCGAAACTAATCAAGGCCTCTTCTTGTTGTGCCTTGGCAACTCTTAATCGGGCGGTGAGGGCTCCCCGGTTGAAGATCGGTTGTGTCAGTGATCCCACGGCAGAGGCTATCATCTTACCGGGATTCACGATATATGAGCCGGAACTGTTCGTCCATCCGAGTGTTCCGCTGATCGAGATTTGCGGGTAGAATGCCGAACGGGCTTGGTTCGTGTTATAAAACGTGCTGGCCAATGCCATTTCGGCGGATTTCACATCCGGACGATTCGATAACAATTGAATAGGTATACCTACATTCAGCAGGGTAGGAAGGGATTGGTCTTCCAGTTTTCCCCGTTCGATACGTTGCGGGGCTTGTTTCAATAACAGGGAAAGTGAGTTTTCCGTTTCCCGGATGCTTTTTTTCAAGTCGGGAATGGAGGCGGCAATCATGTAACTGTTAGCCTCGCTTTGTGCGATAGCAGCCTCGTTTACCATCCCGGCCTCTTTCATCGCTTTCATGGTTTCCACGCTTTTTTGCCATAATACGGCTGTCTCTTCCGTGATGGCCAGTTGCTTGTCCAGCATGAGTAGCGTGTAGTAGGTGTTGGCAATAGTCGCAATAACTTGTGTTTGAACGGCTTGTTTGTATGCCTCGCTTTGTAGTAAGATCGCTTTTGCTCCGCGTTTGGCATTCGTTAATTTGCCGAACAGGTCAAGTTCCCAATTAGAGACTACCGGGAGCGAGTAAATCTGCGTGGCGGCAGCCTTGTCAAAACTACTTACTGTTCCCTGGGGAGATAATCCCAGGGAAGGTAGGTATGCCAAGCGGGAGGACATTAACCCAGCCTCTGCCTCTTTCACTTTCAAGATAGCAGTTTGCAGATCACTGTTTTGTTCCAGTCCCTGACGAATTAATTGCTGTAATTGGGGATCCGTGAATACCTCTTCCCAGGGTAAATTACCCATATTCGTGGTATCCGATACCAGCGTGTCATTTACAGAAACCGGGTCCCGGTACAGGCCTTCCATATCCATGTCCGGGCGGTTGTATTTCTTGTAAATGTTACAGCTGCTTAACAGGGCACCCATGCATATCGTGTATATAACAACTTGTTTCATCTTGCTTTATTTTGTGTATTGTTCTATTTCAGATTCAAGTTCCGTGTTGTCTGTGTCATGCCATTCAATTGGTTTAATCTTCTCTTGCAAGTACTGGAATGCAACGAACATGGCAGGTACCGTGAAAATCTGGCAAATCATACCGATTAACATACCGCCAATTGCTCCGGAACCCAACGTGCTGTTACCGTTTGCACCAACACCGCTAGCGAACATCATCGGTAACAAACCGATAACCATGGCCAGTGAGGTCATCAAAATCGGACGGAGACGGGCAGAAGCTCCTAGCACGGCAGCGGAAACGATGCTCATTCCGGATTGACGTCTTTCGAGAGCAAACTCGGTGATTAGGATGGCGTTTTTCGCCAACAGACCGATCAACATGATCAATGCAATCTGCATGTAGATGTTGTTTTCAACACCCATAAATTGTGCAAATATGAAACTACCCATTAACCCGAAAGGTACGGAAAGAATGACACCCAAGGGTAGGATGTAACTCTCGTACTGGGCACTCAGTAGTAGGTACACGAACACGAGACAAAGTACGAATATTAATGCGGTGGTGTTTCCACTGGAACTTTGTTCTTCACGGGTCATACCCGAGAATTCGTATCCGTATCCGGTAGGTAACGTTTCGGCGGCCACTTCCTCGATGGCTTTGATGGCTTGCCCGGAGCTGTACCCGTCGGCAGGAGAACCGTTTACGCTAATGGCCGTAAACATGTTGAAACGCTTGATATTATCCGGACCGTATACTTTGCGTAATGTGACGAATTGCGTGATAGGTGCCATTTCATTGCCGTTTCTGACCATGATCTGGTTTAATGTTTCCGGGTTTGCCCGGAAGTTTGCATCCGCCTGAATCATGACACGGTATAGTTTCCCAAACCGGTTGAAGTTAGAGGCGTATAGACCACCGTAATATCCCTGCAATGCGGAAAGTAGGATGTTGGGGGATAACCCTGCCTCTTTACATTTTGCCACGTCAATGTCTACCATGTATTGCGGATAGTTTGGGTTGAAAGAAGTCCGTGCTGCTGCAATTTCCGGACGAGCATTCAGTTTTTCCAGGAAATTCTGGGTGATGTCGAAGAAGTCGTTCAAATTACCACCTGTTTTATCTTGAAGGTTGAACTCGAAACCGTTCGTTAAACTATATCCCGGGATCATTGGGGGTGCGAATAACAGTACACGGGCGTCCTTGATCAAGCCTTGGGTTTGCATGTATAATTGTCCGATAACGCTGTTTACATCCTGTCCCTTACTTCGTTCATCCCACGGTTTCAGACGACAGATGAATGTACCGTAAGAACTACCCTGCCCGGCAATGAAACTATATCCGGCAATTTCTGTACGGTCGGAAACGGCTGGGTTGCTGGCAATCAAGCTGTCCACTTGTGCCAAGGCGGCTTCTGTGGTTTCCAACGACGTGGCAGGAGGAAGGTCCACGATCACGAAGAATGTTCCCGTATCCTCGTTGGGTACTAATCCGGTCGGGGTTTTCTGCATTAGGAATACAAGGACGACCATACTGGCAATGACCGTGATGAACGTGGTTACTTTGTGATTAATGAAAAAACTAACTCCTTTTTTGTATTTATTCAAAGTTACGTCGTAAGCGGCATTGAAAGCCGCATGGAATCGGTTGATAAGTCCTTTTTTCTTGTGATCCTCACCCTTGTCATGGGCTTTCAAGAAAATAGCACACAATGCGGGACTTAGTGTCAAGGCATTGATGGCAGACAGACCGATGGAAACAGCCATTGTTAAACCGAATTGGCGGTAGAAAGTACCGGAAGTACCGGTGATGAAACTTACGGGGATGAACACGGCCATCATCACGAGGGTGATGGATACGATGGCACCGGAAATTTCATTCATGGCGTCAATGGATGCTTTAAGCGGGGATTTATATCCTTGGTCCAGTTTTGCGTGGACGGCCTCGACCACGATGATGGCATCATCGACCACGATTGCGATAGCCAGAACGAGGGCGCAAAGTGTCAACAAGTTCATGCTGAATCCGATCAAGTAAAGCACGAAGAATGTACCAATCAATGCAACCGGGATCGCAATGGCAGGAATTAACGTGGACCGGAAGTCTTGCAGGAAGATAAATACAACCAAGAACACGAGGATAAATGCCTCGATCAATGTCTTCAGTACTTCATGAATAGATGCATACAAGAAGTCATTGGCACTTAGCAGTATGCTATACTCAACACCGGGAGGGAAGTCCTTGGAAACATCTTCCAGTAATGCCTCGATGTCTTTAATGATCTGCGTGGCGTTGGAGCCTGCGGTCTGGAAGATCATACTGGTAACTCCGGGATGACCGTTTGCGTTGTTCGAGTAGCCATAGCTTAATCCACCCAGTTCGATACGGGCAACATCTTTCAATCGTAGGATTTCCCCGTCGGAAGTGGCCCGGATGATTATATCTTCGAACTCTTCTGTCGTCTGGAGACGTCCTTTGTATTTCATGATATATTGGAACGATTGATCGCCACTTTCCCCAAACTGTCCGGGAGCAGCCTCGATGTTTTGTTCTGCTAGGACAGCCGTAATATCGGAAGGCATTAACTTGTATTGTGCCATCACGTCAGGTTTTAGCCAGATACGCATGGAGTAATCGGCACCGAACGCCATCACGTCGCCCACACCGGGAACACGCTGGATTTGCGGAATCAAGTTAATCTTCATATAGTTCTGAAGGAACGTTTGGTCAAACCGGTCATCCGTGCTGTAAACGGTGAAACCTAACAACATACTGGTTTGGCGTTTACTGGTGATCACACCTACTTGAGTCACCTCGGCAGGTAGAAAACCTTGAGCTTTGGCCACGCGGTTTTGCACGTTTACAGCGGCCATGTCCGGGTCTGTTCCTTGTTTAAAATATACCTCGATAGAGGCCTCTCCCGTGTTGGTAGCAGTAGAAGTCATGTACATCATGTTTTCTACACCATTGATTTGCTCTTCCAACGGGGCTATCACACTGTTTAGCACCGTTTCCGCATTTGCCCCGGTGTAAGACGTGCTAACCCGAACAGTAGGTGGGGCGATATCCGGGTATTGTGTGACGGGGATGGAAATCAACCCCAAGATACCCAAGATCACGACGATGATGGAAATCACCGTGGAGAGAACGGGACGTTTAATAAAATTATCTAATTTCATAATCTCAATTCATTCAAAGTAATTTGTTTATGTTCTTCCATTACCGGGAAACTGCCTGTTGGCGTTTGGCTGCCGATTCTGCTGGGGTGATTGCTTTGATGGACATACCGTCTCTCACGGATGTACCCACTCCTTCAACCACGATGCGGTCCCCGATGTTTAGCCCGGAAGTAACAACATAGTTTTTCCCGTCGTTAATGGGTAATATGGTAATCTCACGGGTTTTGACAACAGAACTATCCGTTACGACAAAAGCGAATTTTTTATCTTGGATTTCCGAGGTCGCCTTTTGTGGAATAATGATTGCGTTATCTGATTCCTCTGGCAACAGGATTACTCCCGATCCACCGCTACGCAAGACCCCGTTCGAATTGGGGAAGGTGGCACGCACGCTGGCAGAACCCGTCGTTTGATCAATTACCCCGCTTAACGTTTCAATTTTTCCTTTCTCGGAATAGATTGATCCGTCAACCAATTGTAATTCCACTGCCGGCATTTGGTTTAATACTCCTTGGGTAGCTCCATTACTTTGACGGGTTAGTTTGAGAAGATCTTTCTCGTTCATGGAGAAATAAACGAACATCTTGGAATTGTCTGATACCGTGGTTAAAGGCGTTGTCATGCTGGGGCTAACGAGACTACCGACACGATAAGGAATTTTCCCGATAACTCCATCCGCAGGGCTGGAGACTTGCGTGTAGGACAGATTCTTCTCCGCATTGATTAATTGTGCCTCGGCTTGGGCCAAATTAGCCTTCTGTTGTGCTAATGTGTTCTCTGCCGTTTGTAATTCGTACTGGCTGATTATGTTTTTCTGTGCCAGCATTTTTTTATTCTCGGCGGTGAGTGCCGCTGTTGCAACTCCTGCTTCCGCAACCTTAACAGCAGCACGGGCCACGTTCACGGCTTCCTCGTATTGTACGGGGTCAATAACAAATAGCGTTTGACCTTTCTTTACTACCGAACCCTCATCCACGCATAACTTCGTGATGAATCCACTCACGTTTGGACGAATCTCAACGTCCTGACATCCCTTGATTGTTGCCGGGTAAGAATTATTCAACTTTGATACGCTAGGCTCAATTGTGATGACCGCATATTCAGGAACTCCCGCTTGATGTCCAGCCTGTTTGTTTCCACAGGCAAAAAGTGTAGTCCCTAACATAATTACAATCAATCTTTGAGACAAAATAATCATTGACTTTCTAATTTTCATATGCTAGATTTTAATTAATTGTATTCGTGTATAACTTTAAAAACACCCCTATAACAGGCGACACAGTGTCGAATAGACAAAAGGTATACCAAAATTGTAAATAGAAATGTAGATTTTGTTTCTTTTATAGAAAAATTATACATGTGAGCAGTTAATTTTAAGTTTCTGCTCAATTTTACATTATCTTTGCCGAAAAGGTTTGGATCATGGAGGTTTTTATCAGGAAAATAAGGGAGGCTTATCCGTTATCGGATGAAACCGTTCGTTTATTGCTCGGTCACACGGAAAGAGTTGTTCTTCCTAAAGGTGAATTATTGATGCGAGAAGGAACGGTTGCAAAATATACTTATTTTGTAATAAAAGGATTTGCCCGGGGATTTTTCCATAGGGAGGATAAGGATATTACGATCTGGTTTGCCTCCGAGGGGATGTCCCTTTTGTCGATGAACGGGTATATGTTTTCAACTGCCGGGTATGAGAACGTGGAGTTACTGGAAGAATGTGACTTGTTGAAAATATCAAACGAAACATTAAATCGTTTATTTGATTCAAATATTGAACTGGCGAATTGGGGACGACGGATGTCTGACGGGATTATATTGAAATTCGAGAAATTATTCATGGAACGTTATTTCATGTCAGCCTCGGAACGCTATCATTTATTGATTGAACGGGAGCCGGAGATATTAAAGAAGGTTCCGCTTCGTCATATCGCATCATTTCTAGGAATTTCTCAAGTGTCGTTAAGTAGGATTAGGGCAGGGATTCAGTAATTTTAAATTTTAACCGCACAAATCCAATGCTTTTTAATCTTATCATGTTTTATTCGGTTCTGTTTTTTACATATGTAAATTGAAAAGTCGGGAATTTTACGGACCTTTGGGGCCGTTAATTTAAAAAGTAGAAAGTAAATGCGGCAGTTGAAAGGTGTATTATTAGCGATGATTTCATCATCCACGTTCGGGTTGATTCCATTGTTTGCCCTTCCGGCAATGCAAGAGGGAGTAGGTTTGGATTCCGTATTGTTTTATCGTTTTGCCATTTCTGCGGTGGTCGTGGGTGTCTATTTGCTTTTACGGCGTGTAGACCTTCGGATAACTTTAAAGGAGTTTGGAACAATGTTCCTGTTAGGAGGTGCGTATGCCTCTACTTCGCTTTTTCTGACAGCATCTTACCTGTACATTCCCAGCGGGGTGGCCACAACGATTCATTTTCTTTATCCGGTGTTGGTTACCGCCATCATGATTGCTTTTTTCAAAGATAAAATATCACTCTCAGTAATCATTGCCACGGTACTGGCTATTCTGGGAGTCTATTTATTAAGCAGTGGCGAAGGGGAAGGTGTGACTAGTTTAAAAGGACTTTTCATGGTACTGTCGACCGTGGTAACTTATGCCATATATATCGTTGGTGTAAATAAATCCTGTATACAACACATGGATGGGTTGAAAATGACCTTTTATATGTTGTTTTGTTGTACAATCATTTTTGGTGTCAACATTCTGTTAAAAGGGCAGGGATTGGATATGATGTCGAATACGAATGCCGTGGTGCATATCTTTTTGCTGTCTTTAATCCCAACTCTTGTATCCGATTTAACGTTAATATTGGCAATACAGCACGTGGGATCAACCACGGCTGCTATAATGGGATGTATGGAACCCTTGACGGCAGTAAGTATGGGAGTTTTGTTTTTGGGAGAACGTTTCGGGTTAGGACAGATACTGGGAGTTGTTATCGTGCTGGTAGCCGTGTTTATTGTGATCCTGTCTAGTCATCCGGGACATTTTTCTATGAAACGTTTGATCCCGGCATTTATAAAAATAAGAAAATAAGATTAAAGATTCGTGTTATGATAAATTTGATTAGAATAACGGAACCAACAAATATTCGTTTACAAAAACTTATTCCACTCTATATGGAGGCTTTCCCGGAGGAGGAGAGACGAAATATCAAGCAATTGGAACGTTTGATACGGGAAAAAATGGAGATGCATTTTAATGCCATAGAGACAGATGGTGTTTTGGCCGGTTTATTTATCTACTGGGATATGCGGGATTTTTATTATCTTGAACATTTAGCTGTTTTCACCCCGATGCGTAATTTGAAAGTCGGACAACAAGTGTTGGATTATATCGCGGAACATTTAGACGGTATGCGATTGTTGGAGGTGGAGCCGACCACGGATGAGATGACCACTCGTCGGGTGAATTACTATCGTCGTAACGGGTATGAGATTCTCGACAAGACGTACATGCAGCCTTCTTACGATGAAAACATTGAAGTCGGTAATCTTTGGATTATGGGTAACCGGAAATCCGATCGTTTACAAGAGTTTATAGAGCGGATAAAACAGGTGGCTTACAGGGAAAATCGATAATAATAAAATTTTCTTTAGGTGTGCTATTTTTTAATGATAACCTACACTTTCGCTAAAGCTGAACTATCCTTTCCTTTGGTCATGAACCTAGCATGAACACATCAAGTACATAGCATAAATACTGACGTATGTATATGCTATGTACTTGATGTGTCTGTATTCCCTTGATGTCTTAGTGTAAGGATAGAGAAAGCTAGGCAGAAAGGTAAGTTTATTATTTTGTAAGAAAAAAGAAAAGGATCGATTTCTCGATCCTTATTTTGTAGCGGGAGCCTGACTCGAACAGACGACCTTTGGGTTATGAGCCCAACGAGCTACCAACTGCTCCATCCCGCAATATTAGTCAAAACATCTTCTGTTTTGCGTCTGCAAAGATAGTGTATATTTATCGTGTATGCAAGTATTTCCTTCTTTTTTTAGAATAAATAAAATTAGTTGACGTGCAATGAAAGAAAAACGGGAGCAATATTTGTTACTCCCGTTTGATATTTAGCATGTTAGAAAATTACTTTCCTAGCATTTCACATACTTCGTTAAATACACATTCTCCGGTGAATCCGAATTTCTCGTCTAGTACTTTGGCAGGAGCGGAGTATCCGAAATGGTTTACACCGTGAATACGGCCATTACATTCAACCAAACCTTCCAAGGTAACGGATAAACCTGCTGTCAGCCCATATTTCGGTTTGTTAGCTGGGATAACTTGTTCTTGATATGCTTGTTCTTGGTGACGGAATAAACCTTCGGAGATTACGGATACGATCTGTGAGGTGATGCCTTTCCGTTCTTGAAGAAGTTTAGCACCTTCCACTAGAGTAGAAACTTCAGAGCCGGAAGCGACTAGCACGACATCCGGGTTCTCTCCGGTTTTGCATACCACGTAAGCACCTTTTTCCGCTTGTAAAGCCTCGTCATAACGATCTGTTCCCGGAAGATCCGTGATGTTTTGTCTGGACAGGATCAAAGCGGTAGGGGTAGAAGTGTTTTCCATTGCCATTTTCCAAGCAACGGAAGTCTCGGCTGCATCGGCAGGACGCAGGGCCAACAAGCTCATTTTTCCGGAATGATTCTCCAGTTTTTCCATCAAACGTAATTGGGCTTCATGCTCGATCGGTTGGTGAGTTGGTCCGTCTTCTCCCACACGGAAGGCATCGTGAGACCAAACGTATTTTACCGGAACTTCCATCAAGGCTGCCAAACGTACGGCAGGTTTCATGTAGTCAGAGAACACGAAGAAAGTTCCACAAGCCACGAAGATTCCCCCGTGAAGAGCGATACCGTTACAGATTACAGCCATAGTCAACTCTGCAACTCCGGCTTGGAAGAATGCCCCGCTGAAATCCCCTTTCACAAGGTTACGGGCTCCACCCTTGATAAATCCGTCGGTTTTGTCAGAATTACTTAGGTCGGCAGAGGAAACGATCATGTTCTCTACTTGTTGAGCTAAGGCTACTAACACGTCAGCCGAAGCGGCACGTGTGGCAATGTTTGCTTTATGTTGGATTGCTTTATAGTCAATTTCAGGAGCTTTACCGGATAAGAATTTGTGCAGTTTGGCTGCTAATTCCGGGTTTGCTTTTTCCCAGGCTGCCTGTTCTGCTTTTTTAGCTTTGGCGTAAGCCCGTTTTTCATCAAGGACTTTAGCATAGAACTCGGCTACTTCCGGGAAGATCGTGAACGGGTTCTGCGGATCTCCACCCAAGTTTTCGATCGTCTTTTCGATAGAAGCCCCGGCTCCGGTTAAAGGTTGCCCGTGTGTGGAAACCTTGTCGGAGAAATCTTCCCCGTTAGCCCCCATGGCTCCTTTACCCATCAAAGTTTTACCGATAATCAAAGTCGGACGTTCTTTTTCAGCATTGGCAGCTTGTAATGCTTTGATGATCTCGTCAGCGTTATTCCCGTTGATCGTGATCACGTTCCACCCCCAAGCTTGGTATTTGGCAGCGGTATTCTCGCAGGTTACTTCATTCACGCGGGTGGATAGCTGTACTTCGTTTGCATCATAAAACATGATCAGGTTGGATAATCCCAGTGTTCCCGCAATACGTCCGGCTCCTTGTGAAATCTCTTCCTGTATACCACCGTCAGAGATAAAAGCGTACGTTTTGTGAGCCATCCATTCTCCGAAACGAGCTACCAGAAAACGTTCTGCAATAGCGGCTCCGACTGCCATGGCATGACCTTGACCGAGAGGGCCGGAGGTGTTTTCCACGCCTCGTTTAAAATCCACTTCCGGGTGTCCCGGGGTTACACTTCCCCATTGACGGAAGTTTTTCAGGTCTTCCATGCTATACGTGCCGATCAGGCTCAACATAGAATACAACATCGGAGACATATGTCCCGGGTCAAGGAAGAAACGGTCCCGGTTTGCCCATGTCATATCATCCGGATCGAAGTTCAAGAATTGAGAATATAACACGTTAATGTAATCAGCGCCACCCATTGCACCTCCCGGATGACCTGATTTTGCTTTTTCAACCATAGAAGCTGAAAGGATGCGGATGTTATCCGCTGCTCGATTAAGGATCTTCTCCATGCCTATATTTTTTGATGAAAATTTTAAATTTTCGGCAAAGGTATGCTTTTCTGTCGGGAAATCAAAGTATCTAAAAACTTTACCACCTCGTGTAAGGGTGTTTTGTCAACATGGCGTTATAATACCGGTCATCCCCGGTCACTTCTTTATCAAGCCATGCAGGTTTTATGAAATTCTCGTTTTCACTCTTTAATTCAACCTCTGCTATGACTAGGCCTTCATTTTCCCCGTGAAATTCATCCACTTCGAAGGTGTGTTCTCCGGCTTTTACAAGGTAACGGGTTTTGTTGATAATACCGGGTTCGCAGAGTTGTAATAACTCTTCCGCCTCGTTTAAAGGTATTTCTTTTTCCCATTCGTAACGCCTAATGCCGGAATGATTTCCTTTTCCCTTGATCGTGAGGAATCCCTGTTCTCCATTGATTCGTACCCGAACGGTACGTTCCGGCACGGAAGAGAGATACCCCTGCATGATACGGGTAGATTTAAATACTTCCGGCTTGAAATTCCCTTTCACTAAGAATTTGCGTTCAATTTCCTGAGCCATTTTTTTAAGTTTAGAATTTAGAGTTAAAGTTTAGAGTTTAAAGTGAATACTATATCCCACCTTAAACTCTAAACTATTTATAAGTTTTTGTCTTTGTACATATTTTCCCACCAAGCGGGTTCATCTTTCAGGTATTTGGCAAAATAAGCCATGATGGTGTTGCCCCAGATGATTCGTTGATTGTAATCCACGACGGCATGATCAGCATTCTTGATCAGTACGAGTTCCACGTCTTTGCCCAAGAGTTTCAGTGCGGTGTAGAACTGGATACTTTCACCCGTGGGTACGTTGACATCGGCCGTACCGTGCAACAAAAGCATGGGGGTTTTTACCTTGTCTGCATTGAATAGCGGGCTTTGATCCACGTAGATGTCCTTCCGATTCCACGGGAAAGCGTGAGCCGATGCGTTCGTGCTGTAACTATATCCCCAGTAGCCTTCACCCCAGTAACTGGAAATGGAGGAAATTCCGGCATGTGAAATAGCGCAAGCGAAGATGTCTGTGCGGGTTTGCAGATACATGGTTGTGAATCCACCGTAAGAGGCTCCCATGCATCCGACACGTTGTGCATCCACGAAAGGATGTGCTTTCAAGAATGCTTTCGTGCAGGCAATGATTTCGTCTGCCGTGATTTTACCCCAGTTGTTTTGATGACGGGCTGAAAATTCTTGTCCGAATCCGGTCGCACCAGAGGGTTGTATCACATATACAATATATCCATTCGCAGCATATAGATTGAATGGCCATCTTCCTCCGAAAGTTCTTTCTACCGGGGTTGTTCCCCCGTAGTAATACACGATCATCGGGTATTTTTTCTTGGGATCGAAATTTGCCGGAAGATAATAGCGTCCGTCTATCGTGGTTCCTTTCTTGTAATTGTAGTCCCAGTCTTTTACTTGTCCGAATTCTATATTTTTGTATTGTTCACCTTGCGGATCGGCCCATTCCTGAGCATTGAGGGTTGCTAAGTCCAAGGTATAGACCCGCGTCGGGTAACTCTCGTCTGAGGCAGTGTAGATCCCGGTATTCCCGTTTTGAGCCAAACTGATCTTTTGTACGAGATCACCCGGACATTCTATTCTCGTGATTTTCCCGTCTTTCCCATACCGGAATAAGTAAACGTAATCGGTATCCCCGGCCACGATATAGATATTCCCGTCTGTATGCCAGATGTAGTTGGAGACAGCGGGATTGAAATCTTTTGTAATCGGAGTTACTTCTTTGGAATTTAAGTCATAAATGTATAGCTGCGTGTCGTATCCGTTCACGATCTGTCCTTTGGCAATCTTTACCCCGATTTGTCCGAAAGCGTCAGCAGCTCCGGCAATTAATAATTTTGAATCATCGGGAGAAAAGACACATTGAATGTCAACCAGACGGTCTTTCCAAAGCGTGTCAATTTGGTTCGTGCGGGCATTCAACAGATAGACAGATTGTTTCCGGTACGGGTATTCGTTATAGTCCGGTCGTCCGGTACTGATCAGAATTTGGTTACCATCATGACTGATGTCCATGATGGAAGTCGTTTGGTTACCCCAAGTTAAGCGGGTATGTATGCCGGTTGCCAAATCATATTTGCATAGGAAATACCGATTGCGATAATAAGCCTGTCGATCTTCGATCCCGTCGAGTTTGCGGAGTTCCCATTCTTTCGGGGTGTAATTTTCATTTTTGTAATAGATAAGATAACTCCGGTCCGGTGACCATGAGAAGGAACTGATCGTCTGATCGTCCCGAAATAGGCGTTCCAATTTTTGTTGCTCAATGTCGTAGGTGTATAGGGAGTTTCCCGTTCCTTCTTTTATCAGGTAAGACAACTTGTCTTCTCCGGGTATCCAAGTCAAGTTACTGACATTGTTGCCGTAGAACGTGTACACGATCTCTTTGTCGGCAATTCTGTACACGTTCGTCATGGAACTGCTTTTACCTTTTATAATCTCACCTTCTGCCATGATCAGGTATTTTCCGCTGGGAGAAACTTGAATTCCTCCGATTCTGGGACCGTTCAGCACGTCCAGTATATTTTTCCCGCGTTTGGGGGATAAGGTAAAATCCACCGGGGTATCCTTGAAATCGGGATCTGCAATAAATTGAGCTGAAAATAGTTTGTCGTTTTCTTTCGTCAGTAAGCTTTTCACGATGATGGAGTGTTTTCCCGGAATCCATTGCAGGGCACATTCTTGGTTTACGGCTTCGGTTCCCTTGTGGCTTGTATAAGTGATTTTTTTCACTCCATCCACGTAAACTTCGGCATTCCCGTAAAATGAAAATTGCAGTTTTCCGCTCATCCATTGTGTGTTTTCCGCGTAAACGGCATACAATCCAATTGCCGGAACGGCACTTTTATTTTGAGAGATAACAATGTTATCATTCACGGTTGCAGTTTCCCAAGTTAGAGAGTGATATTGTAGTTCTTGTTCGCCCACGGCAGGGGTTAAGTTCTCGATATTAAACGTGGAAAGAGTTAATAAATCCGCTTGGGAAAATGTTTTGTTTTCCACGTTTTTCATGTCCCCGAAAGCCGGAAACTCTACCGGGACGGGAGGTAATCCCATCCATTCCCTGACTGTCTGCCCGTGTAACTGCATGGTACAGATCAGCATGAATAAAAATAATAGTTTTCTCATTTTATTGTGTTTTGATCATTTGAATTCTCTTTTGCGAAAATATGGATTATATTTTAACTTGTAACCCCGTTGATTGTATCTTTTGGGTTGTTATAAATATCTTTATTGTAAATCAATGGTTGCCAGATGTGTACTCTCGTATGTATTCGTTCGTCCTTTGATGTGAGTGTTGGATAGCCCTAAAATGAGGATGCTAATTCGTGAATATAGAGGTGGTAATAAAAAAAATGAGAAAAAAGTGATTTTTTTATTACACCAAACGCTATCTAAATCGCTTTAGTATAAAAGCCAAAAATGATGTTAAGCAAAGAGGAACATATAGCCCGGTTAATTTTCCTTCACATGCAGGAAATGACGGATGATACGCAGGAAAAAGAATTGAACGAATGGAGATCGGCCTCTCCGAGGCATGAAGAACTTTTCCAACGGATGTTGTCACACGAATATATGGAAAAAAGTATTTCCCGTTTCGTGAAAACGAAAGAGGAAGAGGAAAAGGGATGGCAGAAGCTCCGGTTGAAGAAATTGTCTAGCCGTTCCGTACGGGTGATGGGATGGATTTCGTATGCAGCTGTGGTAATCTTGTTATTGAGTGTAGGGAGTATGTTTTACTTTTTTGGGAATGGGGAACAACGGGAGATACTACCGATGGCGAAAAACGAAGTGCAAACACCCGGTTTTCGTGCGGTTTTGGTTTTGCCTGATGGACGTAAGGTTGATTTGAAAGACGAGAAATTGCGTTCGAATCTCGCTGAAAACGACAGTTTGTTATTGGTGAAGGCAAATTCTCTGGAATACCGGGATATTGTCACTTCGGATACAACTGAGATATTTCACATGTTGGAGATCCCGCGAGGCGGAGAATATTTACTCTCATTATCGGATGGTACGGTTATCTATTTAAATTCAGAATCAACATTGAGGTTTCCCGTAAAATTTCAGGGGAAAGAACGTAAGGTATATTTGACAGGTGAAGCCTATTTTAAAGTAGCGAAAAATACAGAACGTCCTTTTGTCGTGACAGCCGGAGAATTGGATGTGCTGGTTACCGGAACTACTTTTGGTGTTCGGGCATATAAAGACGAAAAGGATATACAAACCACGTTGGAAAGTGGTCATGTGACGGTACGGGTGGAAGGTAAAAGCGTGAAACTTATTCCGAATAAACAAGCGTTATTTGATAAATTAACGATGGGGTTGGAAGTGAGGGATGTAGATGTTGACTTGTATTTGGCATGGGCGGACGGACGTCTGGTGTATGATAATTGTCCGTTGGAGAAAATTCTGAGCGACTTGGGGCGGTGGTATAACATTAATGTATTTTACAACCGGGATGAATTGCGTTCATACCAATTTTCTTTAAACATGAAAAAACATGAAGAGTTTACTCAAGTATTGGAATTGATTGGTAAAACCGGGGAAGTACAGTTTGAAATAAAGGATAACACGGTTATTGTAAAATAAAAAAGTAGCGCTACTAACACTACTTTTTACATTTCACACCCTGTTGGCACAGGGCGTGGAGAATTGTTGAATTCAAAAAACAAAATTATGAAGAAAAATTCTAATGTCGTCGGGAAGAGGCGGTTTTTATTCCTCCTTTTCTTAATTTTAACAACTCAATTTAGTCTGAATGCGTATTCGCAGGAAAGAAAGATTACGTTTTCATTGAAAAATGCGTCTTTAAAAGATATTATCGGTGAGATTCGTAAGAATTCTGATTATGATTTCGTTTATCGTGACGTGAATCTGGAATCATTTACCCGGAGGGATGTTGCTTTTAAAGATGCTACGATTGAACAGGTTTTAACGGATTGTCTAAAAGGGATTAGTCTCGGCTACGAGATAAATGGTAAGACGATCATTATCCGTAAAAAGGCTATAAGCCAAAAAGAAAAAAAATCGAAAACAATTACGGGTAAGGTTTCGGATGAACAAGGAAATGTGTTACCGGGAGTTTCAGTTATTATTAAAGGTATTTCATTAGGAACGGCAACAAATTCTGACGGGGAATATCGGTTGGAAATTCCCGAGATCAACGATCCCGTTTTGATTTTTTCGTTCGTGGGGATGAGAACGCAAGAGGTTATCGTCGGTTCAAAAACAAGAGTTGATGTGCAGTTGGTCGAAGATTCTAAAACTTTAGAAGGTGTGGTTGTCACTGGAATTTTTACCAAATCAAAAGAGAGTTACACGGGAGCTGTTACTTCTATTTCGGCCAAGGAACTAAAAATGTATCGGGGGCAGAATTTATTGGCCACTTTACGCAATATAGATCCTTCCGTCAATATTGTGACGGACAATGCCTTGGGTAGTAATCCGAATTTAATACCGGAAATCAACATTCGAGGCAATTCTTCTTTACCCACGAGTGTCTATGAATTAAATCAACGTGTTTCGAAACAATTGAATGCCCCGTTGGTAATCATGGACGGTTTCGAAATTTCATTACAGAAATTAATGGATTTCAATGACGAGGAGGTTGAAAGTATTAATATATTAAAAGATGCCTCCGCAACAGCAATTTATGGATCACGGGGAGCGAATGGAGTCATTGTTGTTACCACGAAAGCTCCTAGGGCTGGCAAATTGAAAGTTTTTATGCAAGGTGGAATAAATATTGAAATGCCGGATCTTTCTTCTTACGATTTGTTGAATGCTCGTGATAAATTGGAATTGGAACGTATCGTGGGATTATATGACGATAAGGATGATATTGTTAACGACAGAGCTCTAAAAGAAACTTATTACCAATTGTATGAAGAAGTGTTAAAGGGCGTAAACACGGATTGGTTGAGCCAACCAGTACGTACTGGGGTTGGGCAAAAGTACAATTTACGTCTAGAGGGAGGAGATCAAGCTTTCCGTTGGGGAGTGGATCTTTCGTACAATTCCATCATGGGAGCCATGAAAGGCTCTAAAAGAAACACTTTTAGTGGTAGCGTGACGTTATCTTACTCTGTGAAAAATGTGATATTCAAGAATCAGACCGGGGTGGATATAAATAAAGGGGATGAAAGTAAATACGGTACATTTTCAGATTATGCTGAAATGAATCCGTATTATAGGATTAAAGATGAAAATGGGGTGATGTATAAATACTACACGATAAAGGGAAAACGACAGGATAATCCGCTTTATAATGCCAGTTTAAATACCATCAATCAGCAGAAGTATACGTTGATCATGAATAATTTTTCCATCGAATGGAATATTTATAATGATTTACGTTTAAATGCCCGATTAGGAGTACAAAAACAGAATAACACTTCGGATAATTATTTGCCACCGAGTCATTCGATCTTTTCTTATACTACAGATAGTGATAGCTATTTTCGCAAAGGAAGTTATACTTACAAAACGGGAGAAAATATTAATGTAGATGCCAATGTGACCTTGAGTTATTCGAAAGTCTTTCGTGACAAACACCAACTTTACGCGGGGTTTGATTATTCTATCGCCCAGAAGAAAGATTATTCTTATACCTTTAAAGTCGAAGGGTTTTCTGATGGAAAGTTAGATTTTATCGGTAATGCTTTACAGTACGAAAAAGGGGGAAAGCCTTACGCGACAGAAGATTTGTCCCGTCGAGTAGGATTCACGGGAAACATAAACTATATTTACAACAATCGGTATTATATGGATTTTTCTTTCCGGGCGGACGGGTCTTCGTTATTTGGATCAAAAAATAAATTTGCCCCGTTTTGGAGTGTTGGAGTGGGATGGAATGTACATAACGAAAAATTTATGGCGAAGCAAAATGTGGTGAATACTCTTCGTGTTCGAGGCTCCTACGGAGAAACCGGGTCCCAACAATTTTCCTCTTATCAAGCGTTATCAACCTTCCAGAGTTACACGGGAAAACGTTACATTGTTTGGTATGGAGCCGAGTTGATGGGGTTAGGAAACGAGAAATTGAAATGGCAGGTTACGACACAAATAAATGGAGGGGTAGAGATGGAACTTTGGAATGGTCGTGTATCGGCTTCTTTCGATATTTATTCTAAAAAAACATCTGATTTATTGTCGCGGATGGATTTGCCATTGGCAAACGGTTTTAGCTCTTACGTGGACAACGTGGGTGAAGTGCAGAATAATGGTTGTGAAATGGTGCTTGGCGGGTACTTGATTCGAGATACGCGTAGTAATATTATTTGGTCGATGACAGCAAAATTGGCTTATACTAAGAATAAAGTTACTAAACTTTCAGAAGCGATAAAAAAGCAGAATGAAATATTTAAACTAAATGGAGCAGAGATTAATCAATTGCTGTATGAAGGATATGCTCAGAACTCGATATGGGCGGTGCCCTCGTTGGGAATAGATCCGAGTACGGGTGATGAAATATTTTTGGATAAAGACGGTAATATCACCTCCAAATGGAATGCTGCGGATAAACGTTATTTCGGAGTGGATGAACCCAAGTACAGGGGGAATATCAGCACTTATTTCGCTTGGAAGGATTTTTCGATTAATCTTGGATTTGCTTGCCATTGGGGAGGACAACAGTATAACAATACATTACTTAATAAAGTTGAAGTAACGAACGATTATATCAATAAGAATAATGTAGACGGTAGGGTGTATAAAAAAAGGTGGCAAAAACCCGGAGATGTAAAACCGTACAAGGGGTATGGAGATGTAGCAACGAAGGCAACGTCCCGTTTTGTGATGGATGATAATGTTTTCCAATTCCAAAGTGCCAGTGTTGAATACCGCTTACGTTCTGAGTGGTTAAGCAATAGGTGGAAAATCGAGACGGTTAATATCGGGGCTAATATGTCGGATATATTTTATATATCTTCTATCAAACGTGAAAGGGGAACTTCGTATCCATTTGCACGACGATTGTCTTTAATGCTTTCACTAATATTCTAAATTGACGATATTATGAAAAATTATTTATTGTATGTCACGTTATTGGTAACTTTATCATTCTTTTCTTGTAATGATTGGTTGAATGTGCAACCGGAAACGGAAACTGATGAGAAAGAGATGTTCACGTCTGTTGACGGATTTAAAAATGCCTTGACAGCTTGTTATATTAAGTTAAATTCTTCTAATTTATACGGATTGAAGTTGGTCATTACGGATATCGAGTATATGGCCCAACATTGGACTTACAATCTCGTTAATTATAGAGGTCAGCAAGATTTGAAGGATTTTAAATATGAAAATAGTTATCCTAAAGCAGCTATATCCGCTATTTACCGTGAGATGTATAATACGATCGCTCAAGTTAATATAATCATATCAAACGTGCAGGAACATCGGGACGTGATCAAGAACGAGAATTTGCGTGCTGTTATGGAGGCGGAAGCATTGGCGATTCGGGCATTTTGCCATATGGATATTTTACGTTTGTTCGGACAAATGCCGCAGAATGGGGATAAGCAGGTTTCTTTACCGTATGCTAAAGAGGTGTCAACGGGGATGATTCCATATTATTCATTCAATGATTTCACGAATTTGATTTTGGAGGACTTGGATGCTGCGGAGAGTTTATTCAAAGGGCATGATCCGTTGTTCAATTATTCTTTTCAAGAATTAGATAATTTCTTTGATACTGAAAATTATAATGTAGAATTGGAAGATGAATATTTGGGATTTAGGCGTTTCCGTTTTAATTATTATGCGGTAAAAGCTATACAGGCAAGATTGTATATGTATTTAGGTAAGAAAGCCGAAGCTTATGCTATTGCAAAAGAGATTATTGGGGCTGTAGATCGAAATGGTAGGAAAGTGCTGAAATTGGCTGGTGCGAAAGATATTGGCAGTGGTAATTACGCTTTACCTTTAGAATGTATTCTTGCATTGAGCAATTACGAGATTGAGGATAATACCAAGAATGTTCTTTACCCTATCACTGCTTTTAGTGATATTTTATATTTAACTGAAATGCAATTGTATAGTGATTTGTTTGCCGGTCAGTCAACGGCGATGAATAACCGGATTCACTTATGGGATCGACTTCAAGACGGGACAAAAAGAAATTTACTGAAAAAATACAATCAACCGACATCGTCTTCGAATACGGATATGAAAGTGTTGGCGACACAGAAACAGGTTGTTCCATTAATTCGCCTGTCGGAAATTTATTTGATTGCCATAGAGACTGCACCAACACTGGATGAGGCGAACGCTTTTTATATTCCTTATATGAAAGCGAGAAACGTGGACGCTTCACCTTTACGGGAGGAACAATTGATGGCGGAGGTTATCCGGGAGTATCGTAGAGAATTTTTTGGTGAGGGACAAATGTTTTATACCTATAAGCGTTTGGGAACAAAAAATATGTTGTGGAAAACAGATCGGGAAGTTGGTGAACAGGATTATATCGTGCCGTTGCCAAGTACGGAACTGAACATAAATTAAAACTAAGGAATTATGAAAAAGATAAATAAATATATTCAATGGTTATTACCAATTTTTGGGTTATTTGCCTGTGAAGATGATATGGACGTGTATAATTCCCCGGATAATCGTTTGAATTTTGTGTATGAACTAAACACGATGGCGGATACCGTGATTCCCCGGACCTTTGTTTATGAGGGGGAAGATCGGGTACTTGATACAGTTTGGCTAGAAGTTGTGACCATGGGATTTGTTGAAGATTATGATCGTCCGTTTACACTGGAACAAGTGAAAAAAGGCGAGGGAGAACAGGCGGTAGCAGGAAAACATTATATAGCTTTTGATGATCCTCTTGTCACTATTCATTACAAAATACCTGCGGGAGCAAACGGTGCACGTGTTCCGGTTGTGTTGAAACGTGACCCGTCTTTAAAAGAGCAAGAGGTGACATTGGGTATCAAGATCGGACAAAACGAGAATTTTATTCCAGGCTATAATGCGTATCAAAAGAAAGCGATCGTTTTTTCGGATATTTTGATACAACCATTATATTGGAATGATTTTGCAACCTATTATTTTGCCGGAAAATATGGAAAGGCGAAACACCAGTTCATGATCAATGCCACGGCAGACATGGGGATAAAGATAAATGACGATTTCTTTTATTCACTGGTCGGCAATCCCACCGCAGGTGTTGATATGGGAATGACGGATTATTGGTTCTATTTTTTCACCCGGAAACTCTTGGAGGAGAATGAAGCGAGAGCAGCCCGGGGAGAGGGACCGCTCCGTGAAGAGCCGGAACCGGGAGAAACGGAAGGCGTGTTAGTAAAATTTACTCGATATGAATTTTAATGTTGTGAGTTATGAGAAAAAATGTTTATAAGATATTGTCAATTTACCTGTTTGTTGTGCTTGTTTCGGCATGTTATGACGATAAGGGAAATTATGATTATCACGAGATCAGCGAGGTTAAGATCGAAGGTTTGGAGGAGAGTTTTTCGAAAATTTCGTATCAAGATGTGCTTCACTTGGAACCGGTTGTCACAGCCTCCGGAGGAGAAAGCGAATTTGATTATCTGTGGACTTTGAATCTTTTGAAAGATGATAATATAACATCGGAAAGATTGAAAATCAAGTTGGACACGATAGGGTATGATCGAGTTTTAGATTTCCCTGTAAACATCAAACAAGGGTATTATGATTTGGTGTTACGGGTAACCAATAAGAGTAATCAACTGGCTACTTTTCGGGTTATGTCATTAAGTGTGGTAACGAAATTTTCGGAAGGTTTTTATTTGTTGAAAGATATGGGGAATTCAACGGATATTGATTTGCATACACCGGATAACGGTGTTATAAGTGACATTTTCTTGAAAATGGATGGAGAGCGTATGTCCGCAGCTCCGGTTGGCTTGGGATTGGACCCGGGATACTGTTTCGTTGATGATGCCACGGCTGAACGTGTTATCACGCAAGCTTTGACTGTTTGTACAGAAAATGATGTTCGTATATCTAATATCGGAGATATGAGCCCTATTTATACGCATAATACGATGTTTATCAGTGGGGAGGTTCCCGAAGAAAAACCGTATTATATGTGGAGGAACATATTCGGAGTCGGATATATTTCAGACCAAGGGGTTTATTTTTCTACCCAAGCTGTAGCCCAAAAATTATTCGGATCCGGTAAATTTGGATTTCCCGCGATGGTGAATAGCGAGGAAGAAACGAAACCGAATAAAAACGGAGTGTTTACCGCATCCGGAGGATTCTGTTTTTTAGATGAATTGAAAAGACGTTTTTTGTTTTTGAATTATAACGGTCTTTTATACGCATATAGCGATTTCGACAAGGATAATCAGGAGAAAGAGTATAAACCTAATGATATACAACATCATCTGAAATTTTTTGGCGGGAATTTTATAGGATCGAATAGTCTTGCTTACGCTCTATTTGAAGATGGGCATACCAAGGGAAAACATTATATTTATCAACTTGAAGTGCAACCAGTATATTATAATCCTATAAAGAGTGTTGTGGAAGTTGCCTCCACGTCGAAATTGAATGGTGCGAATTTGTTTGCAACGAACGAGTTGACTGCGAAAGTCATGTATTTCGTCAATAATAATCAACTGTATATGTATGATTTGGAACAAAATACGGAAGAACTGATTTCTCTGACGGATATGGTTAGTGGAGAGGAGATCACGTATATTAGTAATCGTTATTGGACGGGGGATGCCATTGAGGATAACAATTTTGATTATTTGGCTATCGCAACTCACAAGGATGGGAAATATAAAGTGTATTTATATGAAATCTTGGGAGGGAAACCTTACGGTAAGCCTGTACGCATACTGGAAGGAGAAGGAAAGGTCGTGAAGATGCATTACGTGCATCCTTCTATGACGATGAATAGTTATAGTGATTTTCCCGGTTCTTTTTAATGATTAAGAAATATTCAGCGAAAGATGCTCCAAATTTTTCGCTGAATATTTTAATGATTTAAACATGAAGATAATGCATGAGACTTCTTGTATGTTTGATAATCAACTGGTCCAAAAAGTCATTTTTCAAACTCTCTCTCCCTTTGGGGTACACCCTCTATAAACAGAGGGTGTGTTGAAATACTCCCATCCTTCGGGAGGAACTGGTGGCACGAAGTAATGAAGAAGTTGGTTTACTTTAAATTTAAACTTGTATACATACTAAAATAGGAGGCAAAGTATATGCTTTAATCTTTCCCGCATGTAGTGATTGGCATTGTTTTTATGCTTTTTCACGGTGTTGATTGAAATGTCTAGTAATTGGGAAATTTCTTCATGAGATTTTCCATGAAGGCTAAGTTCGTACACTTCTCGGCAAGAAGGAGGGAGTTCATTAAAGACGGTTTGGATCATTTGAAAGACTTCGGATTCAACGATGTTTTCCAGAAAGAATTCTTGATCTTCTTTTTCGAGAACAATTTTTTCTGCGTATCGATTAGCAATGTTTCGACGGCGAATCGTGTCAACCGAGAAACTACGGACGATTTTGTATAAATAAGTTTTTATCGTGCTTTCTGTTTTAAATTCATTTCTCTTCTCCCACAAATTGAGAAAGGCATCTTGTACTATATCTTCAATGGTTGCGTCATCATCTACATACTTGGCTGAAAAATAACGTAAAGTAGCCGCATATTTGTCATATAAATAGCGGAAAGCTTTATCGCTGTCTTGTCCCCAGAAATTTGTTGTTAATTGACATTCCATGCAAATGCTGTATCTTTAAACCACGTTTAATAATTATACAAATATAGGTTATTAATGGTTATTTCCACATGAAATTATGTTTTTATTATTTTTTTATTCTCAGCGTGAAAGAGTCTCTAATTAGTCTTTGGTCTTGTTATAACGAAATCAGTACTTTTTACTATTATTAAATATTCGTTTTTTGATAGGAAGGTAATGCTTGTTTTAGCGTATTGTTATAACAATTAATAATAGCCTAGAAAAATGGGTTATGTTAGATTTATCCGTGTTTTTCTTTTTTTATATGTGTGTGAAAAAATCTTTTTTATTCCAATCCAATTCTCATGTATTATCACTAAATTTGCCTTTTTAATATAAGATTGATAACATTAAAAATTGGGAAAAATGAAAATTATTGTATCTGTAATTTTGTTGGCATTTATCACTGTCAGTTGCGGTACGAACAAACGTGTTTACGCACCACCTTTTGAGGATGAAGAGACAGAGACTGTTGTAGAGAAAGAAAACGTGCAAACCACGGCACAAAATCCCACAAAGAAAACTGAAAATACAAAACCTGTTGTCTCAAAAGAGGAAAACGTGACTATGACTCATGGAGACGTGTTGAAACGATATAATGTGATTGTCGGTAGTTTTTCAAACGTGGATAATGCGGTGAAGTTGCAGGCTAAACTGAACGGAATGGGGTATCATAGTATTATCATGAAAAATGATGCAGGGATGAGTCGGGTAAGTATTGCTGGGTTTGATGAAGAGGAGGCCGCTCGTGAAGAGTTGTTGAAAGTTCGTGAACAATATCCGGAATTTGCGGATGCATGGCTGTTGATTTCCAAACAAAATTAATTACAAATAAGAATAAATGAAAAGAGATCGGTGAAATCACCGATCTCTTTTCATTTATCAGATTAATTCGAACCCGATAATGTCCGGGTCGTTATCATCTTTTTTCTTGGATTCTTCAGGTTGCGAAGTAATATTTTCTTCGGTATTTTCTACATTTATCGTTATATCTTCCGCAAGCATGGTCGGTGATTCTACCATTTCAGTTTTCTCTGTTATCACCACAATTTTTTGAACTTCTTCCGGCACAAGTTCTGTCGGAACGAAGATTTCTGAATTTTCATCTTCTAAGGGAATTACTTCTTGTTCTGTTGCCAGTTGTTCCTCAGGAATTGTGGTAGGGGAGTTACTAACATCAATGGCTGTATCTTTCACATCTTCGTTACTCATGGCATTCATTTCTGCTAAATTCTCTATGAACGAAAAATCTTCTTGGAGAGTACCGTTTTCACATCGGAATACTTTTCCTGGAAAATGTTTGATTAGGTCATATTGGTGGGTAGCGATAACAACTGTTTTGCCACTATCACAGATGTCTTTCAGTAGTTCAACCAATCGATAGGAAGTTTCCGGGTCGATGTTTCCGGTAGGTTCGTCGGCTAGGATGATAGGGGGGGCATTTAGCAATGCTCGAGCAAGTACGATGCGTTGTTGTTCTCCACCGGATAATTGGTGGGGGAATTTATCCCGTTTATCTGGCAACTCGACTTTATCCAACACTTCGTTTATCCTTTCCTTGATTGCTTTCTTATCTCTCCAGCCTGTGGCTTTCAGCACGAATTCCAAGTTCGCATAAACATTCCGGTCTGTCAGTAATTTAAAATCCTGGAACACGATCCCGCATTTGCGTCGTAAGTAAGCAATTTGTGATTTCTTGATCTTGCTCAACTGGTAACCGGCAACTTCTCCTTTACCGTAAATAAGGGGAAGTTCGGCGTATAATGTTTTGAGCAAAGACGTCTTCCCGCTCCCGACTTTACCGATCAGGTAAACGAATTCACCTTCTTTGATCTCTAAGGATACATCTTTGAGAATCGTGTTTTTTTGTTGCCGGATGACGGCGTTTTCCAGTTTTATAATTGCTTCCACCTTATTAATTTTGGATTTAATAATTTTAGATTTTAGATTCCAACCGCACAAGGCCTCCGTTTTTGTAATCACTGAATCTTTTTAATTTCCCATTTATAGTTCCTTTAGTCCTTTGATGTTTGCTTCCGGATCAGGAGAGTTGAAAACGAAACTACCTGCTACAAGGGCATCGGCTCCGGCATTTACCAAGCGTTTTCCGGTTTCGAAATTAACCCCGCCGTCAATCTCAATAAGAGTATGGGAGTTGGATTCCATGATCAGTTTCTTCAGTTTGTCAACTTTATTGATTGTCTGTTCAATGAAAGATTGTCCTCCGAACCCCGGATTTACACTCATTAATAAAACAACATCTATATCCTCGATAACATCTTCCAATAGAGAGACCGGGGTATGTGGGTTTAGTGAAACCCCGGCTTTCATGCCCTGTGCTTTTATTTGCTGTATTGTGCGATGCAGATGAGTACACGCTTCGTAATGTACGGTTAAGATGTCTGCTCCGGCTTTATGAAAAGCCTCCACGTAACGTTCCGGTTGCACGATCATTAAATGTACATCCAGTGGTTTCGTGGCCATTTTCTTTATCTGGGAAACAACCGGAAGTCCGTAAGATATGTTAGGGACGAATACGCCATCCATAATATCCAAGTGAAACCAGTCGGCTTGGCTGCGATTGACCATTTCAATATCTTTTGATAGATGCAGAAAATCTGCAGATAATAGCGAGGGAGAAACAATAACGCTCATTTTAAAGAATTAAAGTTTAGAATTTAAATTATTTGTACCAGCTAGCATACATGGAATAGGAATTCACTATTCTCTCCACTTCGTCACGCAAGAGTTCCGGACCCATTTGTTTCAATTTTTTAGCAGGAGCCCCGGCATATACCCAACCGGATTCAACAACAGTACCTTTGGTCACTACACTACCGGCGGCCACGATGGAATTACTTTCAATGACAGCGTTGTCAAGGACGATAGCACCCATACCAATCAGTACGTTATCATGAATTGTGCATCCATGAACCACGGCATTGTGGGCGATAGAAACGTTATTCCCGATATTGGTCGGTGATTTTTGATAGGTTGCGTGTATTGTCGCATTATCTTGAATGTTTACTTTGTTGCCTATTTTAATATAATGTACATCACCTCTCAGAACAGCTCCATACCATATACTACAATCGTCACCCATCTCCACGTCGCCAATAACAGCGGCATTTTCAGCTAAAAAACAATTCTTGCCGAATTTCGGCGTGTGTCCATTTAATTCTCTGATTATTGCCATAATATAATTGAAAATTGAGAGTTGAAAAAGAAACATGATATTCAATTTTCAACTTCTCGGTTTGTAAACTAATTTAACGTGTCGAAATTACGAAATATATGGCAGAAAACAAGAGGGGATGGTCTTTTTAAAGATTTCATTCTTGAGGCAGGAAAAATTTCTCTGATTTTTTTTGCTTTTAGAAAAAAGGTGTTACTTTTGCATCGCAGTTGGGAATAACCACGCTAGAGTTCTTAATTGGAATAGTAAATGCGAAAATAGCTCAGTTGGTAGAGCATAACCTTGCCAAGGTTAGGGTCGCGGGTTCGAGTCCCGTTTTTCGCTCGCTTTAAAATGCGAAAGTAGCTCAGTTGGTAGAGCACGACCTTCCCAAGGTCGGGGTCGCGGGTTCGAGCCCCGTTTTTCGCTCTTTAAAACGTGTCAATATTTTGACACGTTTTTTTTATTCCACAACTATTTAAAATTTTATTCTGTGAAATCGACAAATGTCCGACTTTCCCGAATTTTTTTGCAATAATTACTTATTTTCACGTGTTCTGGATGAACTTTATAACGGGCGAGCGCTTCAGTATCGGCAAAAGTAGAGATTAGGACCGCATCGTATGCCATATCGGATTCCTTTTCATTGATTCCGACCTGTAATGATATGATTTCCGGAACGATACCGACCAGTCTTTCCAAGTTTTCTTTCATGATTAACGCATTCTCTGCTTTTGTTTTTCCTTCGGCAAACTCCTTGAGTTTCCACATGACAATATGTTTTAGCATACTTTTTGATTTTAAATAATACGTTGCAAAAGTAGTCTTTTATAAAAAATAAAACTAATTTTGGATGCAAGGGAGATCAGATGGGGATTGAAAAATAAATATAAAACAAACGAGTTATGGTGGAGAAGGCCAAAAAATCAAAAGCGTCAAAAGATCAGACTGCTACAGATATAAATTTCAAGTTCAAGAGTATTCGCACAAGTTGTAGTGCGGTAATTGATTTTACCGGAAAAAAGCATTATCGTACAGTTTTTCGCTTGAACGAGGTCGAAAATTTGTTCGTGGACACGGAAGTGATAAATAAACAGTTTGATGAGAAATCTTGGGATGCGGAGATTGTGGCGGCTTTGATATATATGTATGGAGAGCAACCTGTACTAGTGGCACAAAAAGGAGGAAAAGTTACCATCCCCGAAACGGAGTCTGTTTTTCAATTTTCAACTGCTTTTTCTGTAGAGGACTTTGCAGACTTTAGGTTCCAAGAAGGAATTTATCGGGTGCAGGTGATGATAAACGGGCAAGCCGGGGTGTCGGATGAAATTCATTTGTTGGAACCGCATGATTTGTTCCGGGATTATTTTCAATTGTTGGATATTGGGTTTGACAAATGCGTGGAGGAAGCTCCTGATATGCAGCGTCCTCACTCGTATCAGGCTTTTTCAGCCACAGGATTGAAAGACGTACGGTTCTATCTGGTGGCAGAGAATTTTTTATCGAGTGAATGGACATATGAATTTTTGATTAACGTATTTGATGCTAACGGAATACTAAAAGCTAATCGAGTAGCTAAAGGGAATTATTATATTCCGAATCGGGAAGGAAAGCGTTTGCTTTGTTTCGCCTTGGATTTAGGAGCAGGATTGAGTAATTTTTGGGAAGAAGGGAAATATAGAGTTGAAGTATTGTGTTTTGATCAGCCTGTGATTCAATTGGAGTTTTCGATTGGGGAACAGGATTTACCCTACAATTTTACCGACGAAATTGCCGGAATCAACGGGCAGGTACATGAAGTGGCGGGAGAACCCTCAACTCCACAAGATAAGGAAGAGGCTCTATCACGTTTGTATCAGTTAGTAGGATTGCGTAAGGTGAAAGAGGAAATTACCCGGATGTATGAGTTGGCGGAATTCGTGAAAATGCGACAAGAGAACGGTTTTAACGATAAACTTCCGGTTTTGAATATGATTCTTATGGGGAATCCGGGAACAGGTAAACATTTGGTTACCGAGATCACGGGAGAGATGTTTTACCGTTTGGGAGTACTGTCAAACGGTAAAGTACATCGGTATAAGAGAGAGGATTTTACCCGTCTGGGAATGGCCGCAGAAGAACAATTGATTCGGGATGCTATCACGAAAAGTATCGGAGGTATTCTGTTGCTTGAGGATGCAGATGAATTGTACCCGACGAATGACCCGAATGATCCGGCTATGCGTATTTTTAGCGTGTTGTTGGGAATTTTAGAGCAGGAACAACCTTCTTTGTTGGTTGTCATGGCGGGCGATGTAATGGCATTGCAGGCTATTACAGAAGGAATTCCCGGTGTGAAGAAATGTTTCCCTTACCAATTTGTATTTGATGATTATTCGGCAGAGGAATTGATGGAAATTACTTATCAAATGTTGGAGAAACGACAATTTAAGTTTACCCCGGAAGCGGAGGATAAGTTCTCCGATATGTTGAAAGATTGTTGTTCCATGAGGGAATCCGGTTTTTCCAATGGCAAGTTTATAGAAGAGCGACTGGATGATGCCTCGACACGGATGGCCAAGCGATTGATGGCAAATCACAAGGGTACACATACAAAGGAAGATATGATGTTGATTCAGGTGGGAGACATCGAAACGCTGGAACAACCGGATCCTAGTAAATCCGTTGATGCATTGAATGATATGATTGGATCTAAAGAGTTAAAAAACAGCTTGATTAGCTATATTAATTATATCTATTTTATTCGGGAAAGACAAAAGCATGGTTACGCAGATGTGATTCCTCCTTTGCATATGCTGTTCACCGGGAACCGAGGGACTGGGAAAACGACCGTGGCCCGAATGCTTGGGGAGATATTCGAGTCGGCTGGGATTCTGGAAAGTTCTATGGTGACTGTTAGGAGCAGGGGAGAAATTATCGGAGATGGTTCCATTCCTCCACAACAGATTGCCATGTATATTTTCGAACAGGCAAGAGGGGGTATTCTTTTCTTGGAAGATGCTCACACCTTGTTTCAAGATAATGTGGGGGCTGCGGCATTGAGTGTCATTTTCGGGCAATTGTCACCTACCGATAATGGAGATACCATTGTTATATTGAGCGGAGACCCGGAAGCGATGGATAAAGCTTTAGCCGGAAATCCGAGAGTGAAGTCTCTTTTCCCGTATCATTTCCATTTTTCCGATTACACGCCGGAAGAGTTATTGGAGATAGCGATTCAGAAGGTTGCAGAGAAGAATTATACCCTGCATCCGAAAGCGAAAGAGGTATTTAAAAACTTGGTATCTCAAGTATGTAACGAGCATGATAAATTCTTTGGAAATGCTTTATTTGTCGAGAAGATGGTAGATAAAGCCATTCACAACCTATCTGCTCGAACCATGAAGATCAGGAAAGAGCGGGAACTTACCCGAAAGGAGATTACAACATTGATGGCCGTGGATATTCCAACGGCAACTTCCGAGCTACCCAATTCTTATAAAGATACCTTCGACGAGAAAGAGATTGCTTCAGCTTTGAAGGATCTGGATCACATGGTGGGACAGACGAAACTCAAAAAACAGATTCATGATTTTGTGGATTTGGCTCGTCATTATAATCAACAAGGGACGAAGCTGAATACCCGTGTATCATTACAATGGTGCTTTACTGGGAACTCCGGAATGGGAAAAGGAACGGTCGCCCGGATTATTGCTCGTATTTATAAAGCCATGGGAATTATAGACAAGAGTGAGGTGACGAGTTTTAAAGTAGAACGTTTACTCGGGTTGACCGAGGAAGATGCTATACAAAGTATCGGTATGGCTCTATTACAATCGAAAGGAGGGTTATTTTTCTTCGATGAAGATTCCAGTAGTCTGAATGACGTTTCCGGTTTCCGGGATCGGGTAAGGGCGATTCTTGTGAACCAGTTGGCAACACAACCGGGGGCTTATAACGTGATATATGCGAAACAAGATCCTCCCCGTCAGATTATCAATGACGAGGTTGAAAAGGTTTCTGACATGATTAATATTCTTGTTTTTGAGGATTATACAGCTGATCAGTTAATGGAAATATTGAAACGTGATCTTGCCACGGATAATACCCGGATGACAAGAACAGCTCAACAACACATGGAACAATTTATATCTTATATTGTCGCGAATAAAAAACGTAGTCATGCTAGTGCCCGATTAATCAAACTGGTTGCAGAGATGATGATTCGGAATCGGATACAGCGCTTGGCTCAGAACAAGAAAGCGAATAATGTGGATGTGAAACATTCGGTCACGAAACAGGATGTTGAAATGTTCACGCCTGCCATGTTGGATAGTATGACATCAGAAAGGAATACAATCGGGTATAAGCAATGAATCGCAGAATACTTCATCTTGCTATTCCTTCTATTGTGTCTAATATTACCGTTCCTTTGTTGGGATTGGTAGACGTGACGATTGTGGGACATTTAGGAGCGACAGCCTATATTGGTGCCATTGCGGTGGGTGGATTGTTATTTAACATTCTTTACTGGAATTTCGGTTTCCTACGAATGGGTACCAGTGGGCTGACTTCACAGGCATACGGTCGGAAAGATAAAAATGCTGAAATACGGGTACTCGTACAGGCGGTAAGCGTAGGTTTGTTGTCAGCCTTAGCTATGTTGATTTTGCAATACCCGATAGAGCGACTGGCTTTTCGGTTATTGGACACGAGTACGGAGGTGGAACAATATGCCGTCACCTATTTTAGAATCTGTATTTGGGGTGCTCCGGCGGTGTTGGCGCAATACGGTTTCACGGGGTGGTTTATCGGGATGCAGAATTCCCGTTACCCGATGTATATTGCCATTGTGATGAACGTGATTAATATCGTGTGTAGTTCCTGTTTTGTCTTTTTGTTCGGGATGAAGGTGGAAGGCGTAGCTTTGGGGACAGTTGTCGCGCAATATTCAGGGGTGATGATGGCCTTGGGGCTTTGGTATTATAATTATAAAGAATTGCGGGGGCGGATCACGTTTAAAGGAAGTTTTCAATTAATTGCCATGCGACGTTTCTTTGCCGTGAACCGGGATATATTTCTTCGGACACTTTGCTTGATCGGTGTGACAACATTCTTTACTTCAACAGGAGCCCGTCAAGGAGATGTAATTCTGGCTGTTAATACATTACTCATGCAGTTGTTTACCTTGTTTTCCTATATCATGGACGGTTTTGCCTACGCGGGGGAAGCTCTGGCGGGGCGTTACGTGGGAGCCTGTAATTTGCTACAATTGAAACGGGCGGTGAAGGCATTGTTCAGCTGGGGAGTTGGTTTGTCGTTAGTTTTCACGTTATTATACGGGATAGGAGGGAAGAATTTTTTGGGATTGTTGACGAATGACACGATCGTGATAGAGACTGCCGGGCATTATTTTTACTGGGTGCTTGCTATTCCGCTTGCGGGATTTGCTGCCTTCCTGTGGGATGGAATTCTGATCGGGGCTACGGCTACCCGTTTTATGTTATGGGCCATGTTGGTGGCTTCCGGTAGTTTTTTTGTGATCTATTATTGTTTTTCCGGGGCTACGAATAACCATGTGTTATGGTTGGCCTTCTTAGTTTACCTTGCACTACGTGGAGTTATGCAGACTTTATGGAGTCGAAAGATTTTCTCGGTGGAGTATTTACAGAAAATGAAGGATATGTTGTGTATGTTTTGACATACTAAATCTACCAAATATATTACTTCAATACAAATTATGAATATGCATAGACGTGAATTGCGTTTATGTTATGTTTATGATATGTATATAAGGATTCTTGTGCTTGAGTAACGGTAACTATAAACGTTCGAGGATTCGAACTAACTATCCTGTTGTATAATAAATTCAAATGTTTTAAACAGGCATTGTATCTGTTTTATAATCTGACCTTTAATTGGTCAGTTCGTAAATTAATAAATGATCGATTATTGCGTTGCAAATATACTAATTTTTCATGCTTACAAATGGAATGGGGATATTTTTTTCCTTTTAACCATCAAGCGGTTGACATATTTCCTCAAAATGAAAAATTATTGAATGTGTTAATGTCATTAATCGATCGTTTTTCGATATAAAATATCGTTTATCGCAACAGCTTTCGTACGTCTGTAATACATAGCACTGTTTAAGTGGGGTGTACGAAACACATGGCAATAAATTAGGACCAGTAACAGGGTTAGTGCGCGAAGCGCATCCAGTTGACTGATAGAATAAATATTTACATGAACGAGGAGAAGAAAATACATTGGTATGTTGCTTATACGCGAGTGAACCAAGAATTATTGATCAAGAAGAAACTAGACGATCTAGGAGTCGAGAATTTTATTCCAATAGAGGAACAAATTCGGGATACTCCATTTGGTCGTAAGTCCATTCGTGTGCTTTTGATTCACGGTATGATTTTTATCCGTACGGACAAGGCAACGAGTTTCTCGTTGATCAACGAGTATTCCCTAAATATTGTTTACTTGAAAAATATAGAAGGACATCGTTCCTTGATCGTTCCCGACAAGCAAATGGAAGATTTCATGTTCCTGTTGGATTTCTCGCCTGCTGGCATCGAAATATTGAATAAAGACCTCAAGCGGGGAGACCGGGTTCGAGTAATTAAAGGGCCGTTACAAGGCTTGGAAGGAGAGTTGGTTCGTTTGAGAGGGCACAAGCGGGTGGTTATCCGCTTGGAGGGAGTGGCATCGATAGCCACGTCCTATATCCCGGGGGTATTCCTTGAAAAAATAGAATGAATTAATTTAAGATTTATGAATTACGATTTGCGATTAAAAAAGTGTTAATAAGTAGAATTGAAATCATAAATCTAAAGTCGTAAATCAAGAAATACAGATGGAAAAAAGTTTATTTCACGATTTGTACAAGCAATTGTATAATCTTGATCTTCGGTTGTATCCACCGGCTCGATTGTCGGGTTTGCTGCATGGTTACTTGACTATGTATTCTATGGTACGGGTGTACCCGTGGCTGGAGCGTGATTTTGGTACCTCTGGTGATATTCATGAGCGGGCGAAATCAATTGTTCATTTGTACCCCAGACAGTTCCAATGTGATGATATTCCCGTGGATATCCGGGCGGGTTATGCGGCTGACAAGATGGATGTCTACCAGTTGTACTCGGACTTGAATTACTTGAAAAACGGTTTGGATGCGGCGTACCAGATACTGTCGGCACGGGGGAACGGCAAAATCTCGTTACCTTGTCGGACACCGAATATTTGCCGGATACTATGTAACTGTTACTATTTTGCCGGAGATGAGGCGTGTGGGGAACTTGCAGGACACTTGGTCACGGAGGCCTTGGGATATATTCGAGGTGGTGCTCGTGGTGTGTTGTTGTCTTGGTGGGATGCTATTTGTTTGTATAGTGATGCAGTGGGAGCGATGATGTTGACCGAGGAAGATTATAAACGTTTGGAGGAAGAACGGGCTCGTTTGCGGGTTAGCGTGGAGTGTGAGGAGGACGAGAGAATCGAGCGTTTCCGGCAAGCGGGGCAGGATGCGGATTTTGGTTTGGTGTCGGAGGTTTTTGCGATTTTGGCAAAGCGGGAGTTCGATATGATTCATCGTTGAAAATTATGTTGAAATGAAAAAAATAATGATTTTGGGAGGGAGCCTCCTTCAACTTCCTGCTATCAGACAAGCTAAAAAAATGGGGCTTGAAGCTATCGTTGTTGATATGAATCCTGAAGCAGTCGGTTTTAAGGAAGCTGGTGTAATAAGGCTTCTAATCAGTACGATAGACACGCCTAAAATTATAGAGGCTGCTCGTGAATATAATATAGATGGTATTATGACACTTGCTTCAGATATGCCCATGCAGACAGTTGCGGCCGTTTGCGAAGATTTGAACTTACCCGGTATTACACTTCAGACTGCATTGAACGCGACAAATAAAGCAGAAATGAGGATGTGCTTGAAAAAGCACGGTGTGCCAATTCCTGAATTTTATATCGTTCGTGAGTGGGATGAATTTTATGATGCCTCCAAGAATTTTGTGGAAAAATTTATCGTGAAACCGGCAGATAATTCCGGCAATAGAGGGATAAAGTTGATTACTGATTTTTCGATAGAAAATTTGAAGGAGGCATATGTTTATAGTAAACAATATAGCAGGGATGGCAGAATTCTTTTGGAGGAATATATGGAGGGAGATGAGTTCAGTGTGGAAAGTATAAGTGTTCATGGAGTTTGCAATATAATTCAAATCACAGATAAAATTACTTCCGGGAAGCCATATTTTGTGGAGATGGGACATACGCAACCCTCTCGGTATGATGCTGGAAAATTGAAAGATATAGCAAGTGTTGCGAAAATGGGAGTAGAGGCATTGGGAATAAATAATGGTCCTTCGCATACAGAGATAAAATATACAGCAGGTGGTCCAAAAGTTGTGGAAATTGGGGCGCGGTTAGGTGGTGATTTTATAACAACTCATCTTGTACCATTATCAACCGGTGTAGATATGGTTGCTGCCAGTATCAAATGTGCTATAGGTGAGGTTCCTGATATTGTAAAAAAATATGAAAAATCTTCTGCCATTCGTTTTTTGCAACCGAAACCGGGGAAATTAAAATCTGTATCCGGAATAGCTGAGGCAGAAGCAATAGATGGGGTATTTGAGGTTGGTTTATTAAAATATATTGGAGAGGTTGTGCCGGAAATGCGTAATAGTTTGGATAGGATAGCATATATTATCGTTCAGGGTGACACAAGTGATGAAGCTATGGTGTCGTGTGAAAAAGCTATAAAAAAGATTCACTTTGAAATAGTATAGATAATCATGTATAATAATTTTTTTAAACGTCTATTGGATATTCTGATTTCGTTGTGTGTTCTTCCGCTTGTATTTTGGGTAATATTAATCGTTGCTCCTTTTATTTATTTTGAAGACAGAGGCAGTGTGTTTTATTTAGCCAAGCGCAGGGGACGTTACGGGAGAATATTCAATATGTATAAATTGCGTTCTATGGTGGTAAACGCTCCGGATATTCGCAACAAAGACAATTCGACATATAATTCACCTGACGATCCGCGTATAACTAGGGTTGGAAAGTTTATGCGTAAAACATCCATTGATGAGTTGCCTCAGTTTATAAATGTTCTGACGGGAGATATGAGTATTATCGGACCTCGTCCGGTAACGATAGACAGACCGCTTGAAACATACGATGAAAAGCGAAAAATACGATTAAAAGTACGTCCCGGTATTACGGGATTTTCTCAGGCATATTTTAGGAATTCCATATCCAATGAAGAAAAATTGGAGAAAGATGCGGTATACGCTGAACATGTTACATTTAGCGGAGATTTGAAAATAATTTTAGCTACAATACGAACAGTTTTATTTCATAAAAATATTTACAATAGTTGTGAAAATGAGAGATAAAAGATTACTTGTCTTGGGAGCGGGACGCGGGCAAATAGGTTTGTATAAGGCAGCTCGCAAGATGGGGATCACGACAATTGCCGTCACGTTGCCTGATAATAATCCTCCTTGTTTGTCATTGGCAGATGAGGTTTGTTACGCAAATATTGTAAATCCGGATGAGGTGGAAACCAATACTTCCGGATTGGTGTTTGATGGCGTGGTGACATGTTGTTTAGATATGGGATTAAGGTCTTTGGGACGTTTGTGCGATAAATATTCTTTGCGGGGGTATTCGGAATCAATAGCCGAGCTTTGCAATGATAAGTTCAGGATGAAACAGCATTTGGAGGAATGTGGAGTTAATACAGCTTCTTTCAGACAAATAGGTTCGGAACAGGAATTGCTTGAGGCTGTCGGGGAGGTCGGGGATTATCCTGTCATTATTAAAGCTACAGATTTAGCCGGTAGTAAGGGGATATACAAAGCAGAAAATCGTGATGAAGCCTTATCCGGATTTCGTAGAGCAATGCGAGATACTTGCAAGGATTATCTCATAGTTGAGAAATTTCTGCAAGGACGGGAGTTTGGAGCACAGGCATTTGTTACCAATGGGGAGTTGTTGTTTGTAATGCCTCATGGTGATTTGTTGTATCACGCCGCTACAGCAGTTCCTGTCGGGCATTATGTTCCTTTTGACTGTGATGTGAAAATGCGTGAGAAAATTGAGTCCGAAACTCGGAAAGCAATTTTTGCATTGGGGTTGGATAATTGTGCGGTGAATATAGATTTTATTGAGGAGAATGGGAAAGTATACGTTTTGGAACTTTCCGGCCGAGCGGGGGCTAATTGCTTGCCGGAGCTTACCAGTATTCATTATGGTCTGGAGTATTATGAATTGATAGTAGCGGCATCGTTGGGACTTGATGTTAGGGAAATATGGAATAAACGGGGGGTAGAGAGAATAACCGGTATTTCGAAAATGATAATTTCTCCTGACAAATCCGGAATTTTGGAAAATATTACATATCAAGGAGAGAAATTTCCTTATATCTATGATATGACCTTTTTTGTAGAAAAAGGTCAAGATGTTCATAAATTCGAAAATTCGGGACACTGTCTCGCGCAAGTAGTCGTTTCTGGTTCTGATTATGAGGAATGTGAAGGGCGGATAAATGATGTAATGAAACAAATAGTTATTGACATTGATTAGTCAAATATTGACAGGATTTGAAAAATAAAAATGATGGTAGGGGCTAATTCGAGAAAAAAGATTGGTAAAAGTTTTCGGAATGCTTTAGGACGCATTTACCCTAAAGCACTATGTTCATATTTGTATTATAGAACATTCGGGAAAAAATTGGATTGGAAAAATCCGAAGTCTTTCAATGAATGGGTTTGTTGGTTGGAATACAATACCGATACATCATTGTGGTCTATATTGGCGGATAAGTATAGAATGCGGGGGTGGGTGACAGAAAACGGATTCGGAGAGCACCTTCCCGAGTTGCATGGAGTATATTATCGTGCCGAGCAGATTGATTTTGATAAATTACCGGAAAAATTTGTCTTAAAACCAAATAACGGATGCGGGCAGGTTATTTTAGTGAAAGATAAAAGTAAGATAGATCGTAAAGAAATCATCAAAACGGCTGAAAAATGGCTTAAAACTATTTTCGGTTACGAAACTGCCGAACCTCATTATGTAAAAATTCCTAAATGTATTGTTGCCGAGGAATTATTGGAAAATCCGGATGGAACATCTTTAATAGACTACAAATGGTATTGTTTCAACGGTGAACCTAAATTAGTCCAAGTCCTATCCAATCGTGATTATTCTAGTTCACATAAATTCAACTATCAAATATACGATACGGAATGGAATCCTCATGATGAATTCATGAGGAAAAAAAACTTGAAAGCAGATGTGAAAAAACCGATGTGTTTGGAACAACAGTTAGAGATATGCCGGAAGTTGTCAAAGGGGTTTCCGCAAATAAGAATAGATTTATACGAAGTCAATAACAAGGTGTATATCGGGGAACTCACGTTGACTAATGCGGCAGGAAAAGATACTGACTATACAGAGGATGCTTTATTATTGTTGGGTTCGTACATAGACAAGAATCTTACCAAGCGAAGATAGCTTTTGTTTTATCTGTGCTCATGAAATCATCCAGTAGAATAATTGTAAACACAGCTGCGCAATACACGAGGACAATATTGAATGTATTGTTGTCGTTATGGTCTTCCAGAATCGTTTTGTCCGCTTTAGGGGAAAACGATTTCGGAACGTATTCGCTTGTTGCCGGAGTCGTGTCAATGCTGTCGTTTTTAACCAATGCTTTGATGGCTTCGACTCAGAGATTTGTTTCTTATCATCAAGGCAAAGGTAATCCGAAAATAGTGGAGCATGTATTTAATAATAGTTTAATACTGCATTTGTTTATCGGAATATTTTTGGTTGCAGTATTGGAGGTTATTGAGCCATTGCTTTTCAACGGGTTTCTTAATATCTCGCAGGAGAGAATCGGTGCGGCAAAAATTGTATATCAGCAGGTACTGTTTATGTTGATGTTCTCGTTACTTGCTGCACCGTTCAAGGCTTTACTGGTATCGTATGAAAATATCGTGTATATATCCGTCATTGAAGTTTTGGATGGGATATTGAAATTGGTGATGGCTGTCGGTTTATTGTTTGTGAACTACGATAAATTAGTGACTTACGGTTGGATTATGTCTGCTATAAGTATGTTTAATTTTGTGGCTTTCTCTTTATTTTGCTTTATTAAATATGAAGAATGTAAGTTCCCCAAAATTAGTTTGTTCGATTTTAAATATATAAAAGAAATTTTCGGTTTTACGGGTTGGATTGTGTACCATTCTATGTGTATAGTAGGAAGAACTCAAGGTCTAGCTATAGTGCTTAATAAGTTTTTCGGAACACTTCTAAATGCTGCGTACGGTGTAGGTTTACAGGTTTCTGGTGCTATAAATTTTGTGAGTTCTTCTTTGGGTAATGCCATCAATCCGCAACTGGTAAAATCTGAAGGGTCGGATAACCGTGAACGTGTATGGCATTTGGCAAGAATCCAATGTAAATATTCTTTTTTATTGCTTGCCGCCGTGTCGATTCCGATTATGTTTGAAATTGATGTACTGCTTAATATATGGTTAAAGAAAGTACCGGAATATTCAGCTTTTTTCGCTATCATGATTATGTCTGCCGCATTATTTAATCAGTTGACTGATGGATTAGGTGCGGCCAAACAAGCGATAGGGAATATTAAGAAATATACATTGATAACCAGTACGCCCAAGTTATTGGTCATACCGACATCAATACTTTTTCTATATAATAAAGCTCCACTCTATACCGTGGCACTTTGTTTTGTTGGAGCGGAGGTATTTTCAGCGGTCATAAGACTTCCGGTACTGTATAAGTATAATGGTTTTGATGTTCGCAAGTATTACAATCAGGTTGTCAAAATGGTTATTTTGCCTGTCATTTTGTGTATTGCGATATGTTATTTTATTGTGAATTATATAGATATAGAATATCGTTTCCTATTAACATTTGTAAGTTCTGCGGTACTGTTTGTTGTTGCCGTTTATTTATTTTCCATGGAAAAAAACGAAAAGAAAAAGATTAATGAAATCGTACTGAAGATAATTTTAAAGCATAAAAAATAATTATGTTTTATGGAAAAAATTAATGTGTATAGAAGTCCGTTATTTCTTGATTTGTTATTGTGGTTCGCTTTTTTTATAGTAATAGGAAGTGCTTGTTTTCAATTCCAGTATAAATTCCCGTTTACTTTCGAGTTGTTTAGCATACTTTCGAAAGTGATTTTTATAGTAAGTTTATCAGCGCATATCGTAAGATGTTTGAAATATAGGAGAAGGCTTTTTTCCAAATTCGATTTTTTTCTGTTGTTGTTGTTGTTCTGGTTGGTATATTCTTCCATATTAAACAGACATAGTTGGATTACACAAATTCCTTTCGTGATGAAAGCCTTTACGGTCCGTTATCTTTTTTCATTGTATATGCCTAATCACACAGAAAAAGCGACGAAGATTTTATCATCGGTATTTTCTTTCATAATCTATGCGAATTTTTTTCAATTGTTATTTTTACCATCAGTAATGGGGACTGTGGATGGAGAAGATATCTATTTGATAACAACTAATTATAACCAGTTCGGGGCTGTATTCATGCCGGCTATTTTTTTGAAAACAATAGAATATTGTCACTCGGGGCGTATTGGCGGTTTGATATTGCTATTATTAGTTTGTGTTGCATCAGTTGCTTTGGAGGGCTCTGCAACAGCTACAGTAGCTATTTTATTGTTATTATTGACAGTAATATTTATTAAAAATAAACGTTTGCTGAAAATTGAGAACCTATCGTTAATAGTGGGGATTACTTTTTTCTTTTTTACATTTGTCATACCAACATTCTCGGTTCTTGACATACCTCTTGTAAGTAACTTCGTAGAAGGGTTGGGAAAAGATATGACATTTTCCCATAGAACGAATATATGGAGATATGCCGAATTTCAAATAATTCACAGTCCAATAATTGGATACGGAGTATGTGACAAAGAGTGGTTTCAGCATTTGTTAAGTAATGCGGTAAACACTCATAATATAGTTTTGCAGATGCTACTACAAGGAGGCATAATAGGATTGTTGATATTTGTTATGTTTGTGTATGGAGGAATAAAAAAAATCTTATTTATTCAGAATATATATCAGAAACGATTATTAATAACTGTATCAGTTATTTTTTTATTAATGTCGCAGTTTGAAGTTTACATAAATGCATTCATATATATATTTATATTTTTAATGTTTGTATCCAAAGACATACTTACTCCTCAATTTATTGAAAAATGATTAACTATACTATTATAATACCTCATTACAGGTCGGTCGATACATTACGTAGATTGCTTTCATCTATTCCGGACAGAAATGATATACAGATATTGGTAATAGATGATAACAGCAATTTGAATGAAGATGAATTCAAACAACTGCCATCGTTTGTTTGCGCTGAATTTTCAATGATTTTTTTATCAGAAAACAGGGGTGCTGGAGGAGCTAGGAATGAGGGGCTTAGGATAGCCAAAGGAAAGTGGCTGATATTTGCAGATTCCGATGATTTCTTTTTGGCTTTTGCATTTGAATTGTGCGATGAATATCTATTATCAAAATACGACATTGTTTATTTTGGAATCACAAGTGTCGATAGTGTAACGTTTGAGAAAAATGACAGATATAAATTCAATCATAGATATATTGAGAAATATGATGAATCTTCCAATGAAACAAAGGAAATTCTTAAATTTCGTCATGACGTTCCATGGGGAAAGATGATTAGAAGTTCTGTAGTTTTTTCAAATAATATTGTGTTCGATGAGACGCGCTATTATAATGATACAATGTTTTCCACTAAGGTTGCGCTTATTGCAAAAGAAATTCATGCAGATATCCGACCGTTTTATTGTGTTACGGAAAAACAAGGAAGTCTTATGACACATAATTCGAAAGAGGCTATATTGATTAGACTAGAAGTGCATCTTCGTAAAAATCAATTGCTTAGTAGATGTGGAAAGAAAAAATACCAATATTCAATTCTCCCTTTTATTAAACATTTATGTCCTTATGGCATAGGGGCTGTTTGGGAAGGCATTAATTTAGGATTAAAATACAGGGCTAATTTTTTTATAGGAATTTCTCAAAAATTAAAATTAAAATGCTAGTTTTACTTATTTCCCGTGGTTTCCCTTCCACGCAAGATGTGTTGAACGGGAATTTTGAAGCGGATCAGGCAAGAGCGTTACAGGCGTTAGGTCATAAAGTGATAGTATTGAGTGTGGATAGACGCCTTAAAGCGAGAGATAGGCATATAGGTATTAATCATAGGGTTGTCGATGGGATAGATGTCTATAATTACTGTTTGTTACCGATGCCTATAAAGACTATGTATAGATTGGGTTATTTCTACATCGTACAGGTGACGAAATTCCTGTCCAAGATTATTCTCCGTAATCACGGCAAACCGGATATCATACATGCACACTTTTTATACACTATGCCGATAGCTTTGAAGTTAAAGGAAATATATAAAGTACCGTGTGTTGGAACCGAGCATTGGAGTTTAGTCGGTAAAAATGATATTTTGAATCCTGTCAGATTTTATGCTAAAAATGTATATCCCAAATTGGATGCGCTTATTACCGTGTCTAACAGTTTGAAGACAAATATCAGGAAGCATTTCGGGATAGAAAGTACTGTTATTTCGAATATGGTTGATGTTTCCAAATTTAATATTGCCGGACTATGTGGTTCGGATAAAAATCAGGCACGTTTTGTTTTTATATCGATCGGTTCGCTTATCGAAAGAAAGTGTTTGGATTTATTGTTGAAAGCATTTTCAAAGTCGAAAATTGAAAATAAATACTTGATTATTGTTGGGGACGGACCGAAAAAGCAGGAGTTGAAAGATTTAATAGTGGAATTAGGTATAGAAAATAGTGTAGAGATGACCGGCAATTTGAGGAGGGAGGAGATTGTGGACAAGTTACATGCCTCTAATGTTTTCGTGTTACCACCCAATTCTGAAATTTTCGGTGTAGTATATATAGAAGCTATGGCGTCTGGTTTGCCTGTCATTGCAACCAAGTGCGGAGGACCTGAAGAATTCGTGGAGCATTTCAATGGTTTGTTGATAGATTTGAATAGTGAGGAACAGTTGGTTGAGGCGATGCAATATATGTACGGACATTATAATGAATACAATCCTGAAATTATAAGCGAGAGCATTATAGATAAGTATGCACCAGATAAAGTTGCCAGACAGATAGAATGTTTGTACAATAAAATTCTTTGCAAATGACAGATTTGTTTAAAAAAAAGGAAAAATCATATATGAAAATAGCAGTGGCAGGTACAGGCTATGTAGGTCTGTCAATAGCGACATTGTTGTCGCAGCATAATGAAGTTACGGCAGTAGATATATTGCCGGAGAAAGTCGAGATGATAAATAAGCGTGTTTCTCCTATTCAAGATGAGTATATTGAAAAATATCTTTCAGAAAAAACATTGAATCTGAAAGCGATTTTGAATGTGGAAGAAGCGTATAAGGATGCGGAGTTTGTTGTAATAGCGGCTCCAACCAATTATGATCCGTCTAAAAACTTTTTCGATACATCTGCTGTTGAAAACGTGATTGAATCTGTTATGCGTATCAACCCGAAGGTAATTATGGTTATCAAATCTACAGTACCGGTAGGATATACTGAATACGTGAGAGCAAAATATAATTGTGATAATATTTTGTTCAGTCCTGAATTTCTTAGAGAAAGCAAGGCGTTATATGATAATCTATATCCCAGCAGGATAATTGTCGGTACAAAATTGGGTAATGCACGTTTGGAAGATGCGGCTCATCGTTTTGCTCTCTTGCTGCAGGATGGGGCATTGAAACAGGATGTTCCCACCTTATTTATGGGATTTACAGAGGCAGAGGCGGTGAAGTTATTTGCCAATACTTATTTGGCCTTGCGTGTGTCGTTCTTTAATGAATTGGACACGTATGCGGAAATGAAGGCATTGGATACGGAAGAGATAATTAATGGCGTTTGTTTAGATCCGAGGATAGGAGAGCACTATAACAATCCTTCATTTGGTTATGGTGGGTATTGTTTACCGAAAGACACGAAACAACTTCTTGCGAACTACGAGCATGTGCCTCAGAATTTGATTCGAGCCATTGTTGACAGTAACAGAACCAGAAAGGATTATATAGCCGATAGGGTATTGCAACTTGCCGGATATTATGATTATAACAAGGGTGTTGAATATGATGTTAATAGAGAGCGTGTCTGTACAATAGGAGTGTATCGTCTTACAATGAAAAGTAATTCGGATAATTTCCGTCAAAGTTCAATACAAGGTGTTATGAAGCGAGTGAAAGCCAAGGGGGCAAGAGTTGTTATATATGAGCCTGCTTTAGAAAATGGTTCAACCTTTTTTGGTAGTGAAGTGATTAACGATTTGGAGCGGTTCAAAAGTATGTGTGATTCAATTATCGCAAATCGTTATGATGCGGTTCTTAATGATGTGCAAAATAAAGTATACACAAGGGATGTTTTCAAAAGAGATTAAAATTTACTGGAAAGTAGAAGTGGATTTTTAAAGGATTCATGATGATTTAGAAAATACGATGAAGATAAAACGTTTGAAAAATTTGCTGTTCCTCCATCTTGCCAATGAAAGGAAAAATTTGCGATAAGTATCTGAAAATGGATGGGTTGTGTATTGATGCCCCGTCTGATAATATTTTTATTGGTGAACATGTAGTTTTTGATACCAATCATCCAGAACTAATCACGATAGAAAAGGGAGTTTGGATAACCACGGGATGCGTGTTGTTGACTCATTATTTGGATACAAATAAATTAGATGCGGAAGGAAGTAAATATTGGCACAAGTTTCGATTGGGGGAACTTCATATAAAAGAAAACGCATTCATAGGTTGTCATACGGTTATATGTAATTCCGTGACGATTGGTAAAAATTCAATAGTTGGTGCATCTTCGGTTGTAACGAAAGACATACCTGATAATGAGGTTTGGGCGGGAAATCCTGCGAGATTTATAAAAAAACGATAGAATAAATTCGGCATATATTGTATAAATATTACTATTCATTATGAAAAATATTCCTTTTTCTCCTCCGGATATGACGGAGGCAGAGATTATAGAAGTTTGTGAGGCTCTTCGTTCCGGCTGGATCACGACGGGACCAAGGACGAAGGAATTTGAGCATTTGATAGCGATGTGTTGTCAGACGAGTAAAGCCGTTTGTTTGAATTCTGCCACGGCTTGCATGGAATTGATACTTCGTGTTTTGGGTGTTGGACCGGGTGACGAGGTGATTGTTCCCTCGTACACGTACACGGCTACCGCCAGCGTGGTTTGTCACGTGGGGGCGAAGGTGGTTATGGTAGATACGCTTTCGGGGTCATTTGAGATGGATTACGATAAATTGTCGGAAGTTATCACGGAGCGGACAAAGGTGGTCATCCCGGTGGATTTGGGAGGTGTGGTATGTGATTATGATAGGATATTTTCGAGCGTGGAGAGTAAGAAATCGTTGTATTCTCCGGCAAATGATATTCAGAAGGCATTCGGGCGAGTGGTTGTTCTTGCCGATGCAGCCCATGCTTTTGGGGCAAAGCGGCACGGGAAAATGTGTGGTGAGATTGCTGATTTTACCTCGTTCTCGTTTCATGCGGTGAAGAACTTGACCACGGCAGAAGGTGGGGCTTTGACATGGCGTCCTATAAAGGGGATTGATGATGAGTGGCTGTACAAACAATTCCAGTTGTTGTCGTTGCATGGGCAAAGTAAAGATGCTTTGGCAAAGACACGGTTGGGGGCGTGGGAGTATGATATTGTCGCACCGAATTTTAAATGTAACATGACAGATATCATGGCAGCAATAGGGTTGTCGCAGTTGAAGCGTTATCCGGAATTGCTTTATCGGCGACGTCAAATCGTGGAACATTATAATAAAGCCTTGAGGGGATGCGATGTGCAGGTGCTTGAGCATTATGAGGATGATCATTCTTCCAGCGGTCACCTTTACATGGTGCGTTTGCGGGGGAAAGATAGTGATTTTCGGAATCGGGTTATCACGGAAATGGCCGAGCGTGGGGTGGCTTGTAACGTGCATTATAAACCGTTGCCGATGATGACGGCATACAAGAATTTAGGATTTAATATTAAAGATTTCCCGAATGCTTACAATCAATATTGCAACGAGGTAACGCTTCCGCTACATACTTGTTTGAGTGATGACGAGGTGGAGTACGTGATCTCAAATTTTGTAGAGATTATTTCAAAATAATATTATAAACAAGGGAGGATACGAAGAATATCTTGTGTTTTAAGCTTTCATGTTGCCAAAAGATAAACGAAAAACATCAAATAGCGTGATGGTTCAATCGGAATAGTGTTTTTTCCCCTTTGGGAGAGAGACTGGCGGGGAATTTTTTGCTATATTCGCGGTGCAAATACGTGTAGTTGAAAATAAACAAATAAAACACATGGCTATAGTATTCTATCAAAAAGATGCAACAGTGTATGCCGTACACTATAAAGAATCGGAAAATCCTTTAGATGTAAGTAAGTTAGAATGGTTATTCAGTGGGGCTAAGAAAGTTCAAAGTGATTCACTGGAAAGCTTTTTCGTGGGACCTCGTCGGGAAATGATTACCCCATGGAGTACTAATGCCGTGGAGATTACTCAGAATATGGGTATTTCCGGTATCTTGCGGATAGAGGAGTTTACTCGTGTGGAAGATGAAAAAGCGGCTTTTGACCCGATGCTTCAAGCATTTTACAAGGGCCTGAATCAAGATACGTTTACCATTGACAAGAAACCGGACCCGATCGTGTATATCGAGGATATCCGAGCATATAACCAACAGGAGGGATTAGCGCTGAATGAAGATGAAATCTCTTATCTGGAAGGTCTGAGCAAGAAATTAAACCGTCGGTTGACAGATTCCGAGGTGTTTGGTTTTTCACAAGTGAATTCCGAGCATTGCCGTCATAAGATTTTCGGAGGTACGTTTATTATTGATGGGGAAGAACAGGAAGAGTCTTTGTTCTCCATGATCAAGAAAACTTCCCGAACGAATCCGAACCGGATTGTTTCGGCCTATAAAGATAACTGTGCTTTCATTGAAGGACCAGCCACGGTGCAGTTTGCCCCGGCAACACCGGACAAACCGGATTTCTACACACAAAAAGATATTAACACGGTTATTTCGCTTAAAGCGGAAACTCATAACTTTCCGACCACGGTAGAGCCTTTTAACGGGGCGGCAACCGGTTCCGGTGGTGAGATCCGTGACCGTATAGCCGGGGGACAAGCATCACTTCCGTTGGCTGGTACGGCTGTTTACATGACGTCATATCCGCGCTTGGAGGCAGGTCGTCCTTGGGAATCGGCTATTGATCCTCGGAAATGGCTATACCAGACTCCGGAAGATATTCTGATCAAGGCTTCTAACGGGGCATCAGACTTTGGAAATAAATTCGGACAACCCCTTATTGTGGGGTCCGTGTTCACGTTCGAGCATGAGGAGCATGAAAAGACATATGGTTACGATAAAGTAATCATGCAGGCAGGTGGTATCGGTTTTGGTAATAAAGAACAAGCCATGAAAAAGACCCCGGAAGTTGGCGAACAAGTAGTTCTGCTAGGGGGGGATAATTACCGCATCGGAATGGGTGGTGGTGCCGTTTCTTCAGTGGATACCGGAGTATATGCCAACGCTATCGAATTGAATGCGGTGCAACGTTCCAATCCGGAAATGCAAAGACGGGTATGTAATGCCATCCGGTCTATGGCCGAAAGCGATGTTAACCCGATTGTTTCTATTCATGACCACGGGGCAGGAGGACATTTGAATTGCTTGTCCGAGTTGGTGGAGGAAACAGGTGGATTGATTCACTTAGAGAAATTACCTGTTGGTGATCCTACTCTTTCTGATAAAGAAATCGTGGGAAATGAATCCCAAGAACGGATGGGCCTCGTGATGAAAGCAAAGGACGTGGAGATTTTGCAGCGTGTGGCCGATCGGGAACGGGCTCCGATGTACGTGATCGGGGAAACTACAGGAGATCATCGTTTCGTGTTTGAGGATGCCAGAACCGGAGAGAAACCAATCGATTTGGAGATGACGGATATGTTTGGAAATCCCCCGAAAACAGTTATGGAGGATAAAACCAAAAGAGAACATTTTGCTGATGTCGAATATAGTGAAGATAAAGTTGAAGAATATATCGAGCAAGTTTTGCAGCTTGAGGCTGTTGCTTGTAAGGATTGGTTAACAAGTAAAGTTGACCGTTCTATTACTGGTCGTGTGGCTCGTCAGCAATGTGCCGGACCTTTACAGTTGCCTTTGAATGACTTGGGTGCCATGGCTCTCGATTATCGTGGAGAAAGAGGTATCGCAACTTCCATCGGACACGCTCCGGTAGCTGCATTGGCAAACCCGGCTTGTGGTTCGAGACTAGCTATTGCAGAGGCCTTAACAAATTTGGTTTGGGCTCCTATCGAGCAGGGAATTAAAGGTGTATCACTGTCTGCTAACTGGATGTGGCCTTGTAAGAATGCAGGGGAAGATGCTCGTTTATATAAAGCTGTACAAGCTGCCAGTAATTTTGCCATCGAGTTGGGAATCAATATCCCGACAGGAAAAGATTCTCTCTCCATGACGCAAAAGTATGGCAAGGATAAGGTGTACGCCCCCGGAACCGTGATTATTTCTACCGTGGGTGAGGTTACTGATGTGAAGAAGATAGTTTCTCCGGTACTGAAACCGGATCAGGATTCTGAAATCGTGTATATCGATTTCTCTTTTGATAAATTGCAATTGGGCGGTTCTAGTTTTGCCCAAGTGTTGAACCGGGTAGGTAAAGAGACCCCGGATGTAAAGGATTCTGATTATTTCGTGAATGCTTTTATGGCAATACAGCGTTTGGTTGGGGATGGGTATGTTTTAGCCGGACACGATATTTCTGCCGGAGGTATGATCACGACCTTACTGGAAATGTGTTTTGCCGACAATCGCTTGGGATTGGATATCGATTTCTCTTACTTGGCAGAGAAGGATATCGTGAAAATTCTGTTTGCAGAGAATCCGGGGGTACTTGTACAGATCAAGGATTGCAAGAAGGTTGCCGCTATCTTGGATGAAGCGGGAGTGGCTTACAATTTCTTGGGACGTTTGGGGAAGGCCGGAAAGTTGAAAATCAAGAAAGACAGTAAAAACTTCCACTTGGATATCCCGTCATTAAGAGACTTGTGGTTTAAGACATCTTATTTGTTGGATCGTCGTCAGAGTGGCAATGAGTTGGCCCTTGAAAGATATAAAAACTATAAGAATCATGATTTGAAATACAAGTTTACACCTTCATTCAGCGGTAAGCTTTCCCAATATGGATTGGATGTTAACCGTGTTAAACCTTCGGGCATAAAAGCTGCCGTTATCCGGGAGAAAGGATGTCAGTGCGAGCGGGAAACGGCTTGGGCGATGTACTTGGCCGGTTTTGACGTGAAGGATGTTCACATGACAGATCTTGTTTCCGGAAGAGAGACTTTGGAAGATGTGAACTTTATCGTGTTTGTTGGTGGGTTCTCGAACTCGGACGTGCTTGGTTCAGCTAAAGGATGGGCCGGAGCTTTTAAATATAACGAAAAGGCTCGGATGGCTTTGGAAAATTTCTATAAACGTGAAGATACTTTGAGCTTGGGTATTTGTAACGGTTGCCAGTTGATGGTTGAGCTTGATTTGGTATATCCGGAACATGGCGAGAAAGTAAAGATGCTGCATAATGCTTCCCACAAACTGGAATCTGCTTTCTTGAGCGTGGATGTCGTGGAGAGCAATTCCGTGTTGTTGAAGTCATTAGTCGGATCTCGTTTAGGAATCTGGGTTGCTCACGGAGAAGGACAATTCCAATTGCCTTATGGACAGGAAGAATATAATATTCCACTTCGATATAGCCATGACACTTACCCGGCGAACCCGAATGGATCACCTTTTGCCACGGCAGCTATTTGTAGTAAAGACGGACGTCACTTGGCAATGATGCCTCACTTGGAACGTTCTCTTCACCCGTGGAACTGGGGATATTATGCAGAGGATCGGAATGAAGATGAAGTCAGCCCGTGGATTGAGGCGTTTGTAAATGCGCATTTGTGGATTGAAGAGCATAAATAATATAAATCTTAGGAATCAAAATAGGAGGGAGTACTTTACACAAAGGTACTCTTTCTTATTTTGACATTAATTATCCCTGATAAATTTTCTTTTTATGGGGAATATAATGAGCCTATTTTTTGATTATTATTCTTACTTTTGCCGAAGTGTAAAAAAGTACGATCAATATGGATTTGCTCAAGAAAAGAATCTTACAGGATGGAAAATGCTTTGAAGGTGGCATTTTAAAAGTGGATAGTTTTATTAATCACCAAATGGATCCGATTTTAATGAAGTCGATCGGGGTAGAATTTGTGCGTCGTTTTGCGAATAAGGATTTTAATAAAGTGATGACCATTGAGGCTAGCGGTATCGCTCCGGCAATCATGGTGGGGTATCTTTTGGAATTGCCCGTGGTCTTCGCCAAGAAAAAGCAACCGAAGACGATGGAAAATATGATTTCAACGACGGTACGATCTTTTACAAAAGACCGGGAATATAATGTTTGTATCAGTAAAGATTTCTTGACAAAAGAGGATCGTGTGCTTTTTATCGATGATTTTCTTGCAAACGGGAATGCCGCAAATGGTATTATTGATTTGATTGACCAAGCGGGGGCACAATTGGTAGGCATGGGATTTATTATTGAAAAAGCCTTTCAACACGGAGGCGAAGTATTGAGAGAGAGGGGAATTCATGTCGAATCTTTAGCTATTATAGACAGTCTGGATAATTGTCAGATAAAAATAAGATAGTCCATATGAGTGAAACGACCAATCGTCAAGTTAGCTCGGCCATTATTTATGGAATAGAGGATCGTCCGCCTTTTAAAGAGGCTTTTTTCGCTGCATTACAGCACTTGTTAGCTATTTTTGTTGCTATTATAACTCCACCGTTAATTATTGCCGGAGCGTTGAATCTTGACTTGGAAACGACGGGTTTCCTAGTCTCTATGGCTCTTTTTGCCTCTGGTATCTCTACTTTTATTCAATGTAGGCGGGTTGGACCCATCGGAACCGGATTATTGTGTATTCAAGGAACAAGTTTCTCGTTCATAGGCCCGATTATATCTACCGGTTTGGCTGGTGGATTACCGTTGGTGTTCGGGGTGTGTATGGCAGGCTCTGTGGTAGAAATGCTGATAAGTAGAGTTTTGAAATATGCCAAGAAAGTTATTACTCCGCTGGTATCGGGAATCGTGGTAACATTAATCGGGATGAGTCTGGTGAAAGTTGGTATTACGGCTTGTGGAGGGGGTGTTATTGCTAAAGAAAACGGTACTTTCGGTAGTTTCGAGAATCTCGGCTTGGCTTTATTAGTGTTAGTTTTGATCATCTTTTTTAACCGGAGTAATAATAAATATCTACGGATGAGTTCCATCGTGATCGGGTTAGTCGTGGGATATGCTGTCGCTTATTTCATGGGTATGATCGACTTCTCTTCTGTACAGAGTTATTCCGGAGTAAATATTCCTGTTCCTTTTAAATACGGGTTAGCTTTTAGCTGGTCATCATTTATTGCCGTCGGGTTGATTTATATGATCACGGCTATTGAGGCTTATGGTGATATTACGGCTAACTCCATGATTTCGGGAGAACCCGTGGAAGGAGAGAAGTTTATTAAACGGGCTTCCGGGGGAATTCTTGCCGATGGTTTCAATTCTTTCTTGGCAGGGGCATTTAATTCTTTCCCGAATTCCGTGTTTGCCCAGAATAACGGGATGATACAATTAACAGGAGTGGCCAGTTGTTACGTGGGATATTATATTGCAGCTTTTTTAGTGATACTAGGACTTTTTCCTGCTGTTGGGCTGGTGTTCTCGTTAATGCCAGAACCGGTTCTAGGGGGAGCTACACTACTTATGTTCGGTACGGTCGCTGCTGCCGGAATCCGTATTATAGCCTCCCAGAATATAAATAGGAAAGCCACGCTGGTTATTGCATTAAGTTTCTCCTTGGGATTAAGTGTCGAATTCATTCCGGAAATATTGAATAGTTGTTCCGATACCATTAAAAACATATTCTCATCCGGGATCACGACGGGAGGTTTGACGGCAATTGTGTCGAATGTACTGATACACGTGAAAGAATAATTGTAAAAACAACCTATATGGTTGTTTTTCTAGAATTAACCATATAAGGTGAGTATGTATTAATTGGAACATTTGTACGTTTTACGATCGCCATCTTGTTAGGATTAATAATGATTAGATTAATTGCATAAAATGATAGGAATAGAAGAGATTTACCCTTTGGCTGTTGAATTCCGGCGTTATTTTCATCAACATCCGGAATTCGCCATGCAAGAAGTGGAGACGCAACGCTATATCGCGGAAGTACTGGAACGAAATGGAATCCCGTACCAAAAAGTGGGGACGGGATTAATTGCAACCGTGGGGAAAGGAGAGAAATGTATTGCAATCCGGGCTGATATGGATGCACTGAAAGTCAAGGAAGAAACCGGATTATCCTATTGCTCTCAAAATGAAGGCATGATGCACGCTTGTGGGCATGATATGCATATGGCTATGGTTTTAGGAGCAGCACTTGTTCTTAAATCTGGAGAAGACAAATTACAGGGAACGATAAAAATTATTTTTCAACCCAGTGAAGAGAAACGTCCGGGAGGGGCTCGTTTATTACTTCCCGAGCTTTTAAAAGAACCCGTTCCGCAAGCTATATTCGGACAACACGTTTTCCCGAACCTTCCGACCGGAACTGTCGGAATTCGTCCAGGGGCCTTTTTCGCCTCTTCAGATAATATTATTTTTTCCGTGGAAGGTAAAGGTACTCATGCTGCCATGCCACACATGGGCTCAGATCCCATATTGGCCACGGCTTGCTTGATACAATTTTACCAGACGTTGATTACTAAATTTCGAGATCCGTTGATCCCGGCGGTTCTTTCGATTACTTCTATCCATGGTGGCACGTGTAATAACGTAATTCCGGATCGCGTAGACGTGTTGGGAACCGTCCGGACGCATGACAACTCTTTACGGTATAAGATATTCGAATTAATCGAGGAAAAATCAAACTCCGTATGTGATTTGTACGGTTGTACATTCCATTTGGATAAAACTTGGAATGGATTGCCCGTGTTGGTGAATGATAAGAGTTTGACAGAATTTGTGAAGAAAAATGCAACAGATCTACTGGGAGAACAAAATGTGATTCTAATGGAGCATCTTACTCTAGGAGAAGATTTTGCCATTTACTTGGAGAAGATTCCAGGAGTATTCTGGGTCTTGGGTGTCCGTCCACCGGAACAGGAGAGTATGCCTCCTCTTCACAATCCGGGAATGGCTCCTGACGAGAATGCCATGAAAGCGGGTATTGCGCTAATGGTGGAAAATTGTGTCAGGATGTTGGGTTAATGAAATACTTAAGGATACATATTAAAAATCCCCAAGAGTTAGAACCTTGGGGATTTTTAGTCGTATATTTCGATGATTACTGTAAATCTGCAATATTTACTTCTATTGCTGCCGGATAAATTCTTTCTGGGTCGAAAAATGCAGCGCAACTGTTCACCATGTTTTTAAGTTGTGGTTTAACTTTTCCCTTGAAAGCCTCTTTTCCGTTTACTACCAATGTAATTTCCTTGCCCAAGTCTACCAGTTGATCATTCAAGTAAATGGTTATTTTTCCTTTAGTTGCGGGTTGATAGCTCTTTTCAAAATCCAGTTCGATTCCCCAATTCGGATCAATTTCTGTTGCTTTATAAGTAACTAAATCAACCTTTAAGGAAATATTATTTTCCTGTATATCCATTTCATAATGAGTTCTGGATTTCGTATCATCATTAGAACGTTCTTCAACAAATAAGTTATAGAATCCATTACGATACAGACCGTCCATTTCGAAGTTCTCCCAGCTTATATGCTTGGGATAAGGATTCCGGGTATATTGTTTCAACCAAGGGGTTGTAAGTTTGTAATCTATACCATGTCCCATACCGGGAATCAGTTCTATACGATGGATAAAGTTACCCGGATTGGCTTTTTCTAATTTATCAAATTCGTCTTTCGTGCGTTGCGTGAGTTTATTTCTGTAAAATCCCCTGTCATTTGCTCCTGTCAACAGAGAGAAGGCGATGTTTCTGCAATTTTCAACAGGAGCATTCTTCAGAGGTTCCCCTCCGGCCATCGGGCCTGCTGCAGCCAGATAATCCGCATAAAATGATGCTAACCGTTGACTACCGTATCCGCCTTCTGATATTCCGAAAAAGTAAACTTTATTGGGATTTATTTTTCCAGACACGAAAGCTAATCGTAGCATCTTTTCCCAAGCAAACTGCTTTGCCTTTTGCCACCAACGATAGTAATCGCCCATGTTCGGTATCTGAGGTATGAAGTAAACCGATGGCGCATCATCGAACTTTTGACATATGTTGATTCCTGTTCTCCATTCACTGGTTTTATCTCCAGAACCATGTGTGTATAGATATAATGGAAAACCACCTTCCGGTTCCGAGTCTCCCTTGTATCCCCAGTAATATGGCATGATTGCATTGGGTTCCAGTTCCTGCGGGAGAGTCCATTTCCCTGAATTTGCTTTTTCCAGTTTATCAAGATTAATCAATTTCTGCTCGGAGAATTTGTTATTTGCCTCCTTCCATGCATCCCACACGATTTGCTGCATCTTTTTCACATCGGTTGATTTGAGCCTGCTTTTGTCGTCATAGGCATCAGCATTACCTGACAGGTGACCGGAGAAATGGGTTGTGATTTTTTCTTTTGTTTTCACATCCTGTTTTTTCAAGGATACTTCTTGAGCCATGCTATAGTTAGAAAATGCAAGGACTATTAACAAGCTCAACATTTTGAACGAATAAATGATATTTTTCATTTTGTTATTTATATTTTATCTTGTTGCAAAACTACAAAAAAATACGCAAAGATAACTTCTTTAGAGCCACTAGAGTATTTCTTGGATTCCCGGTAGTTTACATTATAGATAACCCGGTGTCTCACAGATAGGTTAACGATAGATTAACGATACGAACAATTGATTTTTAGGATAGAATATATTAAAATATAAATGAGATATTAACGAGAGTACGGAGAGATACCCGTGTGTCTGCGAGGCAAATATAAGGTATTGTACTCAATAAAAAATGACTGGCTAAATTTAACCAGTCACTTATAATCTATTACTAATCCTAAATTGTTACTTGTAAATTTTTCCGGAAAGTTCTCCGCGAAGAACCATCAGTCCGTTCATAGCTAATGCTCTCATTTCATCTTCACCAGCATATACTTTTATCGGAGCGATAAATCCGACCATCTCTCTCACGTAGTCAACCAAGAAGGGGTTGTGAGCAATTCCACCGGTTAACAGGATACCATCAACTTTACCTTTTAGTACAGCAGCCATTTCACCAATGGCTTTACCTACCTGGTAAGACATGGCATCTTGTACCAATTTATATTTCGGATCTTCTTTTGCCTTTATTTCTACTTCGTAAGCATCGTTTGTTCCAAGGTAAGCCACTAATCCACCTGCACCTTTCAACATTTTCTTGATTTCTGCTTCGGTTTTCTTACCGCTAAAACATAGTTTTACCAATTGACCGGTAGGAAGACTTCCTGAACGTTCCGGTGAAAAAGGACCATCACCATCTAAAGCATTATTCACGTCAATCACCCGTCCGTGAGCATGCGCCCCAACAGAAACGCCTCCTCCAAGATGTGCGATAATCAAGTTTATATCTTCGTATTTCTTCCCAATTTCTTTCGCATAAGTCCGTGCTATTGCTTTTTGATTCAAGGCATGGAAGATAGATACTCTTGTGAAATCAGGATGTCCGGTCAAACGGGCTACATCTTGCAATTCATCAACCACTACGGGATCTGCGATATAAGCTTTTGTTCCGTTGTTAAGAGATTTTGCGATATCGTTTGCGATCAGACCACCTAAATTGGAGGCATGTTCTCCAAGAGGAGGATTATTCAAGTCGTTAATTAACGCCTCATTTACTTCATATACACCGGATTCAATAGGTTTAACTAAACCTCCTCTTCCAACGATTGCGTTGATTTCATTAATATTAAATCCAGCATTCTTCAGTTCGGAAAGAATAATATCTTTCCGGAATTGGAACTGTGAAGCCACGTTATCGAATTTTGCAATTTCCTCTGCGGAATGTTTGATGTTCTTTACAAATTTCTCTGTTTCATCTTCAAAGATTGCAATTTTCGTGGAAGTTGATCCCGGATTGATCGCAAGAATTTTAAATGACATAGTTTTAATTGTTATTTTAAATATTAATAATTATTCTTTTTCGCACGTTATGAGGCTGCAAAATTTATAAATTGTAAGCAAAACTCAAAGAAAAAGTGATGATTTATTTATAATAGAGAATCAATCCGAATAAGCAGATGAATAAAGAGTATCAATTATGGCTTGAGCGATAATTTTTAGGTAGTACGGTGCATTCTTTATGGAATCTTGAATAGAGCGAGCATACTGACTCATAGTGAACACTTTATCGAAGTGGGTAAGGACTTGTTTTTCTGTTAGTCCGACAACGGCATAAACTGGAACATTTTGTTGTTGACATAGGTTTGCAACTGTTCCCGGAATTTTACCGTGAAAGGACTGGGAATCAATTTTTCCTTCTCCTGTGATAACAATTCCGGCTTGTAAAAGATTGTCGTGGAAATGGGAGAGAGTCAGGCAATATTCGGACCCCGAAACAAGTTGTGCATTTAGTAAAGCGTGCATGGCCGCCGTGATTCCACCCGCGGCACCTCCATGTTTCAACCGGGTTACATCTTTACCTGTATTCTGTTTTAATAAAATACTCCAAAGGCATAATTGCTTGTCAAGCATGACAACTTGTTCTGGAGATGCTCCTTTTTGTGGGGCAAACACAGCGGCTGCACCTTCCGGTCCACAAATTGTATTATCAACATCACATAGTATAGTAATGTGAATTCCTTTAAACCTTTTCTGCAATAATTCGATATTAATATCTTTAATATCTGTAATATAATTTCTGTTCAGAGAGTCATTGACAATTATCAATCCCATTTCTTGCAGAGCCCCTGTACCACCATCCACGCTGGCACTTCCACCGACACAAAGAATCAAATTGGTCGCTCCTTGAGAGAGGGCATGATTGATTAAAACACCAAACCCAGCCGTGTTCGTGTTCAAGATATCATATTCCTCTCGTTTCAAATGTTTCAGACCACAAGCTTCGGCTAATTCAATGATAGCTGTGCTGTCTTTTAAGTAATACGAGGCAAAATGCTCACGTCCCAAGGCATCTACCGTTTTCGTCTTGATGGGGTATGCATGAAGGTAATGTGCTACAATTCTAGCTGTTCCATCACCGCCATCTCCTAACGGAAGAGAGAGCGTATGGAATCCACATTCCTCTAATTCAGAGGCTAGGATTCGACAAAATTCGAAAGCATCTAGACTTCCCTTGAATGAGTTAGGAGCTAGAAGAATATTACGATTGTTTATGAGGTTCATGGCTAGATGTTGTCAGAATGCACGGGATGTGCTTGAGCTCCTTTTTCATTGGCCAGCAATTTTTTCCCGTCTTCAAAAGCCTTGCAGTAATCAGGATCGAACAGATTTCTGTCCGGCCATTCTTTTACCCGATCCATGGCACGAACCATCATACCTTCGATCTTATGGGGAAAACGAGGTCCGGTCCAATTGCTCGTGTTGGTGATAAATGCCCAACAGAACCCGTCCCGTTGACGTTTCAACATGGCACTGGTTCCTGCTAAAGTACCGGAACGCCACCAATCACCTTGATTGTTCGTGTTCATCCAGCCAAGAGGTAAAGCATTTTTCATACGTTTTGTCATGGTCTCCACGCTCTCTTTTGTCAATATATCCGGATATGAATCGTCAGTGTCTATGGCGGAAAGGAAACGTAATAATTCAGTTGGGGAGGCCACCCAGCCACCGGCCCCGTAGAGAGCCTCTATATTGTTTCCCCCGTTACTGCGATAGACGAGCGTATCCCGCCCATCGCATGAACGGATAAGATCTGCGTTCGATTGTTCGTAATACCTGACCTCGTTGAAATACCGGTCTTTATCTAGATTATGGGCCAAATGCATATCATAACACCCGGCAGGAATGAGTATGCTGTCTTGGATAAATTTTTCGTAATTTTTTCCGGAAACTTTTTCTATCACCTTTGATAATATTCCGTAACCCACGTTTGAATAACACGTACTTGTTCCCGGAGTAAAACCTAAACGCCTGGATAAAACAAATTTAATAATGGTGTTTAAATCAGCAGGTGCCGGAACATCCATTTTTTCCGCGATATCTACCGGGCAGAACATGGGGTCTCCTGCACGATTTGTAAATCCCCCTTGATGACGTAGAAGATTTTCTACGGTGATATTATTCACTCGTTTATCTTTTATCGGGGCATAAAGTGTCGTGTCACTTAAAATACCTTCGTTACCAAATACTTTATCATCCAACGATAGAATCCCGTTTTCAACTAATTTCATGATTCCTGCCGCCGTGATTAGTTTGGAAACCGAGGCTATTCGGAAGATGTGATTCACATCGGTTTTCACCTCATTTTCTTCGTCGGCATATCCATATCCCTTGCTATAAATCAGTTTCCCATCTTTCATAATTGCGAGGGAAGCCCCTTTTATTTCCCACTGATTCATAAAACGTTCAATCGTTTGATCTAAACGCTTAGTTTCAGCTAGATCAGAGTATTCATTCGTGAATAAATCATGTACCGCTACGGCAAGCGTGTCTTGGGGGATAGAATCTTTTTCAACCTGAATTTCTTTCGTGAAAGAATTCCAAGGTCTGAAACTGATAACTAAAAAGAATAGTATAATTAGTATAGTATATTTCATTACATCTGCAATCTAAGGAAAAAAGCGTAATATTCCATATCAAAAGGATATTACGCTTGCAATATTAATAAAAATACATTTTTATTCAAAGAGATCAGATGTAAAACACCTTTAAAAATTCTTACTTAATAAATTGAAGTAGTGTTCCATAACTTTCACCAATAATGGGTGGTGCGGGTCGAAAGCTATTCCGTCGATATGAGCGATGGGCAACACAAGTGGGGAAGTCCCCGTTATAAAGGCTGCTTGATAGGAGGCAATGTCCTTGTAATTCACTCTTTGTTCCACCACGGTCATCCCCTCTTCCTGACAGATATTTAATACCCGTTTCCGACTGGTTCCCGGCAAAACATGAGGAAGAGGAGCCGTGTAAAACACGTTATCCCGGACAAAAAATACATTTGAACGAGAACCTTCTGTCACACAGTTATCCTGGTCGATTAATAAAACTTCAGAAACTCCTTGTTCTTGAATGATCTTATTTGTCATTTCCCGTAATCCGGAATTGACATATTTCACTTCGGCATTCTCTCGAATAGCATGGCAAGTAACCGTGTCCACTCCATGTTGGTAAGCTTCTTCCGACGGGTAGGAATGTTTTATCTGATAGACATATTGCTCGATTCCCTTCGGGGTAACTCGAAGTACGTATTTAATATTTCCTTCCTTGATATTTTCAAGCTGAATCAATCGATTTAATTGGTCCGCCACGTGTAATGAATTCAAATCAATGGCAATATTTGATTTTTTTATTGAATTATCAAGTCGTAAGATGTTGTCATTTAGAAATATAACTTTACCTCTAAAAACCCGGCATACTTCATATATGCTAAGTCCTTCATTTAGGATGTCTTCGGAATATTCCTTGTTATCGATGGGTTTATTATTAAATAACATCATAATTTTTCTCCTTTTATGTGTCGCGAATTTATGCTTTAAAACGATTATACAACCGGAAATGTTCAGAAATTTTAGAGAGAGAAAATGGGGCTTGTTACTTTCGATAATTTGCGCTATTTTTGGCTGATATATGGAAACACAAGAGCAAATAGAACGGATAGAACATTTCATACGTGAAGTGATTGTGGATGAAATTACTAAGTTGCAGGGCGTGGGCTTGTCATATATGCAATTTGTCATCATGGGGCAAGCGATTGAGGTTCTAGGAAGTTTTTTAGATAATAAACCTATGAAAGCCAAGGGGCAGTCGGCCAAACGTTTTTCTCTTGGGGTAAAGAAGTTATTTGGCGGACGTTATCGGTTGTTAAATGATAATGGCTTTTTGTATGATAAACTTCGCAACCAAATGACTCACACGTTCATTCCCGGAAATGATTTGATATTATTGAATCAAGCGAACAATAAGAACGGATATAAACATTTACAAATAATCGATGGCAAATTAGTTTTAATTTCTGAAGTTTTCAATGAAGATATTTGCAAGGCGAGTGAACGTCTTTTAGAAGCCATTAAAAACGGGGTATTATCTCCTAAAAATATTGCTTACTAATATATGGAACAACAAGATAAAATCATTTTGATCGGGGCTGGAAATGTCGCTCATCATTTGGCTGGAGCCCTTTTAAAAGCGGGAGAAAATTTATGTCAGATTTATAGTCGTACGCTTGATTCTGCCCGGCAACTGGGAATGAAAACGGGAATATCTTACACGGCTGAAGTGAATGAGGTGTATCCGGATGGGAATATTTATATTTTTTGTGTAAGTGATGATATTTTACCATCTATTATTAAGATAATTAGGATACCAGATGATGCGTTGATACTACACACTTCAGGAAGTCAACCAATGGATGTATTCAAGTCATATTCCAAACACTACGGGGTAATTTATCCAGTACAAACCTTTTCTAAGAAACGAGAACTGGATTTCGGGGAGATCCCGTTATGTGTGGAGGGAAACACGAGTTCCGTGAAGGAGCGAATTAAAAAGTTTGCGGAAAAGTTGTCAGATAAAATATACGAGATAGATTCGGCCCAACGTAAAGAATTGCATTTAGCTGCAGTTTTTGCCTGCAATTTCCCTAATTATTTATATCAAGTGGCAGGCAAATTGCTAGAAGACAAAGGACTATCCTTTGCTATGTTACGTCCTTTGATTTTCGAGACAGCACATAAAGTGATGCTCTTAAATCCGGAAGAGGCTCAAACAGGACCGGCCAAGCGGGGGGATGAGAGTATCATGAATATGCACAAGAATATGTTGAAGAATGACAAAGACTTGCTGAAAATATACACGATATTATCGGAAGGAATAAAGGGAATGCAAGATAAAGAAGAGACTGGGGATCAAAAGATATCGCAAGATATAATAGATATGCCCACATTGTGGTAAATTAGATAAATACGAATGTTATGAAATTATTCAAAGAGGAATTAAAGAAGGTAGAAGCTTTTGCTTTCGATGTAGATGGAGTTTTTTCACGTCATGAAATGAATATAACACCGGAAGGTGACTTGATTCGTACATCTTGTACGAAAGATGGCTATGCCATGATGTATTGTACGAAGAAGGGATACCCGGTTTGTATCATTTCTGGGGGACAGGCTCCTGGGGTAAGAGAACGTTTTGAGAAATTGGGAGTGAAGGACGTGTATCTTGGCGTGGCAAATAAAGTTGAAGCGTTGAACGAGTTCTTGCAAAAATATAATCTAAACCCGGAAAATGTGATGTACATGGGAGATGATATACCAGACTACAACGTGATGAAAATCGTGGGTATGCCGGTATGTCCTTCGGATGCGTGCGAAGAGATCAAAGCTATTGCCCGTTATATTTCAGATACGCCCGGTGGCCTTGGATGCGTACGAGATGTCGTGGCTCAAGTCCTGAAAGCAAAAGGCGAATGGATGGATACCCAATGCTACGTGAAATGTATGTAAGTTAAAGAATAAGATGTTGGAAATTCTCAAGTTAATACGCCTACGAACGATCGCATTCACGGCATTTACCATGTATGCCATACGTTTCTTTGTTGTCCAGCCCGTACTGGAGAAAGCTGGTTTTGCCCTGCAAATGCCGGAAGGCAATTTCTCGTTACTGGTAATAGCCGTGTGTTGTCTGGTGTCGGCCGCTTATGTCATAAATGATTATTTTGACACGAAAGCTGACCGTATTTCGGGTAACAGACCCGTGATTGTTGGGAAAACCATTAGCCGCAGGGCCGCAATCATTCTACATTCCATTTTGAATGTTGTGGCCGTGGGAATCGCGTATTATCTGGCGAGAGAAGCTCATCATGCTGAGATAGTATTCTTATTTTTAATCATATCGTTGGTGTTGTGGTTTTATTCCTCCCGGATAAAAAAACGTTTTATATGGGGAAATATCGTCGTGGCCATTTTGGCCGGATTAATCCCACTTACGGTGATTGCATTCGAAATCCCGTTATTGAGTGATGTGTACTCGGATGTCGTTTTGAAAACGCACGTTAGTTTTGCCTACGTGTTTTACTGGGCAGCATGTTTTTCGTATTTTCTTTTTATTAATATGCTGATATACGAGATCAACAAGGACATATATAGTATAAACGGAGATCAGGCTGATGGAATCGTTACTTTACCTGTAAAATTTGGTATTCCGACAACGAGAAAGGTGATCATCGGGTTGATCACGATTGCCATTACATCGTTGATCCTGTTTTTGTTATTCGGATTTACACGAACCCCGATCGTATGGATTTATTTTGTTGTAGCTTTGATTATACCATACTTGTTTTACGGCTATGCGGTATTGAAGAATGACAAGATGAAATTCCAGTTGCGAATGATTCGTTTGATTATGGTTTTGTGTATAGGAGTCAGTGTATTTTGTAAGTTGTGTGAATGATGCATTCTATTAAAAATTATAAATTAATATTGGCTTCTGCATCGCCACGGAGACAACAATTGATGAAAGATGCTGGGTTTACCTTCGAAGTCCGGTTGAAAAATGTTGAAGAAAAATATCCCCAAGAGATTCATTTGGAGAAAGTACCGGAATATTTGTCGAAAGTAAAGGCTTCAGCCTTTCGGGAGGAGCTAAAGGCTGATGAAGTATTAATAACAGCCGATACGGTAGTTTGTATTCATGATCGGATTTTAGGGAAACCTGCAGATAGGAAAGAGGCTATTTCAATGTTACGGGAGCTATCGGGAAATCGTCATCTAGTGGTGACGGGCGTGAGTGTAACCACTCGTACGGAACAGCTTTCATTCTCTTCACGGACAGACGTGTTTTTCAAACATTTATCAAATGAAGAGATTATATTCTACGTGGACACGTATAAGCCATTTGATAAAGCGGGTGCTTACGGGATTCAAGAGTGGATCGGGTACATTGGGATCGAGCGTATAGAAGGTTCTTTCTATAACGTGATGGGGTTACCGATACAGAAATTATATGAAACTTTGCGGAAATTACAATTTCAATAAATAACATTCAAAAATACCAGTAAATGAGAAAAATTACATTATGTTTTTTGGCTTTCATTCTGCTGACTTTACCAAGTTTAGCTGACGAGGGAATGTGGATTCCCATGTTGTTGAAAAAATACAACATAGAAGATATGCAGAAAGCCGGTTTTAAATTAACAGCGGAGGATATTTACGACATCAACCAAGCCTCATTGAAAGATGCTGTTATCGGGTTGGGTAATGAAGGTTCTCCGTTTCATCACTTTTGCACCGGAGAGATCGTGAGTGATCAAGGATTGGTGATTACGAATCATCACTGCTCCTTTGGCATGATACAAGCTCATTCTAGTCTGGAACATAACTATTTACGGGATGGTTTTTGGGCTCAATCCATGGCGGATGAATTGGTTAATCCCAAGATAACAGCTTCTATTTTAGTTCGGATGGAGGATGTCACGGATAAAATCAATGCAGGATTGAATGCCGGAATGTCTGAAAGCGAACGTACGAAGAAGGTGAATGAAATATGTCGGAAATTGGAAACGGAAGCCGTTAAAGGAACAAATCTGGCGGCTAATATAAAGCCATATTTTAACGGGAATCAATATTTTCTTTCCGTGTTTAAAATCTTCCGAGATGTTCGTTTAGTCGGGGCTCCGAATTCTGCTATCGGTAAATTTGGTGGGGATACGGATAACTGGACATGGCCGCGTCACACGGGAGATTTTTCCGTTTTACGTATTTATGCGGGACCGGACAATGAGCCGGCCGCTATATCAGATAAGAACGTGCCTTATAAACCGGCTAAATTTTTTAAGATTTCTGCACGGGGGGTACAAGAAGGTGATTTTACTATGGTCTTCGGTTATCCCGGAACGACAAACGAGTACCTGATTTCTTATGCGATAGATCAAATTGCTTCTGTTGAAGACCCGCATAAGATCAAAATCCGTACGGCAAAATTGGAGGTAATCAATGCCGCTATGGAGTCGGATGAATTGTTGCGTATAAAATATGCTGCTAAAGCCGCAAGCGTTGCTAATGCTTGGAAAAAATGGCAGGGAGAGATTAAAGGATTGGATCGTTTTAATACGGCAGATAATAAAAGAGTTCTTGAAAATAATTTCAACAACTGGGCTAAAAGTAATGGAAAAACCGAGTATATCGGTTTAACGGATCGTTACAAGTCATTATATGACGCTCGTAAAGAATATATTTTGGCTGCAGCTTATGCTTCGGAGGCCGGATTGGGAGGTGCGGAAATCATAAAATTTGCTCGTGAAATAGAGCAGGTGTTAAATAACTATGACAAATTCGCAGATAAGGATCAGCTTAAAACATCTTTGAAAAATTACGTAGAGGCTTTTTATAAAGATTATGATGTGGCCACGGATCAGCGGATATTGACCGAAATGTTTAAGTTGTATAATAACGAGGAAGTCGGAGACCAATGGATACCGTCAGTCGTTCGTTTGAGTCCTAAATATGCCAAACTGAACGCCCACGATCGTTATGCTGCCGACTTGTTTAAAAAATCAATATTCACGCATAAGGATAATTTGCTGAAATTCATCAACAATTTATCAGAGAAATCAATTACGAAAATTGAAAAAGATCCGATTCTTGGAGTGGCGACCGGAATTTACACGTTGTATGCAGATAAAATTCGTCCCGAATTAAGCCGAATTGAAAGTGAATTGAAATTATTGAATCGGTTGTGGATTGCCGGATTGATGGAAATGCAGCCCGATAAAACATTCTATCCGGATGCGAATTCAACCTTACGTGTAGCTTATGGGAAAATTGCCGGATACCATGCAACTGATGCAGTTTATTACACGCACTACACGACATTGAAAGGTATCATGGAAAAGGATAATCCGAATATCTATGATTATGATGTACCCCAGAAATTACGGGATTTGTACAAAAATCGAGATTTCGGTCCTTACACTCAAGACGGGGAAGTTCCCGTTTGCTTTATCGCAACGAATCATACGACTGGCGGTAATTCCGGTAGTCCAGTTCTAGATGCAGAAGGTAATTTGATCGGTTTAAACTTTGACCGTGCTTGGGAAGGTGTAATGTCAGATATGCAATATAGCCCGGAGATTTGTCGGAATATTGCTGTCGATATTCGCTATGTCCTGTTTATCATCGATAAATATGCGGAAGCGCAAAGACTAATTAATGAGATGGTAATTATTCATTAAGTAATAAAAAATCGGGAGTTTTGCTCCCGATTTTCTTTTATCCCAAGCGTTTATTTACAACGTCCCAGTTTATAATGTTCCAATAATTTTCAATGTATTTCGGACGAGCGTTTTGGGTGTCCAAATAGTAAGCGTGTTCCCAGACATCAATTGTCAACACGGGTTTCTTTCCATGTTTCAGTGGAGTATCTGCATTACCGGTTTGTACGATTTCCAGTTTACCCTCTTTGTCCACAACCAACCAGGCCCATCCTGAACCAAATAAGGTGGTGGCTGCTTTAGCAAACGTTTCCTTGAAGGCATCGAAACTTCCAAATGATTTATCAATCAATTCCTTTATTTTTCCTGTCGGAGCAACTTGTGCAGCATGATGAGCCTGGAAGGTCTCGAAGTAGAATATATGATTATATGTTTGTGCTGCATTATTGAAAATACCACCTTCGGATTTGATCACGATACCTTCTAAACACATTTTTTCGTATTCGGTACCCACGATTAAATTATTCAGGTTCGTAATATAAGTTGCAAGATGTTTTCCGTAGTGGTATTGGATGGTACGTTCGCTGATATAAGGTTCTAATGCGTTTTCTTTATAGGGTAGAGGGGGTAGTTTAAATTTGTTGTCCTCACCTTTTGTATTTATAACCTCTGATGACATCAACACATCCAACTCTTTGTACTCTTCTGTTTTCATATCTTTATGTTTTAAATTAAACTGTTTTTAAATTTACAAATTCTATACTAAGGATACGATAAAATATGAATAAAGTTACTGCTTTCTATGAAAAAAAATAAAACGGGTAGTTACTATTTTTCACTACCCGTTTTTATCCATGTACATGGATGACTCTATTTCGTCAGTTTTGCACCGAATTCCAGTGTTTTAAGATTTTTTGAAAAAGATTCAACAAAGTCTTCAATTATTGTTTGTTGTTCTGCTGGCAAGTCTGTAACTTTTAAAATAGCCGGAACTGCCGCAAGGAGTGTTTTTACGTAAGAAGTATTTAAATATACTGTCAATTCATTGTTTGTTATTTTGTAATTCAAATCAATAGAGGTAACGGGAATGGTGCCTAATAGCTCTTTAAAACCATCACTTTGTGTACTGACTTTTATAATATCTTTTTGAATCGTATAAGCCGTCTTTAAAGTTGCTGGTTGGTCATTCATGGTCATTAATATTTCCATCTCGGTTTCAGAAGTAAATTTAATTCCTTGGAAATATTGAGACATATATTTGTTTGCAAGCATGGGGAGCGCCATTTTAATCATGGCAACATTAATCCCCGTTTCACTAACTCCCGGAATTCCTTCCGGAATAACCCCTGATGGAATCAATCCTTCGGGGAAACTGATCTCATCGCCATTATATTCAAACTCAAAATGAATATCAGCCGCTTTTCCTGAATAATTCCAAGTCCCGATAAGGTCTTTATTGTTATTATTATCATCATCGTCGCTACAAGAGAAACATGCAACTGCCACAAATAATACAGAGATCAAGTAAATTAATTTGTTTTTCATATATAGATAAATTTAAAATGATTGTTTATAATTTTATTGTTATAGATGCCCCGAATCGAGAGGGAGCCCCGGATTGTCCGGATTGTATGTATTCCGGCAAGTTCTTTCCCACGGGACTGTTGAACATATAGCAAAAGAAACTTTTATCCAAAATGTTCTTACCCCACACGTGGAAATCGATATGTTTACCGGAAATACCCAAATCCATGTTCCAAAGGAAATAGGGATCTTGTTTCATGGTGTTCGCCTCGTCAAAATATTGGGTCCCGAAACCAGTAACAGACGTAGTTGCCGTGAAAGATTTGAATAATAAGGACTTAATTGTCTTGGAATACGATACCCCCGTGTTCATCGTGAATTCCGGGGCCATGACAATTTTATTACCCTCATATTCCTTGGTTAAGTGGTGGTAGTATTCCGAATTACTATATCCTGAGGAAAGGAAATAAACCAATCGTGGTAGACATTCCCAACTTAAATCAATCTCCGCACCGATACTGCGGGCGTCTCCTGCATTCTTGATAATCGGCCCCATCATCTCCATGACGAAGATTTGCTGATCTTTCCAATCAATATAAAAAAGCGTTCCGTTCAAGTTAAACCGTCCATTAGCGCTGAAGTATTTAGCCCCAAGCTCGTAATTCCACAAGGATTCTTTACCATATTCCAGTTCTACAACCTGCGTGGTCATTTCGTTTGAAATGATATTATACCCGCCGGCTTTATATCCTTTAGATATGTTCAAGTAGGTGGATAACTGCTCGTTCCATTTTTGTAGAATGGAAAATTTGGGTAACCAAGCTGCGTAAGAATGGTTTTCATCCCAATCATGATAACCGGTAAACTGGTCTGCGTCGTGAAATAACAAACTGTCTCGGTAGGAGAGAGACGCTCTCTCGTAATCATACCTGATTCCGGCTGTAACGAACATCCCCGGCAAGAGATTTTTCACGGTAACTTGCCCGTATCCGGCAATTCCCCAAGTCGAAGTGTTGTTATAATACGACGCTTGATCCAAATCCAACGGGAGAAGTAAGTGACGTTTCGTACCAAATGTGGCCAGGTAATCATTCGTCAGGTCCTTGTAAAAACCGAATGTTCCTAATGTCCAATCGATTTTCTTGCCTTGGGAGGATTGGTAATTAATCTCTTGCGTGATCAGATCCTGTTTCGATTCCTTTTCATTTTGAAATACATCATGATACGTGAAATCGGCATCTAGAACCTGTTTATCTTTAGCCTGGGAATAGGAGGTGATCCAGTTCAACAGAGTTTGAGAAAAATGTTTCTGAATGTTCATGTACGTGGACAATAAATCCCGTTTATAGGATGCGTCTGCGTTATAATTAACCCGATAGCGGTGTACTTTTAAAGAATCAACGGCATGATAAGCATAACCATCATCAAAACTATGATTATAGTTCAGACCAAACGCCACTTTCCATGTTGCATCCGTAAACACGCTTCCCTGGTAACGAATATCGTATGAATCCGACTTGTTCGATTTTCCTCCGGTAAAATCATTCTTGAAATATCCGTCCGTGCGATTATATGCAAAAGATAATTTGTTATACAGGACTTTATTTATAGGCAAATTAGCCATAATCATGTAATTCTGCGAATTATAACTGGAAACACCAGCTTTTGCTTGCAAAGAAAACTTTGTTGCAGGAGGATTTGTCCGAATATTAATTAAACCGATGATACTGTTCCGACCGTACAAGGTTGTTTGAGGGCCTCGCAGTACTTCTATTTGCCTAATGTCATACAAATCAAATATAAAGGCATTTTTGTCAAAAATTGGAACTCCATCCACGTACAAACCAACGGGTGGAGTCCCGGATACCGTTCCAATTCCACGAACATAGAGCGGTGTTGATAGTTTCAAGCCACCTTCCTGCATGTAGAAATTCGGAACGATTCCCGACAGGTTCCGGAGATCCGGATTATTCTCGTTCAACAAGTTTTTCCCGCTAATCACGCTAAGAGCAACAGGAATCTCGCTAATGGATAATTCCCTCTTTTCAGCCGTAATGACGACTTCTTTCAATTGTTTAATGACACTGAATGTAGAATCATTCGTCTGCACGGTCTCGGACCGTTGCGCAAACAAATGACCGGAAATAAATGTCAATAGCAGAATGCTATATATGATCCGCATTTGATGTTGTTTTAAATTAATATATCCCGTGAATTATTCCACTCTTTCCTCTTAAAGGATTACGACAAGTGGATAGCGGGAGGAGCCCTTAGTGTTAATAATATAAGGTTAGGATCGTCATAGTGACCAAAATAGACATATTGTTTGGTTTTCGATCGATCGTCTGTTATTTTTAAATAAGGAGAGTTTGGAGAGGATATAACCTCCTCGTCTTCCATCGTCTGGCAATAGCATATCTCGTTTTTCCCGATCCGGTATTCGATAATTCTTTCTTGTCCCGGAATACCTTCCGGGAGTCTTATTTCAGTTTGTGCATAGAAACATATCACAAAGAACGCTGAAACAAGCAAATAAACGAATATGTTTGCCGATGGTCCGATAAAAAACATGGTGCAAATCTATAAAATAATTAGATAGGGATGATCAAAATTCTATGTGAACATCACTAATTAGAACTGTTCTAAATTTTTGCAAAATACAATTCGAGATGTTGCATTTATAAAAAAGATAACGATATTTGCACTCGATATAAAATTATAACAATTACAAATAAGCAATGAGTACAGTTGAAAGGACACGGGAGTATTTACTAAAATATAACATCAAACCATCCTTGCAGAGAATGGCAATTATGGATTATTTGATGGCACACCGGGTACATCCGACGGCTGACGAGATTTATAATGCTTTATATCCGACCATGCCTACTTTGTCTAAAACGACCATATACAATACGATGAAATTGTTCACGGAGCAAGGTGCGGTGAAAGCTCTCGTGATTGATGAAAAAAACGTGCGATTCGATATTGACACGTCGAGTCACGCTCATTTCATGTGCTTGGGATGTGGTTGCGTGTATGATCTTCCGGTTGAAAATCAGGATGCGATACAATTAGAAGGAGTAGGGGAATTGATTATTACAGAAATTCATCTTTATTACAAGGGGTATTGTAAAAAATGCGCCGAAGAGAAAAGAAAAAACATATTATTATAACATTTAAAAAGTGCGTTATGAAAAAATTTATCTGTACCGTATGTGGCTACGTTCATGAAGGAGATGAGGCTCCTGAAATTTGTCCTCAATGTAAACAACCGAAAAGCAAGTTTAAAGAATTAGTTGAAACCGAAGGTGCTTTGACGTTCGTTGACGAACATCGTCTCGGTGTAGCAAAAGGAGTTGATCCTGAAGTTCTCGAAGGATTGAGAGCACATTTCAACGGGGAATGTTCAGAAGTCGGGATGTATTTGGCTATGAGTCGTCAGGCTGATCGTGAAGGTTATCCGGAGATTGCAGAGGCTTTCAAACGCTATGCTTTTGAAGAGGCAGAGCATGCGGCTAAATTTGCAGAATTATTGGGAGAATGTGTTTGGGATACCAAAACAAACTTGAAAAAACGTATGGAGGCAGAAGCTGGTGCTTGCGAGGATAAAAAACGTATTGCTACTTTGGCTAAAAAATTGGATTTGGATGCTATCCATGATACCGTTCATGAAATGTGTAAAGACGAAGCCCGTCATGGTAAAGGTTTCGAAGGTTTATACAATCGTTACTTCAAGTAATCTATTGTAGGTTACTTTATAATATTAAAGAGATCGTCAAGGCTTAGACGATCTCTTTTTATTAATAAAATAGTACATTTTTATATGTATTTTATGTAACTTTACCTTATAAGTTCCCGTAACAACACTCGAAATTGAATTTAACACGGAGAATTGTATGAGAACTTATAGATGCGAAGACGTCACTTTATCAGATAGAGGAATTGATAGTAAAGGTTGGTTGTGTAATCCACAAGAAAAGGGTAAAAAACCGGCAATACTTGTTTTAGGCCCCAAAGATGCCTCGAATAACATGGTATTATTACAATATGCCACACGATTGGCAAACTATGGTTTTGTCGTTTTAGGAATGGAGGAAACTCAGAATGTAAAAGCAGCCATTGATTATTTAAGTTTGAAAGATGAAGTTGATCCGAATAAAATGTACGCTATGGGAATATGTAACGGAACGAATGAAGTTCTGGCCAGTACAGAAGCGGAAAAACGATTGAAAGCTATCGCTTTAGTGGCAGGATGCTACAAACGCAAAGAGGCATCTCGGGTAAAAGTACCAACAATCGTTATTCACGGAGGTGAAAACGAAAAGGAGAACCAATCCGCTCAATACGTGTACGACACGATCTGTGCGGAGGAAAAATTAGCGATATGGGAAGGTTCTGTTACTCATGCACAATATTTTGAAGATCCTCTTGTTCTGGATAAAACGGTGAGGAATGTCTTCCGCTGGTTTAAAACACATTGACAATCACACTATATTAGGAAAAAGCCGTCTCTAGTTGATAGAGGCGGCTTTATTGTTAGATTTACCCTTATCTATGGGTTATAACAACGTTATACTAGGGTTTTACCTATAAACGAGCAAATTTGAAAGGCTCACCACCACTTGTAAAAATGATGAATGGCTCCATGTCCATGCCCTATTTGGTACCCGGCAGCCGTTTCTATGGCCCCGTGCAAATAATTCAAGGCTTTTTCCACGGCTATGTTCAAGGGAAAATCATGGGCTAAATAAGAGGCCACGGAGGATGATAAAGAACACCCGGTACCGTGCGTGTTCGGGGTGATTATTTTCTTTGCCGGATAACGATATTCCAAATCATTCTCACAATCAATTAAAACATCTGTTATCTCTTTACATTCCAAGTGTCCGGCTTTTAATAAGACATTGCGAGCGCCGATATTCTTCAATGCAGGAATGGAAAGATATAAATCTTCCTGAGAGCGTATTTTCTTTCCGGAGAGAATCTCTATCTCGTAAAGGTTGGGAGTGATCACGGTAGCCAATGGGAATAATTCCTTTTGCATCACGGCAATGGCCTCTTGCTGCACAAGCAGATCGCCTGAGGTCGCCACCATTACCGGGTCCACGACAATGTGCTTGATCGGGTAATCGGCTAATACTCTCGTGACGGCTTGAATCACTTCCACGGAATGTAACATACCAATTTTTACCGCATCCACGCCAATATCGTTTAAACAAGCCCTAATCTGGGCCTCTATGACATTCACGGGAAGAGGTTCAATGGCTCTCACACCTAATGTATTTTGAGCTGTTACGGCTGTAATGGCGGTCATGGCGAAACACCCGCAGGCAGAGATCGCTTTCAAGTCTGCTTGAACTCCGGCACCACCACTGCTATCGGAACCGGCTATAGATAATACTCTCTTGTAGGTTTTCATGACAAATAAAAGGTTTAGAATGATCGGGCATATAACACGAAAATCGTCGGACGTTTATTTATATCCGGTTTCACGTGTTTCCAATCCTTTATTAACATGGTTTTTATGTATTCATTTTCTGTCGTAATATCACAGGCTATCGTGAGGCGTGTCGTGGGAGACAAGGTGGCTATCATATCCTCGAATAATTGCACGTTCCGATAGGGGGTCTCTATAAACAATTGTGTCCGGTTCTCCACGGCAGATTGTTTCTCGTAAGTTTTCAATGTTTTAATGCGTTCAGGCTTAGCAATGGGTAAATAACCATTAAACGAGAAGTTTTGCCCGTTAGCCCCGGAGGCTATCAGAGCCAATAAAATAGAAGAGGGGCCCACTAAAGGAATTACCTGATAATCGTGTTTATGGGCTAATACTACCAATTCGGCTCCCGGATCTGCAATACCGGGACATCCGGCCTCGGAGATAATCCCCATATCTTGATCGACCAGATAGGGGAGATAGGTTTCAATATCTTTTATGTCCGAATGTTCATTCAGGTCTAAAAAAACGAGTTCATCAATATTTATCGCTTTATCTATTTTCTTTAAATAACGACGGGTATTTTTCACGTTTTCAGTTGCAAAAACTTTGATATTCTTAATGATATGAACTACATCATCAGGAATAACCCGCTCTATCGGTGTCTCCCCAAGTAAATTGGGGATCAAATATAATTTTCCCATAATAAAATGTTTGGGGCAAATATACAGGATTATTCCGAATCTTATTATTTTTGCATGACACAATAAAACGTTCTGTATGGAATTTTCGATGTCAGAATATAATTATTTTTCAGTCTTCAACAGATGAGAGTAACGATTTTAGGAAGTGGAACTTCACAAGGGGTTCCCGTTATTGCTTGCGAATGTCCTGTTTGTCAATCTACGGATGAGAATGACAAGCGTTTAAGGAGTTCTGCTATGATTGATATTGGGGATAAAAAACTAATTATAGATGCGGGACCTGATTTCCGAACACAGATGCTACGGGCGGGTGTAAAGGACGTGACAGCTTTGCTGCTGACACATGAACACAAAGACCATATCGGGGGACTGGACGATATTCGGGCTTTTAACTGGGTCAAAAATGGTGAGGTCGACATCTATTGTAACCAGAGAACGAAAGACGTTATCAGTAAGGATTATGACTACGCTTTCGCGGCATTCCGTTATCCCGGTGTACCTGAAATGAACATTCACGTGATAGATGAAATCCCATTCTGGATTGGGGATATTAAAATAGAACCTATTACGGTGATGCACTACAAGCTCCCCGTGACGGCATTTCGTATTGATAACTTCGCTTATATCACGGATGCGAATTTCATATCGGAGGCAAGTATGAAAAAACTGAAAGGCGTCGAATACATGGTGATTAATGCTTTACGTAAAGAAGTCCACCTTTCTCATTTTACGCTGAATCAAGCCATTGATGTAGTGAAAACCTTACACGTGAAACAGGCCTACATCACGCATATCGGTCATCAGATGGGATTGCACGAAGAGGTCTCGCGGGAATTACCTGAAAATATACAACTGGCTCATGATATGTTATCATTTGAGTTCTAAAATCTTATTACTTGCTCCGGTTTCCTTTTGGTTAAATGCTTGCTGAAAGGCAAGAGTGAATGTGAATAAAAAAGGACTTAAAATTTCCGTTAATCCACTGTTTTTATTACATTTGTGGGATTTTAGTAATATAGGGGTGAAATTTAGAATAATGCCCTATAAAACAATGCGTTAATAGTGTAATTTAATATTATAAATGGAAAACGTCGGAGAAAAAATTATCAAGATCAACATCGAGGAGGAGATGAAATCTTCGTACATTGACTATTCAATGTCGGTGATTGTGTCGCGTGCATTGCCTGATGTTAGGGACGGTTTGAAACCGGTACAGAGAAGGGTATTATATGGAATGAGCGAATTGGGTGTTACGTCTGGTAAACCATTCAAAAAGTCTGCGAGAATTGTCGGAGAGGTACTCGGAAAGTACCACCCTCATGGTGATAGTTCGGTTTACATGGCGATGGTACGTATGGCTCAAAGTTGGTCTTTGCGTTATCCGTTGGTTGACGGACAAGGAAACTTCGGTTCCGTGGATGGTGACAGCCCTGCGGCAATGCGTTATACTGAGGCTCGTTTGATGAAGGTAACCGAGGACACGTTGGTGGATTTGGATAAGGATACAGTGGACATGATTCCGAACTTCGACGAATCATTAAAAGAACCCAGCGTTCTACCCACCAGAATCCCATTGTTACTCGTGAATGGAGCATCAGGTATTGCGGTTGGTATGGCTACTAATATGCCTCCCCATAATCTAAGTGACACGATAGACGCTATTTGTGCTTATATTGATGACCGGGATATTGAAATAGATGACTTGATCCGGATCATAAAAGCTCCGGATTTCCCCACGGGAGGAACAATTTACGGGTATGCCGGGGTGAAAGAGGCATATCACACGGGAAGAGGTCGCGTGGTTGTGCGTTCGAAAACATCCGTGGAGACAACTCCTCATGGTCGGGAAAAACTGATCGTTCACGAAATTCCTTATATGGTCAACAAAGCAGAATTGATTTCTCGCATTGCTGATCTTGTGAACGAGAAAAAAATAGATGGTATCTCTAATATCAATGACGAATCCGACCGTAGTGGTATGCGTATCGTTATTGATTTGAAAAAAGATGCTATTGCCAATGTCGTACTGAATACATTATTAAAACATACGGCTCTTCAAACTTCTTTCGGGGTGAATAACATCGCGCTCGTGGGAGGTAGACCCCGTTTGTTGAATTTGAAGGACTTGATCCGGTTATTTGTGGAACATCGTCATGATGTCATTACACGGCGTACTCAATTTGAATTAAAGCAAGCGGAAGATCGAGCCCATATCCTGGAAGGTTTGATCATTGCCAGTGATCATATTGACGAAGTGATCCGGATTATCCGGGCATCTAAAACTCCGGAGGAAGCGAAGAATAATTTGATTGAACGTTTCTCCTTGACGGAGGTACAAGCTCGTGCTATCGTTGAAATGAGATTACGTCAACTAACAGGTCTGGAGCAAGATAAGCTAAGAGCCGAGTATGATGACATCATGAAATTGATCGAGCATTTGAAAGAAATTCTAGCTAGTTTAGAATTAAGAATGCAAATTATCAAAGATGAACTACTTCAGGTGAAAGCTCAATATAACGATGAGCGTAAAACAGATATCGTTTATGCCTCTGAAGAATTCAACCCGGAAGATTTTTATGCCGATGAAGAAATGGTAATCACTATTTCTCACATGGGATACATCAAACGGACTCCGCTATCCGAATACAAGGTTCAAAATCGTGGGGGAGTAGGTTCGAAAGGATCTGCCACGAGAGATGAAGATTTCCTTGAACACATGATTATGGCCACGATGCATAACACCATGTTGTTCTTCACTGAAAAAGGAAAATGTTTCTGGCTGAAAGTATGGGAAATCCCGGAAGGAACTAAACAATCCAAGGGTAGAGCTATCCAGAATTTATTGAATATCGAGCCGGATGATAAGGTGAAGGCTTATATCAACATCCTCAATTTGAAAGATGAAGAGTATATCAATAATAACTATATTGTATTATGCTCGAAACAAGGTATTGTGAAAAAAACAACCTTGGAAGCCTACTCTCGTCCGAGAGCGAATGGTGTGAATGCAATTACAATTAAAGACGGGGATCAATTGTTGGATGCAAAAATGACCAATGGTAAATGTGACATCATGATAGCGGTCAAATCCGGTAAAGCCATCCGTTTCCCGGAAGAAAAAGTTCGTCCGATGGGTAGAACTGCATCCGGGGTAAAGGGTATCTCGCTGGATAACGAAGGAGACGAGGTAATCGGTATGATTTGCATTGAATCCGGTAAATCCGACGTGTTGGTTGTGTCTGAAAATGGATATGGAAAACGTTCCAGTATCGAGGATTATCGTATCACTAATAGAGGTGGTAAGGGTGTTAAGACCATCAACATGACGGAAAAAACAGGCAACCTGATCGCCTTGCTTGACGTTACGGATGAAGATAACTTGATGATTATTAACAAGTCAGGATTGACAATAAGACTGGATGTTAGTACCTTGAGAGTTATGGGACGTAACACGCAGGGAGTGAGATTAATTAATTTGAGAAATGATGATGCTATTGCAGCAGTAGCGAAAGTATCCGCTTCGAAAGAAGAGAATCTTCCGGAAGAAGGACAGGAGGGAACAGAAGTAGCAGATTCGAATGATGAAGAATAATTATTTACACATGATATCTAATTGGAACACAAATTTTTAACGTATGAGAAAACTATCTTTTATCATTGCCCTTCTGCTTTGCGTGAATATATCTTTTGCGCAAAAGGGGAAAGTAACATCAGCTGTTAGCTTTTTCACGCAGGGAAAGCTGGATAAAGCGAAAGAGCTGATAGATGAAGCTATTGGCCATGAAAATTGCGTAAACTGGGCGAAAGCTTATATGGTTAGAGGACAAATCTATCAAGCGATCTTCGAAACTCAGGATGAGAATTACAAAAAACTCTCCAAAGATCCGTTAAGTGTAGCTTGGGACTCTTATCAAAAAGTTATCCAGCTGGACGATAAGAATAAATTCGAGAAAGATTTAAAGACCCAGTATGCTAACTTGGTTATAGACTTTACTAACCAAGGTGTTGTTTGTTACAATCAAGGGATGAAAACAGATGATACCAAAGATTTTAAAGATGCTGTAAACAATTTTAAACGAGTATTAGAAATCAATGAATCCCCGTTAGGAACACAAAAAGTAGACACGACCGTCATCTATAATGCCGGAGTTGCTGCACACAAAGCCGGAGACCTGGATGAAGCAATTAAATTCTATAAGAAATCTCTGGAATTGAATTATGAAGCCGGAAAGATTTACGCGATGGTGGCAAATATCCTTCTAGGACAAAGCCGTGCCGCTAATGAGGCCGGAGATTCTGTTACTGGAAAAGCAAAACAGGAAGAAGCTATTAATTTCTTACATGAAGGACACAAATTGTATCCGGATGATAACTATATGCTGGTTGAGTTGATCAACTATTACTTGATGGGTGATACTCCGGCTAAAGCTGAAGAGTTCTTGGATGCTGCCATTAAACAAGAGCCGAATAAAGCTGAATATTACAGAGCTAAAGGATCTTTATACGAAAAATTAAATCAACCGGAAAAGGCTGAGGCAATGTATATCAAGACTTTGGAACTGAATCCGAATGATTTCTTCGCACAATATAACTTGGGTAACATTCATTTGAACCGGGTTATTGAAGATCATAAAGTTGTACAGGATATTGTTGATGCAAAGGAATATAACGCTGCCTTGGATAAGGTTATGGAGAAATATGAGGCTGTAATTCCTTATTTCGAAAAAGCATTGGAATTAAATCCTAATGACAAGAATACGTTGACTACGTTGAAAGAATTATATTTCCGCTTGAGAACAAAAAATAAAGTTTATCAAGAGAAGTATGACAAGACAATGGAGGCTTTAAATAGCCTGTAAATATCACAAGAAGAAGGAGATATACAACACTCCTTCTTCTTTTTGTGTTTAATTGTTAACATAATATCAATTATAAAACAAATATTATAATAGAAGAAAAGAGTACTTTTTCTTTTTATGATCCTCTAAAAGTTACTATATTTGTAAGTTACAAAATTAATATTTCATTCATCTAAAAAAATTATTCATGCAAAATAAAGTTGTAATTATTACAGGAGCTTCTTCTGGTATAGGTAAAGCGCTTGTTTATGAATTTGCAAAACGTGGAGCAAAAATTGCCATGGGAGCTCGGAATTTGGATGAATTACAGAAAATCGAGACAAATTTAAAATCTCGGGGTATTGATGCCCTTTCCGTTCAAACGGATGTTACTCGGGAGTTGGATTGTGAAAATCTGGTTGAGAAAACAGTTGAACGATTTGGTAAAATTGATGTTCTTGTAAACAATGCCGGAATATCCATGCGTGCGCTATTTGAAGATTTGGAACTGGATGTCATCCGGCGTTTAATGGATGTGAATTTTTGGGGAACGGTTTATTGTACCAAATTTGCTCTACCTTATATATTAAAAACAAAAGGTAGTTTAGTCGGAATTATCTCTGTTGCCGGTTTCTTGGGACTACCCGGAAGAACCGGATATTCTGCCAGTAAATTTGCCGTGCGCGGATTCTTGAATACATTGCGAGTTGAGAATTTAAAGAAAGGATTGCATGTTCTTGTTGCTGCTCCGGGATTCACGGCGTCCAACATACGAAAAACAGCTTTAGTAGCAGACGGACATCAACAAGGCGATAGCCCGCGGGCAGAAAATAAAATGATGAGTGCAGAAAGATGCGCTCAAATAATTGTAAATGGTGTTGTGAAGCGCAAACGGGAAATTGTGATGACACTGGTTGAAGGAAAAATATCCGTGTTTTTAAGCAAGTGGTTCCCTAGCCTGTTGGATAAACTTGCTTACAGCCACATGGCTAAAGAACCTGATTCACCGTTTAAATAACGAAAAAAAGCACATGAGGAATCTTGTACTTATTACTTTTATATTTCTATTATCTATAAATTCCCTTTTTGCCCAAAAGAGAGAACATATACGTGTTGTGCCTAAATTGTCACATTCTTACGTGTTACCCTTGAAACATAACAAAAGAGATTCTCTTTATCATACACGGCCTCAACTCAAGTATATTTATTTACGCCATAAAAATCAACATATTGATGATCCGATTGTACGTTATGCATTGGATAACTTGAAGAAAGAAAGAGTGAAATATTATGAGTTATACAAGGCCATCAACACGTTAAGTGATTATGCTGAAAACGAACATATTAAATATATGCTCAATTACGTGAGAAACTACTTTGAAACGGTACAGGCAAAAGAAGAGGCGATTCGTCAAATTGAAGATCGTATTAAAAGAGACAGTGTCGATTTTTATAAAGAACACCCGGAAGATTCCGTACAATACGATAAGCTGTTGAACCAGGACTTGAAAGCCTTACTCTCTTTTATGGATCAGGACGTGAATTATCAATGGTTGAAGGAGAAAAGTCGTGATTCCGTACAAATCACCTTACTATCAGCCTCTAATCGTCCTAAAAATTTGTGGCTTAATACCGGTAAAACACAATATTATCGTTTTATGGCAGAGAATTTTATTGGTGACACCATAGGAACCTGGGTGAAGGTAATGCCGCGAGGAAATCAACTGAAATTCTTCCTGGATGAAAATGTTTATCAATATCAGAAATATTCAGAGCCTAAAGAAATTGTTGAGGAATGTCTTCTGGAAGCCCCTGACTCAATGTATTTTGTACTATCGGAAATGAAAATCGGAAAAATAACCAAAAGGTGCTGGATGTACTATTCTGACGTAACCTTCTCTTTCGGGCAGGGTTTTATCAGTAGTAACTGGGCCAGTGGCGGTGAAAACTCTCTGTCAATTCTCTCCGATATAAAGTATTTTGCAACATATAAAAAGAATAACACAACATGGGAAAACTCGATCCGTTATCGTCTGGGAGCCTTAAAAAGCGGTAGCGAAGATTTGAGTAAAAATGAAGATAAGTTGGAACTCCAATCGAAACTGGGAATAAAGGCTTTTAAACATTGGAATTACGCCACACAGTTCGATATGAATACCGTGTTGTTCAAGACAAAGAATAATCCCGATAAAGAGGTTATTGCAGCCTTTTTGACTCCGGGAAATTTTACCTTATCTTTGGGTTTGGACTATAAACCCAAAAATAACATTTCTTTATACCTGTCCCCTATCGCCGGACAATGGGTATATATGCGTGATACAAACCTCGTTGCTCCCAGCCGTTACGGTTTGGAAATAGGGAAAAAATTTAAAAGCGATGCGGGTGCTAAAATCGAATTGAAAAACCAGCATGAACTTTTCAAGTTCTTGAAAATAGACAATCATCTGATTATATTTTCCAGTTACTATGAACAACCGGAAAAATTGACATTAGACTGGCGGTTAACGCTGAACTTTAAAATCAATTATTTCATGCAGACTTCCGTCTATGCTAATGCTGTTTATAATCAGAATGATTCGAAAAAGATACAATTGAAACAAACATTAAACTTAGGAGTATATTTTAGATTTTAAAGCATATGATGAATTTTGAATCCTGTGAGATCAATAATATCGTGATCCATGACATCGGCAATAAATACGAGGATGGAAAATTACGTCTCTCCGAATCTTGCTTTTTACCGGATGATATGGATGTTCACAACCTACTTAAAAGCTATTTTCTTGCACCTTTTAAGAAGGACGCCTATTACCAGTTTGCACCTATTGAAGATAATTTATATCACAATCTGGTGTACAATGCGGTTAATTCTATTTTCGAAGATAACACGAACTTTTACGAGGCTTCGTTGAATATTGCTCAACATTTGTTCGACCAATCAAACCATCCAAACATAAAAGCCGGAGAGTTATACATGGTTCATTTCAAGAATTGCGTGTTGGAAGAAGGCCCTTGTGATGCCATCGGTATTTTTAAATCAGAAACGAAAGATACTTTCTTGAAAATTATCATGAATGATAATAGCTATCAACTGGAAAGTGAATCGGGTATTAATATCAAAAAATTAGATAAAGCTTGCTTGGTCTTCAATGTCGAGAGTGAAAACGGTTACCGGGTAAGTATTTTGGACAAGACAAACTCCACGGAGGCTGTTTACTGGACGACCGATTTCTTGGGATTGGAACAATGCGAAGATAACTATTTCCAGACATCCAATTACTTGAAACTCTGCAAAGAGTTCGTTCAAGAGGTTTATAATCAGGAAAATGACATTCCCAAAGCAGACCAAATCGATATGCTTAACCGTTCGATTGATTACTTCAAAAAAGCGGATACTTTCAATGAAAACTTGTTCAAAGAAGAAGTTGTTTCCGATCCGCAGATTATCGATGCTTTTGAGAATTTCAAAAACTATTATGAAGAAAAGAACGAACTTGCGTTAAAAGACCAGTTTGATGTATCAAATAGTGCGGTAAAAGACGAAAAAAGATACTTTAAACACGTGTTGAAATTGGACAAGAACTTTCACGTTTATATTCACGGACAAAAAAAATACATCGAGAAAGGGTATGACTCGGACCGGGATATGAATTATTACAAGCTGTATTTTAGAGAAGAAAACTAACACTTCCTGCCTATGAATAAAAAAATTAGGAGATTTGTTATCATATTAGGAGTACTGGCAATAATCTTTCTCGCTTGTGTGGGATTGGGATATTATTATATTTTAGCTCCAAACACGAGTGTCAAAGATGACGGTATTGTTTACTTGCGCGATAGTAGCACTATATCACAAGTGCTTGATTCCTTGCGACGACACGGGTACATCGAAAATGCACACACCCCCAGCGTGGTTGCCAGACTCAAACGTTTTTCTTCACCCGTGAAACCCGGAAGGTATAAAATTCAGGATGGGATGAATAATAACGAGTTGATCAATATGTTCCGTTCCGGTAATCAATACCCGGTTTACTTCACGTTTAATAATATGCGAACGCTGGCTGAATTTGCCGAGGAAGCTCATGAAGAATTAGGCACTTCCAAAGAAGAATTGCTAACGCTGCTGAAAGATTCTGATGTGCTTGCCGATTTAGGATTTGACTCTACCACGATCATGGCCATGTTTATCCCGAATACCTATCAGATCTATTGGAATACCCCGGCCCTTGATTTGTTGAAACGAATGAAAAAAGAATATCATCGTTTCTGGAATGAAAACCGGATAGCAAAAGCATCTGCAATTGGGCTTTCCCCGGAAGAAGTGATCACGTTAGCCTCTATCATCGAAGAAGAGACCCTGAAACCGGAAGAATACCCAGTCATCGCCGGCGTTTACATCAATCGGTTGAACCGGGGAATTAAATTGGATGCTTGCCCGACACTGAAATTCGTGTTGGGAGATTTCACGATAAGCCGTATACTGGATCGTTACTTGAAGATTGATTCACCTTATAATACGTATATGTACGCCGGACTTCCCCCGGGACCTATCCGGATGGCTTCCATCAAGGTCATTGATAGCGTGTTGAATTATCAAAAACATGATTATCTGTATTTCTGCGCTAAAAGTGACTTTTCCGGGTATCATAATTTTTCGAAAACACTTCGGCAGCATAATATTTATGCCCGGGAGTACCATCAAGAATTGAATAAACGGAAAATCTGGAGGTAAATGAAAGATTCTGAGATTGCTGATATTGAGACCAAGTGATTGAAAACAAGCGTTAGATCATGGGTGTGAATCACTTAATCTATAATCGCTAAATCACGAAATTAATAGGATCTAAAATCTAAAATGGTAAATTTCTTTGTAAATCCGAAGGAAAGTAGTAACTTTGCGAGCGATAAATAAATTTTTATTACATTAATGTATTAATAAACAATCAGTTATGTTGAATCATTACGAAACCGTTTTCATCACAACTCCCGTTTTATCTGAAATACAGGTAAAGGAAGCGGTAGAAAAATTCAAGGCTGTTATTACCGAAAATGGCGGTAATATCGAGCACGAGGAGGCTTGGGGTCTACGCAAGCTGGCTTATCCAATCCAAAAGAAAACGACAGGTTTTTATCACTTAATCCAATTCGAAGGAGAAGGTACTCTAGTTGACAAACTGGAAACTTCTTACAGACGTGACGAAAAAGTGATTCGTTTCTTGACGTTCAGATTAGACAAGTATGCTTACGAGTATGCATTGAAAAGAAGAGCTAAAAATCAAGTAAAACAAGAGGAGAAATAAGCCATGGCACAGAACGAAAGCGAAATTAGATATTTAACCCCCCCAACGGTTGAAATCAAAAAGAAAAAGTACTGTCGATTCAAAAAAGCAAAAATCAAATTCATCGACTACAAAGATCCGGAATTTTTAAAGAAATTCTTGAATGAACAAGGAAAAATTCTTCCTAGAAGAATTACCGGAACTTCTGTGAAGTACCAAAAGAAAGTAGCAACCGCTGTGAAAAGAGCAAGACATCTTGCTTTGTTGCCCTACTTAACCGACTTGATGAAATAATTTTAAGGAAGGAGGACACAAATGGAGATAATATTATTGACAGATATAGCAAACTTAGGACATAAGGATGACATCGTTGATGTAAAACAAGGTTACGGACGTAACTACCTTATTCCTCAAGGTTACGCTATTTTAGCAACACCTTCTGCAAGAAAAGTTGTTGCAGAAAATTTAAGACAAAGAGCTCACAAAGAAGCTAAACTGAAAGCAGAGGCAGAAGAAATAGCAGCACAATTGGCTGAGGTTAAACTTACTATCGGAGCTAAAACCAGCTCTACCGGTAAGATCTTCGGTTCTGTTAACAGCATCATGATTTCTGAAAGTTTGAAGGAGAAAGGTTTCGACATCGACCGGAAGAAGATCGTGCTGAAAGATGTAAAAGAGATTGGAACTTACACCGCTCTTATCAAACTTCACAGAGAAGTGAAAGTTGATGTTGAGTTCGAAGTAGTTTCCGAATAATTAAAACGAGTCATTAACAAGACTTAAACGTATTTCCAAACATATTCCAAACGCTAAAAGCACCCCCAAAGGGTGCTTTTTTTGCGAAAAGTCTTATCTTTGTATATATTTTGGAAGGACATATATGAGTAAGCAGAGCATTGAGTTGAAAGGAGTACGGGTTCACAACCTGAAAAATATAGATCTGAATATCAAGTTAAACCAGTTTGTCGTGATTACCGGAGTTTCCGGAAGTGGTAAATCTTCACTGGCTTTTGACACGTTATATGCAGAAGGACAAAGACGTTACGTGGAAAGCTTGTCTTCCTATGCGCGTCAGTTTTTGGGAAGATTGAATAAACCGGAATGTGACTACATTAAAGGAATCCCGCCTGCCGTGGCGATCGAGCAAAAAGTGAATACCTCGAACCCGCGTTCAACCGTGGGGACATCCACGGAACTTTACGATTATATCAAACTGTTGTATGCCAGAATCGGTAAAACCTACTCCCCTATTTCGGGTGAAGAAGTTAAGCGTCATAGCGTGGATGATATTTACTCGTATATTCTGGAAGGGCATACTGATCAGACGGTTGTTATCATGGCAAAATTAGCCGAGACGACAAATGAAAATCTTCCTCTTTTGATTAGTCAGGGATTCTCACGAATAAAATACGGGGATGAATTTATACGTATTTCCGACGTGATCGAGAAAAATATCCCGCTGGACTCTTCAAAAGAGATGTTTCTTGTGATAGACCGGATTCGGATAAATGACGAGAAAGACACGGTATCCCGGATAAAAGATTCCGTAGAGACGGCTCTTTACGAAGGAAACGGAACGTGTTATATTGATATTGAAGGTGTAACACGTTCGTTTTCAAATAAATTTGAAGCAGATGGTCTCGAATTCCAAATACCGACCATAAACACGTTCAGTTTCAATTCCCCTATCGGAGCTTGTCCGAAATGTGAGGGATATGGGAAAATACTCGGGATTGACGAAGATCTCGTGATTCCTAACAAATCGTTGAGTGTTTACGATGACGCTGTTATGTGCTGGCGAGGAGAAAAAATGAGCGAGTGGAAACATTTTTTCGTACAACACGCTCACAAGATAAATTTTCCGGTACATACCCCCTATTTTGAGTTGACAACCAAAGAGAAAGACCTTCTCTGGAATAGTGAAAACGGCATATACGCGTTTTTTGAATACTTGGAGTCTAAAAAGTTTAAAATACAGAATCGTGTAATGATTGCCCGGTATACGGGAAAGACGAAATGCCCGGTGTGTCACGGAACTCGCTTGAAAAAGGAAGCCACGTACGTGAAAATAAACAACCGGTCCATTACAGAACTCGTGGATATGCCAATCTCGGAATTGAAAATCTATTTTGACAACCTTCAGTTATCCGAACACGATAAGACAATTGCCGCACGAGTACTTCCGGATATTCATAATCGGATTAATTTCCTACTGGATGTTGGTCTCGGTTACTTGACACTAAATCGTTTATCCTCTTCATTATCCGGTGGAGAGTCACAACGTATCAATTTGGCAACTTCCCTAGGTTCTGCTCTTGTCGGTTCTCTGTATATTTTGGATGAACCGAGTATCGGGTTGCATTCCCGGGACACGGATCGCTTGATACAGGTACTTCATCGCCTTCGTGATATCGGTAATACCGTAGTGGTCGTTGAGCATGACGAGGATATTATTAAAGCTGCGGATGAAATTATTGATGTTGGTCCCCTAGCCGGAAGATTGGGAGGAGAAATCGTGTATCAAGGGACATTGCAAAACTTGAAAAAAGCGGATACCCTTACGGCTGATTATATATATGGGAAAAAGAACATACCCGTTCCGGCAAAAAGGAGAAAATCAAATCGTTATATACTCCTTTCCGGAGCTACGGGAAACAACCTCAAGAACATTGATGTCAAAATTCCTTTGGGGATAATGACAGCTGTGACCGGAGTCAGTGGGTCGGGTAAGAGTACATTGATCAAGACGATTCTGGTACCTGCCTTGAAAAAATATTATGGAGACTATTCCGATCGTACCGGAAGTTTCAACCGCTTGAGTGGGGACGTTGATTTTATTCATGGAGTAGAATTTATTGATCAGAATCCGATTGGTAAATCTTCACGTTCTAACCCGGTTACTTACTTGAAAGCATGGGATGATATACGTAAAATATTTGCTGACGAAAAATTATCGAAATTAAACGGGTTCAAACCGGCGCATTTTTCTTTCAACGTACCGGGAGGACGTTGCGAAGAATGTCAAGGTGAAGGTATCATCAAGGTTGAGATGCAGTTCATGGCAGATGTCTATTTGGAATGTGAACATTGTAAAGGAAAACGTTTCAAGGATGAAGTTCTGGAAGTAAAGTACAAAGGACTAAATATATACGATATTTTGGAGATGACCGTGAACCAAGCAGTAGAATTTTTCTCTTCCGGGACAAGTCATAGCGAACGAAGTATCATTAACAAACTACAAAAATTGATTGATGTCGGTTTGGGTTATATCAAATTGGGTCAGGCCTCCAGCACATTAAGTGGTGGAGAAAGTCAACGTGTAAAGCTGGCTTACCATCTCAGTCAAGAAAATGCAGAACCAACCCTTTTCGTGTTTGACGAACCGACCACGGGATTACATTTTCACGATATTCATAAGTTGATGGATTCACTGAATGCCTTGATCGAACGAGGACACACGGTATTGATCATCGAACACAACATGGACGTGATCAAATGCGCGGATAATATTATAGACTTGGGGCCGGAAGGAGGAAGTGAAGGTGGGTTTCTCGTTTTCGAGGGAACACCGGAGGAATTGATAAGGTGTGAAACCTCTTATACCGGGAAATATCTTGCCGAAAAACTGCAGGAAAATAAATAATGAATTGTTCATTTGGAATATTTAAATATGAAGAAGTTAATAGATTTCACTGTTACTGAAAACAAAAGATTAAATCACGACACCATTTTGCTGGTGTTACATTCAGATGAATTACCTGAAATTCAGCCGGGACAATTCGTGAATGTACGGGTGGATCATTCTCCCTCGACCTTTTTAAGAAGACCGATCTCCGTGCATGACGTAGATGAATCACGCAGGTTGCTTTACCTTTTTATCAAAATCGTGGGATGTGGAACGTCAACTTTGGGCGAATTACAAATTGGTGAAAAAGTGAACGTGATGCTACCTCTTGGTAATCATTTTTCTATCCCAGCTTCCGGTAGACCTTTACTCATCGGTGGTGGTTGCGGGGTGGCTCCCATGTTGCATTTGTCCCGGATCATGAAAGCACATGGTTTATCGCCTGTTGTGTTGATTGGTACCCGAACAGATAAAGATATTCTTCGGAAAGAAGAGTACGAAAAATATGCCACAGTATACTATACAACTGAAGATGGTTCCTTCGGGGAAAAAGGATATGTCACGCAACATTCCGTTTTGAAAGAAAAATTCGATCATATCTTTTGTTGTGGTCCGGAAGTGATGATGAGAGCAGTTGCGGGGTATGCGAACCAGAATAACATCAATTGTGAAGTATCTTTGGAAAACACGATGGCTTGCGGTATTGGAGCATGCCTCTGTTGTGTAACCGACACGAAAGAAGGTCACAAATGCGTGTGTACGGAAGGTCCTATTTTCAATATAAAAGATTTAAAATGGCAGATTTAAATATAAATATCAACGGCTTATCCCTGAAGAATCCCGTGTTAACAGCATCCGGAACTTTCGGATACGGGACTGAATTTCAGGATTTTATTGATTTAGAACGTTTGGGTGGATTTATCGTAAAAGGAACAACGTTAAAACATCGTGAAGGAAATCCTTATCCTCGTATGGCCGAAACTCCTTCCGGAATGTTGAATGCCGTGGGATTGCAGAATAAAGGTGTAGACTATTTCATAGAGCATATTTATCCGACGATAAAAGACATAAATAGTAATATACTGGTGAATGTATCCGGTTCAACTATTGCCGATTACGTTGCCACGGCAGAAAAAATAAATGCGTTGGATCATATCCCGGCCATCGAATTGAATATTTCCTGCCCTAACGTGAAAGAAGGTGGTATGGCTTTCGGAACAAGTTGTGTTTCAGCGGCTGAGGTTGTCAAGGAAGTTCGGAAAGTCTACAAAAAACACTTGATGGTTAAATTATCTCCTAATGTCACGAGTATACAGGAAATTGCCTTGGCTGTGGAAGAAGTTGGTGCAGATTCTGTATCACTCATCAACACGTTGATGGGAATGGCTGTCAATGTAAAAACTAGAAAACCTGTATTAAGTACGGTTACGGGGGGATTAAGTGGTCTTTGCGTGAAACCCGTGGCACTTCGTATGGTTTGGCAAGTTGCCAAAGTCGTGAAAATTCCAGTAGTTGGTTTGGGGGGAATAAGTTGCGCCAATGATGCAATAGAATTTTTATTGGCCGGAGCCTCGGCCATACAGATCGGTACGGCAAACTTTATCGATCCGACTATAACGATAAAAGTGATCGATGGAATTAACGATTACTTGGATGAGAACGGTTTCAAGTCTGTAAAAGAGATTATCGGCTTGATATAAAAAATAGACAATAAAAGAAAGTGAGTCAAAAGTCCGTTCGATTTTATGGATTTTTGACTCATTCTCTTTATTCTTTCTCATAGTCCTCAAAACTGCCATCTTCAAAAAATAATATAATCCGTTTTATTTTTTTTGTCTGTTTCGTTAAAGACCTGACGTATGTCATCGGATCTCTTGTTTCTTCTGATTTTACATTTTTATCGGACATAATAGGTGTATTTTGTTTTTCCGTCGATTCCATGTCAAATAACGTAGGCTCGGTTACTACCGTTTTTTTTTCTTCTTGTATAGGAGAATTATCCATTGATCCGTTTCCTGTGATTAACCAAGTCAGATTGAGATCCGGAAATGTTTTAGCAATATTATTGATAATATCAAAACCGGGTTTATTCCTACCTGCAAGAATATGGGAAATTGTAGAGGCATTTACTCCAATCATGGCAGCAAACTTTGTTGCGGTCAATCCTTTTTTCTCGATAATTTGATTCAAACGTTCTTGCATAGGTCTGTTATTTTGTAAAATCAAGAGTTACAAATGTAATCATTCGTGTCGAGAAATCAAAATTACATTTGTAATTTACGATGATTACAAATGTAATCAATGATTCGTGATGATATTTGTCAATTTATATTCTATGGTTGTAATATACTTGTTATCAACATGATTCATAGTATTTATATCTTTTTATTGTGCCGCTTATGTCATGAGATACACTAATTATTAATAATAAGCAACTTACACATATTCGTCACAGTGGACCGTACTTATACTTAAACTTTATATTAGTGTTTAATAACTACTGAATATTAGTGTGTTATAATTTCAATTTAAATCTAATTAACAACGAACATATTCTGAATTCGTTATTATGGTTAAATCATCATTAAATATAAACATCATACATTATACGTTTATTTATTGGAATTCAATACTATATATTTATTTGTTTACAACTGTTAACCCGTGAAACACCTTGAGCTAACTGACACTTGTAATGATTACATTTGTGTACTCCTCTCCCCTTTTTGCAACAGTACGCACATTACAAATGTAACACACAGCTTTTGTCACGACGACTTTACAAATGTAATTTTCCTCTATTTTGTTATATTCAACAAAAACTCTACATTTGAGAAATAAAAAAATATAGTCATGAATATACCAGAGAAATTAATCGAATTAAGACGCATTATGAATCGAGAAAATATTGCGGCTTATATCATATCCGGAACAGATCCTCATAATAGCGAATATCTTCCCGCTCCATGGCAACAGAGAAAATGGATTTCCGGTTTTACCGGGTCATACGGGACTGTAGTGGTAACGACAAACGAGGCAGGATTATGGACTGACACCCGCTATTTTATTCAAGCAGAGAAAGAATTGGACGGTTCTGGCATAAAACTCCATAAATTGCGTATTCCCGGTGCTGTCGATTATCCTCAATGGTTGGCTGAAGTGCTTGAATCTGGAACTAAAGTAGGAATTGATGGCTTTTGTATGTCTGTTAGTGATGTACGTAACCTAAAAAATGCATTAAGCCCTAAAAATATAACTATCCAAGAACAAATAGATTTGCTGGGAGAAATGTGGTTTGATCGTCCGGCTCTTCCCGTGGAGAAAATAATTCGTTTGGATACAAAATATGTCGGGGAATCTGCCGGAGAACGAATAGGTAAAATTCGAGAGTTTATACGCTATAATCATGGTGACGCCATGTTATTCAGTTGTTTGGATGAAATTGCCTGGTTATATAATATTCGTTGTAACGATATTGCTTATAACCCGGTAGCCATTTCTTACGCCATTGTAGAAAAGGATAAAGCTCATTTATTCATCAAATTAGACAAAATTTCTCAAGAAATAGAACAACAATTGGCAGAAGATGGGATCGAGTTACATGATTACCATCATTTGTTCCTCTTTCTGGATGAACAGAATAAAGAAAACACGTATTTCGTGGACACGAATACCTGCAACTATGCTGTTTTTAATCATCTGGCGAAAAAATTCGAGGTACGTGAAATCGAATCACCTATTCCCTTACTGAAGGCTGTAAAAAATACAACCGAGTTGGATGGATTTAGATTAGCTTGCCGGAAAGATGGAGTCGCATTATCTAAATTCTATTATTGGCTAGAAAATAGATTATCACAACAACCTATAACAGAACTGGAAGCAGCAGAACAATTAACTCGGTTCCGCTCTCAGGATAAAGAATACGTGTCGGATAGTTTTGGGTGTATTTCTGCCTATGGTCCTAATGCGGCGCTACCACATTATTCCGCTACCCTGGAACAACAATCAAAAATACATCCCAAAGGATTATATCTCGTGGATTCCGGCGCTCAATATATGCACGGTACGACGGATATAACTCGCACGATGCCACTGGGAGAACTGACGGAATTGGAAAAAGAGGATTACACGCTTGTTTTAAAGGGGATGATTGATCTTAGTATGCTGTATTTCCCGAAAGGATCGAAAGGATGTAATATTGATATAGTTGCTAGGTTGCCATTGTACATGAATCTTCGAAATTTTGGACATGGAACCGGACATGGTGTTGGATATTTTCTCAATGTGCATGAGGGACCGCAATCTATTCGGCCAGATTTAAAGAATCAAGAAATGTTGCCGGGTATGGTAACCTCTAACGAACCGGGATTATACCGGGAAGGTTTACATGGAATCCGTCACGAGAACTTGATCGTGTGCCAACCCAAAGCGGTGAATGAATTTGGAGAATTCTATCAATTTGAAACAATAACTCTTTGTTATTTCGATACTTCAGCTATATTAATTAAACTTTTAAATCAAAAAGAAATCGATTGGTTAAATGCTTACAACGAACGGGTTTATCAAGAAGTATCTCCTTATCTTGAAGAACAGGAAAGGGTTTGGTTGCGAAATAAGACAAAAGCAATTTGATAAGAATTAAGCGAGAGTTTGTTTCGAGATAAGTCACCATAAACGAATTATAGCCGTTTTCCCTATGTTTGAAACACGTGTGATGAAACGGCTATAAATTGCAGGGTTAATGTATGCAAACTTTTAGTCGTAACTTATGTTTTTATTCATACTAAATTAATTCATATAATTTTTTAATAAATAAAGCCGGAAGAGAAAACTTCCGGCTTTATTTATTAAAAAAAATCTTACTATTTTGTATAGGTATCGTAAGCCCCTTCTTGTAATACAACAAAGTCGCCATAGCTAGTACCTGTAATGGCAGCTGCAGCAACAACTCGATATCTTCCTGCGGCAAGCTCTGCCGAACTAGATAGTAGATCACTTACATTAAGCGAAAGTTTGTAGTAATCCTTGTATGGCTCTTCTGTTTCAGGTGTTACTTTCTTTAAGTCAGTTTCACTCCAGTATTTTAATCCGTATTTCGTAAAATCATAACTATCTTTTTGTAAGAAAATATAATAATAATCAACCTCTTCAGCTAGTTTAAAATAAGCAGTAATTTTTCCATCATCACTACATTCAATTTTTGCATCTAATTTTCCCATTCCTTTGGATGCAGAGAGACTTATCCATGTTTGTGCAGTTTTTCCTTCGCTATTAGTAGCTTCTAAGGTGTATTGTCCGGTCACATTTGTTAGTTCTGTTGCAAGCATTTGTTGTACATTCGGATCAGTTTGAACCCCCATTTTTTGATACCCTTCGATATCTGTCAGTGAAACATTCGTTTTTCCATTAGAAATTTTACATCCATTAGTCATAGGCTCATTTGCATACGCAGCAATCATAGGAAAAAAGGTAGTAGGAGTAACTTGAATTATATATCCACCACCACCTATAAATTGAAAATCTGGATCATCGCTATCCAAACAAGATGTCATTGCAAAAGCCGCAACCAATAAAATTACATACTGTTTTAAATTTAAGATTGTCTTCATTTTTAGTTGTTTTATAGTTTTAAATATTCCGTGATTATCACCACATATTTTCATTTCACACTGCGAAGATTCGCAAAAAAACAATACGATGCAAAAAAAAAGACAGCTTTTTAGCTGATAATGATTTTTTTTCTTTTTTTTCGCGTAGTGAACGCAACCATTTACAAAATAGCGCATCTAAGCAATAGTTATCAATGTGTAATTTGGACAAAATAGTAGACCGATGCAAAAAGGGAGACAGAAAAGCGGGAGAACAACTTTACCATATGTTCTCGGCTAAAATGTTTGCCCTATGTATCCAATACTCCAAATCACGCGAGGAGGCGGAAGATAATTTGCAAGATGGTTTTATCAAAGTATTGGAGTCTATTGACCAATACAAGGGAAAAGGCTCTTTTGAAGGCTGGATGAAACGTATTTTCATCAACACGGCGTTAGAGAAATTCAGAAAAAATCGATCCGTGCAAGTTGTCGAAGAAGTTCCGGAAGTGGTGGATGAAGATGATTTTGACAATGACGTGAGCATACCTCCCGAGGTGCTGTTCGAGTTTGTCAATGAATTACCGGAGAAATACCGGCTGGTCTTCAACTTGTACGTCATGGAAGACATGCAACACAAGGAGATAGCAGCATTATTAGGTATATCCGACGGTACATCGAAATCTAACCTGGCACGGGCGAAAGAAATTTTGAAAAGGAAGATAAATGCATATTTGAGAGATGAGTGAGAAGATTGAGAAATTATTTAAAAACGCTTTGGAACAAGTTTCCGTTGAACCTCCAGCACGAGTGTGGGAAGGAATAAACTCCCATTTCGTGATGAAGCAAAGACATCTAAGGCGAATTTACACGTATAGTGGTATTGCTGCAGCGGTAATATTATTGTTCGGCGTGGGATTTTTCATGCAAAGCAAACATACCGATATCTATACCCCGACATCTGTTGCCACTCTGAATTCAAGTATTAACAATCAGGATAATAATAAGATACTAGCATTTACTTCTACCCCTCATTCAATACCAGAAATAAAGAAAAAAAGAGAAGAGTATACCGTAGAGCATCTTGCTCCGGTTCCAATTTCCATTTCCGCTTTAACCGGTTTGGAGAACGAGCAACCGGAAGGTGATTTAAAGAAAGCATCCGTTCGTGCAGGTTTTATCCCTTTGGTAAATCAAAATGCGATAGAAAACCAACGTAAATATACGGAACTTTTGGACGGGAAAAGTATAACCACGGTAAAGACTACCAATAAAGTAAAATCAGAAGATGCTAAAATGTTTACTGTAGGTGGATATGTCTCTCCCGGATATTCGTCCGGTAGCTATAAAACAAGTGGAACAAATGCCCGTTCTGCCCAGTATGAAAGTAGCCAGATGAGTGGTATTTTTAATGTAGGTGGAGGGTTGACTTTCGCCGTAAAACCGACTAAACGAATCTCTATAGAAACCGGTTTAGGATATTCCCGTATGGGACAAAAGACGGATGATGCACAAGTGTATGTGCCTCGTTCTGATATGGTGTCATATAATGCTAACACTCATGCCTATACCCCACTTGGTAGCGTAAAAAACAAAGCCAATGCGACCGTTTCTTCTCCCGAAACCTTTGTTTCGTTAAAAACAGAACAGGATGAAGACGGAAGTATCGAGCAGCAATTCGATGCTATTGAGATTCCTTTAATTTTCCGTTATCATTTGAATGATAATAGAGTAAAATTTAGTGTGTTAGGTGGGTTTGGTGCCAGTTTTATGGTACGTAACCATACTTACGTGAATTACAATGGGAAGAAAGAATTTATGGGAGAAGCCGAGGACATCAGAACGTTTAATATCAGTACGAATATCGGTTTCGGTATCGAGTATCCCCTTTCAAAATCAATCCACATAAAAGTGGAACCGGGATTCAAATATTATTTACAATCCTTGAGTAAGAGTGCAGAAATTGATTTTAAACCTTACTCGTTCACGTTCTCCACTGGAATCGGAATTAATTTCTAATTAATATTTACGATTTAATATCTCGCTGGAAATTATCGCTTGACGAATATCAAAATCAAAATGTTCGGTAATTGAATTATTTGGTTGCTCGTTAGACTCTTCATCATCTTTAAAGAGAACCACCTCTTTCTTAGTCCGTCCTCTTCTGGCTTGTTGCAGTTGTTCAAGCATGGCATAACGTTCTTCATCTGTTTTACCAAAATTATTCACGTTTATCTCTCTCCCCGCTCTTTCTACAAGTTCATCGCTATTTGATATCGGAGCAAAAACAGGTTCCGGAGATGGGATTTCCGGTTCTTGTGAAATCACGACAATCTCATCATCCAAATCATCATGTTCTTCTTCCGGAAGATGAAATTCGGGAGGTGTATTTTTTGCTTTTTTCTCCTTGGAAGCCTTAAACCAGCCTATTGCACTCGCACCTAACGTCAACAGTAAGTAAACAATTAAATCAACACCTTTATCGCTCATAATATCAACAAATAAATTATTCCGAAACCTTTAATAATATCCAATTATTTATCAAATATACTGTTTTTTTGAACACGGGAAAGCAATCGCAAGAAAAATATTGCATGAAACGCTTTTTTATATAAAAAAATAATATTCTTTTTTTACCTTTGTCTGCAAGTAATATTACGTTTGGAACAATAAAAATTAAATATCCGGATGAGAACGAAAAGAGCATTAATCAGTGTATTTGACAAAAGTGGGATTGTTGATTTTGCTAAATCGCTAAATTCTATGGCTTGGGAAATTATTTCTACTGGGGGAACCTCTAAGAAATTGAAAGAAGAGGGACTACAGGTGAAAGATATTTCAGATTTAACCCAATTCCCAGAGTGTTTTGATGGAAGAGTGAAAACCCTTCACCCAAATGTAGAGGGAGGTATCTTAGCGATACGAGACAACGAGAAACATAAGCAACAGATGACCGAACTTGGGATAGAACCTATTGATATGGTCGTTTGTAATCTATATCCTTTCAAGGAAACCATTCTTAAAGCAGGAGTTTCACACGAAGAAATTATCGAGAATATCGATATTGGCGGGCCGACTATGATTCGTGCCGCAGCGAAGAATTATCCTTTCGTGACGGTAATTACAGATCCGAAAGATTACACAAAAGTAATCGAGGAAATTCAAGCTCATGGGGATACTTCACTTGAAACCAAAGAGCTATTAGCTGCTAAAGTATTTATTCATACTTCACATTATGATGCTCTAATAGCCAACTATTTCTCTAAACGATTGAATATTCAATCACCGAAGACCTTGACCTTAACGTTCGAAAAGAAACAAGATCTTCGTTATGGAGAGAATCCACACCAGTCAGCCACTTTCTATACCCAAATTCAGGAGACAGAGGGCACGTTAACCGGGGCGGTTCAGTTACATGGAAAAGAATTATCTTACAATAATATCGGTGACACCGACGGGGCTTTAGAAACCTTGAAAGAGTTTGAAGAACCGACGGTTGTTGCTGCAAAACACGCAAATCCTTGTGGTGTTGGTAGTGCTGCGACTCTTGCAGAGGCCTTCAAAAAAGCTTACGAGGCTGATCCTGTTTCTATTTTTGGTGGAATCATTGCGGTAAACCGGGAAGTAGACAAGGCAACGGCAGAAGTCATGTCCCCTATTTTCCTGGAAGTGATTGTAGCTCCTTCTTTCTCAGAAGAAGCTTTGACTATTCTTACCAAAAAGAAGAATCTGAGATTATTACAGGTATCTAATATTAGTAAGAGAGATTATACTTCACCCAAAGCAAAAACAGTATTGGGAGGTCTGTTGATTCAAGATATGGACCAACAATTACTTGACGGTGAGTTGAAATACGTCACCAATCGTCGTCCTTCGGAAAAAGAACTAGAAGACTTGTTGTTTGCATGGAAAGTTGTCAAGCATACTAAATCTAATGCAATTGCGATTGCAAAAGACAAATGTACCACGGGAGTTGGTCCAGGACAAGTAAGCAGAATCTGGGCATTGGAAAATGCCATTCGTCAAGGCGGGGAGAGAATTAAGGATAGCGTGATGGCATCGGATGCCTTCTTCCCTTTCGCTGATTGTATTGAAGCTGCTCACAAAGCTGGCATCACCGCAATCATTCAACCGGGCGGATCTATCCATGATCAGGATTCGATTGATGCGGCCAACAAGTATAATATTGCGATGATTTTTACTGGAATGAGACACTTCAAACATTAATTGATTATGGGTTTGTTTTCTTTTTTAACACAAGATATAGCGATCGACTTGGGTACGGCGAACACGATCATCATCATGAATGACAAGATGGTTGTAAACGAGCCATCCATTGTTGCCGTCGATAAAAAAACAGAGAAGGTAATTGCTATTGGTGAGAGAGCTCGCCAGATGCAGGGTAAGACGCACGAGTATATAAAGACCATTCGCCCGTTGAGAGACGGTGTGATTGCGGACTTTAATGCGGCCGAACAGATGATTCGGGGTATGATCAAGATGGCAAACGGAAAGAGCAAGTTTTTCTCTCCTTCTTTGCGTATCGTGGTTTGTATACCTTCCGGAAGTACGGAGGTTGAACTACGTGCCGTACGTGACTCTGCCGAACACGCCGGAGGACGTGATGTTTATATGATTTACGAGCCGATGGCAGCCGCTTTGGGTATCGGCTTGGACGTGGAAGCTCCAGAGGGTAACATGATTGTGGATATAGGTGGTGGTACCACGGAGATCGCCGTGATCTCTTTGGGAGGTATCGTTACCAACAAGTCTATCCGTATTGCCGGTGATGACTTGACGGATGATATTCAGGAATACATGAGACATCAACACAATATCAAGATTGGAGAACGTACAGCAGAAGAAATTAAAATTCATGTTGGTTCTGCTTTGTCCGAACTGGATGAGCCTCCTGCAGATTTCGTGGTGCAAGGACCGAATCAGATGACCTCTCTTCCGGTTGAAGTACCTGTTTCCTATCAAGAGATAGCTCATTGTATCGAGAAATCCATTTCTAAGATTGAAATTGCAATCCTAGCCGCTTTGGAACAGACTCCTCCCGAGCTGTATGCAGACATTGTGAACAAAGGAATATATTTGGCTGGTGGTGGTGCATTGTTGCGCGGGTTGGATAAACGTTTGACCGACAAGCTAAACATTCCATTCCATATTGCTGAAGATCCATTGCGAGCCGTGGCCAGAGGTACGGGAATTGCACTAAAGAACGTAGACAGGTTCTCATTCCTTATAAGATAGTGATGTGAAAGAGATTATAAAACTGATATTAAAATATCATTTTACTATTATTTTTATATTGCTGGAAATCGTAAGTTTCTCTCTGATTATTCGTCATAACGAATATCAGAGAGCAATTTTCTCTGAAAGTGCTTCTACTCTATTCGGGAATATCTCGTCAACGATCACGAGTATAAAAGATTATTTTCGTTTAAAAGAGATGAACGAATCTTTGGCAAATGAAAATATCCTGCTGAAAAATCGTTTGGAAGAGTATGAGTTTTTACGAGATACGATTATCCATGGAATGGTTGTGCAAGATAGCATACCTGTTTACGAGTATATCGGGGCAAAACAGGTCAATGCGACATATAACCGGACGAAAAATTACATTACTTTAAATCAAGGACGAAAAAACGGTCTTCAGAAAGAAATGGCCGTTTGTACACCTGAAGGGATCGTGGGACTTATTCAGGATTTAAGTGATCATTTTGCCGTAGTCATCCCCTTGATCAACGTGGATTCCCGAATTTCAGCCAAAATAAAAAAGAATAACTATTACGGTTCTTTGCAATGGGATGGTAATGATTATGCTTATTCTTATCTGAATGATATTCCCTATCACGTGGAAGTAAATGCCGGGGACACGATTGTTACTTCCGGTCTCTCAAAAATCTTTCCAGAAGGAATTGTCGTGGGATATGTGGAATCTGTTGACAAGGAAACCGCAAACTTCTTAAAGATAAAGGTCAAACTAGCCGTTGATTTCAAACGCATAAACCATGTTTATGTCATATTGAATAACAAGAAAAATGAGCAAACAAGTTTAGAAGCCATAAACTATCATGAATAATATAAACTATTTCATTCATTTATTGATACTTTCTTTATTACAGATTATAATCGTGGATAATATTCACCTTGGCTCCTATTTCTATTTGAATATTTATATTCTGGCTCTTTACATTTTACCTTATAAGATGAAAGGTATATCATTGCTGTTATTCGGGTTCTTTTTAGGTTTAATCATGGATTTGGCTGATAACACAGTCGGTATTCATGCTGCGGCATCAACTTTCATCGCTTATATTCGTCCCCGGTTATTGCAATTGACCTCTACCCGGGAAGAAATAGACGACACGCATGGAGGGCAAGGTCTGACGGATGTCAGGTGGTTTCTGAAATACACGTTTGTTTCCACGCTGTTATTCAACGTGGTATTGATTCTGACAGAAGCCTTTACTTTTAACGATATTCTGATCTCGATTATCCGGATTATTTTAAGTACCTTTATCTCAATGTTGTTCATGCTACTCTACTATTTCATCGGAATTAAGAAAGTACAACAATAAAAGCGTGGTTTTAATCGATTAATGAATTCTTGAAATGAACAAATTCGGGTATAGACAAGGGATTATATCAGGAATTATTATCAGTGTATGTGTCGTGTACCTCCTGCGATTGTTTACCTATCAGGTGGTGTCCGACAAATATAAAGTTATGGCTGAAAATAATTCCCAGCGGACAGAAACCGAATATCCGGCACGAGGATTAATATATGATCGGAATAACAAACTTTTGGTTGATAATCAAGCAGCATACGATTTAATGATTATTCCCAATCAGGTAAAAAAATTTGATACTTTAGAATTAATTTCCATTCTGGATATAACGAAAGAATCTTTGGAAAAAAGGATTCAAGATTGTCGGGATTATGCGAAATTCAAACCTTCGGTTCTTGTTTCTCAGATCCCTGGAAACAAATATGCTGTTCTTCAAGAAAAACTTTATCGTTATCCGGGTTTCTACATACAAACCAGAACGTTACGAAAATATAATGTAAACCATTCTGCAGATGTTTTCGGCTATATCGGAGAGGTGAATTCCGAACAGATGAAAGATCCCTATTATGCACAAGGAGATTACATCGGGATCAGTGGGTTGGAAAAAACATACGAGAAACATCTTCGCGGTACCAAGGGAAAACGGGTCGTTCTTGTCGACAATAAAAACCGGGTGAAAGGTTCGTTTGCGGATGGAGAATATGACGAAGATGCCATTGTCGGTGAAAATCTATATACCACATTAGATGTTGACCTACAAGAATACGCCTACGAACTCATGCAGAACAAAAAAGGCGGAATCGTGGCCATTGAACCTTCTACGGGGGAAATATTGGTCAAGATGTCCAGTCCCGGTTATGATCCGCAGTTAATGGTCGGTTTGGATCGGGGTAAAAATTACTCTAAATTGCTAAATGACCCCTTAAAGCCCCTATTTGACAGAACAACGATGGCACAATATCCCCCAGGTTCCATATTCAAAACCGTTCAGGCTCTGATTGGTTTACAAACGAAAGCGATTTCACTGCAAACACAATGTACATGTAGTGGAGGTGCTTATATTGTCGGGGGAAAATTCATGAAGTGTCACCATCATAGTTCTCCCGTGAATTTACTCCAGTCCATTGAAAACTCCTGTAACCCTTATTACGCTAATGTTTTCAAGAGAATTCTGGAATTGCCGGAATATAAAACGGTGAGAAATGCTTACGGGGAATGGCGGAAATACGTGATGTCCTTCGGGTTCGGCAATAAGATATGCCCGGATTTCTCCAATGAAGTATCCGGTTCTATCCCCACGCAGGAATATTACGACAATGTGTTTAAAACACAAAAATGGTACCCCTCCTACATGATTTCTCTTTCCATTGGTCAGGGAGAATTAATGATCACGCCGATTCAAATGGCGAATTTGGCCACGATTTTGGCGAACCGGGGATATTATATTACACCACATATTGTAAGATCGATAAATGACTCGATCTCCAGCCAAATAAAAAAGCACGTTATTCCCATCGACCAGAAACACTTTGACCCCATCGTGGAAGGAATGCAAATGGTTATCAAAGGGGGAACTGGACGTCGGGCACAGGTAGACTCGATTGCCATTGCCGGAAAAACCGGAACCGTGCAAAATCCACATGGTGATGATCACTCCGTGTTTATTGCTTTTGCCCCGGTAGAAGATCCTAAAATCGCATTGATTGTATATGTTGAAAACGGGGTTTGGGGATCGCGTTACGCAGCCCCAATTGCCGGTCTGTTAATAGAGAAATATTTGAAAGGAAAAATATCCGACACGAAGAAAGCTCTTGAAAAAGAGATGTTCCAAGGTAGTCTGATCCATGATACAACCAGTAAAGGAAAGGAAACGAGCAATGAATAGCAGATCTAATAACCTACTCGCCAACATAGATTGGGTATCCATTCTATTATACCTGCTGCTTGTATTAATCGGGTGGTTAAATATTTACGCAGCAGTATATGATGAAAATCATAGCAGTATTTTCGATATTTCTCAAAAGTACGGGAAACAATTGATTTGGATCGGGGCGGCTTTTGTGCTTGCTTTTCTTGTTCTACTCACGGATAGTAAATTCTTCACCACTTTCTCGATGGTCATTTACGGCATCATGATATTCTTGTTGATTGCCGTCCTGTTTTTTGGTACGGAAACAAAGGGGGCACGTTCATGGTTTGAAGTCGGGGATTTTCGCATTCAGCCAGCTGAGTTTGCCAAGTTCGCAACCAACTTAGCCATAGCCTATGTCATGAGCCGTCATAATTTTAAAGTAATGCGCTTTTCCAGCCTTTTAACCATCGGGTTAATTTTAGCTCTTCCAGCGGGATTGATTATCTTGCAGAACGACACTGGGTCAGCTCTCGTGTACAGTAGTTTTATATTAGTTCTTTTCCGGGAAGGATTACATGGTTCTATCCTATTGCTTTGTTTTGTTGCGGCAGCTATATTTATCATGGCATTACTCTATTCTCCTTTCACGGTATTGCTTGTCATCATCGGGGGAACTTTGATAGCCTTTTATTATTATCGGCACGATATTCGGGAATTATTCCAGATCATCCTGTTCATCGGATGTGTTTTCGGGCTTTTCGTCTTGATTAAATGGATGTTTAATCTATCGATTTCTGATTATTACATGCTACTTATCGTTTACGTGATTGCAAGTATAACCGCAATCTACCCGATATATAAGCGGAAGATGAAAAACATGATTACCCTGTTACTGATCTCGTGGTTATGTGTTGGGGCCGCTCCTTCCGTGAATTATGCTTTTGACCATCTGCAACCCCATCAACAGAATCGTATCAACGAGTTGCTAGGGATAAAAGTTGATCCCAAAGGAACCGGGTATAATGTCACGCAATCCAAAATTGCAATAGGCTCCGGGGGATTGCTAGGTAAGGGCTTTTTACAAGGAACCCAGACGAAATTGAACTTCGTTCCGGAGCAAAGTACTGACTTTATCTTTTGTACCGTTGGCGAAGAGTGGGGATTTGTCGGAAGCACTTTTGTCATCGCTTTGCTGGCCGTGTTTATTTTGCGAATTATCAAGTTGGCAGAAAGGCAACGCTCCAGTTTTTCCCGGATATATGGTTATGGAGTAGCCTCTATCCTATTCTTCCACGTAGCCGTCAATATTGGAATGACTATAGGGATGGCACCTGTCATAGGTATCCCTCTTCCCTTCTTTAGTTACGGGGGATCATCATTATGGTCTTTTACCATTCTGATATTTATATTTTTGAGGTTAGATGCCAATCGTTTACAAGTCTTTAGATAATAAATAAACTTTCTGAACGCTTTCCTTGTGGATTTTCAAGGATTTTAATACATTCGTTCCCAAATGAATTAAACACGAGAAGAATGAAAACATTAATTATAAACATAAAGCAACTTGTTCAGGTTGAGGAAGAACCACGTAAATGGGTTGCAGGTGCCGACATGGCAAAATTAGGTATCATTGATGATGCCTACCTTCTGATTAACGAGGATAAAATAGAAGCTTTCGGTAAAATGAACGAATTGAATCAAGATGCAATTTACGAAGGTACAGACACGGTGAAAGAAATAGATGCCAAAGGACGTTTGGTTCTCCCCGCCTACTGTGATTCCCATACGCACTTGGTATATGCCGGAAGTCGGGAAATAGAATATATTGACAAAATCAAAGGTTTATCATACGAGGAAATTGCCCAAAGAGGTGGTGGCATTTTGAACTCGGCAGAACGAATTAGGAAAGCATCAGAAGAAGAGTTATATGATTCTGCTTATGCTCGTTTACAAGAAATAGCCTCTCTCGGAACCGGAGCCGTGGAAATCAAGAGCGGTTACGGGTTGGACACGGCAAGTGAACTCAAGATGTTGCGCGTGATTAAAAGATTAAGCAAAGAAACTCCTTTAACCATAAAGTCAACCTTTTTGGGAGCGCATGCAGTTCCGGTTGAATACAAGGGACGGCAGACAGAATACGTGGATTTAATCATCAATCAAATGATACCGGCTGTTGCTGCCGAAGATTTGGCTGATTATATAGATGTGTTCTGTGATAAAGGTTTTTTCACAGTGGAAGATACGGATAGGATGTTGAATGCCGGAATGAAATACGGATTACGTGCGAAGATTCATGCTAATGAACTAGACTACTCGGGTGGTATTCAAGTTGGGGTAAAATATAATGCTCTTTCCGTGGATCATCTTGAATATGTCGGGGATGAAGAAATCGCTGCATTGAAAGGTAGCGAGACCATGCCAACCGTGTTGCCGGGAGCTGCCTTCTTTTTGAATATGCCTTATTCTCCTGTTCGTAAAATGATCAATGCGGGACTTCCTGTTGCTTTGGCTTCGGATTTTAATCCCGGCTCCTCTCCTTCCGGAAACATGAAATTCGTGATGTCTCTCGGGTGCGTGAATTATAAAATGTTGCCGGAAGAAGTAATTAACGCAACAACCATCAACTCGGCATACGCCATGGGTGTAGAAGAAGAGTTGGGTAGTATTGCAGTGGGTAAAAAAGCGAATTTCTATATCACGACTCCGATTACAGGAATAGAGTATCTTCCCTATGCTTATGGGACGGATTTAGTTGAAGCGGTATTCTTAAACGGAGAACAAATTTAAGGAAGCGATGCCCTATTCACATTACAAAAAGGTATGGATCCGGAAAGCGTACCGGATAAGGTACCCTTAGAAGATTTATTGATTGATGATTTACGATTTCATGATTGAGTGATTAGGTAATCGATACTAAATTTATTTTTTGTTAAATTATAAAATTAATATATATGAAAAAACTAATCGAATGCGTTCCGAATTTCAGTGAAGGGAACGATATGCATATTATAGATCAGATTACAGCAGAAATTAAGGCTGTTGAAGGAGTTAGTCTTATTGACGTGGATCCGGGAAAAGCAACAAACCGTACGGTGGTTACCATGGTTGGTACTCCGGAAGAAGTATGTGAAGCCGCTTTTCGTGCCGTTAAAAAAGCATCCGAATTGATCGACATGAAAAAGCACAAGGGAGCGCATCCCCGTTTCGGAGCTACAGACGTTTGTCCTTTGGTTCCTGTATCAAACATCACGATGGAAGAAACCGTGGAATACGCTCGTGCTTTGGCAAAACGTATCGGGGAAGAATTGAATATTCCGGTATATTGCTACGAGAATGCAGCCTTTGCCCCGGAAAGAAAGAATTTGGCTACTTGCCGTGCCGGAGAATATGAAGCTCTTGGAGAACGTTTGAGCAGTGAACAATGGCATCCCGATTTCGGTCCTCGTGAGTTGAACGAGTGGACGGCTAAAACCGGAGCTACTGCCGTAGGAGCCCGTAATTTCTTGGTTGCTTATAATGTAAACTTAAATACCACCTCTACCCGTCGTGCTAACGCAATCGCTTTTGACGTACGCGAAAGAGGAAGAGCTAAAAGAGAAGGAAATCCTATTACCGGAAAAATCGTGAAAGATGAAAACGGTAAAAACGTAATGATTCCGGGTACCTTGAAATCTGTAAAAGCCATCGGTTGGTTTATTGAAGAATACGGAATTGCCCAAATTTCCATGAACTTAACAGATATTTCTGTGACTTCCGTACATGAAGCTTTTGACGAAGTGTGCCGTAAAGCACAAGATCGTGGAATTCGTGTAACAGGTTCTGAATTAGTAGGTGTAATTCCATTAAAAGCCATGTTGGATGCCGGACGTTATTTCTTGCGCAAACAACAACGCTCTACCGGAGTATCGGATAAAGAATTGATCAAGATTGCCGTTAAATCTTTAGGTTTGGATGAATTGTATCCGTTCGAACCCAGAAAGAAAATTATCGAGTATATTCTGGAAGATGAGATGAATCAAGGTAAGAAATTCTTAATTGACATGAATCTTCGTGAGTTTGCCGATGAAACAGCATCAGAATCTCCGGCTCCTGGTGGTGGTTCTATTTCTGCATACATGGGAGCTCTTGCGTCTTCACTGGCTACGATGGTTGCCAACTTGTCTTCTCACAAACGCGGTTGGGATGAGCGTTGGGAAGAATTCAGTAATTGGGCTGAAAGAGGAAAAGCTTACCAAGTTGAATTAATCAAGATGGTTGACGAGGATACTAACGCTTTCAATCGTATTATGGATGCCTTCGGATTACCGAAGAAAACAGAAGAAGAAAAAGCAGCCCGTCACCAAGCAATTCAAGATGCAACCAAGTTCGCTACTGAAGTTCCGTTCAAAACAATGATGCTTTGCTACGAATGTATGGAAGTGGTGAAAGCTATGGCTGAGATCGGTAACCCGAATTCTGTAACGGATGCCGGAGTTGGTGCTTTGGCCGCTCGTTCCGGAGTAATCGGAGCCTTCTTGAACGTGAAGATCAATGCAGCCGGATTGGATGATAAAGAATATGCTAACGATATTATTTCCAGAGGTGAAAAAGTGGTTGAAATGGCCAAACAAATGGAAACGGATATTTTGAATATCGTGAATTCAAAAATCTAATATCTAGGCAGATTTTATTGAATTCTGTAAATATAAGCTGGAAACTTTACTATTTATCAAGTTTCCAGCTTTATTTTTACTCACCTTTTAAAAATGGTAACTCCACGTTACGGATGGCACAAATGGAAGTAAACTCCAACTTCAGGTAGTCACTCCTTTTTTCGTTTGTTTGTGGTATATGATAGAAAGATTCTCATGGGCATACAAATTATATTTTTTAGCAAAAAATGAGAATGTGTTAAACATTGGGAATTTTGCTACTTTTGTATCCTATGATCGGTTCAAATTATAACATAATGAAAAAGAGAATAATGCTTTTAGGATGTATCGTGGGAATAATCAATTTATTGTCAGGTTGTTCTTCTCATCGAAACCTTAGTATGTTACAATTTAACATCTGGCAGGAAGGAACGATGATTCCCGGTGGTTTTAACGCCGTCGCTGATGAAATAGCCCGTTTGGAACCAGACTTTATCATGCTGAGTGAAGTTCGAAATTATCATGATACCCGATTTTGTGACCGTATCGTGAATGCCTTGAAAGAAAGGGGTAAAACATATTATTCTTTTTATAGTTATGATTCAGGATTACTTAGCAAACATCCTATAACTGACAGTAGTACGATATTCCCGATTCAGGATGACCACGGGACTATTTATAAAATGAAAACGACCGTGGGGAAACAAACGTGTGCTGTTTACACCGCCCATTTAGACTATCAGAATGACACGTATTATGAAATACGGGGTTATGATGGTAATAATTGGCACAAAATGGAAGCCCCTCTAACTGATGTTCCGACCATTCTGGAGCGCAATAACCGTTCATTACGCAATGATGCCATCCAAGCTTTTATCGAAGATGCTCAAAAAGAAATTGAAAAAGGGAATTGGATCTTTTTAGGGGGTGACTTTAACGAACCTTCTCACTTCGACTGGATTGAAGCGACTAAAGACAGAGCCGATCATCATGGAGTAGTAGTTCCTTGGCCGGTAACCACCCTTCTCCATGAAGCTGGCTTTAAAGATTCTTATCGTGAAAAATACCCGAATCCGGTTACACATCCGGGTTACACTTACCCATCTGATAATCTCGCTTTACCTCCAAGCAAAATTACTTGGACTCCCGATGCCGATGAGCGTGAGCGCATTGATTATATCTTCTATTATCCCTGTAAAGGTCTACATTTGAAAGATGTAGCGATTCTTGGCCCTAAGACCAGTATTCGCAAGAGTCAATGTGTAGCTGAATCCGGGAAAGACATTTTCATTGAACCTCTAGGAGTATGGCCAACAGATCACAAAGCTGTGTGGGTTAATTTCCGGATAAGATAGTGATTATTTAAAAATACGCACTCTTTCCTCTATCGGGTTAAACTCTTTGGCTCCGGGTTCTTGTAAAGGTACTCCGAAAGGCATCTGAGCAATCAATTCCCAAGTTTCAGGCAATTGCCACTCTTTAAGTACTGTTTCATCAATTAACGGGTTATAATGTTGTAGTGAGGCACCGAAGCCGACATCCTCCAACATGGTCCACACGGCCAATTGATGCATTGCAGAAGTTTGTTGTGACCATAAGGGAAATTTCTCTTGATAAGTTGGGAATGATTTCTGTAATCCCTCCACGACTTTCCGTTCTTCAAAGAAAAGCACCGTGCCATAACCGGATGCAAAAGATTTATCGATCTTATTTTCCGTTGTTTTAAAAGCTTCCGCAGGAACTATTTTTCGCAACGTATCTTTCACAATATTCCACAGTTTCACGTGTTGTTCTCCTAATAAAAGAACTATTCTCGTTGATTGTGAATTAAATGCAGACGGTATATTCTTAACAGCAAATTTTACAATATTCTCTATTTCCTCGTCAGAAACAAGTGATTTATTCGAGAGAGCATAATAACTTCTCCTATGTGACAAAGCTTCTTTAAATTTTCTTTCCATATCTAAATAATTTATTTTCTACAATATACGCATTTTTTCTGAAAAAGTTAAGTTATTTAGAATAAATCAAATTAAAAAACATCACAATAATGCTTTATTCTCTCCATACACCTTCTTTAGCTATCGCATACAACGATTCTTTTTGTTTCTATTTCAAGTAAAATTAATTATTTGTTTTCAATTATGCAAATTGAATAATTGGAATAATCTTTAAATGTAGAAGTGACTACCCCCTCCAACTCTCCCTTACACAGGGGGAAGTTGGAGGGGGTAGTATAAAATATTATAAAAGACTAAACGCACAAGTCACTCCGGCCATCACTATGGCCACCATGCTCATCAATTTAATCAGAATATTCAAACTCGGTCCGGAAGTATCCTTAAACGGGTCGCCCACGGTGTCCCCGATAACCGTTGCTTTATGATTATCAGAACCTTTACCGCCCAAATTACCTTCTTCGATATACTTTTTAGCATTATCCCAAGCCCCCCCGGAATTTGCCATGAAAATAGCCAACACGAACCCGGTACCCAATCCCCCGGCCAACAATCCAATCACCCCCGAAACGCCAAAAATCAACCCCATAACGATTGGAATAATGATCGCCAGCAAAGACGGGAAAACCATTTCATGTTGAGCCCCTTTCGTGGAAATCTCCACGCATTTAGCATAATCCGGCTCTCCTTCCCCTGTCATAATTCCTTTGATCTCCCGAAATTGCCGACGGACTTCATTCACCATTTTCTGGGCAGCACGCCCTACCGCATTCATGGTCAAACCACAGAACACGAAAGCCATCATCGAACCGATGAAAATTCCGGACAACACCTTCGGATTCATCAAGGTAACATCATAGTAATTCATAAAATCAGTCAATGTGGCATCAGCCGTCCTCACCACATTATCTCCAATTTTCAGCACTTCCTCGCCCATCCGCAACAAACCAATCTTGATTTCTTCAATATACGAGGCTATCAAAGCCAATCCGGTCAATGCTGCCGAACCAATAGCGAATCCTTTACCCGTGGCAGCAGTAGTATTACCCAAAGCGTCAAGCGCATCCGTACGGTGACGAACTTCCTCTCCTAACTGACTCATTTCAGCGTTACCCCCGGCATTATCGGCAATCGGTCCGTAAGCATCCGTGGCCAGAGTTATACCTAATGTAGAGAGCATTCCCACGGCAGCGATCCCCACGCCATACAATCCCATGGACATATTGGCAAAACTGAATTCCGCCGCAAACAGGAACGAAAGTATAATGCCTGCGACGATCGTAAGCACCGGAATGGCCGTCGAAATCATTCCGGTCCCGATACCTTTAATAATCACCGTTGCAGGCCCCGTTTCCGAACTTTTGGCTATATCCTGAGTCGGTTTGTAAGCATGAGAAGTGTAGTATTCTGTCGCTTTTCCGATAATAATACCCGTTGCCAATCCCACGATCATAGATCCGCCTATCCAATAACTCAAACCGAGCAAATGAATAACCAGGAAACTGGCACCCACGATTAACAAGGAACTCACGTTGATTCCCCGATCAAGGGCTCGTAATAATTGTTGTTGAGAAGCTCCCTCTTTTGTCTTTACCAGAAATATACCAAGCAATGATAAGATCACCCCGAATGCGGCAATTAACATCGGAGCTAATATAGCATTGAATTGTGCATCCGGTTCCGCACGAAATGCAGCTGCACCCAATGCTGCCGTTGCCAATATAGAACCACAGTAAGATTCGTAGAGATCAGCTCCCATTCCGGCCACGTCTCCCACATTATCTCCCACGTTATCGGCAATAGTCGCTGGATTTCGAGGATCATCTTCCGGAATTCCGGCTTCCACTTTACCTACCAAGTCTGCACCAACATCCGCAGCCTTCGTGAAAATACCTCCACCCACTCTGGCGAAAAGTGCTTGCGTGGATGCACCCATACCGAAAGTCAACATCGTGGTCGTGATTACGATAGCCTTTTCAGTCTCTGTTGCCTCTTCCACGAAATAATCTAATAATAACCACCATAAAGAAATATCCAGTAGAGCCAAACCGACAACAACCAAACCCATGACTGCTCCCGAACGAAAAGCGACTTTCAGACCGTCATTCAAACTTCTACGTGCAGCGTTGGCCGTTCTTGCTGATGCGTAGGTAGCTGTTTTCATCCCGATATACCCGGCCAATCCAGAGAAGAAACCACCCGTCAGGAACGCAAACCAAACCCACGGATTCTGTAAACCGGGCCCGTAAGCCATCCAAGCAAAAAGCACACATAGAACAAGAAAAACAAGGGCTACCACCCGGTATTGCTGACGCAAATAAGCCATAGCCCCCTTGCGGACATGCCCGGCAATACGTTTCATCGTGTCGGTTCCTTCCGACTCTTTCATCATCCCTTTAAAAAAGATCCTTGCGAAAAGGAGAGCGATAATAGCACATACAGGTACTATCCAAAATAGATCGTTTAACATGGTATTATATATTTGTAGTTAGTAAAAGTCATACAAAAAATACTCGTCAAGATTTAAACGAACCCTGATGAGTAAAAGTACGAATAAAAATGAAAAAATATTCCCGATCTTTTATTTTTTTACAACTAAAAATAGATTTCCATTATTCACACTTAGCATAAAGCTCGAATTGGCCCGCTTCCGTGATAAGAACTTCGTAAAATTCCCCTATTTGCAACGCTTTTTCACTTGTTACAAACACTTCCTGATCCACTTCCGGGGAATCATATTGCGTACGTCCAACAAAATAATCTCCTTCCACCCGATCTATCAAAACCCAAAACCGTTTACCCACGCATGATTCATTGAGTGCAGCAACGACTCCTTCCTGTAATGCCATCAACTTTTCAGCCCGTTTATTTTTCGTCTCTTCGGGCACATCATCTTGGTAATGCTTATCACAATAAGTATCTTCTTCATGAGAATACGGGAATACACCCAAACGTTCAAACTTCATTGTTTTAACGAAATCCTCTAATTCCCGGTAATCCCCTTCCGTCTCTCCGGGATGCCCGACCATGAGAGTCGTACGTAATGCAATCCCGGGAACTTCTTCCCGAATTTTGTTGATGAGGTCTATCGTCTGTTGTTTTGTCACCCCTCTTCGCATCATTTTAAGCATATGATCACTACAATGTTGCAAAGCAATATCCAAATATTTACACACGTTTTTCCGTTCCCGCATCACGGTAAGAAGTTCCATGGGGAATCCGGCCGGGTAAGCATAATGCAACTTGATCCACTCGATTCCCGGTATATCCGCAATTCGGTCCACCAACTCAGCTAATCTGTTTTTCCCGTACTTATCAATCCCGTAATAGGTAATATCCTGAGCCAACACTAACAACTCCTTTACACCTTGTTTTGCCAGTCGCTCGGCTTCATCAACGATTTCTTCGAATGGGCGTGATTTATATTCTCCCGTCATAATCGGGATAGCACAATAAGAACATCCCCGGTTACATCCCTCGGATATTTTCAGATAAGCGTAATGCTTCGGGGTCGTCAAATGACGCTCGTTTTGAAGTTTTTCGTCATAACTTTTACCCAACTCCGCGAGAATCCCCTTCCAATCGAATTTCCCGAAATAAGCATCCACCTCCGGAATTTCTTTCTTTAAATCCTGATCATAGCGCTGGGACAAACATCCCATGACGTATATTTTATCAACTTCTCCCTCCTGTTTCCGCTCCACTTGCTCCAAGATCGTATTTATTGATTCTTCTTTCGCATCCCCGATAAACCCGCAAGTATTAATGACAACAATTTTCGCTTTCGAGTTTTCAACATCCACTTCAACACCATACCCCGCTTTCTCCAGTTGTTTCATCAACAACTCCGTATCCACTAAATTCTTGGAGCATCCCAAGCTGATAATATTTACTTTCTTCATGCTATATTCTAATTTGCCCGCAAAGGTAATAAAATCTTCAGCGACTTTCCGTATCTTTGCACCGGAATTCAAGCAAATGTTCTATCATGGATTACAATATACAACAATGGTTACCGACCACCAAAAAAGAAGTCGAACAGCGGGGATGGAAAAGTATTGATGTCATTCTTTTCACGGGAGATGCCTACGTGGACCATCCTTCCTTTGGTGGGGCCGTTATCGGGCGACTTCTCGAATCCCTGGGGCTGAACGTGGCTATCGTTCCCCAGCCCAACTGGCAGGATGATCTGCGGGATTTCAAGAAATTGGGTAAACCGAACTTGTTTTTCGGGATCAGTCCCGGTTGCATGGATTCCATGGTAAACCACTACACGGCGGCCAAAAGACGCCGTTCTGATGATGCCTACACACCCGGTAACCGAAGTGGCGCACGTCCCGATATGCCAACCATTGTTTACACCAAGATATTAAAAGAACTCTTTCCGGACACTCCCGTCATTATCGGGGGGATAGAAGCCTCTTTAAGGCGTTTCACTCACTACGATTACTGGAAAGATTCACTTAAACCGTCTATTCTCCATGAAAGCCAAGCGGATATGCTGGTATATGGAATGGGTGAAAAACCACTCACGGAAATCTGCCGGATGTTGCAAAGAGGTATTCCTTTTCAAAGTCTTACCAATATCCCGCAAACCTCAGTGATCAGGCATAAAGACGAAAAGTATGCTACCAATAAAAAATGGCAAACCATCACGCTCGCCTCTCACGAAGAGTGTTTATCAGACAAGCGAAAATACGCCACGAACTTCCGGTATATCGAGGAAGAGTCCAATAGTCTTCATGCCGCGAAACTGATACAACCTATCGGGGATGAACTAATAATCGTGAATCCGCCCTATCCGCCCATGACCACGACGGAAATAGATGCTATTTACGATCTGCCGTTCACCCGTTTGCCCCATCCTAAATACCGGGGTAAAGAGATTCCGGCTTATAACATGATCCGCCATTCCATCACCATGCATCGCGGCTGTTTCGGGGGATGTGCTTTTTGCACGATTTCTGCCCATCAGGGAAAATTTATCTCTTCCCGTTCCGAAGCATCCATTTTGCGAGAGGTTCAGCATGTTTGTGATATGCCCGATTTCAAGGGAACGATTACCGATTTAGGAGGGCCATCGGCCAATATGTACATGATCAAGGGAAAAGATCATCGTATTTGCGAACAATGCAAACGACCGTCCTGTCTACACCCTACCGTGTGTAAAAATCTGAACACCGACCATTCACACCTTTTACACCTGTACGATCAAGTGCGTAGAGATACCCGGGTGAAACACTGTTTCGTGGGTTCCGGTATCCGGTACGATCTCTCCATGTATCGCACGGGAAATAAGGAGGTCGATGCGATAAACCGGGAGTACCTGGAAACCGTCATCAGACACCACGTATCCGGTCGCTTTAAAGTCGCACCTGAACACACTTCCGACAAGGTGCTGCACCTGATGCGCAAACCTTCGTTCAAACTTTTTCGGGAGTTGACAGCTCGTTTTAACACTATAAACAACAGAGAGCATTTAAGACAACAAATCATACCCTACTTCATCTCGTCCCACCCGGGATGCAGTCTTGAGGATATGGCCGACTTGGCCATAAATACCAAAGAATTGGATTTCAAGCTGGAACAAGTACAGGATTTTACTCCCACCCCCATGACATTAGCCACGGATATGTACTATTCCGGTTTCCATCCCTACTCCCTGCGTAAAATTCAATCGGCCAAAACAGAAACCGAAAAAAAACGCCAGAATATCTTTTTCTTCTGGTACAAACGGGAATTCAAGAATGAAATTATCGGAATCCTCACGAAACTGAAAAGAACAGATCTCGTAAAACGGTTATATTCAAATAAAAATAAATAAATATTTAATTTCTCATGATTAATCATTAACTTTGAATCACGTAATTAAAAGGAATATGCGCTATTATACTTGGATAATGTTACTTTTTCTATTTACCTCATGTGCCCGCCACCAAGCCGTGGAGAGCAATCAGCGAGGCATGGACTACATTACCCGAGAGCTGCCCCGAAAAGCTTTGGAAGAGTTCAATCATGCGATCTCATTGGATCCGGATTTCTTTTCTGCTTACTATAACCGGGCAATCGTCCGGGCAAATCTCAAGCAAAATGAAGAAGCCCTTAAAGACATGAATTACGTGATTGCCAACATTCCCGATTATGCCTTAGCTTACTACAACCGGGGAATCATATATGAGAATCTCGGTCATCCGACACAAGCTATTCAAGACTACAGCCATGCCATCAACTTGCAACCGGATTTATTGGAAGCTTACCACTATCGCGGCATCGTTCGTTATGGTATGAAAGATTTGGACGGTGCTCTTGCTGATTACAACAAAGCCATTTCCCTCGGATTAAAATCAAGTGCAGTATATTTCAACCGGGGGGTCATCTTTCACCAGAAAGGCCAACTCAGCGATGCCATTGAAAGCTACTCCCGTTCCATTGAAATCGACCCTTCCAACGCAAGAGCTTATTATAACCGGGCAATTTCCAAATTGATTGTTGACAACTATAAAGAAGCTCTTCAAGATTTAGAAATCTCAAAACGCTTGGGATACTCTAAAGCGGCAGAAGTCATTTCACAATACTATTAATTTCAGAAGCCAAGATTTCGTACAACATTATCTAACCGCTCTTGCGTAGTATAAGGATAAGTTCTGTATGTCCGGTTTTCACCTAATAATTTCTGAAACCATGGCTTTTTGATCTCCTTATATACATCTATCCATATATCACTATAATCTTCTTCCGACATATTGAGATTTTCTACAAACGTTTTGTCCTTCTCGGTTATTTTAAGAAACTCGCGTAATTGCCGTATGATATGAAACTGTACGTATCCTCTTCGTTTTCCGATCGTGTATTTCAGATACAACCGAATGACTTCTCCTCCATTTTTATAAGAATAGCGAGCATTTTCAAGTAAAAACACCACGTAGACTTGTACGGCACGCAATAATGGCTCATCCCACTTTTCTTTCCGCATATCCTTTAAGATGTCCCCTTGTTTCATGCAATCTTCGATATTATAATCAGGTGAATAATTATGCCGGAATCCATACCTAACACACCATTTTCGCACTTCTTCCCGAAGAGAATAATCAAGTAACAAGGTCACGGCCATAACCCGTCCCCAGTAATATAAAGGCTCTATAATATCGATCAACATAAGATCCCATTGTGGTGTCAGTTCATATAGTGCCGACCCTACATAATAAGTAAACTCGCCATGTTTGGCAATACTCTTTAATAAAGGAATGCTGTCAACGTCATGAGATATTCCCAATATAATAATCCCCATTTTGACTACTTCTCTATCCGGGGCCTCCATAACCATCCAACGTCCTAATTCCTTTATTTGAGGAGTGACCACGATTCTTCTCTTGGATATTTCATCTATAAAATTGCGGTGATAATTAATAATGGGAAATTTTTTTAACAGATTGTAAAATTCGATTTTAGCATTTATATTTCCTTGATTTACACAAGCCTCGAACATATCTGCAAGTCGTTTGATAAATTCAGGATTAATCTCTTTATCAAACTGATAATAATCCATGTAATCGTCGTACGCCGGAAAATATATACCAATATCATGTCGTAAAGGAATCCGATCCGGCAAGCAATCAAATTCATCTTCATCCGTGACATATTTTAGGGGATTCTGAACAAATCGAAATATAGATAACCGATTTTCCCAAGGTAATTTTTTATCTAAAGACTCTCTCTCCATGCCCACGATTTTAAGTTACACCTTTGATTATTCAAATTTACGAAAAACAAACGATATTTTTGCAAAATAGTAATTAAATAGCTATTCAGATTTCCAATAACCCAAGAATCTAAAAAGAGTAAGGACCATACGAAAAAAGATGTGTCAAAAATTTTGACACATCTTTTCAAGATTTATTATTCAGCCTAAGCTTTATTTCTTCTCTACTAGCGGAGCGATAGCATCAGCCACTTGTTTTTGTGTTTCTTTTACAGCCTCGTTTGTCGGCTCAACCGTTGCAGCTTGTTTCAAATAATCCTGAGCTTTCCTGAAATCAGCCAAAGCTTTTGCTTTCTCTGCTTCATATTTTTCTTTCTCAGAATTAGCAAAAGGGGTTGCTTTCTGAAGAATAGATGCCCCATTGTTAAAATAAAGAGTACCTAAACTCAACAATCCACGTGCTTTCAATTGTTTGTTAGAAACTTGACTACTCTTGGTGAAGTTTTCTGCAGACTTAGCAATATCGTTTGCTTTTTGAAATTTCTGACCTTCTTTAGCAAAATGGTCAGAATATGCCTTTTCTAATTTCACATTTTGTCCCGGAGTTGCTTTAATCCCATCCTGTAACGTTTTCAACATTTCAGGAATTTTTTTCAAGTTCTCTTGAGCATCTGCCATCCCTAGGTAAGAAGAGGCAACTTTGTAATTATTCTTGATAGACATACCAAAATATTTCTCGGCATTGGCATAATCTTTCAATTTATTTGCACAAACAGCCACGTTATAAACCGTTGCGTCATCCTTGAACTCAATTAATTTCAAGTATTGCTCCCACTTAGCAAAAGCCTCTTTATAATTCTTGGCTCTCCAAGCTGCATTACCTTCATTCTTAACTTTGCCGGATTCCTCGGTTTGTGCAAATAGAGCTCCTCCTACAAACAAGCTCGTTAGAACAAATAAAAGTAGTTTCTTCATATTTTCCGTGTGTTTTGTTTAACATGAATAAATTCGTTGTTTATGCCGACTAAGATAACACTCAATTAAGAAAAATCAAAAGTCTCTTAACTTATTTTTCACATTTCTCGAATCATTTCATGCTATCTGATTGATAAAGAAGAGACAAAATTTTCTTCAAACCTGCTTCATCTTCCCTGTCAAAAGCCCCTAATTGGTCACTATCCACGTCTAGACAGCCAAAAATACGTCCTTCGGGATCCCGCAAAGGAATGACAATTTCACTTTTCGAGGCGGCATTACAAGCAATATGCCCCGGAAATTCCTCTACATTATCCACGATAACCGTATCTCCGGAGTTGATAGCAGCCCAGCATACTCCCCCATTTCGGAGTTTTTGACAAGCCACCGGCCCCTGGTAGGAGCGTACAATTAAATCCCCATCGATCAGCACGTACACCCCCGTCCAGAAAAAAGACTGCATCTTATGATGCAACACAGCCTCCATTGTTGCCAACCGGGCCCATATATCTTCTGTCGTTTGGATATACTGCTTGATTTGATCATACAACCGATCATATTTTGCCAATTTTCTTGAAGTCTCCATAAGTTATTTTGATTTAAGATTTATGATCTACGACTCATAACTTCATCAATCGTAAATCATAAATCAAAAATTTTATAGGTTTTGTAATATATCCACCAAATGGCTCCACCACATCTCTACCGTCTTGATATTGATCTTTTCATCTGGGGAATGAACACCTCTCAAGGTCGGTCCGAAGGAAACCATATCCATATTCGGGTATTTCTCCAGGAACAAACCGCACTCCAATCCGGCATGGATAGACCGCACGATCGGCTCTTTACCAAATAGACGTTTGTAAGAATCCACGGCAACTTTTACCACGGGAGAATCCGGATTTGGAGCCCAACCCGGGTATCCTTCACCATGTTCAACCTTGGCACCTGCTAGCGTGAACACGGATTCTACCATGTTGGCAATATTAAATTTCTCTGAATTCACGTCACTCCGTTGTGAAGTCGTGATCAAGATATTATTCGGCTCGTTGAATCTAACAGCAGCCAGATTTGTTGATGTTTCAACCAATCCCGGCATACGGTAACTCATGGAGAAAACCCCGTGAGGACAAGCGTACAATGCATTTACAAGAGCATTTGTTGACTCTTGGGTCAACACTTCTCCCGGTACGTCCGTTGATTCCAAAGCTAACTGTAGACCAGGCTCCGTGATTTTCCACACGTTTTCCATCTCGGCACTATATATATTAAAATCAACCCTTACACTTTCCTTGTGTTGTTCGGGGAACGTGATCACGGCAAATGATTCGCGGGCAATAGCGTTCCGTAAGTTACCACCTTCAAGCACGGAAACACGGATCCCGTATTTTGCATTCAAATCCCACAAAAAGCGGTTCAGAATCTTGATGGCATTTCCCCTGCCTTTATTAATATCATCACCAGAGTGTCCACCTTGGAGCCCTTTCACCTGAATTTTCACGGCAAAAGCCCCGGCCGGGGTCTTCTCAGTCTTGTACCCCATGTTAATCACGGTATCAATACCTCCAGCACAACCGATAAACATCTCACCTTCATCCTCTGAATCCAAATTCAAAAGTATATTCCCACTCAGGAATCCCGGTTGTAGAGCAAAAGCCCCCGTTAACCCGGTTTCTTCATCCACGGTAAACAAACATTCGATCGGTCCGTGTGCAATATTGGTAGAAGTTAACACGGCCATTTGAGCGGCCATACCAATCCCATCATCAGCACCAAGAGTAGTTCCTTTAGCACGTACCCATTCTCTATCCACGTAGGGCTGTATCGGATCTTTATCAAAATCATGTACCGTGTCAGAATTTTTCTCGCAAACCATATCCATATGAGCCTGCAAAATCACGGTCGGTGCATTTTCTTTTCCTTTGGTTGCAGGTTTCTTTATCAACACGTTACCTGCATCATCCCGTTTTGCCTCCAGATTGTGTTTCTTTGCCCAATCCAATAAATAAGCGATAATTTTACCTTCTTTCTTTGACGGTCTGGGAACCTGACATATTTCTTCAAAATATCCCCAAACTGCCTCTGGTTTTAATCCTTCAAAAACTCCCATAACAATTTATGATTTACAATTTTAGATTTATGATTTCAAATTTCAACCTGCAACTCTCCGTAGGAGAGTTGTTACAAATTCAACTTATTCAACACCCATATCGCAGACTTCAATTCCTGCGGTGATAAAGTAAAACTTATATCCGTGTGAACCTGTTCCACGATCTGACGCAACACATGACGGGAATCCACCCCTTTTTCAGTTAACACCACGAAATTACTCCGCTTGTCCTCCTTGTCAATCTTCCGTTGCACGTAACCTCTCTTTTGCAAGGTATTCAACAGCTTCGTGACATTGTATTTATCCTTCTGAAGACGTTTGGAAATGTTTTGCTGGTTCACGTGATCCCGTTCCCACAACACTTCCAAAAGTTCATATTGCTCCCGGCTAAGATCATACCCGGCATTCTGGAAACTGCGATTTAAAACTTTGGTGTACCCTCTTTCCGCCTTGCTCAAGAGAGCTACTAATTCACTTACTTCCGTCATAGTCGTTGCATTTTATACTATGCACAAACTTAATTATTATTATTGAAAAAAGCGGTAATATCTGCTAAAATATTACCGCTTTTTCTATTTTTATCTTGTAATCTTTACTTTATCACTTCCCCATTCTCGTAGTAACAATCCTTTTCCAAGAAAGAAAAATAGACATCACTTTCTGGGTATCCGATCTCTTTCAGACACTCGAAGATAATCTTGGCCACCACATTCTGCTGTTCCAGCGGACGCTTAAAATACTCCACTTTCACGAAAGGATAAGCGGGTGACGGATTTTCTCCCGAAATGAAAGAGGAATTCATCACTTCCAGCACGACTGTTTCTCTCGGACATCCCAAGGTGCGAACAATCTCCGAGATCAATCGTTCACCTACCAAGTCCAATCTACTTTTTTCTACTGCATGAAATCTTAAAAATGGCATAACAAATCAATTAAATATATCTTTTCCTAGTTCTCGTAAAGCAATAATTGTCCTTTCTCAATTTTCAACTTTCAATTGCTTAAAGAACCATTCTGCCGTATCCCTCACCTTCTTCACCACATCATCCAACGGCAATGGCATTTGTCCCCCGGCAGCATTTAAATGTCCTCCACCATTGAAGAACTCTTTTGCCCACAGGTTCACTGGTATATTCCCCTTTGACCGGAAGGATAACTTCACTTTATCTTTACGCTCGGTAATTTGAACAGCAACCAGTACTTCCTCGATAGACAAGGGAATGTTTACTAATCCTTCTAGATCCCCATCTTTATAATTATATAATTCCAATTCCTGAAACGTGATCGGAATCGTGGCTACCGGAAAATGCTCGTCAATCGACAGCTTATTCAACAGGCAATTTCCCGTCAGGCGCAAGCGGGAAAGCGTATTTCGCTGGTAAAGCTGTTCGTGTACATAATCCTTATTCAACCCCAAGGCCAACAAATCAGCGATCACTCTATAAGTCTCCGGATGGGAAGAATTATGACTTAGTCCCCCCGTATCAGTTGAAATTCCAGCATAGATAGCATTCGCTATATCCGTGTCGATCACCTCTTTACCCCATACCTCAGTGATCACATTATAAAGCAACTCGCACGTGGAAGAAACACTCGTGTCCGAAATCCGGTACGTTACATCATCTGGGTCCGGATGGTGATCGATCATAATCACCTCTCCTTCAAATTCCTTCACGAAAGGTTCCAAATCTCCCTCGCGAGCCACGGTATTGTGATCCAGCATAAATAATATGTCTGCTTTATGTAACCACTGTTTACACTCTTTGGGACGATTCTGAAAAGATATTGCATCCGGAATACGCTTCAACCATTTTAAATAATCCGGAATATAGTCGCACGTCATCAACTGTGCCTGAATACCAACCTTATCCAACACTTGCCACAAGGCGGAACATGATCCGGCAGCATCCCCGTCCGGCGATATATGAGGTATGATGATCGCACTCAATTCCCGACCTGTAAGTCTCTCCTTTATTCTTTCTATGATTGCTTCGTACATTTTTGTATTATCTTTTCTGTATGAATTCCCGCAAAAATAGGAAAAAACTGCTTTTCTCATCTAAAATATGGAATTTAAATACTCACAAACCCAGAATTAGACGTAATATATCCGAGTTCCTAAGGAGAACATTCCCCCTATTCGTTGCTTCTTCAGAGATCATCTTTTGCTCATTCGTTCCCTATTGTATAAGCTCTGTATGAACTTCGAATATTCAACGAATAATGGGTATGTTCTCTCTTGTATTACTACTTATTCTGTGATAGATCTCTTCTAATTTAATACCGACAAGTGAGGATGTGAAAAAACGAACGTTTAAACATATTACAAATATAGTCTATTTATTGATATTTTTGAAGGAATCTAATTTTTGTTTAATATTTTCATTTTCAATACACAGCAGTTATCAAAGTCTATTTTTGCAAATTATAATCTATCTCAAAGAATGTCAATCATTAAACGTTCCATTTATGATATAAAAAACAATCGCCTAACTCCTTGTTAATTTGACACTTTAAAAGAATTCAATAATAGATATGCAGAATAGTTTCGTATCACATTTACCCGACAAAGACAAAGAAAAAACTTTTCGCTATTTATATGAGAAGTATGTGGTCCCCTTACGCTATTTTGCTATAAAATACATTAATAATCAATCAATTATTTCTGATATCGTTCAAGATGCATTTGTGCGTTTATGGGAAAAAATACAACAATTTAAAGATGAAAATGAGGCAAAAGCCTTTCTGTACAAAGTTGTACAAAACGCTTGTATCGACTTGATTCGTCATCAAGAAGTTGCCCAAAAATACGTTAAACACGTTATCTCCGAAAATACGGAAGAGAAATCATTTCTAGATAATATGCTGGAATCCGAAATATTCCAAGCCTTACGCACCGTATTTAATGAACTCCCACCCGCTTGTAAAGAAGTGTATTTACTCAGCTTGCAGGGGAAAAGCCATGAAGAAATTTCTCTACAAATGAATATCACTATCAATACCGTAAAGAAACACAAAAATAATGCGAATCATTACATGAGAGAAAGATTAAAATATTTACTCTCTATTTTAACGTGGATATAAAAAATCTCCTCGTAAAATTATAAAGAACATTACGAGGAGAATGATAAAAACACAACACTATTCTGATAACGCTTCTATCAACGCCTTATAGCTCCCTTGAGCTCCAGGTTTGGCATTTTCCATTGATTTCTTTGCATAAGCAATTGCTCTTGCTTTGTGTTCCGATGAAGCATTTTTCACTAAACGATGAAGTATTACATCCAAATTCAAACGAACCTTTGCATCTTGATTTGACGTCACTGTTTTCTCGTAAAAATCCAGCATCTTGTCGTAGTCCTTCTTATCATACATAGAAATAATTTTATGCAATAATGTCAAAGAATACTCCGGAGAGAACTGCGCAGAATTTACAAGCTTCCAAACTTGATCCATACTCTCTTTCGAAACAGTGCCTTTCAAATAATCGATAACCACGGGAAAAACAACTCTCTCAATCTTTTTATCTACTGTGCTATCACCTACCTGCTTAGCGAACTCTTTCCGGTTATTGACCAAAAACTTAAATTCTGCATCAGAAACACGATTCACAAAATTGTCATACAAAGTCCAAGCCGATACACTATATGATTCTGGAACTTTCAACGTTGCCAAATAAGATTTAACCTCACCATCCACATTCTTAAGTTCTCCGGCATCAGACATTGTCTGAAAATAATCTGCCATCAACTTCACCGATCTATCCCCTGTCTCGTATTTACTTTTCAAAATATAATAAGGTGTGCTTTGTTTCATACCCCTTTGTATTGCCTCCATGAACGCACGTGGGTCTCGACCTCCCAGAATTTTGTAGATAATATTTCCATCACCATTCAATAAAAACATGGTCGGGAAAGCGTTGACATCAAATTTTTTCTGTAAATCTATTCCTTCCCCTTTCTCCATATCCATTTTCAGGCTCACTAGATTCTGGTTAAAGAAATCACCAATAAACTTTTGCTTAAACACTTGATTGCTCATCATTTTACAAGGTCCACACCACGTGGTATAACAATCCATAAAAAGAAGTTTGCCTTGATCCTTGGCTTTTTTCAAAGCTTCCTCAAAAGAAGATTCCTCAAATTTTATCCCATCTGTATTTACCATATCATTTATAGCGGCCAGATAAAATTTCTTCGCCCCAGAAGTTTCAGCCCGTTGTTTTAAATACGTGACCACTCGTTCCTGTTCTTTCTTGTCCAGCTCTTTTATTTCCGGTAAAGTTAAATCTAAAGCAACCAACGTCTGCTCCGGTAGTGAATCCAGTTTATGCTCAAAAACATCCATCATCTTGTCAAATTGCCCCTCACCCCGATACCTTGCAATTTCATACAGGGGATACACGTGATGATTCTCTGTGATTCCGGCTTTTTGCATATCAAGATAAATATTCAACAACTCCTCTCCATCATAAGCCTTTTTTCCGCTGGCATAAGGATAAATTTCCTGAAAATATAAACCGGCAATAATTCGATCTACTTTTTCTGCACCATTGGATTTCACAAAATCAGCTTTGTTTTCAACCATGTATTTAAACATCTCATCATTTACACTCTTCAACTGACGGGTAAAAAATTTCCAATACTCTTTTTTAGACCATTCCTTCTTTTTCAACTTGTTGAAAAGTTCTTCGATGATCTTTGCATACACCTCACCATCTTGATCTGCAACACTTAATATATCGGCATAATCACTCAAAAATTTAACACTCCGTTCTCCCGCCTCATATCTCTTGTTCATTCCAGCGAACGATGTTTTGGGATTTAATGCCTTCTCTAAAATCGCCTTGAATTCCGGGATCTGATACCCTCCCACAATCCGATGCACGATTTGGCCGTTTTCATCCAAAACCAAATAATGAGCCTGAAACCTAATACCGTATTTTTCGGCCAATGACTTACCTTCCCGGCTGGTCACGTCAATAAAAAAATTCACGAAATGTTTATCCATCCAATCGGCAAATTCCTGATTACTAAACACGAGTTTATTCATCGAGTGGCAAGGGATAGCCCAATCGGCAAAACAATTGAAAAATATCAATTTATGCTCCTCTTTCGCTTTTTTCAACGCTTCCTCGAAAGAATAAACATACTTCATTTTTACATCTGCCTTCGCGGCATCCCCGTACATACTTTGGGCGAAACTACCCAAAGCAAACATACATACAAGATTTAATACAATAACAAGTTTTTTCATGTGATTTCTTTTTACATTTTATTCTTTAATACAACGAACACTATATGCTGCGGTCAAATCTGAAGTCCCACGCATAATCCGGTTCTCTTTCAAAAAAAACACCCTGGTAATCCCCAAATCGACCGTATCACGTTCCACCTTATGCGTCGATGACCAGAAATAAGCATTAACATCTCTATTATAGAAAGATCCTCCGTACATATACGATCCATACAACCTCCCCCCGGCGTAAACAACGTCAAAGCCGATCCCGTCTTCCCCAACCTTCAATAAATTCCCCTCGTAATTTCCCCTCCATTCATCCAGCATTCCGATCTGAGAAACCGACATTCCCAGTGTTGCTTCCAATTTTTTCCAATCATCATCGGTAGGAAGCCTCCAACCTTCCGGTACAGCTTTCAAAGCCCCCTCATACGTATATAAAAAGCCAAATTTTTCCGAATACAGTCCATTTGTACTCTCGGTTTTGGCGAGACTCTGTTTCGCAACTTCCAAGATTGCAGCCGGATAAAGATTATTATACATCCGTTGTAAAGAAGCAGTCGCTTCCGGAAAAGAAGTACCGTAATACGCTTCAAAATTTGAAAGACAATTTTCCGGGGTATAAGATTCCATCCACATTTCAAGTAGTTGTGCTAATGTAAAGAAATCTACTGATCCCTCAAATTCACCTCGAGCAATACCCGCACGTACGGAATCAGCCCACAATTGGCTATTCACACGGATATCCTGTGATCTAATGTTTTCCTCTTCATAAGTGTAACATCCGTCCAGAGTGCCCTGTGGTAAACGGTATTTTAGGTTTTCTGCCATCCAAGTCTGTCCCCCGATTGTAATGCATTTATACGTGTTCATATCTCGTGCATCTTGAAAATCAGAAAAACTGATTTCCGGCTGTACCCAACTATGTTTATCATCATCCTGGCAAGCACAATACACAATAACACCCAGTAAAATTATAATTATCTTTTTCATACTTTCATTTTTTACAATTCTACACCTAATTCATCAGTAATAATTTTACCTAGAATCTCGTATTTTTTCATGACCAAAGGACAATCTCCCCATAATTGCTCAAATTCTTCTTTTGAATGTTGCAATATCTCGGTGATATAACCATTTAGATCATCTTCCATATTAGCCGGAGACATTACTGAAGTAAATTTACTACCACTGACAAAACCGAATTGTCCAATTGCGGCCCGTACAGCAGCTCTGAATTCAGCTAATTCTTCGGGGGCCATCTCATTACATCCAAACCAACTGTCAGACAACGCTGAAGGTCCGAAATAATACCTGGGCCAAGTTGTTCCGTCCACGTAATCATACCAATGAGGATCAAGCTCGCTCCACATGGGACCATACCAGACTTTATCCGACACATCATTAAAAGCGGCTAATAAATCCGTGTAATTCATAATCTTACTCTTAACCATTTCTTTCATCATCGTCTCCGGTAAAGTGATTATTTGAGAATCAGTCCAATCTCCGGTCATCAACACTGTCCGATAATTAATCGTGTAACTCCCTTTTTCGTAAATTTTCTCTTGATCTTGAGTATCAATTGTTTTTGCGGACTTGGTCACAAAAAAATTAAACGGCCAAAGAGGTTTTGCTGCTAACTTTAAATAATCTTCAATAATTCCCAAAGCCTTTAATTGTTCTTCTGGATCTGTCATGTACTCGTAAGTATACGTGAGGCGGTTGTACGATGTAAATCCCCAAGCTAAATCCAATGTCTCGTAACGATATACATCTTTCCCTGTCACATCCCTTTTGACAAAGATTTTCCCGATCGTATCGTTAAAATAAACCGGAACCCCGTATCTATCATATATCTCATAGACACGATGCTTTATCGGATCCGAAGGATCATCTTTAATTTCGTACAAATTTTCAAGCTCGATTTGGGAAGTTAATCCATTCTCCTTTTCGCACCCCAAGATCAAAAGTGCCAAAATTAAATATATTGCATTTCTCATAACTTATTCATTATTTCTATACATCAATCTAACATATTCCCGATCTTCCCGGATATTATCAGGCATATCTTTATCAAACTCCAGTACGGCTTTAGGAATAGCGAAAACATATGCCGGATCATCTACATTCAACTGATAAACTTCTGCATATTTAAATACACTTCTTCCATCCCAATCATAAAGCGCATACACTCGTTCTATAATCTTTTTAAACGGGCTCTTCTTACACACGGCATATCTTCTCAGATCCAACCAACGATGACCTTCCAAACAAAGTTCCTTTCTTCTCTCGACACGTACCTGCTCGATAATTTCATCGGCAGTATATACCACATCCTCGTAATCTTTAATTCGTTTACCCCGTAATCGATTCAACCAACCAGAAGCCGCCCCAGCATCTCCTAACATAGCACAAGCTTCCGCTGCATTTAAATAACCTTCTGCGGTGCGTAACGTGAAAATATCCGAAACATAAGAACGATGTTTCCCCATCTGATACTTACGATTTAAACCCAAGCTATCACTTTGCGTCGAACGGGTAAAATAAATGGTTTGCCGATAATCATTTTCATCATATAGTTTATACAAATCATTCGATACACAAAAATCACCCCCACTACCCGAAAATTCACACTGCAAATTCAAAGGACCTTGAGAAAACAATAACTCCGGACTTTTCTCCGATATAGCATACCCCTCCGTATTTTCCGCAATACTGCTATAATCCAATAACGCCCCGTTTTGGGCCAATAACTTTTCTGCCGTACTTTTTGCATTTTCCCAATCTTGCATATACAAATACACCCGACTTAACAGTAACAAAGCTGCATCCTCTGATGCACGGTAGAAACTTTTCGTTTGCGGGCTTTCCGTGAAACAACGTACTGCTTCTTTCAAATCTTTTACAATCTGCTCGTACACCTTAGCTACCGAGATACGGTCAAATTGAGTCTCTTTCTCTTTATCATGTTCCACATAGTACGTCAATTTCAGAGGAACACCGGGTTCCGTGGCAGCATTGTCCGGATCATATGCTTTTGCGTACAGATTTACTAGCATCAGGTAAAATTGAGCCCGCAGAAAATAACACTCACCCTGTACTCGAATAGCATCCTTTACCTCCTGTTCCGTATTCTGACTCACGTTGCCCAGCTCATGCAAAATAATATTCATGGAATTGATTCGCTGATACAAAGCATCCCAGTTTCCATTATCACCGGACAAATTATCACCGGTATAATTTCTGCCGACTTCCATCTGCCAAGTTGTATACCCGTAATACACTTGATCCATTTCTGTTCTTCCTTTTACCGCATTATAAGCAATCACGGTATTAATATCATCATCCAATATATTGAGTTGCCAACCAATGGAACCACTTCTTAGATATTCAATCTCCGAAGAAGGAATATACCCGTTCCCTAACAGAACTTCATTTAAATCCGACACCGTTTTCGGGACAACCAGATCTTGCGAATACTCGTCAAGAAAATTCCCACAACTGGAAAGTAGGATTAAAATAACAATATAAATAATACCTCTCATCTTCATATACATTAAAATGTTACATTAAACTGAAACGTGTAGGAAGGACGCACGGACAAATTCGGTTTTGCAAACCCCGCTTGAGACGGGTCCTGTCCCTTTAGTTCTTTAGCTGATATGGTGAATAAATTCAACGCATTCAAACTAAGCGACAAATTAGAAAATGGTGTTTTCTTTAACCATTCCGGAGCAATATTATAACGTAATGTCATGGAAGAGCATTTCAAATAACTGCCGCTCACCACCCGCAGATCAGAATTGTCATACATATTCCAAACATTACTAGCGAAATTCTGAATATGAGATATAGATACCTGAGTCCCGGAAAAATGGGATATATATTTCATGTACTCGGGATCTGCCGGACTCATAATAACCGGAATATTCGTATACTGTTCATCTCCGGGAGCCATCCAACGATTCAAAAATTCTTTCCTGACATTCATTTCCGAACTTACACCCGAAAGCACGGGAGAATATAACGGGAATAATCTTACTTTTGACCCGATACTGTAAGATAGGTTCATGGATAAAGACAAATTCTTATACGTGAAACTATTGGAGAAATTACCACTGAAAATCGGGTCTCTTTGCCCACTTTTTTTCATCGTCATCAAAACCGTTTCCTCCAACGTCTTGTATTTCAACAAATGCTGACGATCATTGTAATCATCAAACATCGGAGTCCCGTTGGAAGGATTCAATCCCAAAAACTTGTATGAATAAAAACTACCAACAGCAATTCCATCAACCAACGCCGTTCCATTCAGGTAATCAGCTAAAGTATAACTTTCTACTGATCCGGTTTTCACCTTGTTGAAATTCCCGGAATAATACGTGGAGAATTTCCATTGAAAATCTTTTGTTTTTACAGGCGTAGCCGATAAAGAAATGGAATACCCGCTATTATTCAAGTCCCCACCGTTCATCACGTAAGAATGCCCGCTGACCCCGTTTACAGAAGACACTTTCACTGTCGTAAAACAATCTGTCGTCTTTTTAGAATAGATAGAAAACTCCATACTTAATCGAGATTTAAAAAAGCCCACTTCAAGCCCTCCGTCCAGTTGTTGTGTTTCTTCCCAACGTAAATTAGGATTCGGATACCGTGCAATTGAAGACACGTTCTCGTTATATATAGGATCTATTGTCCCCTGTTTAATAATCAAATTCGGACTTTGATCCTCCAACATGTTTCCTTGGATACCGAAAGATCCTCTCAAACGAAGCTCGCTAATAAACTCTACATTTCTCAATACATTTTCCTGCAGATTCCAACTCCCGGATACCGACCATACCGGCAAAAAGCGTTCATTACTACGACTACCAAATTTATTCGATGCATCAAAGCGCCCGTTCACGTTTAACGTAAAGTGATTCTTATAACTATAACTTAACACGAAATACCCGGAAATCTGGTGAGAAATTCCGTGACCGATGGAACGATGATTCTGATTCAACCATTCTTTATATTTGGGATAATCATCCAAATTCTGTAATTCATCTATAAACTGCAATCCCCGATCTTTCACAAAACCTCGGTTTTCATCGCTAATCTGTCGAGTTGTATTTCCGTTCAACTCAAATCCTCCCATCAACATCATCATATGCTGTTGATTCTCCCCGAATAATTTACGATAATCCACTTGAGTACGGAAAGTATACCCTTCCGTGATAGAATTCGTAGTCTTTAAAATCCCCCCGTAAGGTAAATAACAAGAACCAACAGTCCCGGTCATGGGCAACTCTTCGTATTCGGAATTTTTCCAACGAGCCACGTAATTCGTCTTTTCTCCCCACCATTGCTCCTGCAATGTACCACTCCTGTTATAATTTCCGGAAATCGATATATCCAATCCCGTGAAAGGAGTTATTTTAACATCAAGCATCGCCCCGATCGTGTTCCCATCGTACTCATTAGAACTATTTTCAATTTCATTCAAAATATTATATCTAAACTTGTTACTATACTTGTTTACCCCCCCGTAAGCCACTTTGTCATAGTAATAAAGTGATCCGTCCGGATTAAAACAAGGTAGCGCACGTGTCGTATTATAAGCATAATCCATGGCATCAATCTCGCTCATCAAGTGATTTTTTTTCTGAACATTCCCGTTCATGGAGAAATTAGCCTTGATCATCTTTGAAAAGGTCATATCCAAATTCACACGGGCCGTGTAGCGATCCGTGTACGTAGTTTTAGATACCCCGTTTTCTCTGTTATAACCGACAGACACGTAATAACGAATATCATTGTTACCTCCCGACACCCCGAACGTGTGATCATGAGAATAGGTATCACGAGTCAAGATGTCAAACCAATCCGTATTCACTGTCTCGTACCACTTCACGTTTTCTACGAACTCATCATACGTGGATAACCCTTTATAATAGCTATTCAAAGCTCCTTCGTAACCGACCATGGTCATATCTGACGGGAATTGATAGTGCAAATCCGACAATTCCTTTCCAAATTGCACCCGCTGCGACGAATTCATCAGGTTGATATTTCGGTCCGTATAACGGGGACGACGGGTATATTTAGAAGAATGGTTGTAAGAAAAACGAGCCGGTCCGATGGCTCCTTTTTTAGTCGTCACCACAATCACCCCGTTGGCAGCTCTCGTTCCGTAAAGAGCCGTGGCAGAAGCATCTTTCAACACGTCGATACGTTCGATGTCCTGCGGGTTTATCCCAGCGATAGCATTACCGATGATATTGATATAGTCCGGGTTATTCAAATCATCATTACTCACGTTGACCGGATCATGCATAATAAAACCATCCAATACCCACAATGGCTCCCGGTTACCTAACAACGTGGAAGTACCTCTCACCCGTATTCTAGGAGTAGCTCCCACTTCACCCGAATTACTCATCAACACAAGTTCCGGAATCCGTCCTTCCAACGCTTGATCAATACTCGTCATACCGGGTGTTAATATATCCGACGCTTTAACGGAACTTACCGCACTGGTCAGATGCCTCTTATCAATATTCTGATACCCGGTAACCACCACTTCCTCCACCTCGGTTAAATCCTCTTCCATCTTCACGTCAATCTTCGTCTTGTTACCAACCTTTACATATTGGGTTTTCATTCCCATAAATGAAAAAATCAACGTACATTCCCCGTTTTTCGGAACACCGATCTTGTACTCACCATTGGCATTCGTTGCCATTCCCGTGGTCGTTCCCTTGATGAGCAAGGTGGCTCCCGGTAAAGGATTCCCCGAGGCATCAGTGACCACACCGGAAACATACTTCAAACTCTCGTCATCAATTTTTGTACTTTTCAGTTTAAGCACGATCGTGTTCCCGTTAATAGTGTACTCTAGTTCCGTGTCTTTCAAGCAATCGTCCAGCACCTGCCGAATTGTCGCATCTTTAAAAGCGACATCCCGTTGCCGGAAAGACTTCAGTTGAGGATCGCTATACACGAAATCGTAAACGGATACTCGCTTGATCTCGTTAATAACATCCTTCAAGGTAGCGTTCTTCAAACTGAATGATAACTTCATTTCTTGCGAGTAGACTCGCTGACAAAAAGGTGTAGTAAAAACCAGGAAAAGGAAAAATAAAAAACACCTCTTCCTTACAAGATTACAATTTTTCTTCATAACTTTGTAAATCAAATTTATAACTATTCTCCCCCTGTTTACCCAGAGGGAGATATAAAGTAGCGTTCCCGCGCTACTTTTTATTTTACAATAACTATATTATCCTCTATATCAAATTCCACACATCCCGTGTCTTCAAGCAGGTGAAGGACCTCGGCAAAAGCATCGTGTTTCTTTATATTCAGGGAAAACGGTATTAACCGAGCATCTTCCCGTTCATAACGAACGTCGAAATCGTACCATTTCCCTAGATCCTTCAGAATATTTTCCAGTGAACAATTATCAAACACTAACCGCCCGTCCTTCCAAGCCAAGAACAAATTCACGTTTACCTCCTGCACGTCCATCTTTGACGTTTCCTTGTCAAAAGAGGCCTGCATACCCGGGGTAAGAACTATTCCACTCCCTTTGTTTTCCACGCTCACTTTTCCCTTTTTGAGCGTGGTCCGAATACATGTCTCGTCCTGGTAAGCACGTACTCCGAATTCCGTTCCTAGAACCCGTACTTCTAATGAATTAGCCTCCACAATAAAAGGTTTACTCGTGTCTCTTTTCACGTCAAAATAAGCCTCTCCTTTCAAAAAAACCCGCCTGTCATTCCCTCTGAATTTGACCGGATACATCAACTCCGATTCCGCATTCAGATAAACCGTCGTTCCATCGGACAATACCAACACATATTCCCCTCCCCGTGGTATCTTCATCGTGTGATACTCGATAACCGTATCAACACTTCCTTTCGTGTAAGTCAACACGTCTTCATCCGCAGAAAGAGCCATCTTCATGGACACCAATGCGGCCAGTGAAACGGAATCCTTCAAATTAATCGTGGTCCCGTCCCCCATAACCAATATCGCTTGTGGTTCGATTTTCTTTACCCGGTGGGCTTTAGCCACCAAAGAATCATCGGGTAACAAGGAATCCCTCTCTCCCAACACCCAGATTCCTCCAACCAACAGGGCCACAACCAGTATCGCCGCATACGGTAGCAACCGTTTTAAGACCAAACGGTAACTTCCTATCGTTTTCCCACGGATCAACTTCCATTCGTTTTCCATCTCTTCGTTTGTCATCTCGCAGACCTTCAAACTCTCTTCAAAATGAACTCGGGAAGTCATTCTTTGAAAAAGGACCTCATTCTCGGGGGAACTTTCCCGCCATTCGAGTAACTCTCTTTGCCCCTCATCGTCCAATATCCCCTGTACTTGGCGGACAATTAACTGTACGATATATTCTCTTGTTTTCAATGTCATTTTCGTGCTTTTAATACCAAAACGGGAACCACCCCGTTTGGTGTAATAAGAAAATGCCACTTTTTTCACGTAAAAATCACATGATGAGTTATTTATTTCTTAATCATCTATTAATCAATACATACATATGTCGCAAGAACGAACAAAAATATGAAGTTGGTTGACTTATACAGGAACTTTCCTTCGGGAATAAAATATGCTTCCGATCTTTTCTGCTTAAAGTATTTCTTAGTGTTTTACAAAAAGAGCGTTCAACTTTAAACCTGTTGAACGCTCTTTTTATTCTAAATCCTAAATTTTACAATCTAAATTTCCCCTCTATTCCCACTCAATCGTGGCTGGTGGTTTTGAGCTGATGTCATAAACAACGCGGTTAATTCCCCGGACGTTATTAATAATCTTGTTAGACACTTTTGCCAAGAATTCGTATGGCAGGTGACACCAATCGGCTGTCATCCCGTCCGTTGACTCCACTGCACGCAGGGCTACCACACTTTCGTAAGTACGCTCGTCTCCCATTACCCCGACACTCTTAATCGGCAGCAAGATGGTTCCAGCTTGCCATACTTTATCGTACAGACCTTCTTCTTGAAGCATGGAAATATAAATGTAGTCAGCCTCCTGCAATAATCTCACTTTCTCTTTCGTGATTTCACCCAAAATACGGATAGCCAAACCCGGTCCCGGGAAAGGATGACGTTTTAAGAACTTATCCGCTAAACCGAGGCTCTTACCCACACGACGAACTTCATCCTTGAATAACAGACGTAAAGGTTCCACGATCTTCAGTTTCATGTAATCGGGTAAACCTCCCACGTTATGATGTGACTTGATGGTCTGTGACGGTCCATTTACTGACGATGATTCAATCACATCCGGGTAAATCGTACCTTGCCCCAACCATTTTGCATCTTTCACTTTATGCGACTCTTCGTCGAACACGTCCACGAATGTTGCTCCAATAACCTTACGTTTCTTCTCGGGATCTTCGATACCTGCCAAACGGGAAAGGAAAAGATCTCCCGCATCCACACCGATCACGTTCAAGCCGAGTTCCTTATAATTCTCAAGTACATCCGAGAATTCGTTTTTCCGCAACAAACCATTGTCCACGAAAATACAAGTCAAATTCTTACCGATAGCCCGGTGTAATAACATAGCGGCAACGGTGGAATCTACCCCCCCTGATAAACCAAGAATCACCCGGTCTTCGCCAATCTTCTCCTTTAATTCGGCAACCGTAGTTTCGATAAAAGAATCCGGTGTCCAGTCCTGTTTACAACCACAGATGTCCACCACGAAATTCTTCAACAAAGCGGTTCCTTCCGTGCTGTGGTACACCTCCGGGTGAAATTGAATACCGAAAGTTTCTTCTCCCCCGACACGGTAAGCGGCATTCTCCACGTCAGACGTGCTGGCAACCACCGTGTAATGCGAGGGTAACACCTCGATCGTGTCACCGTGAGACATCCACACCTGTGAATGTTGGCTGATATTTTTGAACAACGGGCAGGAATTATCAACAAATGATAAATTCGCCCGACCGTACTCTCTCTTGTTCGAGGCCTTGACTTCACCCCCAAAATAATGGGCCAAATACTGAGCCCCGTAACATACTCCCAGCAACGGTAATTTCCCTTTTATAGAAGACAAATCCGGTTGCGGGGCCTTCTCGTCACGCACGGAAAAAGGACTTCCCGAAAGGATCACGCCTTTCACGGACGCGTCAAGTGCAGGGTAGTGATTAAAAGGGTAAATCTCGCAATAGACATTCAGTTCCCGCACGCGTCTCGCTATCAACTGCGTGTACTGTGAACCGAAATCCAGTATTAGAATTTTCTCTTGCATGTGAATCGCTTATTTATTTTCGGGCAAAGATACGTTTTTTTCGCCGGAACTTTAAAAAAGTCCTGACGAAAAAGTTACAGGTTACAAGCCAACGTAACCTTAAATACCCATAAACCGTAATTCACTTGCACTTTACAATTTTAACCTGTAACTTGTAACCTGCTAACTTGTAACTTTTATTCTTATGCACAACACGAGAGATAGTTTTGGCTCTAAATTCGGGGCAATAGCTGCCCTAGCTGGTTCTGCGGTCGGCTTGGGAAATATCTGGAAATTTCCCTACGAGGTGGGGAATAATGGCGGGGGTGCCTTTCTTCTGGTATACATATTTTTCACGGTAGCCATAGGATTACCGGTAATGCTTTCGGAATTTGCTCTAGGACGCTATTCCGGAAGAAACGCTTTCGGAACCTTCGACCGACTGGAACCCAAAACAGCCTGGCGTTATTTCGGGGTACTGGTTCTTCTTGCAGCCACGATGATTCTCTCCTTTTACGGGACGGTTGCCGGATGGACATTGGAATATGTCTTTAAATCTTTCACCTTCTCTTTTCATGCCGATACCAATGTTAACTTGAATTCCATGTTTTCGGACTTTATCACGAATCCCTATAAACCCGTGTTCTGGCAAATCGTGTTCATGGCACTCACCGGGTTTATCGTGCTAGCAGGAGTAAAAAAAGGTATCGAACGATACACCAAACTCATGATGCCCCTCCTTTTCGTGCTTATCGTAATACTCGGAATCCGGGCATGTACGCTGGACGGGGCCATGGAAGGGATAAAATTTCTTTTCTTACCCAAGTTCTCAGAACTTACTTCGCAGGGAGTACTTTCTGCTCTGGGACAAGCCTTTTTCTCCTTGTCAATTGGTATGGGGGTTCTCTTGACTTACGCCTCTTACATCAAAAAAGATGAAAACCTGACTTCTATATCCTTGCAAGTGATTTGCGCAGACACGTTGATCGCCGTGTTGGCAGGAATTGCCATATTTCCCGCCGTGTTCGCCTTCAACATTGCACCGGATTCCGGACCGGGCCTTGTATTCCTCACGTTGCCACAAGTGTTCCAAAGCATGGCTTTCGGGCAACTATGGGCGATTCTTTTCTTTCTCCTGCTAACCATGGCCGCTCTCACGTCCTCTATTTCCCTTCTGGAAGTAATCGTTGCCTTTTTCGTGGAAGAAAAACATATCAGCCGCCGCAAAGCGACTGTCATATCCACGGTAATTGTCACGATCTTCGGGATTTTATGCACACTTTCTTTTGGGCCGTTAAAAGAAGTCCATATCGGCAACTTGTCGATCTTCGGGATATTTGATTACATTAGTTCCAACATACTACTGCCTGTGGGTGGAATCTTGATTTCCATTTACGTGGGATGGAGATTCGACCGCCATTTACTGGAAGCGGAATTAACCAATAATGGAGAACTGAAACTAGGATTACTGAAACCGTTGATATTCGTCCTAAAATATATAGCACCCCTGTTTATCCTCGTGATACTATTACACTCACTAGGACTATTCTGATTATTCTCTCAACAAGCTCTTCTCTATGTAGTTTCCTAAAATTGGTTTACTAGATTTGACATTCAATAAATTGTAAAAACA